>JACCDR010598636.1_pt1 | contig 52488 bp, 39 predicted proteins | sample 7446431 | NCBI WGS metagenome assembly JACCDR01 (sample SAMN15323443, study PRJNA562643) | freshwater metagenome | isolation source: river surface water | place: USA:Blue River Watershed | collected 2017-08-17 | reverse complement strand
CTTGGCGATCACCACCGCCACGCCCACCTCGCCGAAGTCCGGGTGCGGCACGCCCACCACCGCGCTCTCGGCCACGCCAGGCATGTCGTTGATGTAGCCCTCGATCTCGGCCGGGTACACGTTGTAGCCGCCCGAGATGATCAGGTCCTTGCTGCGGCCCACGATGGTCACGTAACCACGCTCGTCCACCTTGCCCACGTCGCCGGTCTTGAAGAAGCCGTCGGCGGTGAACTCCTCGGCCGTCTTCTCCGGCATGCGCCAGTAGCCCTTGAACACGTTGGGGCCCTGGACCTGGATGCCGCCGATCTCGCCCACCGGCAGGTCCTGGCCCGCGTCATCGCGCACGCGCAGCGACACGCCCGGCAGCGGGAAACCCACCGTGCCGCCGCGCCGCTCGGACTGGCCGCCGTAGCGGGCGTCTGCGGCATAGGGGTTGGACGTGAGCATGGCCGTCTCGCTCATGCCATAGCGCTCCAGGATGGTGTGGCCCGTGCGCTCGCGCCACGCGTTGAAGGTCTCGATCAGCAAGGGCGCCGAGCCAGAGATGAACAGGCGCATGTTTGCCACGGCCTGCTTCGTCAGCGCGGGCTCGGCCAGCATGCGCACGTACAGCGTGGGCACCCCCATGAACACCGTGGCCTCAGGTAGCCGGGCGATCACCCGCTTCGGGTCGAACCGGTTCATCCAGATCATGCGGCTGCCATTGACCAGCGCCCCATGCAGGGCCACGAACAGTCCATGCACATGGAAGATGGGCAGCGCGTGGATCAACACGTCACCGGGCTTCCAGCCCCAGTAGTCCTTGAGCACGCGCGCGTTGGACAGCAGGTTGCCGTGCGAGAGCATGGCGCCCTTGCTGCGCCCGGTGGTGCCACTGGTGTAGAGGATGGCAGCCAGGTCGTCCTCGCCCACCACGGCGGGCGCATGCGTGTCGCTGCAGTGCGCGGCGCGATCGAGCAGGGAGCCCGTGCGGTCGTCACCCAGGGTGTAGACGTTGCGGGTGCCGGACTGGAAGGCGATCTTGCTCACCCAGCCAAAGTTCCTCGGGCTGCACACCACCACGGCGGGTTCGGCGTTGCCGATGAAGTACTCGATCTCGGCGCTCTGGTAGGCCGTGTTCAGCGGCAGGAACACATGGCCCGCGCGCAGCGTGGCCAGGTACAGCATCACTGCCTCGACCGACTTCTCCACCTGCACCGCGATGCGCGAGCCGGCCGGCAGGGCCAGGGACTGCAGCAGGTTGGCCATCATGGCGCTGGCGCGGTCCAGGTCGCGCCAGGAGTAGCGCAGGCCCTCGTCGGTTTCGATGGCGATGGCGTCCAGGTCGGCGGGAAAGGCCGCGCGCAGCGCGGCGAAGAGGTTGTGGTTGGTGCGGATGTTCGTCATGGGACTGGGACTCGCTCAGGACATCGTTCGAAAGGCCGGCCAGGGAACCGCGAAGCGGCCCCTCGGGGGCCGCTCAGAAGGCCGGCTTGCGCTTGGCCAGGAAGGCGCCAATGCCTTCGCGGTGCTCGGCGCTGTCGGCCCAATCGTAGCCCGCGGGATCGCCGCGCAGCTGGCGCTTGTTCATGCGGGCGGCCTGCGGCGCCAGGGCGGCGATGCGGGTGGCCGCCTCGCTCACGCGTGCCGCCAGGTCCGCGCCGGGCACCACCTGGTTCAGGAAGCCGCGCCGCTTCATCTCGCCCGCCTCCAGGGTGGCTGCCATCAGCAGCATCTCGCGCGCGGTGAGGTCCCCCACCGCGCGCGCCACCAGGCGGGCCTCCTGGTCGGCCATGGGAAAGCCCAGGCGGGCGATGGGTGCGCCGAAGGTGGCCGTGTCTGCCGCCAGGCGGATGTCGCAGCAACTGGCGATCTCCACGCCCGCGCCCATGCAGGCGCCGCGGATGGCTGCCACCACGGGCACGTCGCACGCCAGCATGGCCGACAGCCCGCCCCACACCTCGACCTCGTGGAAGTGACGCAGTTGCGCAGCGTCGAAGCGGAAGGACGGGTACTCGGAGATGTCGCCGCCCGCGCAGAAGGCCTCGCCCGCGCCTTCCACCACCACGCAGCGCCAGCGGGCGTCGGCGTGGATGGCCTGGAACACCTCGCGCAGCGCAATCCACATGGCGCGCGACATCGCATTGAGCTTGCCCTCGTGCGACAGCGTCACCCGCGCGATGGCAGCGTTGCCGCCATCGGCCTGCAGCCTCACCTCCCCCGTCATTGCTTCTCCTGCGTTGGCGTCAATCGAGCTTGGCCCCCGACGCCTTGACCACCGCCGCCCAGCGCTTGATCTCGTTGTTGATCAGGGTGGCGAACTGCGCCTGGGGCATGTTCGGGAACTCCGCGCCCTGCCCGGCCCACACGGCCTTGAGCTCGTCGCTGGTCACGGCCTTGCGCATCTCGTCGATGATGCGGGCCTGCACGTCGGCCGGCGTGCCCTTGGGCGCCCACAGACCGTACCACGTCGAGACGGTGTAATCCGGCAGGCCCACTTCGGCGGCGGACGGCACGTCCGGGAAGGCGGGGCTGCGCTTGTTGCCCGATACCATCAACGCCTTGATGCGCCCGCCCTTGATGTGGGCGGCGGACGATCCCAGGCCGTCGAACATCATGTCCACCTGCCCGCCCACCAGGTCGCGCAGCGAGGGGCCCGCGCCGGTGTAGGGGATGTGGGTGATGAAGGTGTTGGTCTGCTGCTTGAACAGCTCGCCCGCCAGGTGGTGGGAGGTGCCTGTCCCGGCCGAGCCGTAGTTGTACTTGCCGGGGTTGCGCCGCACCAGTTCCAGGAAGGCCTTGACGTCCGGCACGGGCAAGTTCTTCGGGTTGACCACCAGCACCTGCGGCACGTTGGCCACCAGGCTCAGGGGGACGAAGTCCTTCTCCAGGTCGTAGTCCAGCTTCGGGTACATGGACGGCGCGATGGCGTGGTGCACCGCCCCCATGAACAGGGTGTAGCCATCGGGCGCGGCCTTGGCGGCGATGCTGGCGCCCACCGTGCCGCCCGCGCCACCGCGGTTCTCGATCACCAGCTGCCGGCCCGTCTGCCTGGCGAACTGGGCCGACAGGGGACGGGCGAAGGCGTCCGTGCCGCCACCGGCCGGGAAAGGCACGACCAGGGTGACGGGCCTGGAGGGCCAGGCGGCGGCTTGCGCAAAGGCGGCCAGGGGCGACAGGCCCGCGGCGGTGGAGGCGCCGGCGGCAGCCAGCAGGCGAAGGGCATCGCGGCGGTTCGTGGCGTGGGGCATGGGTCTTGTCTCCGTATCGGGTTCAACCGGCGCCCACCTTACCCACGGCCCCGGGACGGGGGCATCGGGTTTATCCCCGCTTGCGACCCGCCCAAGTCCACAAGGCGACACCCCCCAGCACCATCGGCACGCACAGCCACTGCCCCATGCTCAGGCCCAGGGCCAGCAGGCCCAGGTGCGCATCGGGCTCGCGGAAGTACTCGGCGATGAACCGCATCACCCCATAACCGCCCAGGAACACGGCGGCCACGCGCCCCTGCGCGCGCGGCTTGCGGGCGTACAGCCACAGCAGCACGAACAGCAGCACGCCCTCCAGCAGGAACTGGTACACCTGCGAAGGGTGGCGGGGCAACAGGCTGCCGCTGTGCGGGAACGCCATGGCCCAGGGCAGCGAGGGATCCGCGGCCCGGCCCCACAACTCGCCGTTGATGAAGTTGCCCACCCGGCCCGCGGCCAGACCCAGAGGCACGCAGGGCGCGATCAGGTCCATCACCTGCCAGAACGGCCGCCCGCGCGAGCGCGCGAACCACCATTGCGAGGCAATCACGCCCAGCATGCCGCCGTGGAAGCTCATGCCGCCTTGCCACACCGCCAGGATCTCCAGCGGGTGGGCGGCGTAGTAGCCGGGCTTGTAGAACAGCACATAGCCCAGGCGCCCGCCCAGGATCACGCCCACCACGCCGAAGAACAGGAGGTCCTCCACATCGCGCGGGCTCCAGGGTGCGGGCGACTGCACCGAAGCGAAGGGCTGGTGCGACAGCCGCCGGCGCGCCAGCAGCAGGAACAGCGTGAACGCCGCCACATAGGTCAGCCCGTACCAGTGGATGGCGACGGGACCGATCTGCAGGGCGACGGGGTCGATGGCCGGGAAGGTCAGCATGGCCGGCATTGTGCCCGAGGCCCTGTGCGCTGGGGCCGGGGGATCGGCAGCGGCGCGGCCGGCCCGCGCAGCGCCGGCCGTGCCTGCTGCGGGATCAGTCGTCCAGCAGGGACAGGTCGCGCACCGCGCCCTTGTCGGCCGAGGTCACCAGCTTGGCGTAGGCCTTGAGCGCGGCCGACACCTTGCGCGGGCGCGCCTTGGACGGCTTCCAGCCCTTGGCGTCCTGCTCGATGCGGCGGCGGGCCAGCTCCTCGTCCGACACCAGCACGTCGATGGTGCGGTTGGGGATGTCGATGCGGATGCGGTCGCCGTCACGCACCAGGCCGATCGCGCCGCCAGCCGCCGCCTCGGGCGAGCAGTGGCCGATGGACAGGCCCGAGGTGCCGCCGGAGAAGCGGCCATCGGTCAGCAGCGCGCAGGCCTTGCCCAGGCCCTTGGACTTGATGTAGCTGGTGGGGTACAGCATCTCCTGCATGCCGGGGCCGCCCTTGGGGCCCTCGTAGCGGACGATGACGACGTCGCCGGCCTTGACCTTGCCTTCCAGGATGTTGTGTACGGCCTCGTCCTGCGACTCGGTGACGTGGGCCGAACCCTCGAACACCAGGATGCTCTCGTCCACGCCCGCCGTCTTGACCACGCAGCCGTCGACGGCGATGTTGCCGTGCAGCACGGCCAGGCCGCCTTCCTTGGAGAAGGCATGGTCGTAGGAGCGGATGCAGCCCTCGGCGCGGTCCGTGTCCAGGCTGGGCCAGCGGGTGGCCTGGCTGAACGCCACCTGGGTGGGGATGCCGGCCGGGCCGGCCAGGTAGAAGGTCTTGACCGCATCGCTGGGGTTGCGGGCAATGTCCCACTGGTCCAGCGCGTCCTTCATGGTGGGCGCGTGCACGGTGGGCACGTCGGTGTGCAGCTTGCCCGCGCGATCGAGCTCACCCAGGATGGCCATGATGCCGCCCGCGCGGTGCACGTCCTCGATGTGGTACTTGTTGGTGTTGGGCGCCACCTTGCACAGCTGAGGCACGACACGCGAGAGGCGGTCGATGTCCTTCATGGTGAAGTCGATGCCCGCCTCCTGGGCGATGGCCAGCAGGTGCAGGATGGTGTTGGTGGAGCCGCCCATGGCGATGTCCAGGGCCACGGCGTTCTCGAAGGCCTTGAAGCCCACGGAACGGGGCAGGATGCGCTCGTTCTCCTGCTCGTAGTACTCGCGGGCCAGTTCCACGATGCGGCGGCCGGCGCGCTTGAACAGCTGCTCGCGGTCGGCGTGAGTGGCCACCACCGTGCCGTTGCCCGGCAGCGCCAGGCCCAGGGCCTCGGCCAGGCAGTTCATGGAGTTGGCAGTGAACATGCCCGAGCAGGAGCCGCAGGTCGGGCAGGCGGAGCGCTCGACCTCGGCCACGTCGGCGTCGGAGTAGGAGGTGTCGGCGGCCATGACCATGGCGTCCACCAGGTCCAGCTTGCGCAGCTCGATGGTCTTGGTCACGGGGTTGGCCAGGCGGGTCTTGCCGGCTTCCATGGGGCCGCCGGAGACGAACACCACGGGAATGTTCAGCCGCATGGCGGCCATCAGCATGCCGGGGGTGATCTTGTCGCAGTTGGAGATGCACACCATGGCATCGGCGCAGTGCGCGTTGACCATGTACTCCACCGAGTCCGCGATGATCTCGCGACTGGGCAGCGAGTACAGCATGCCGTCGTGGCCCATGGCGATGCCGTCGTCCACGGCGATGGTGTTGAACTCCTTGGCCACACCGCCCGCGGCCTCGATCTCGCGCGCGACCAGCTGGCCCAGGTCCTTCAGGTGCACGTGGCCGGGCACGAACTGCGTGAAGGAGTTGACGACCGCGATGATGGGCTTGGCGAAGTCGGCGTCCTTCATGCCGGTGGCGCGCCACAACGCGCGAGCCCCTGCCATGTTGCGGCCGGCGGTGGAAGTCTTGGAACGGTAAGCGGGCATTGTGGGGTCGGGTAAGGGGTTACTCGGGGATTCAGGACAATGGGTTTGAGCGATTATCTCCGGCTCGACAGCCGTACCCCGAGACACACCATGGCAACCCAGAAGACCATACCGATCCAGCCGGCCAACCTGCGCAGCGGCAACATCACCCAGGGCAAGTCCCGCGCTCCCAACCGCTCCATGTACTACGGCATGGGCTACCAGGAGTCCGATTTCGGCAAGCCCATGGTGGGCGTGGCCAACGGCCACAGCACCATCACCCCCTGCAACAGCGGCCTGCAGAAGCTGGCCGACGCTGCCATCGCCGGCATCCAGGAGGCCGGCGGCAACCCGCAGGTCTTCGGCACGCCGACCATCTCCGACGGCATGGCCATGGGCACCGAGGGCATGAAGTACTCCCTGGTCTCGCGCGAGGTCATCGCCGACTGCGTCGAGACCTGCGTGCAGGGCCAGTGGATGGACGGCGTGGTCGTCATCGGCGGCTGCGACAAGAACATGCCCGGCGGCCTCATGGGCATGCTGCGCGCCAATGTGCCGGCCATCTACGTCTACGGCGGCACCATCCTGCCGGGCAAGTGGAAGGGCCAGGACCTGAACATCGTCTCGGTGTTCGAGGCCGTGGGCCAGAACGCGGCGGGCACCCTCAGCGACCAGGAGCTCAAGGACATCGAGCAGCACGCCATCCCCGGCACCGGCTCGTGCGGCGGCATGTACACCGCCAACACCATGTCCTCGGCCTTCGAGGCGCTGGGCATCTCCCTGCCCTACTCCTCCACCATGGCCAACGTGCACGAGGAAAAGGTGGCCTCGGCCCGCGAGTCGGCCCGGGTGCTGGTGGAGGCCATCCGCAAGGACATCAAGCCGCGCGACATCGTGACCCGCCAATCCATCGAGAACGCCGTCGCGGTGATCATGGCCACGGGCGGCTCCACCAATGCGGTGCTGCACTTCCTGGCCATCGCCCACGCCGCCGGCGTGGAATGGACCATCGACGACTTCGAGCGCATCCGCCAGCGCACGCCGGTGCTGTGCGACCTCAAGCCCAGCGGCAAGGCGCTGGCCGTCGACCTGCACGCCGCTGGCGGCATCCCGCAGGTCATGAAGATCCTCCTGAACGCCGGCCTGCTGCACGGCGACTGCATCACCATCACCGGCCAGACGATCGCCGAGGTGCTCAAGGACGTGCCGGACGCGCCGCCCGACCAGGGCGTCATCCACACCATCGACAACGCGATGTACAAGCAGGGCCACCTGGCCATCCTCAAGGGCAACCTCTCACCCGAGGGCGCGGTGGCCAAGATCACTGGCCTGAAGAACCCGGTCATCACCGGCCCGGCCCGCGTGTTCGACGACGAGCAGTCAGCGCTGCAGGCCATCCTGGACGGCAAGATCCATGCGGGTGACGTGATGGTGCTGCGCTACCTCGGTCCCAAGGGCGGCCCCGGCATGCCCGAGATGCTGGCGCCCACGGGCGCGCTGATCGGCGCGGGGCTGGGCGAGAGCGTGGGCCTGATCACCGACGGCCGGTTCTCCGGCGGCACCTGGGGCATGGTGGTGGGCCACGTGGCGCCCGAGGCCGCCGTGGGCGGCACCATCGCCCTGGTCCACGAAGGCGACGCCATCACCATCGACGCCCACCAGCTGCTGCTGCAGTTGCATGTGGACGACGAGGAACTGGCCCGGCGCCGCGCCAAGTGGACGGCCCCGGCGCCCCGCTACACCCGGGGCGTGCAAGCCAAATTCGCGTTCAACGCGTCCAGCGCCAGCCAGGGCGCGGTGCTCGATAACTTCTGACGCCGGGACCTCGCTGGCTTGGCCTGCACTCAGCGCCGCGGCGCGCTGGGCGGCAGCGGGGCCTGCGGCGGCTGGCCGGTGGCGGCCTGGGCGCGGGCGATGCGCTTCATCCTGCGCTGCTCCTGCCGGGCGGCGACGCGTGCCTTGGTCAGACCCGACCAGTCCGCCCAGGCCCACCACAGCACGGCCAGCCCGAATGGGGCCAGCACCACCCACCAGGCCCAATCCGCCACGGGACCGAGTTCGTTGTACTTCAGCAGCAGCAAGCCGAGGCCGAGGACCAGGAAATACATGGTGTGTACAAATGATGGATATGTGGGGATTTCAACCCGGACTGACAGGCGGGGTCAACCGCTCTCCCTACAATTGCGTTCAAGCAACACCATCCATCGGGAGTCCCTGCATGAAACGCGTCCTTCACGCCCTGAGCGCCCTGGCTGCCACCGCCCTGCTCTGCGGCCCTGCCCTGGCCGACCAGGCCCTGGCCACCGCCAAGAACTGCATGGCCTGCCACGCCGTCGACAAGAAGCTGGTCGGCCCCTCCTACAAGGACGTGGCCGCCAAGTACGGCAGCGACAAGGCCGCCATCGACAAGCTGGCCGCCAAGATCGTCAAGGGTGGCGCAGGCGTGTGGGGCCCGGTGCCCATGCCCGCCAACCCCCAGGTCAGCGAGGCCGAGGCCAAGAAGCTGGCCGCCTGGGTGATGAGCCAGAAATGACGCCCCGGTGAGCAAGCCCTTTCCCGGGCTTGCCGCTCCCAAAACAAAACCCGCCTTCTGGCGGGTTTTGTCTTTCTGACCCAGGCGGAGCGGCGCTCGCCGCCCGCCCGGCTGCCCTCACAGCGACTTGGCCAGCTGCTCCAGGATGTGCGGGTTCTCCAGCGTGGAGGTGTCCTGGGTGATGGTCTCGCCCTTGGCGATCGAGCGCAGCAGGCGGCGCATGATCTTGCCCGAGCGGGTCTTGGGCAGGTTCTCGCCGAAGCGGATGTCCTTGGGCTTGGCGATGGGGCCGATCTCCTTGGCCACCCAGTTGCGCAGCTCGTTGGCGATCTTCTTGGCGGCCTCGCTGTCGGCCGGCACGCCGCCCTTGAGCACCACGAAGGCGCAGATGGCCTCGCCGGTCAGGTCGTCGGGGCGGCCCACCACGGCGGCCTCGGCCACCAGGTCGGTCTTGGACACCAGCGCGGACTCGATCTCCATCGTGCCCATGCGGTGGCCCGAGACGTTGAGCACGTCGTCGATGCGGCCGGTGATGCGGAAGTAGCCGCGGTCGGCGCTGCGCACCGCACCGTCGCCGGCGAGGTAGTAGCCCTTGAGTTCTTCGGGGAAGTAGGACTTCTTGAAGCGCTCGGGGTCGTTCCAGATGGTGCGGATCATGGACGGCCAGGGGCGCTTGACCACCAGGATGCCGCCCGAGCCATTGGGCATGTCACCGCCCTGCTCGTCGACGATGGCAGTGGTGATGCCCGGCAGCGGCAGCGTGCACGAGCCCGGCACCAGCGGCGTGGCGCCCGGCAGCGGGGTGATCATGTGGCCGCCGGTCTCGGTCTGCCAGAAGGTGTCCACGATCGGGCAGCGCTCGGCGCCGATGTGCTTGTGGTACCACATCCAGGCTTCCGGGTTGATCGGCTCGCCCACGGAGCCCAGCAGGCGCAGCGAGGACAGGTTCCAGTTCTTCGGGTGCACCTTCTCGTCGGAGTCGGCGGCCTTGATCAGGGAGCGGATCGCGGTGGGCGCGGTGTAGAAGATGGTGACCTTGTGGGCCTCGATCATCTGCCAGAAGCGGCCGGCGTTCGGGTAGGTGGGCACGCCCTCGAACACGACCTGCGTGGCGCCGGCGGCCAGCGGGCCGTAGGCGATGTAGGTGTGGCCGGTGATCCAGCCGATGTCGGCCGTGCACCAGAAGATGTCCGACGGCTTGATGTCGAACGTCCACTGCATGGTCAGGTTGGCCCACAGCAGGTAGCCGCCGGTGGAATGCTGCACGCCCTTGGGCTTGCCGGTGGAGCCGGAGGTGTACAGGATGAACAGCGGGTGCTCGGCGCCCACGGGCACCGGGGCGCACGCGGTGGACTGGCCCGCCAGGACTTCCTCGAAGCTCTTGTCGCGGCCGGCGACCATGTTCACCGGGGTCTTGGTGCGGTTGTAGACGAGGACCGTCTTGAGCGTGTCGCAGCCGCCCATGGCGATCGCCTCGTCCACGATGCTCTTGAGGGGCAGTTCCTTGCCGCCGCGCATCTGGAAGTTGGCGGTGATCACGGCCACCGCGCCGGCGTCGATGACGCGCTCGTTCAGGGCCTTGGAGGAGAAGCCGCCGAACACCACGCTGTGGGTGGCGCCGATGCGGGCGCAGGCCTGCATGGCGACCACGCCCTCGATGGTCATGGGCATGTAGATGACGACGCGGTCACCCTTGTTGATGCCCTGGGCCTTGAGCGCATTGGCGAACTGGCTCACGCGGGCCAGCAGCTCCTTGTAGGTGACCTGGGTGACGGTGCCGTCGTCGGCCTCGAAGATGATGGCCGTCTTGTTCTCGACGGGGGTGCCCATGTGCTTGTCCAGGCAGTTGGCCGAGGCGTTGAGCTCGCCGTCGTCGAACCACTTGTAGAAGGGGGCGTTGGATTCGTCGAGCGTCTTCGTGAAGGGCTTGGTCCAGACGACGTTGTCGCGGGCCAGGCGGGCCCAGAAGCCTTCGAAATCCTTGTCCGCCTCGGCGCACAGGGCCTCGTAGGCCGCCATGCCGCTGATGCGTGCCGACTTGACGACGGCGTCAGACGGGGGGAACACGCGGTTCTCGACGAGGACCGATTCGATCGCGCTCATGCTTGTCTCCGTTGTGGGGTTTGAGTCCGGGCGCAACTGTCGATGGGCCCGCTTACGAGCCACTGACTCGGCCGGGACAGGCCGCCGTGCGCCCGGGCACCCTCGCAAATATCCGGCAATCCGTCCACTGTCACACACAGTGCCTACAATCCGCGCGTCAGAAAAAAGCACTTCTCATGCAAACGAACCGCCCCCTGCGCCCCCTGCCCAGCCTCATCTTCGCCAGCCGCTGGCTGCAACTTCCCCTCTACATCGGCCTCATCGCCGCCCAGGCGGTGTATGTCTTCCATTTCTGGGTGGAGCTCGTGCACCTGCTGGAGGCCGCCTTCGGCAACCAGGACGCCCTGGCCAAGCTGGTCACCAGCATCGGCTACAAGAGCGAGGCGCCGCTGACCGGGCTGAACGAGACCGTGATCATGCTGGTGGTGCTGGCGCTGATCGACGTGGTGATGATCTCCAACCTCCTGATCATGGTGATCGTGGGCGGCTACGAGACCTTCGTCTCGCGCATGAACCTGGAGGGCCACCCCGACCAGCCCGAGTGGCTCAGCCACGTCAACGCCTCGGTGCTGAAAGTCAAGCTGGCCACGGCCATCATCGGCATCAGCTCCATCCACCTGCTCAAGACCTTCATCAACGCCGGCAACTACACGGACAAGGTCCTGATCGCGCAGACGGCCATCCACATCGCCTTCCTGCTGTCGGCCATGGCCATCGCCTACACGGACCGGATCATGGCCGGCACGGCCGCCGCCAACGCGGACGCCAGCCACTGAGCGGCCTCACATCGCCTGGACGGGCTGCAGCAGGACCTCGACCTGCACGCCAGGCCGTCCGGGCGCCTGGCCGAAACGCATGAAGCCGCCATGCGACTCGACACGCTGGCACGTCAGCAGCAAGGCCTGGGTGGCCGTCCCCGGGTCGGTGTGCCCCCCCTGCTGGGTGAATCGCACCACCACCCAGCCATTTTCGAAGGCTGAGGACACCTCCAGGCCGTCGTGCGCCTGCGCCTGCAGGAACAGGAGGATGCTGCCGAAGATGCGCCGGGCCTCGTCATCCTCCACGTCGGCCAGCGGCACGCCGCCCAGGGACCAGCGGATCGGGTGACGGGCCACCAGGGCCGGATCGACCGGCAGCATGGACAGCAGCTGGTTCACGTGCGCCCCACCCTCCCCCCCGCCGTCCCGGGGCTGGGCCAGGCGGTCCATGCCTTCGATCGCGCACCGCAGCCGGTCGGCGCAGGCCCGCAGCGCCGATGGTGGCGCGTCCGGCGGCTGCAGCCGGTCGATGGCCTCATGCAGGTCCTGCGACAGGTGGGCCAGGAGGCGCTCCTGCTCGGTCCGCGCATGGGCCAGGCGCAGGCAGACGCTCACGAAGCGCTCGCGCACCGCATCCAGGCGGTCGGCCATGGCCTGGCTTTCACCGTGCGCCCGGGCCTGGGCCTCCAACCCCTCGTGCCCGCCGCCCATGGCCTGCGCGGCCCAGTCCAGGCGCCGACGCACCCGGACGGCGAGGAAGGCGGCCGTGGCCACGACGAGCAGGACCAGGCCGGTCACGACGACGGCGATGTCGCGGGAGTACTGGGGCGTGGAGAACCGCAGCCAGGGCCCTGGCGGACCGCCGTCCACCGGGGGTAGCCGCACCCACAGGCTGGAGTTCGGAATCGGGGTGGCCGCGATCTCCAGGTCCGGCATGGCGCGCTGCATGAACTCCATGCCCGCGCGGGGCCCGGGCAACAAGGGCTGCGCAATGCGGTAGTTGGAGGGATCGGCCAGGTGGACACGGCCGCCCGAGTGGCGCTCCAGCGCCTCCAGGTAGGCGGGCCGCGCCTGCGTGGGCAGGGTCACATAGGCCCCGGTGATCCCCCCCAGCAGGCGGACCCAGACAACGCCCGACGCATGCATGTTCGGTTCCATCACGACCCGCGACAGCAGCGACAAACCCAGCAACAGCGCGCCCAGGTACAGGACGGCCAGCAACGCCATGTCGCCCAGCAGCCCCCACCAGGCCGGCAGGGGCCGGCGCCGCGGGGCGAGCCACCGGGCCGGCGGGGACTCCTCCTGGGGAATGGGCAGGCGCACCTCGACGGCCAGGCCGCCGCCCTCCCGGCGCGCGAACCGCAGCTCGCCGCCGTGCGACTGCGCGATGTGCCGGGCCAGGGCCAGGCCCAGGCCGGCGCCGATGCCCTTCGCGCGGGCGTCACTGGTGCGGTAGAACGGCCGGCCGATCATCGCCAGCTCGTCGTCGGCCAGGGGGTCGCCCCGGTCCATCACCCGCAGCACCACCTCGTCACCCTCCTCGGCCGTGGTCAGCACCGCCTGCCCACCCCCGTGCGAAAGGGCGTTGCGCAGCAGGTTGTCCAGCAGGCAGGCCATGGCGTCGGGCCGCAGGTCCAGGGGCGGCAACGGCGCCAGCCCCAGCGTCACACCCACCGGGGCCTGCTGCGTCGCGCGCTCCACGAGCACGTTCAGGTCGGCCGGCCGCACGGGCTGGGCCGCCATCGCCGGCGCGCTGGCAAAGGCCTCGAACTGGCTGGCGACGCGTTCGAAGGCCGCCCGCTGCGCGACCGGGACCACGCCCGCGGGTGCATCCGCCAGCGCGAGGCGCACCTCCCGGGCGACCGCCTCCATCACCTCCTCGCGCTGGCTGTCCATGCGCTCCATCCGGCCGGACATCACGCGCACCAGCTCCTCGAGGCTGCGCGCATCCGGCAAATCCGCCGCCAGGGCGGGCGGCACCGCCGCAGCGGGTGCGGCAGCCACCGATACGGGCGCGAGACCGCCGCTCAAGGATGGCCCCTCGATCCGCGCCAGCGCCTCCGCGGCCCCTTGCACGCGCCGCTGCTGGCGCCAGCCGATCGCCACCAGCGCAGCGATCACGAACACCACCCCGCCGCTGCCCCAGGCCGCCACCAGCATGCCGGCGCGCTCGGTCATCGTGACGCCCTGGAACTTCAGCCAGATCGGCACGCCGTCCTCGCCGGGTACGGCGAACCAGACGTGGGAGGGCGATCCCTCGACCAGCCCGATCTCCATGCCGGGCAATTGCCGATGGATCACCTCCATCGTGTCGGCCTCCATCGGCCGGCTCGGCGGGTGCATGACGCCAGGCCCCTGCGAGGCCAGCGCCAGGCCGTCGCGGGACGCGAGGACCAGTTCCTTCACCCAAGGCAGGCGCTGCTGGGGCGGCAGCGCCTGCGCGGCGTCATGGATGGCGCCGATCTCTGCGGCCAGCGTCAAGCCGATGAGGGCCGTCCTCGGCTCCATGATGGTGCGCACCACCGCGAAATTGCCGAACAGCAGCACCGCACCCGCCAGGAGCGCCAGGAACAGCACATCCCGCAGCCGCGTGGTGGGTAGCCACCGGCCCGGCTTGGGATGGGCGCCACCGGGTATGTCTGCCTCCCCAGCCGCCTGGCTGGCTGGGGACGGCGCACCGGACGCGCGCCACTTGGATGGAACAAAACCCACGAAAACAAGTTAGCACAATTGTTACGTTTAATCTAATCCTCACACCCTCGGGAGGGGGCCAGCGGGGTCGGACGTTGCTCAGCTGTAACGCCCGGTCATGGCCTCCGGCCTCACCCAGGCGTCGAATTGCTCGGCCGTGACATGGCCGAGCGCCAGCGCCGCCGCACGCAGGGTGGTGCCCTCGCGGTGGGCCTTCTTGGCGATCTCGGCGGCCTTGTCGTAGCCGATGTGGGGATTGAGCGCGGTCACCAGCATCAGCGAGCGCTCCAGCAGCTGCGCGATGCGCTGGCGGTCGGGCTCCAGGCCCACGGCGCAGTGGTCGTTGAAGCTGGCCATGCCGTCGGCCAGCAGGCGGGCGCTTTGCAGGAAGGCGTGGGCGATGAGGGGGCGAAAGACGTTGAGCTGGAAATTCCCCGAAGCGCCGCCGAGGTTCACCGCCACGTCGTTGCCGAAGACCTGGCAGCAGGCCATGGTGAGGGCTTCGCTCTGGGTCGGGTTGACCTTGCCAGGCATGATGGACGAGCCCGGCTCGTTCTCGGGGATGCGGATCTCGCCGATGCCGCAGCGCGGGCCGCTGGCCAGCCAGCGCACGTCGTTGGCGATCTTCATGAGGCTGGCGGCCAGGCCCTTGAGGGCGCCATGGGCGTGGACCAGGGCATCGGCCGCGGCCATGACCTCGAACTTGTTGGTGGCGCTGACGAACGGCAGCCCGGTCAGGCGTGCGATCTCGGCGGCGGCGGCGCGGGCATAGCCGGCGGGGGCGTTGAGCCCGGTGCCGACCGCGGTACCACCCAGGGCCAGCTCGCACAGGTGGGGCACGGCGGCGCGCAGGTGGCGGTCGGCCTGGGCCAGTTGCGCCGCCCAGGCCGAGATTTCCTGGCCCAGGGTCAGCGGGGTGGCGTCCTGCAGGTGGGTGCGGCCCGTCTTGACGATGTCGGCACAGGCATCGGCCTTGGCAGCCAGCGTGGCCTGCAGGCGGGCCAGTTGCGGCCGCACCCGCCGTTCGATGGCCTCGGCCGCCGCCATGTGCATGGCCGTGGGGTAGACGTCGTTGGAGGACTGGCTGCAGTTCACGTCGTCATTGGGGTGGACCCGGCGCCCGGGCCCGCGCGGCCCCCCGAGCAGCTCGCTGGCCCGGTTGGCGAGCACCTCGTTGACGTTCATGTTCGTCTGGGTGCCCGAACCGGTCTGCCAGACCACCAGGGGGAATTCGTCCTCATGGCGGCCGGCCAGCACCTCGTCGGCCGCGGCCACGATGGCATCGGCCCGGGCGGCGTCGAGCAGGCCCAGGTCCCGGTTCACCACCGCCGCCGCGCGCTTGACCCGCACCAGCGCCAGGACCAGCTCGCGCGGCTGGCGCTCCCCGGAGATGTCGAAGTTTTCCAGCGAGCGCTGGGTCTGGGCGCCCCACAGGCGCTGGGCCGGCACCTCGATGGGGCCGAAGGTGTCGTGCTCGGTTCGGGTGGACATGGCGGTACTCCCGGGACAGGAACGCAGGGCGGCCCATTGTGTACGTAATTCCACGTAGATGTCCGCCATTGAAACATTTATTCAACCGGTGAACCCCCTGAACTGTCAAAAACATTTATAGTCCGCGCCGCGCTATTATTTAAGTGCCAAGCAACATAACCCTGTCACCGGATTCACCCCTTTACCGGCGAATGGTGCACAGGCAAGTCACAGAACGACAACGGCAGACAGACAGCCACCTCTTACTCAGGAGTATCAAATGCCCCAAGAAAACGGTATCAATGTGAACGAGATCGATCTGGACAAGATCGACCTGGCCACCCTGAAGAAACTGGCGGACGCGGCCAGCGCGAAATTCGAGAACCGCAAGCAAGGCGAGCTGAAGAACATGGTTTCCGGCTGGCTGGCCGACGCCGAGGCCGTGGGCTACAGCGCTACGGAAGTCATGGCTGAGCTGCGTGCCCGCCTGCCCGGCCAGGCGGCGGCGCCCGCGGGCAAGCGCGGCCGCGCCCCGCGTGCAGACAAGGGCGCCACCGCCGCACCGAAGTACCAGGGCCCCAACGGCGAGCTGTGGAGCGGCCGCGGCCAGCCGCCCAAGTGGATGAAGCCTTTGCTGGCCAATGGCAAGAAAAAGGAAGATTTCCTGATCGCCAATCGCTGATCGATACTCAGCCCATCACAGGGGTTTGTGATGGATTAGCTGAGATAACCCGCTCGAAATAACCGCCGCGGCGCGCTGCCCCGGCGGTTTTTTCATGCCGGACCGGGACTCCGGCAAGGCTGATCAAACTGAACAGCAATTTAAAACCAAAATGGATGCGCATGCATCCGGCAGAAATCTTTCCAGACACAAAATAACCTCGCGCGGATGTCGTCGTCCGCAAAGGAATGTCGCGGGACGGTTGAGAAAAGGTCAGGCCATGGACGCGGTGGGTAGGGTGCGGTTTTATCTTGTGGACCTGCCAGGCCCGCCCGGGCGGCCCCCCAGAGGCCTGGACGCCCCCTGGCAAGGCTCTGCTCGCAGGAAGTTCCGGGTCAGGCGCGGCTGAGATAATGTTTGCCGATTCAAACCCACCCACCTTCCAGCCCCATGACCACGAGCATCCAGCAAGCGGACCTGATCGATTCCGTCGCAGCCGCGCTGCAGTACATCAGCTACTACCACCCGGCCGACTACATCGCCCACCTGGCCCGCGCCTACGAGCGCGAGCAAAGCCCGGCCGCCAAGGACGCGATCGCCCAGATCCTGACCAACAGCAAGATGTCCGCGCTGGGCCACCGCCCCATCTGCCAGGACACCGGCATCGTCAACGTGTTCCTGAAAGTGGGCATGGACGTGCGCTGGGAAGGCTTCACCGGCAGCCTGGATGACGCCATCAACGAGGGCGTGCGCCGCGGCTACAACCACCCGGACAACACGCTGCGCGCCTCGGTCGTGGCCGACCCGCAGTTCGCCCGCAAGAACACCAAGGACAACACCCCCGCGGTCATCTTCACCGAGATCGTTCCCGGCAACACGGTGGAAGTGACCGTGGCCGCCAAGGGCGGCGGCTCCGAGAACAAGAGCAAGATGGTCATGCTCAACCCCGGCGACTCCGTGGTCGACTGGGTCCTCAAGACCGTCCCCACCATGGGCGCCGGCTGGTGCCCGCCCGGCATGCTGGGCATCGGCATCGGCGGCACCGCCGAGAAGGCTGTCCTCATGGCCAAGGAAAGCCTGATGGACGACATCGACATGTACGAGCTGCAGGCCAAGGCATCGAAGGGCGAGAAGCTGTCCCAGGTGGAAGAACTGCGCCTGGAGCTGTACGAGAAGGTCAACGCCCTGGGCATCGGCGCGCAGGGCCTGGGCGGCCTGACCACGGTGCTGGACATCAAGATCAAGATGTACCCCACGCACGCGGCCTCCAAGCCCGTGGCCATGATCCCCAACTGCGCGGCCACCCGCCATGCGCACTTCGTGCTCGATGGCTCCGGCCCCGCCTACATCGACCCGCCCAGCCTGGACCTGTGGCCCAACGTCGACTGGACGCCGGACACGAAGAAGTCCAGGCGCGTCGACCTGAACGCGCTGACCCCGGCCGAGGTCGCCAGCTGGAAGCCCGGCGACACCCTGCTCCTGAACGGCAAGATGCTCACCGGCCGTGACGCCGCGCACAAGCGCATCCAGGACATGCTGGCCAAGGGCGAGAAGCTGCCGGTGGACTTCACCAACCGCGTCATCTACTACGTGGGCCCCGTGGACCCGGTCAAGGACGAGGCTGTCGGCCCCGCCGGCCCCACCACCGCCACCCGCATGGACGGCTTCACCGAAATGATGCTGGCCCAGACCGGCCTGATCGCCATGGTCGGCAAGGCCGAGCGCGGCCCGGTCGCCATCGAGGCGATCAAGAAGCACAAGAGCGCCTACCTCATGGCCGTGGGCGGCGCCGCCTACCTCGTGTCCAAGGCGATCAAGAAGGCCCAGGTGGTCGGCTTTGCCGACCTGGGCATGGAAGCCATCTACGAGTTCGACGTGGTGGACATGCCGGTGACCGTGGCCGTGGACGCCGGCGGTACCAGCGCCCACATCACCGGCCCGGCCGAGTGGCAAAAGCGCATCGCCTCGGGTGAGTTCAAGGGCATCGAGGTCGCTTCGGCCTGAGCGCGCCGCTGATCGTCGCCCGCGCAACCACACCGGCACGGCCTTGCCCGCTCCCATCGGTGTCTTCGACAGCGGCATCGGCGGCCTGAGCATCCTCAGGTCGCTGCGGGCCGCCCTGCCCGCGGAGGACTTCGTGTACTTCGCGGACACGGTGAACGCGCCCTACGGGGAGCGCGGCGAGGACTTCGTCACCCAGCGCACCCTGGCCATCGCCCGCGAGCTGGTGCAGGTGCATGGCGTGAAGCTGCTGGTCGTGGCCTGCAACACCGCCACGGCCGCCGCCGTGGCTGCCGTGCGCGCCGCCTGGCCGCAGCTGCTGGTGGTGGGCGTGGAGCCCGCCCTCAAGCCCGCGGCCGCGGCCTCGCGCACCGGCCAGGTGGGCGTGCTCGCCACGCGCGGCACGCTGGGCAGCGCCAAGTTCAAACAGCTGCATGACGCGCTGGCCGCCAAGGCCCGCTTCGTGCTGCAGCCCTGCGACGGCCTGGCCGCCGCCATCGAGGCGGGGGATGCGCCGCGCATCGAGGCGCTGGCGGCGCAGTATGTCGGCGCGCTCGGCCCGCTGGGCACGCAGGGGGGCCAGGCCGACACCGTCGTCCTGGGCTGCACCCACTACCCGCTGGTCCTGCATGTCTTCGAGCGCCTGGTCCCGCCCGGCGTGACACTGCTCGAAACCGGCGAGCCCGTGGCCCGCCAGGCCCAACGCCTGCTGGCGCAGGCCAGCCTGCTGCGGGAGGGCAACCGCCCAGGGTCACTCACCCTGCTGGGCCCGGGCGCGCAAGCGGCGCTCGACGCGGCCGCCGCGCGCTGGCTGGCCACGGCCTCGCCCAGCGCTGCGGCCTCCACCCGTCCCGCCGCCTGAGGCCCGCGGGCAGGCGCCCGCCACCCGGACTCAGGTCTCGGCCACCGCGGCGGCCCGTCCCCGCGCCATGTCCACCTTGAGCAGCAGCACCAGCCCCGCCACGAACAGCACCGTGGTGGACAGGATGGCCACACGCTGGTTGCCGCCCGTGGCCCAGGTGATGGCGCCATAGGTCAGCGGCCCCACGATGGCCGACAGGCGCAGCGCCACGCTCCACAGCCCGTAGAACTCGGCCAGTTGCCTGGGCGGCGCGAACAGCCCCGCCATGGCCCGCCCCGCCGACTGGCTGGACCCCATGCACAGGCCGGCGAGGGTCGCGGCCACCCAGAACTGTCCCTTGCCCGTGGCCAGTGCCGCGATCACGCAGGTGGCCATCCAGCCCACCAGGGTGGTGCCCAGCGCCAGCTTGTGCCCGATGCGGTCCTGCACGTAGCCCCAGGCGAAGGCGCCGGCCGCCGCCGCCGCATTGAGCGCGAAGATCAGCACCATGGTCTCCTGCGGCTGGAAGCCGATCACCTGCTCGGCGTAGATCGCCGCCAGCGTGATCGCCACCGACACACCGCCCTGGTAGCACAGCGCGCAGGCCATGAGCCACATGAAGTCGCGGTAGCGGCGGGCCTGCGCGAAGGTGCGCTTCAGCTGCGCCCACGAGGCACGCAAGCCCGTCTGCTGCATCGCCGCGGGGTTGGGCCGGGCGTGCTCCTTGAGCAGCCAGAACGTCACCAGCGCCGGCAGCCCGTACATCACGGCGGTGATCCCCATGGTCACCGGCACGAAATGCGAGGCCGGCAGCCCCTGTGCCTGCGCCCACAGCACATAGCCCAGGCAGAGGCCCAGCGTCAGCATGCCGCCCAGGTAGCCCAGGCCCCAGCCCCAGCCGCTGACCTTGCCCAGGGCCTCGGGCCGGGCCAGCTCGGGCAGGAAGGCGGCGGTGAGCGACTCGCCCCAGGAGTAGAAGGTGTTGGACACGATCACCAGCGCGATGGCCAGGGCCACCTGCCCCGGCCCTGCCAGCGCCAGCAGCGCGGTGCTGGCCACGCAGCCGGCCGTCACCAGCGCCAGCAACCGCTTCTTGGCGGCACGCAGGTCGGCCCAGGCGCCCAGGGTGGGCATGGTGAGCATCACGATGGCATACGACACGCTGAGCGCCGCCGTCCAGGCAAAGGTGGCCCACGCCGCCTTGCCCGCGATGCCGCCGACGAAGTACGCGGCGAACACCGCGGTGATGACGACCGTGGTGTAGCCCGAGTTGGCGAAGTCGTACATCGCCCAGCCGAACACCTCGCGCTTGCGGATGCCAGGGTTGAGGGCGGAGGCGGAAACGTCAGCAACCATGGCGGGAGCATACCTGCCGCCAGTTGCCTGCAAGGCGCCCCGCCCTACGCTCCAGGGTTTCGCCGGCGCAAGAACGGTCCATCCAGGGAACCCCTCCAATGCAGAACCTCCAGGCCAACGGCCATGCCGTGCCTTCATCCACCTCTCCGAGCCACGCCAGCACATTCCGCCAAGACGCCCCGCCGCCCCCGCCCGGCGGCAGAAGCCCAGCGGCGCCGCGCATCCTGGGACCCATGGGAGCGCTCGGCATGTCCGTCTCGCCGGTGCCCGCTTACCAGGCCACGCATGCCAACGCATTCATCGACTATGTGCGCTCCCAGGCCAATCCCATGCCCTCCCTCAGCGAAAGGCGGGGACTCAAGCGCGAGCGGGAAGAAGCACGCGAACAGGTGCGCGAACAGGTGAGTGAGCACGAGCGCGATCCGGCGCAGCCTGCGCAGTCCCCGCTACCCCGCGTTCCCGGTAAGAAGGCCAAGGCCGCCGTCCCCGCCATCGAGCTGGAGCAGGAGCAGTTGCAGGGGCAGGAGCGTGAGCTGGAGCGCGAAAGCGAGGCGCCGCCGCCCCTGGAACTCGGCCCGCCGGCCCCCCTGCCTGACTCGAAGTCTTCGCCGGACATCGACACGAAAGCCGCCAGGGCCCGCGGCCTCCAGGCCGTGCGCGATGCCCTGAACGTCCCCTCCCTGGTCCGCCTGTCCGGTCCGGCGCGCGAAGAGGCGCTGGCACAGCGCCGGGCCGTCCTGGATGCCTGGGCGCAGGACCAGGCCCTCACCGAACGGCCTGTGGTCTTCGCCCGCTTCGGCCATCAGCTCTCCCTGTCCACCCCCGCGACACCCGAGGAAGTGGCCGCCTTCGACATCAGCCTGCTGGGGGCGGGCGCGCTGGCCAGGCACATGACCCCCGGGCAGCGGCAAGGCGCACTGCGGGCCGCCACCGCCGTGCCAGGCGCCCCCCACGCCCTCAAGCCCGATAAAGGATTGCAGCGCCGGATACAGCTGATCAGCCTCTACGAAAACATGGATGCGGACGCCCGGGAAGCCCAACTCGCTGTGTGCAGGCGCGATGCGGACCTGATCGACATGGACCACGCTTCGATGAAGAAGGCTATCAAGGTCCGGGCCGACCAGTTCTCCGCGCTGGGCTACCTGATGACCCCGGCGCAGCGCCAGGCCGAACTGGCGCGGCTGCGCCAGCCGGGGCGGCTGCTCCACATGGACGCCACCGCCCGGGTGACGGCGCTGGAGTTGCTGGCAGCGCAGTTCTGGGGGGCCATGACGGCCCTGAGCTCAAGCGAGCTTCGCGAGGAGCAAGCCCTGGCCGTGGCGATGACGCAGGGGCTGCAGGAGATGGCCCGGACCCCCTGGCAACGGACACTCGAATTGCGCCAGACAGAGCTGGTCCAGAGCTGTCGCCTGACCCCCATCGCCGCGGTGCTGCCAGCGCTGCGGGAGGCCGTGGTGCCGACCGCGCTGGCGGACCTGCGAGGCCCGGCCCTGGAGCGGGGCCTGGCGCTGCGCAAGGTACTGGTGCAGGAGATGATGGCGCGCCTGCCGCCGCAGGACCGGGACCGCGCGCTCGCGGACGCCCGGGCCCCTGCCACGCTCGCGGACTGCAGCGCCATGGCGCTGGAGATCGCGATCCGCCTGCGCAAGCTGGTGTTCGAGGAATACTTCAGAACCCTGCCGCCTTCTGGCGCTGCGGCCACGGCCGCGCGGGTCGAACTGGCTTCGGCACTGGACACGAGCGGGCTGGCCAGCCAGCCCGAGGCCCAGGCCCTTCGGTCCGCGCTGTTGCGGCTGGCCCTGGTGGAGGCGGCGGACCCGAACTCGGTGGCCGTGACCTCCAGTTCCTCCAGTTCGTCCAGCGTGTCGGTTCAGTGGAGGTGACGCGGCCGGCGCCCGCCGCCGTGGCCACCACCCGGGCCGGGCCCGCCGCTGCCGCGCGGCGGCTTGCCCAGCTCCAGCGAGCTGACCAGCGCGTCGAAGCGGTCCGAGAACAGGCGGTCGATCTCGCCGACCACGCCGCCGAGCTCGGAGGCGTCGAAGTGGCGCTCCATGAGGTGCACCACGTCCTCGACCAGCAGGTCGCGCTGCACCTGCATGATGGCCGCCGGCGTGGGGCCGACGAACAGCATCAGGAAGTCGTCGCGGGACTCGGCCTCGGGCGGGGCCTCCTCCTCGTCGAACTCGGTGTCGTAGAAGGTGACCTCGATCGCCGCGCCCTGCCCCGCCAGCTCGTTGAGGCTCATGCACATCTCGTCCAGCGCCTGGCGGAAGTCGTCGTCGCCGGAGATCGTCCAGCACAGCGTGAGCACATGCTGGGCGGCGTCGAAGCGGATGCCCGGCTCTTCCTCGTAGGCGCTCTCGGCGGCGTCGGCCAGCGACTTGGCGCCGGCATACGTCCACAACGGCTTGAGGGCGTCCTGGATCTGGGCGAAGTTCACGTCCGGGCGCAGCGGCACGTCGCCGTGCACATGGATCTCGAAGGGGGCGTTGTAGTGGGACATGATGTTCTCGCGCCGGCGCGCCAATGGCGGGGATGGTGCCTCGAACCGGAATCGAACCGGTACGCCCGGTCAGGGGCGGCGGATTTTAAGTCCGCTGTGTCTACCAATTTCACCATCGAGGCCGGCCATTTCAAGGCCAATGTAAGACAAAACAGCCCCGGCAACGACGTTGTCGGGGCTGGGGCAGGCTTGCAAGGGGGTTTGGGGTGAAGTATACCGGCGGCGGTATTAATCCCCGGGCGTGGCCTGCGGGGCGGGCACCTGCAGCCCCTCCTGCCGGCTCTCCAGCCGCACCACCCACCACACGCGGCGCTCCAGGTCCGTGGCCCGGCCCGGGCTGTTCAGGATGGCCTCCATGCGCTCGTGGTCGCCCAGGCGCGCGAGCTGGTGGATCTGGCTCAATAGCTCCCGGTACCGCTCCACCGCCGCCGCGGGCTGCGCGATCAGCTGCGGCATGGACATCAGCGCATGGTTGGAGGTGGCCTCGCGCTGGCGCCGGGCCTTCTCGATCAGGCGGTGGACCTCGTCCTTGCTCAAATGCAGGCGATGGGCCTCCGCGTCGATGATGCCCTGCTCCTCCTCGGAGATGGAGCCATCGGCCAGCATGTTGAACAACTCGTTCTGCAGCGTCTCGCGCTCGATCCGTAGCTGGTCGCTGAACGCCGACGAGAGCAAGGCCGCCGGAATCGCGAAGATGCCGATCCCCAGCAGCGCCAGCACGATGGTCATGGCCCGCCCAGCCGGCGTGACCGGGGAGATGTCCCCATAGCCCACGCTGGCCAGCGTGACCACCGCCCAGTAGATCGCCTGCGGGATGTTCTCGAACTTGTCCGGCTGCGCCTCGTGCTCGAACAGGTAGCCCAGGCTGGCCGTGAGGAGCACCAGCAGCAGCATCACGAAGGCGGACGCCAGCAGCACCGGGCGCTCGCGCTTCATCACGATGCCCAGGGTCTTGGTGGCGCCGGTGTAGCGCGTCAGCTTGAGCAGCCGCATCAGCCGGAACACCCGCAGGAATCGCAGGTCGACCAGGTGGTGCAGGATCACCTCCAGGAAGAACGGGGCGATGGCGATCAGGTCGATCAGCGCGCCGGGTGACTTGAGGAACTTGAGCCGGCCGGACACCGCGCGCCGGTAGCCCGGCTCCTCCACCACCGAGTACGCCCGCATCAGGAACTCGCAGGTGAAGATGGCCACGGCCACGGTGTCCAGGATGATGAATTCCAGGTTCAGGACGAAGTGGATGGCGTCCACCGATTCCAGCACCACGGCGATCACCGACACCACCACCCAGGCCATGATGAAGGTGTCGAAGTACTCGTGCAGGCGGCCGCCGTGCTCGCTGGGCCACACCAGGGCGTGGATCTTCTGGCGCACGGTACGGCCCTGGTTGCGCTCGCGGAACTCCAGGATCGCCGGCACCAGTACCCGCAGCAGCTTGAACATCCGCAGCAGCCGCAGCGCCCGCAGCATGCGCAGGTCCAGCGCGATGAACATCGACAGGTAGAACGGCAGGATGGCGGCCAGGTCCACCAGGGCATAGGGGCTGCGCACATAGGCCAGGCGCTTGAAGCGCGCCCCGCCGAACTCCGGGTCCTCGGGGGCCAGGTACAGCCGCATCAGGTATTCGGCGGTGAAGATCGCCACCGAGGCCACGTCGAACCAGTGGAACCACGCCGCATGGGCGTCGTGGATGGATGGCACATGTTCGAACAGCAGCGCGAACAGGTTGGCAATGATCAGGCCGGCGATGAAGCGATCCAGCGGCTTCTGGTAATTGCCGGGAATGTCCGGGTCCAGCAGCCAGGCGTAGAGCCAGCGGCGCAAGGCAAGGCCCTGCGGCACGGGCGACGGAGGATCCTCGTACGCGTGGGCTACCGGGTGGGATGGCATGAAGGCACTCACAGCTTCACCTCCGCGACCCTGACGAGGTAGCCCCCCGCATCACACACCTGGATCCGCAGCTGCAAGCCCCTGGCGATGGGGTCAGCCTCCTCCAGCGCCGCCCAGCTCAGGCTGCCGCTGGTGCCAGGCGCAGGCGCAACGCCCTTTTCCACCAGCACGAGGCCACGCGTGGCGAGGTTGCGCTTCTCGCACCGGGTACCCAGGACCGTGTTGGCCGCGTCGAACGGGTTGGACAAGTTCGCCAGCGCGCCCGATTGCGCGAACAAGGCCTCGTGGCAGGTCTTCCAGGTCACCTGCGCCTGGGCGCTGGCCGCGGGCTCGGCGGGCGAGCCCTCGGTCGCCGCCGATGCGCCAGCCACCGTCTGGGCGATGGGCTCCAGCGCGACGGACTGGCCCTGAGGCGCGACAGCAGAGGCGAGCTCGGTCGCAACCAGCGGCGCGGGCGCCGGGGCCGGCGCCGCGCCCGGTACCAGCGCGCAAGGCCCGTCCGGCAGCGCGTCATTGCGCTCATGGGCCGCGGCCACGGCCTGAGCCCATTGCGCCACGGCCTGGGCGTTGCCCTTGGCGGTCTCCAGCAGCACGCCCTCGCGGTAGGCGAACCGGCCGGCCAGGACCACCGCCACGAGCGCCGCGGCCAGCACCACGCCGAACAGCGCCTCGCTGAGCCCCCAGCCACGCCGCTCACGGGAGGAAACGGCGCCCGCCGGTGCGCCCTTGCGTCCATCATCCACGCTCAGAACCCCTCAGTTCGGCGCGCGTCGGGCGCGACCGGTGTTGGTATCGATCTGTTCGTGAATCGGATCGCGGCGCCGGACCTGAAGGCACCCGCCCATCCCCCGAAGGGACTAAAACAAAAGGGGCCTGCTTCGAAAGAAGCAGGCCCCTTGATCTGGAGCGGGATAAGAGACTCGAACTCTCGACCTATACCTTGGCAAGGTATCGCTCTACCAACTGAGCTAATCCCGCGGAAACCGTAAATTGTACAGCATTTTTTGCTGTTCACTTCGCAGGTACTGGAGGCGCAGGCCGGAGTCGAACCGACCTAAACGGATTTGCAATCCGCTGCATAACCGCTTTGCTACTGCGCCCTGGTCCTTCATGAAGGCCGATGCCTGCATGAAACTCTTGCGAGAAAAAAAGGAAGCTGCGCTTCCTTTTTCGGAGAACCTGGAGCGGGATAAGAGACTCGAACTCTCGACCTATACCTTGGCAAGGTATCGCTCTACCAACTGAGCTAATCCCGCGTCGTGAGCCTCGAATTATAGGATGAAAAACACCCGTTCCGCGAGGCTCATGAAAAAAGTATCGCTACTTTTTTTCAAGCCCTTCAGTGCTTGACCGAGGTGGTGCCCGCGGCCGGAACCGCGGCACTGCCATCGGCGGCCGCGGCCGGCGCCACGGCGACGGCCTCTTCCTCCGGCAGCGGCGTGGGCAGGCGCTCCAGCGCCACTTCCAGCACCTTGTCGATCCACTTGACCGGCACGATCTCCAGCCCGTTCTTCACGTTCTCGGGGATCTCCTGCAGGTCCTTGGTGTTCTCCTCGGGGATCAGCACCGTCTTGATGCCGCCACGCAGGGCCGCCAGCAGCTTTTCCTTGAGGCCACCGATGGCGGTGACCTCGCCGCGCAGGGTGATCTCGCCGGTCATGGCCACGTCGGCGCGTACCGGGATGCCGGTGAGCGCGGAGACCAGGGCCGTGGTCATGGCGATGCCCGCGCTGGGGCCGTCCTTGGGCGTGGCGCCATCGGGCACGTGGATGTGGATGTCCTTCTTCTCGAACACCTCGTCCTTGATGCCCAGGCGGCGGGCGCGGCTGCGCACCACGGTGCGCGCGGCTTCCACCGATTCCTTCATCACGTCGCCCAGCGAACCGGTGCGCAGGATGTTGCCCTTGCCCGGCATGAGCGCGGTCTCGATGGTCAGCAGGTCGCCACCCACTTCCGTCCACGCCAGGCCGACCACCTGCCCCACCTGGTTCTGCGCCTCGGCGCGGCCATAGGTGTACTTGCGCACACCCAGGAAGTCGTTGAGGTTCTCGGGCGTGACGACGACCTGCGGGGTCATCTTCTTGAGCTGCAGGCCCTTGACCACCTTGCGGCAGATCTTGGACAGCTCGCGCTCGAGCGAGCGCACGCCGGCTTCACGCGTGTAGTAACGCACCACGTCGCGCACGGCGGCTTCCGTGACCTGCAGCTCTTCGTCCTTCACGCCATTGTTCTTCATCTGCTTGGGCAGCAGGTACTTGATGGCGATGTTGGTCTTCTCGTCCTCGGTGTACCCGGACAGGCGGATCACTTCCATCCGGTCCAGCAGCGCCGGCGGGATGTTCATGGAGTTGGAGGTGGCCACGAACATCACGTCCGACAGGTCGAAGTCGACCTCGACGTAGTGGTCGGCGAAGGTGTGGTTCTGCTCCGGGTCCAGCACCTCCAGCAGCGCGGACGACGGGTCGCCGCGGAAGTCGGTGCCGAGCTTGTCGATCTCGTCCAGCAGGAACAGCGGGTTGCGGGTGCCGACCTTGTTGAGGCTTTGCAGCACCTTGCCCGGCAGCGCGCCGATGTAGGTGCGGCGGTGGCCGCGGATCTCGGCCTCGTCACGCATGCCGCCCAGCGCCATGCGCACGTACTTGCGGCCCGTGGCCTTGGCGATGGACTGGCCCAGCGAGGTCTTGCCCACGCCGGGAGGGCCGACCAGGCACAGGATCGGCGCCTTGACCTTGTCCACGCGCTGCTGCACCGCGAGGTACTCGAGGATGCGGTCCTTGACCTTGTCCAGGCCGTAGTGGTCCTCGTTCAGGACCTCCTCGGCATGGCCGAGGTTGTGCTTGATCTTGGTCTTCTTGGCCCAGGGCAGGCCCACCAGCACGTCGATGTAGTTGCGCACCACGGTGGCCTCGGCCGACATGGGCGACATGAGCTTGAGCTTCTTGAGCTCGCCCTCCGCCTTCTTGCGCGCGTCCTGCGGCATCTTGGCGGCCTTGATCTTCTTCTCGATCTCCTCGATGTCGGCGCCCTCTTCGCCTTCGCCGAGCTCCTTCTGGATGGCCTTGACCTGCTCGTTGAGGTAGAAGTCGCGCTGGTTCTTCTCCATCTGGCGCTTGACGCGGCCACGGATCTTCTTGTCGACGTTGAGGATGTCGACCTCGCGCTCGATCTGCTCGAACAGGTTCTCCAGCCGCTCCTTCACGCCGGCCAGGTCCAGCACGACCTGTTTGTTATCGAGCTTGAGCGGCAGGTGGGCGGCGATGGTGTCGGCCAGGCGGCCGGGATCGTCGATGCTGGAGATGCTGGTGAGGATCTCGGGCGGGATCTTTTTATTGAGCTTGACGTACTGGTCGAACTGCTGCATCACCGCGCGGCGCAGGGCCTCGACCTCGGCGGACTTGGTGTCGGTCGGGGCCGGGTCCACGGGGATGACGCTGGCGGTGAAGTGCGCCTCGCCGTCGATGATGCGGCTGACGCGGGCACGCTGCTGGCCCTCGACCAGCACCTTCACGGTGCCGTCAGGCAGCTTGAGCATCTGCAGGATGGTGGAGACGCAGCCCACCTCGAACATGTCGCTGGGCGAGGGCTCGTCCTTGGCAGCGGCCTTCTGGGCCACCAGCATGATGCGGCGCTCGGCCTCCATCGCGGCTTCCAGGGCCTTGATGGACTTGGGCCGCCCCACGAACAGCGGGATGACCATGTGGGGGAAGACCACCACGTCGCGCAGCGGCAGCAGCGGCAGCTCGATCGGGGTGGCGGGAAGGGGGACGTGGCCGGACATGAAAATCCTTTCTTTACGCCGCCCAGTTTCGGGCAGCTGGTGCGTTTTTCAACCCGGAATACGACAAGGCTTTCTGGCCTTTTTCATTTTTCGCCGGATCGGCCCCTTTCAGGCCTTCTTGGCGGCTTCCCTGTACACGAGCAACGGCGGCTTGCTTTCCTCGATCGTCGACTCGTCGACGACCACCTTCTCCACGTTCGCCGCGTTGGGCAGGTCGAACATGGTGTCGATCAGCGATTGCTCCAGGATGGAGCGCAGGCCGCGGGCGCCGGTCTTGCGGGCCAGGGCCTTGCGGGCGATGGCCTTGAGCGCGCTGGGACGGATCTCCAGGTCCACGCCTTCCATCGCCAGCAGCTTGCTGTATTGCTTGACCAGCGCGTTCTTGGGCTCGGTCAGGATCTGCACCAGGGCGTCCTCGGAGAGTTCGGCCAGCGTGGCGACCACGGGCATGCGGCCCACCAGCTCGGGAATCAGGCCGAACTTGATCAGGTCCTCGGGCTCGACCTCGCGGAAGGCCTCGGTGAGCGAACGCTCCTTCTTGGAACGCACCGCCGCGCCGAAACCGATGCCCGAGGCCTCGGTGCGCTGCTCGATCACCTTCTCCAGGCCGGCGAAGGCGCCACCGCAGATGAACAGGATGTTGGTCGTGTCGATCTGCAGGAAATCCTGGTTGGGGTGCTTGCGCCCGCCCTGGGGCGGCACGCTGGCCATGGTGCCTTCGATCAGCTTGAGCAGCGCCTGCTGCACGCCCTCGCCCGACACGTCACGGGTGATGGAGGGGTTGTCGGACTTGCGCGAGATCTTGTCGATCTCGTCGATGTAGACGATGCCGCGCTGGGCGCGCTCGACCTCGTAGTTGCAGCTTTGCAGCAGCTTCTGGATGATGTTCTCGACGTCCTCGCCCACGTAGCCGGCCTCGGTCAGCGTGGTGGCGTCGGCCATGACGAAGGGCACGTCCAGCATGCGCGCCAGGGTCTGGGCCAGCAGGGTCTTGCCCGAGCCGGTGGGGCCGATCAGGAGGATGTTGCTCTTGGCGAGCTCGACGTCGTCCTTCTTGGCCTTGTCCTTGTGGCGCAGGCGCTTGTAGTGGTTGTAGACAGCCACCGCCAGCGAGCGCTTGGCCGGCTCCTGGCCGATCACGTAGTTGTCCAGGTTGGACTTGATCTCGGCCGGCGTGGGCAGGTCGCCGCGGCCCTCCTTGGGCTCCTCGCCGGCGGGCAGTTCATCCCGGATGATTTCGTTGCACAGGTCGATGCACTCGTCGCAGATGAAGACCGAAGGGCCGGCGATGAGTTTCTTGACCTCGTGCTGGCTCTTTCCGCAAAACGAGCAGTAAAGCGTTTTTTCGCTGGATGAGCCTTTTTTGTCGGCCATGGGGGCGTGCCTCGTAACTTGAGATTCAATGATAACCAAACAAAAACGGCGCTTCCCATCAGGAGGGAGCGCCGCTGTCAGGAACAGGGTCGGGCCGCCACCGGCTGGCCCGCTCCCCTGCCCGTTCAGGCCCGCTTGTCGATCACCTGGTCCACCAGGCCGTAGTCCTTGGCCTCCGCGGCCTCCAGGAAGTAATCGCGCTCGGTGTCACGCTCGATCTTGTCCAGGGGCTGGCCGGTGCGCTCGGCCAGGATGCGGTTCAACTGGGCGCGGGTCTTGAGGATGTCGCGGGCGTGGATCTCGATGTCCGTGGCCTGGCCCTGGGTGCCGCCCAGGGGCTGGTGGATCATGATCTTGGAGTTGGGCAGCGCGAAGCGCTTGCCCTTCTCTCCGGCGGCCAGCAGGAAGGCGCCCATGCTGGCGGCCATGCCCATGCACAGGGTGGAGACCTGCGGCTTGATGAAGTTCATGGTGTCGAAGATCGACATGCCGGCCGACACGCTGCCGCCGGGGCTGTTGATGTACAGCGAGATGTCCTTGTCCGGGTTCTCGGACTCCAGGAACAGCAGCTGCGCCACCACCAGGTTGGCGGTCTGGTCGTTGACGGGGCCGACCAGGAACACCACCCGCTCGCGCAGCAGGCGGGAGTAGATGTCGTAGGACCGCTCGCCGCGGCCGGACTGCTCGATGACGATCGGCACCATGCCGAGGGCCTGGGTATCAAGTGCGCTCATGTTCTTGGGCTTTCGGAAATTCGGAGTCGGTTGCCTGGCCCGGGGGCCGTTCCCCGCTACTGTAGCCAAAAATGACTTGGGGTCCGTTCGCCCTGAAACAAGAGCGCACGAACCCCAAGGGCGGCGGGCCTGGCGTGGCCCGCCCCTGGTTCATCAGCCTTGCTGGCCCATCAGCTCGTCGAAGGAGACGGCCTTGTCGGTGACCTTGGCCTTGGACAGGACGAAGTCGGTGACGTTGTTCTCGATGACGATGGCCTCGACCTCGGCCAGGCGGCGGTTGTCGCCGTAGTACCAGCGGATCACGTCTTCCGGCTTCTCGTAGGAGGCAGCCAGTTCCTCGACGTGGGTCTTGATCTGCTCGGGCTTGGCGGCCAGGTCGTTGGCCTTGACCAGCTCGGCGACGACCAGGCCCAGGCGCACGCGGCGCTCGGCCTGGGCGGTGAACAGCTCGGCGGGGATCGGGGCCTTGTCGGCGTCCTTGATGCCACGCTGCTTGAGGTCGGCACGGGCGCCTTCCACCATGCGGTCGGTCTCGGCGGCGACGCTGGACTTGGGCAGGTCGAGTTCGGCCTTGGCCACCAGGGCGTCCATCACGGCCTGCTTGTTGCGGGCCAGCAGGCGGAACTTGACTTCACGCTCCAGGTTCTTCTTGATGTCGGCGCGCAGGGCGTCGACGGTGCCGGCTTCGATGCCCAGGGACTTGACCAGCTGCTCGTTCACCTCGGGCAGGTGGGCGGCTTCGATCTTGTTGACGGTGACCAGGAAGTCGGCCTGCTTGCCGGCGACATCCTTGCCGTGGTAGTCGGCCGGGAAGGCCAGGGGGAAGGTCTTGCTCTCGCCGGACTTCATGCCGCGCACGGCGTCCTCGAACTCCTTGAGCATCTGGCCTTCGCCGACCAGGAACTGGAAGGCCTCGGCCTTGCCGCCGGCGAAGGGCTCGCCGTCGATCTTGCCTTCGAAGTCCACGGTGACGCGGTCGCCATCCTGGGCGGCGTCGGCCTGGGCGCGCTGGGCGAAGGTGCGGCGCTGCTTGCGCAGGATGTCGATGGTGCGGTCGATGGCGGCGTCGTCCACTTCGGCGGTCAGGCGCTCGACCTCGGCGGTGGCCAGGTCGCCGATCTTGACCTCGGGGAACACCTCGAAGACGGCGTCGAAGGCCAGCTCGCCCTCGGGCGCGCCTTCCTTCTCGGTGATGCGGGGCTGGCCGGCCACGCGCAGCTTCGCCTCGTTGGCGGCCACGGCGAAGGCTTCGCCGACCTTGTCGTTCATCACCTCGTACTGCACGGAGTAGCCGTAGCGCTGCGCGACGACGGACATCGGCACCTTGCCGGGACGGAAGCCGTCCATCTTGACGGTGCGCGCCAGGCGCTTGAGGCGGGCATCGACCTCGGACTGGATCGCGGTGACGGGCAGCGTCAGCGTGATCTTGCGTTCGAGCTTCTCGAGGGTTTCAACGGTCACGGCCATGTGTTTCTCTCTGGTGAGTTCAGTTGTTCGTTCGCGGGTGCGCGCGGGACGGGGGGGCCGAACGCTCGGCGCCCCGTCGACGTCAACCCGCGATTGTAGCCGCCGCCCCAGCCGGGCCAGCGGCCATTCGCCGGCCCCGGCCGCCCCGGCCGCCCCGGCTGGCCGGGTGGCCCGGGCCGGCCGCGGCGCAATCAGGATTTTTCTTAAGGGGCGGCCGACCGCCCGGCTTAGCCTTGGCCCAGGTCTCGACCATGAAAGAACGCACCAGCCCCCCCTTGGGCGCGTACCACGTGCGCGCCTTCACCAGCCCGGCGGACGCCGGCGGCTGGCTGGCCCACGGCCAGACCTGGCTGAACCAGGCTGACGGGCCATCCGTGCTGCTGGCGCAGGTCAGCGCGGGCCCGCTCGCCTCGGAGCAGGACGCCCTGTACCAGGCCTACGACCACGCCTATGCCGACACCCTGCGGCTGATCCTGCGCGAGTTCGCATGCTTCTGAACCAGACGGCGCCCCGCCTGAAGGACCGGCACAACCTGCGCATCGCGGGGGATGGCCCGGACACCCTGCTGTTCGTCCATGGCCTGGGCTGCGACCAGGGCATGTGGCGCTTCGTGGCGCCGCATTTCGAGGGGCACGCCCGCGTGGTCCTGATGGACCTGATGGGTTTTGGCGCCTCCCGGCAATCCGAATGGAGCGAGGACCGCTACGACGGGCTGGAGGGCCATGCGCGCGACGTGGCGGCGGTGGCCGAGGCCTTCGGCAACGGCCGCTGCGTCGTGGTGGGCCACTCCGTCAGCGCCATGATCGGCCTGCTGGCCGACGCCCATGCGCCCGGCGCGATCGCCGCGCACGCCATGGTGGCGCCCTCCCCCTGCTACCTCAACGACGGCGCCTACCGCGGCGGCTTCGAGCGCGCGGTGCTGGACCAGACGCTGGCGCTGATCGATGCCGACACCCAGGCCTGGACCCAGGCCATGATGCCGCTGCTGCTGGCGCCCGACGCCAGCGACCCCCTGTCCCGCGAGCTGACCTCCGCCTTCTGCAGCGCCCGGCCGCAGGCCCTGGCCCGCCTGGCCCGCGCCACCTTCCTGGGTGACCTGCGCGAACGCCTGGGCACCCTGCACAAGCCCGTGCTGGTGCTGCAGTGCGACGAGGACAGGGTGGCGCCGCGCGCCGTGGGCGAGTACATGGCGGCGACGCTGCCGGAGGCCACGCTGCGGGTGATCCGCAACCCGGGGCACTGCCCCCACCTGACCCACCCCCAGGCCTGCATCGAGGCCCTGGAGGACTTCCTGGCGGCGCTGCGCCCGCCCGCGGGCCGGGATGCACGCGACGTGCCCGGCGCACGCCCCGGCTTCCTTTCCCGGATTGCGGCACGCCTGGGCGCCAGTCCCGGCGGGCTGGCGGACCCGCGGCGCTGAACCCGCACGATCCGGGCAGGGAAACCCTCAACCCGGCGCATTTGCTGCAGAAGACCCGGGAAGGAATGCCAATGCCTCGACCACGACGGTGCTTGTCGGGGATGACGACCTGATCTCCCGGGCGGCCCTGGTGGCCGTGCTGCGCCGGGTCCGCCACCTGGAGGTGGTGGAAGCCTCGGACGGCCTGGAGGCCTGGAACCTGCTGGAAGGCGGCCTGCGGCCGACCCGCCCCGGCCCTGGCCGAGGACACGACCCGCGGACCCATGGTCCTGGCGGAAGTGGTGCGGCAAGCCTGCGGGCAGCTGGCGCGGCTGGGAGTGGCGCCCGACGGTGCCTGAGGGCGAAGCCGACCGGGCTGCGGGATGGGCGAAAGCGCGCGAACCGCGCTGCATGGCGGGCCGGGCTAAGGCGGGGATCCGGTGGTGCGCGGGGGGGGACTCGAACCCCCACACCATTGCTGGCGTCAGGACCTAAACCTGGTGCGTCTACCAATTTCGCCACCCGCGCTTTTCGGGGATTCCGTTGCGGAATCGCCCGGGAAAACAAAACGGGCCGCCAGGTACACCTGACCGCCCGTTTTTCATTCCGGTCCGTCGCGTATTCTAGCCGCGGACAGACTCCCTCACGCCGTCGCCGGTGATTCCCGCTTCACGCGGAACCACGCCGCGTACATCGCCGGCAACGCCAGCAGCGTCAGCACCGTGGCCACGATCAGCCCGCCCATGATGGCCACCGCCATCGGCCCCCAGAACACCGAGCGTGACAGCGGGATCATCGCCAGCACCGCGGCCGCCGCCGTCAGCACGATGGGCCGCAGCCGGCGCACCGCCGACTCCACGATGGCCTCCCAGGCCGGCACGCCCCGGGCGCGGTCCTGCTCGATCTGGTCGATCAGGATCACCGAGTTGCGCTGGATCATGCCCATGAGCGCGATCACCCCCAGCAAGGCCACGAAACCAAAGGGCCGGTTCAGCAGCAGCAGCGCGGCGGCCACGCCGGCAATGCCCATGGGGCCCGTGAGGAACACCAGCACCGCGCGGCTGAAGCTTTGCAGCTGCAGCATCAGCAGCGTGAAGGTGATGAACAGCATCAGCGGCACGCCCGCGGCGATGGACGAGGAGCCCTTGCTGCTCTCCTCCACCGCGCCCGCCACCTGCAGGCGGTAGCCCGGGGCCCAGCCCGCCTCCAGCTTGCGCAGCGCGGGCAGCAGCTCGTTGGTCACCGTGGCGCCCTGCAGCCCCTCGGCCGTGTCCGCCTGCACGGTGATGGCGTACTCGCGGCCCTCGCGCCACATCACGCCCGGCTCCCACGAGAACACCGGCTTGGCGATCTGCGTGAGCGGGATGGCCCGGCCGCTGGCCGTGGGCAGGTAGACGTTGGCGATGTCGGTGATGGCGTCGCGCTCGGCCTTGGGCTGGCGCAGCACGATGTCGATCAGCTTGTCGCCCTCGCGGTACTGGCCGATGGTGGCGCCGCTGAAGTTGATGCGCGCCGCCTGCGCGATGGACTGGCTGGACACGCCCAGGGCGCGCGCCTTGGCCTGGTCCACCTCCAGGCGGATCACCTTCACCTGCTCGTGCCAGTTGTCGTTGACGCCCCGGGTGTTGGGGCTGGCGCGCATGGCCACGGCCACCTCGTCGGCGCGCTGGCGCAGCACCGCCGGGTCGGGGCCGACCACGCGGAACATCACCGGGTACGGCACCGGCGGGCCATTGGGCAGCAGCTTCACGCGCCCGCGCACCTCGGGGAACTCGGTGGCCAGCAGCTCGGGCAGCTTCATGCGCAGCGACTCGCGCACCTTCAGGTCCTGCGGCAGCACGATCAGCTGCGACACGTTGGTCTGCGGGAACACCTGGTCCAGCGGCAGGTAGAAGCGCGGCACGCCCGAGCCCACCCAGGTGCTCACGGAAGCCACGCCCGGCTCCTTCATCAGCCGCTGCTCGACGCGCTTGGCCACGTCCTCGCTGGCCGAGAACGGCGTGCCCTCCGGCGACCACAGGTCCACCATGATCTCGGGGCGGCTGGAGTCGGGGAAGAACTGCTGCTGCACCTTGCCCATGCCGGCAATGCCCAGCACGAAGGTCAGGACCGTCAGGCCGATGGTGATCCAGCGGTGCGCCACGCACCAGTTCACCGCGCGGCGGAAGCCGCGGTAGAACGGCGTGTCGAAGTGCTCGTGGTGGTCGGCCGAGACGGGCTTGGACTTGAGCAGCACGTTACCCAGGTAAGGCACGAAGTACACCGAGACGATCCAGCTCAGGACCAGGGCCACCACCGTCACCGCAAAGATGGCGAAGGTGTACTCGCCCACCGTGGACTTGGCCATGCCGATCGGCAGGAAGCCGGTGGCGGTGATCAGCGTGCCCGTGAGCATGGGCATGGCGGTGATCTCGTAGGCGAAGGTGGCGGCGCGGAACTTGTCGTAGCCCTCCTCCATCTTGCGCACCATCATCTCCACGGCAATGATGGCGTCGTCCACCAGCAGGCCCAGCGCGATGATCAGCGAGCCCAGCGAGATCTTGTGCAGGCCGATGCCCCAGTAGCTCATGGCCAGGAAGGTCATGGCCAGCACCAGCGGGATGGTGATGGCCACCACCAGGCCGGGACGCATGTCCACGTAGTAGCGCCGCCACAGCGGGCGGAACTTCGCGTCGGGGTGCTTGTGCATGCCCAGGGACAGGAAGCTCACGGCCAGCACGATGACGATGGCCTCCACCAGCACCTTCACGAACTCGCCCACCGAGGCGGACACGGCAGCCGGCTGGTCCTGAACCTGCACCAGGCGCACGCCGGCCGGCAGGCCCTGGCCGATGCGGGCCGTGGCCTGCGTGAGCGCCTGGCCCAGGCGGATGATGTCGCCGCCCTTGGCCATGGACACGCCCAGGGCGATGACGTCCTTGCCCTGGTGGCGCACCTTGACCTGCGGCGGGTCCACGTAGCCGCGGCGGATGTCGGCGATGTCGGCCAGGCGCAATTGCCCGCCGGTGGCGCCGCGGATCGGCATGGCCGCCAGTTCCTCCACGCGGGAGAACTGCCCGCCCACGCGCAGCTGCACCACGTCCACCGGGGTCTGCACCGCGCCGGCGGATTCCACCGCGTTCTGCTGCCCCAGCTGCGCGATGACCTGGTTCATGTCCAGGCCCAGCTGCGCCAGGCGCTTCTGCGAGATCTCGACGAACAGCTTCTCGTCCTGCGCGCCGAACAGTTCCACCTTGGCCACGTCGGGCACGCGCAGCAGCTGCTGGCGCACATCGTCGGCGAAGTCCTTCACCTCGGCGTAGCTGAAGCCGGCGTCCGCCTCCAGCGCGTAGATCACGCCATAGACATCGCCGAACTCGTCGTTGAAGAACGGGCCCTGCACGCCTTGCGGCAGGGAAAAGCGCATGTCCCCCACCTTCTTGCGCACGGTGTACCAGACGTTGGGGACCTCGCCAGGGCGGGAGGAGTCCTTGATCTGCAGGATGATCTGCGACTCGCCGGGCTTGGAGTAGCTGCGGATGATGTCCGAGTACGGCACCTCCTGCAGCGTGCGCTCGAGCTTGTCCGTCACCTGCTCGGCCACCTGCTGCGCGGTGGCGCCGGGCCAGTAGGTGCGCACCACCATTGCGCGGAAGGTGAAGGGCGGGTCCTCGTCCTGCCCCAGCTGGAAGTAGGCCGCGAAGCCCAGCACCATCAGCGCCACCATCAGGTAGCGCGTGAGCGCCGGGTGCTCCAGGGCCCAGCGGGAGAGGTTGAAGCCGGGTTTGGGCTGGTCTGCAGCCGTGGGGTGCTCGACGCTCATTGCTTGTCCTGCCACAGCGTGACCTTCTCGCCCGGCGCGAGCACGTGCACGCCGGCGGACACCACCAGCAGGCCCGGCTGCAGGCCGGAGGCGATGACCGCCTCGTTGCCGTCGGCCGTGGCCACCTGCACGGGCTGGGCCTTGACGGTCATGGTGGCCTTGTCCACCACCCACACCGAGGTGCCGTCGGCCATCTGGCGCAGTGCGCTGGTGGGCAGCTTGATCACCCGGGCGTCCTGGCGCGCCAGCGCCTGGGGCGCGACGCTGAGGGTGGCCCCCAGGGCCCAGGGCGCATCGGCGGGCAGGCCCACCTTCACGAGGAAGGTGCGGGTGACCGGGTCGGCGCTGGCGGCCACCTCGCGCACGCGGCCGGTGACGGTGCGTTCGTCGGACCAACCCTTGACCCGCACCTCGGAGCCGGGGCGCACCAGGGCCACGCGGTCCTCCGGCACGGTGAACACGGCATCACGCGGGCCGTCCTGCGCCAGGCGCACCACCGGCGCGCCGGCGGACACCACCTGCCCGGGCTCGGCCTCGACGGCGGTGACCACGCCCGCCGTGGGCGCGGCCAGCCGGGTGTAGCCGGCCTGGTTGCCCTGGGCGGCCAGTTGCGCCTGGGCCTGGTCCAGCTGCGCCTGGGCGGCCTTGAGGTTGGCCTCGCGGCGCTCCAGTTCGGCGCCGCTGATGAAGTCCTGGTCCTTCAGCGACTTGAAACGCTTGTAGTCCGCCGCCGCCAGGTCCCGGTTGGTCTGGGCCGCCGCCACCTGGGCGCGCGCGGCATCGGCCGCGAGCTGGTAGTCCTGCGGGTCCAGCTGCGCCAGCACCTGCCCGGCCTTCACGCGCTGGCCCAGTTCGGCCTGGCGCTGCGCGATCTTGCCCGCCACCCGGAAGCCCAGGCGGGCCTCGACCTGCGCCCGGACCTCGGCGGAAAATTCCAGCCCGGCGCTGGCCGTGCCCGCGCCCACGGTCACCACCTTCACGGCGCGCACGGGTTCGGGTGCGGCAGGCGGCTTGCCACAGGCGGTGAGGACCAGGGCGGCACAGGCCGCCAGGCAGGAAAGAAGTAAAGGCGCGCGACGTGACATGGAGGGCTCGCAGGCTGCGGGGGGACGATCGTTGACGGCCCAGGGGGCAGCGTCAACCACTGCTAATGACTGACCGGTTAGTAATCTAATGGCTGGCTTCCAGGCCTGTCAAGCACAATGACACCCCCAACCCACACACAAGCCTTCGTGACCGCTCCCCCCGTTGCCGCGCCCGAGCCGGTGCGCCACTACGAGAACTTCCCGGTGGCCTCGTGGCTGTGCCCGCCGCGCCTGCGGCCGGCGGTGGCCGCGATCTACCACTTCGCCCGCACCGCCGACGACCTGGCGGACGAGGGGGATGCCCCGCCCGCCACGCGGCTGGCCGACCTGGCCGCCTACCGCGCCGACCTGGAGGCCTGCGCCCAGGGCCAGCCGGTGTCGCCGCGCTGGCACCGCATGTTCGGCGCCCTGGCGGTGGCCATGGCCAGCCACCGGTTGCCGCTGCAGCCGCTGCGCGACCTGCTGTCGGCCTTCGAGCAGGACGTGGGCGCCACCCGGGATGGCCGGGTCTATGCCGACCGCGCCGAGCTGGTGGACTACTGCGCCCGCTCGGCCAACCCCGTGGGGCGGCTGATGCTGCACCTGTACGGCATCGACGAACCGCAGGCGTTGGCTGAAAGCGACGACGTGTGCACGGCGCTGCAGTTGATCAACTTCTGGCAGGACCTGGGCGTGGACCTGCCGCGCCGGCGCTACTACCTGCCGGCCGCCGACCTGCGCGCGCACGGACTGGACCCGGCGCAGCCTGCCTCCTGGGCCACCCACCCCGCCGCCGCCGAACTGCTGGCGGCGCAGGTGGACTGGGCCCGCGCGCTGATGCTGCGCGGCGCGGGCATCGCGCTGCGCGTGCCGGGGCGGGCGGGCTGGGAGTTGCGCGCCGTGGTCCAGGGCGGCCTGCGCATCCTGGACAAGATCGCGTCCGGCGGCTTTCGCAGCTTCACCCGGCGACCGCGCATCGGCGCGGCCGATGTCCCCGTGATCGCCTGGCGTTGCCTGCGCATGGCCGGTCGCGGCCCCGCCGCGATGGGACAATCGCGCGCATGACGACGACGCCCGAGCATTACGTCCAGGAGAAAGCCGCCTCTTCGGGCAGCAGCTTCTACTACGCCTTCCTGTTCCTGCCGGCGCCCCGGCGCGCCGCGATCACGGCGTTCTACGCCTTCTGCCGCGAGGTGGACGACGTGGTGGACGAGGTGAGCGACCCCGGCGTGGCCGCGGTCAAGCTGGCCTGGTGGCGCAAGGAAGTCGCCCAGGCCTACGCGGGCACGCCCACCCATCCCGTGATGCAGGCGCTGATGCCGTGGACCACCGAGTTCGGCATCGAGCAGCGCCAGCTGCAGGCCGTGATCGAGGGCTGCGAGATGGACCTGGCGCAGACGCGCTACCTGGACTTCGCCGCGCTGGAGCGCTACTGCCACCTGGTGGCCGGCATCGTGGGCGAGGTAGCGGCGCGCATCTTCGGCCAGACGCAGGACGCCACCACCGCCTACGCCCACAAGCTGGGCCTGGCCTTCCAGCTGACGAACATCATCCGCGACGTGGGCGAGGACGCGATGCGCGGGCGCATCTACCTGCCGATCAGCGAGCTGCAGCAGTTCGACGTGAAGGCGCACGAGATCACCAAGCGCCAGTACTCGGAGCGCTTCACCGCGCTGATGCAGTTCCAGGCCCGGCGCGCCCACGCGCTGTACGACGAGGCCCTGGCCCTGCTGCCCGCGGTGGACCGCCGCAGCCAGAAGCCGGGCCTGATGATGGCGAGCATCTACCGCACGCTGCTGCGCGAGATCGAGGGCGAAGGCTTCCAGGTGCTGCACCAGCGCATCAGCCTGACGCCGCTGCGCAAGCTCTGGCTCGCCTGGAAGGTGCAGGCCCTTGGGCGGATCTGATTCCACCTCCTCCCGGGTCGCGGCCCCCTTGACGGGCCAGGCGAGCCGGGCCTCCCGCCCCGGCCTTCGGCTGGCGGTGGTGGGTGCTGGCTGGGCCGGCCTGGCCGCGGCGGTGGAGGCCGCGCGCGCCGGCCACCAGGTCAGCGTGTTCGAGGCGGCCCGCACGCTGGGCGGGCGTGCCCGCTCGCTGGTGCTGGAACTGCCCGACGGGCAGGCCACCGTGGTGGACAACGGCCAGCACATCCTCATCGGCGCTTACCGCCAGACCCTCTCGCTGATGAAGGCCGTGGGCGTGGACCCCACGCAGGTGCTGCACGCCATGCCGCTGGCCCTGCGCGATGCAGCAGGCCAGGGCCTGGCCCTGCCCGCCTGGCCCGCCCGGCTCAGGCCGCTGGACGCCGCCTGGGGGATCCTCGGCGCGCGCGGCTGGGGCTGGGGGGACAAGCTCGCGCTGCTGCGCGCCTGCCTGGGGTGGCGGGCGCGGGGTTTCGAGTGCGCGCCCTCGCTCAGCGTGGCCGACCTGTGCGAGGGCCTGCCGCCGCGCGTGATGGACCAGCTGGTGGAGCCGCTGTGCGTGGCCGCCCTCAACACCCCCGCCGCGCAGGCCAGCGCGCAGGTGTTCCTGCGGGTGATGCGCGATGCGCTGTTCGGTCCCGGCTGGGGCGGCTGGGGCGCCTCGTCGCTGCTGCTGCCGACGGCGCCGCTGGGAGAGCTGTTCCCGCAGGCGGCCGCCCGCTGGCTCGGGGCCCGGGGCGCCACGGTGCGCACCGGCCACCGGGTCACGCTGCTGGCGCAGACCAGCACCGGCTGGCTGGTGGACGGCGACGCCTTCGACGCCGTGGTACTGGCCTGCCCGAGCTGGGCCGCCATCCACCTGCTGCAGGAAAACGCGATCGAGGCCCCCGCCTGGCTGGCGCAGGCGCGGGCCTTGCGGCACGAAGCCATCGCCACCGTGTATGCGCAGGGCGGCCCGCGCCTGCCGGCGCCCATGCTGGCGCTGCCGCCGGGCCCGCAGGCGCCGGCCCAGTTCGTGTTCGACCGCGGGCAGCTGGGCGGCCCCCAGGGCCTGCTGGCCTTCGTGGCCAGCGCCTGCCGGGGCGACCGGGAGCTGCTGGAGCGGCAGGTGCTGGACCAGGCGCGACAACAAGGGTGGGCCGGGCTGCGGCCCGTGCGCACGGTGGTGGAGCGGCGCGCCACCTTCGCCTGCGTGCCCGGCCTGGCGCGCCCGGGCATCGCGGTGGCCGAGCGCCTGTGGGCCTGCGGTGACTGGGTCGAAGGCCCCTACCCTGCCACGCTGGAGGGGGCGGTGATGGCCGCGCAACGGGTGGTCGCCACGCTCGGCGCCGTGCGCCGGCCCCTGCGCTGAGCCTGCCAATCCCGACCGGGCACCTGGCTTGCCCGGTCAGGCGAGAATCGGCGGATGGCCGCAGTCCTCCCCTTCAAAAAAGAGCCACCGTTCACCCACGGCAAGGCCCCCGTCACCGGCATCCTGCTTTGCAACCTGGGCACGCCCGATGCACCCACGGCGCCGGCCGTCAAGCGCTACCTGCGCGAGTTCCTGAGCGACCCGCGCGTGGTGGAGATTCCCCGCGCGGTGTGGATGCCGCTGCTGCACGGGATCATCCTGCCGTTTCGCTCCGGCAAGTCGGCGGCCAAGTACGCGACCATCTGGACCAAGGAGGGCTCGCCGCTGAAGGTGTACACCGAGCGCCAGGCCACGATGCTGCAAGGCTACCTGGGCGAGCGCGGGCACCGCGTGAGCGTGCGCTACGCCATGCGCTACGGCAACCCGTCCATCGCCTCGCAGCTGGACGCGCTCAAGGCCGACGGGGCCACGCGCATCCTGGTGCTGTCGGCCTACCCGCAGTACTCCGCCACCACCACGGCCAGCGTGATCGACGCCGTGAACACCTGGACCACCCGCACCCGCATGGTGCCGGAGCTGCGCTTCGTCAACCGCTACCACGACGACGCCGAGTACATCGAGGCCCTGGCCCGGCGCGTCGAGCACCACTGGCGTGACCATGGGCGGCCCGACCACTTCGTCATGAGCTTCCACGGCGTGCCCGAGCGCACGCTGCTGGCGGGCGACCCGTACCACTGCGAGTGCCACAAGACCGGGCGCCTGCTGGCGCAACGCCTGGGGCTGCAGAAGGACCAGTACACGGTGAGCTTCCAGTCCCGCTTCGGCAAGGCCAAGTGGCTGGAGCCCTACACCGAGCCGACGCTGCAGGCCCTGGCCAAGCGGGGGGTCCAGCGCGTGGACGTGGCCTGCCCCGGCTTCACCAGCGACTGCCTGGAGACGCTGGAGGAGATCGCCATGGAGGGCAAGGAGGCCTTCCTGACCGCCGGCGGGCAGGAGTTCCATGCCATCGCCTGCCTGAACGACCACCCGGCCTGGATCGCCGCGCTGGCGGACATCGCCGAGCGGCACCTGGCGGGCTGGCCCACGCAGGACCGGCCGGACCCCAAGGCGCTGGCCGCCTCGCGCGAGGCGGCGCTGGCGCTGGGCGCCAAGGCCTGAAAGTCAGGGCCTGATGCGCGCGCTGGCGGCCACGGCCTCGGCCTGGGGCCGGCCGCGCCCGAAGAAGGACAGGCGCGGCGCCGTGTACGCCAGCGCGTAGAGCCGGTCCTGCCGCACGGCCATCCAGGCCACGCCGGCCAGCTGCAGGTCGTCGCGCTGGCGCAGCACGCTGAATTCCAGCCGCAGCCCCCGCTCGCCGGCGAAGGGCGCGGCGTCCAGCCGGGTGAGCGTCACCTGCGAGCCGTCCATCGCGTAGAGCACCTCGAACAGGTTGGCGAGCTGGTCGGGCGACATGCCCGCGCGGAAGGTCGGCACACGCGGCGCCCGCTGCCCGCCGGGCGGCGCCGGCCGGGGCGCCACCAGCGATTCGCCGCTGGCGATGCCAGGCCACAGGCGCAGCTGGTCCAGCGTGAAGCCGTGCTGCGTCCAGGTGTCGTAGGGCTGCTTGTCCTCGGTGGCGCGGATGCGGTTCCAGGCCGGGTCCACGGTCACCACCAGCCGGCCCGCCAGGGCGCGCTCGCCTTGCACGGCCTCGATGGAGGCGCACCCGGCCAGGGCGCTGCCCAGGGCGGCGGCGCCCAGCAGGCGACGCCGGGACATGCCTGCGCCCGAGGGCCTGCCCTGTGGCACCGCGCCGTCCGGTGCCGCGCTCATGGCGCCATCTCCGCGAGGTAGCTGCGGATCAGGCCCGCATCCATGGCCTCGGGCGCGCGGGCGAGGTAGCGCCGGAAGGCCGCCGCCGCGCCGTGCTTGTCCCCCACACGCTGGCGCAGCAGGCCCAGGGCGCGGAAGGCCTGCACCGGTGGGCCGGGCAGTGTGGTGGCCGTGGCCAGGTCCGCCAGGGCGCGGCCCAGGTCGCCCTCGCCATCACGCTGCCGGTAGACCTCGCCGCGGGCGTAGCAGGCCTGTGCGTCCAGCGGGTCGCGCGCCACCATCCGGTCCAGCAGCACCAGGCTCTCCTCCCATTGGCCGCGGCGCACCTCGGCCTCCAGCCACTCCATGCGGTGGGGCGCCAGCACCTGGCGCAGGCCCGGCTCGGCGGCCTCGCCACCGCGGCTGCCCGCCTGGCGCAGCAGCTCGTCGCGCCGGTTCGCCGCGGGCGGGTGGGTGGCGAACAGCGGGCTGCGCGTGCCGGCCTCCTCGCCGCCGGTGACCTTGAGCTCGCCCAGCAGGTTGTCCCAGACACGGGCCGCCTGCGACGGGTCGTAGCCCGCGCGCTGCATCAGCGCCAGCCCGAGGCGGTCGGCCCGCGCCTCCTGGTCCCGCGTGAACGAGAACATGCCGGCCATGAGGCCCCACTGGGCCACGGTGCCGGCGATGCCGAACACCCCCATCAGCTGCGCGAAGGCCGCCCGGCTCTTGGAGTCGCGCAGGCGCTCCACGGAGTGGCGCTCCAGGTAATGGCCCAGCTCGTGGCCCAGGACGGCGGCGAGCTGGGCCTCGTTCTCCATGCGAAGCAGCAGGCCGCTCCAGACCTGCATCATGCCGTTGGGAGCCATGCTGGCGTTGAACAGCGGGTTGCGCACCACGTGCACGCGCACGTCGACGCAATGGTCCGCACCGAGCCGGCAGACCACGCCCTCCAGGTAGCGCGTGAGGCGGTCGTCGCGCACGACGAAGGGGCTGCGCCGCAGGCGCTGCTCCTCGCGGTCCATCATGGCCCACAGGCCGCCCTCGTCGGAGTCGACCGGCGGGCGGGTGAAGCGCGGGGGCAGCGGCTCGCTGGCGGCCGGGGCGCCGGCCGTGGCCGTGGCCGGGCCGGGTGCTGCGGGCTGGCCTGCCGCCAGCGCGGACCAGCCCAGCCCGCCGACCCCGGCGCACCAGCGGCAGGCCGAGTGCAGGAAGCCGCGGCGGCCCGGGGCGGGCATGGCGTGGGGGGTGGACAAAGCCGGGTGGGTCATCGGGGGTGTCGTCGGCCCTCAGGGCGCCTTGGGGAAACCCTGGAGCAGGGCATCGAGCGTCTCGGCGGCGCTGTGCGCCTCGCGCAGGTCGCCGCTGAAGCGGCGCAGGTCGTTGAACCAGACCACGCGCCCGTCGCGCAGGTCCACGAGCGAGGCATAGCCCACCTGCGAGCCGCCGCCCAGCCCCACGCCGAACAGCGCCAGGGCCACCATCGCCGCCTTGCGCTGCGAGCTGGCGGAGGAGTCGCGGATCCACAGGAACAGCGCGTAATCCGCCCCGCTTTTGCGGCGCAAGGGCTCGACGGCGTCGCCGAGCGACCAGTCCAGCGCCGCCTTCTTGGTGGGCAGGCGCCAGTTGTCGCCGAGGAAGTGGTGCACGAAGATGGCCTCGGCCACGGCGCCATGCAGGGCGTTGAGGTCGCCCAGCTCGTCGAGGTCGCGGGCGGACAGCTCGCGCGGGGGCGCGCCGAACTCGCTGCGGCGCGCGGCCAGCGCGGCGCGGAAGTGCTGCTGCGCGGCCTCGGTCCAGTCGGCGCGCGGCTCGCTCACGCCGCCGGCGCTGATGGAGAACAGCTCCAGGTCCGGCGGCACCACCACCAGCGTGGAGCCGGGCGCGCGCGCGGTGAAGCCGGGGGCCAGGTGGCGCGAGGGCGCGTCGGCCCAGGCCGGGAGGGCCAGGACGAGCGGCAACGCCAGCACCCACGCGGCAGCCAGCGCCTTGAGCGCTGCCCGCGCAAGCCCGATCGCCCCAGGTCCAGTCCCCGTCCTCACGTGCCCTTGTCGTTGTGTGGTTGGCCCGGCCGTGATCTTAGGGGCAAACCGGGGCGGTCGCCGGCTCGTGCCGCCGCGGGTGGCCGCCGCAGGCGCGGGGATGCGGGTCGATGTGGGTCGATGTGGGGGGGCGATTGGCCACCCGGGTCAAGGGGATGGCGGCCTTGGAGGACAATGGCGCCATGGCTGAACGCGTGATCCCCCTGCTGCCGCAACGCCCGGCCGGTCGGCCCGTGGCCGTGCCGAGCCGACCCCTGCCCGCGGGCGCCCTCGTGGCCGACACCCTGGGCCGGCCGCTGCGCGACCTGCGCATCAGCGTGACCGACCGCTGCAACTTCCGCTGCAGCTACTGCATGCCCAAGGAGGTGTTCGACAAGGACTACCCCTACCTGCCGCATGCCTCGCTCCTGAGCTTCGAGGAGATCACCCGGGTGGCGCGCCAGTTCGTGGCACTGGGCGTGCGCAAGGTCCGCCTGACCGGCGGCGAGCCCCTGCTTCGCAAGAACATCGAGGTGCTGATCGAACAGCTGGCGCAGCTGCGCACGCTCGACGGCGAGCCGCTGGACCTGACCCTGACCACCAACGGCTCGCTGCTGGCCCGCAAGGCCCGCGCGCTGAAGGACGCCGGGCTGAACCGCGTGACGGTGAGCCTGGACGGGCTGGACGACAAGGTGTTCCGCCAGATGAACGATGTCGACTTCCCGGTGGCCGAGGTGCTGGCCGGCCTGGACGCCGCCAAGGCGGCGGGCCTGGGCCCGATCAAGGTCAACATGGTCGTCAAGCGCGGCACCAACGAGCACGAGATCCTGCCCATGGCGCGGCACTTCCGCGGCACGGGCCATGTGCTTCGCTTCATCGAGTACATGGACGTGGGCGCGACCAACGGCTGGCGGATGGACGAGGTGATGCCCTCGGCCGAGGTGCTGGCCCGGATCCACGCGGAGATGCCGCTGGTGCCGCTGGAGCACGCCGCGCCCGGCGAGACGGCGCAGCGCTGGGCCTATGCGGACGGCAGCGGCGAGGTGGGCGTGATCAGCAGCGTGACGCAGGCCTTCTGTGGCGACTGCAACCGCGCCCGCCTGTCCACCGAGGGCCAGTTGTACCTGTGCCTGTTCGCCTCGCAGGGCCATGACCTGCGTTCCCTGATCCGCGGTGGCGCCAGCGACGAGGAGATGGCTGCGGCCATCGCCGGGATCTGGCAGGGCCGCGCGGATCGCTATTCCCAACTGCGCGGCGAACTCGCCCCGGACCGCTCCGGCGGCGGGCGCCGCGTCGAAATGAGCTACATCGGCGGATGATCACTTCCCACGACATCACTGGCGTCATCCTGGCCGGCGGCCGCGGCACCCGCATGGGCGGCGCGGACAAGGGCCTGCAGAACTTCAACGGCATGCCCCTGGCCCTGCAGACGCTGATGCGCCTGCAGCCCCAGGTGGCCGAAGTCCTGATCAACGCCAACCGCAACCTGGCGGCGTATGAGTCCTTCGGCGCGCCCGTGTGGCACGACGAGGTGCCGGACTTCCCCGGCCCGCTGGCCGGCTTCATGACCGGGCTGGCGCACTGCGAGACGCCCTACCTGGTGACCGTGCCCTGCGACACCCCCCTGTTCCCGCTGGACCTGGTGGAGCGCATGGCGCAGGCGCTGGAAGCCGAGGATGCCGAGATCGCCATGGCCAGCGCGCGCGAGTTTGACGGACAGTTGCGATCGCAACCGGTGTTCTGCCTGCTCAGGGCCGACCTGGTGGGCAGCCTGATCGCCTTCATGCAGGGCGGCGGCCGCAAGATCGACGCGTGGACCGCCAGGCACAGGCAGGTGCTGGTGCCCTTCGACCAGCCCGGCGACGATCCCCGCGCCTTCTTCAACGCCAACACGCTGGACGAGTTGCGCCAGCTCGAGCAGCCTTGACGGGGGCGGCGATGCAGACGATCGAACAGATCGCCGCGCAGCTGCAGGGGTATGACCCGCAGGCGCTGCCGGCCGCGTCGGTGAACGCCTTCCTGGCGCAGCTGGTCGAGCCCGTGGCGCAGGTGGAGACCGTGCCGGTGCTCGATGCCCTGGGCCGTGTGCTGGCGCAGGACCTGATCTCCCCCATCAGCGTGCCGCCCCACGACAACTCGGCGATGGACGGCTATGCCTTCGACGGCGCGCAGCTCCAGTCGGCGCGCCCCGATGCGCCCCTGGTGCTGCGTGTGGCGGGCACGGCCCTGGCCGGCAAGGCCTGGCAGGGCACGGTGGGCGCGGGCGAGTGCGTGAAGATCATGACCGGCGCCATCATGCCGGCCGGCCTGGACACCGTGGTGCCGCAGGAGTTCACGCGGGCGCTGGACGAGGGCCGCATCGCGATCCCCGCGGGCATCCTCCAGCCAGGCGACAACCGCCGCTTCAAGGGCGAGGACCTGCACGAGGGCCGCCCGGCCCTGCTGGCCGGCGAGCGCCTGGGCCCTGCGGCCTGCGGCCTCATCGCCAGCCTGGGCCTGCCGGCGGTGACGGTGCGCCGCCGCCTGAAGGTGGCGTACTTCTCCACCGGCAACGAGATCCTGAGCCTGGGCGAGGCGCCGCGTGAAGGCGCGGTGTACGACAGCAACCGCTACACCGTGCGCGGACTGCTCCAGCGACTGGGCTGCGAGGTGGTGGACCTGGGCGTGGTGCGCGACGAACCCGCGCTGCTGGAGCAGGCCTTCCGCCAGGCGGCGGCACAGGCCGACGCCATCATCACCAGCGGTGGCGTGAGCGTGGGCGAGGCCGACTTCACCAAGGCCATGATGAAGCAGCTGGGGGACGTGGCCTTCTGGAAGATCGCCATGCGCCCGGGCCGGCCGATGGCCGTGGGCCGCATCCACGAAGGCGGCCAGGAGGGTGGTCGCCAGGCCGTGCTGTTCGGCCTGCCGGGCAACCCGGTGGCCGTGATGGTGACCTTCCTGGCCTTCGTCCGCCCCGCCCTGCTGAAGATGATGGGCGCGCGCGAGACGGCGCCGGTGATGCTGCGGGCGCGCAGCGGCGAGGCCATGCGCAAGAAGGCCGGCCGCACCGAGTACCAGCGCGGCATCGTCAGCGTGGCGCCGGACGGCACCCTGCAGGTGCGCACCACCGGCAACCAGGGCTCGGGCGTGCTCAGCTCCATGGTGCAGGCCAATGGCCTGATCGTGCTGCACCACGGCCAGGGCCACGTGGCCGTGGGCGATGAGGTCGATGTGCTGATGTTCGACGGCGCGATCTAGCGCCTGCGGCGGGCGCTCACCCCAGCGGCCGCAGCCTCAACAGGTTCCTCGCCACCCGCGCCTCTTGCGGGTCCGCCAGCCCCAGCAGCTCGTGGGCGGGCGGCAGGGGCAGGCGCAGCCCCGTCAGGCGCAGCAGCTGGCGCAGTTCGGCCAGTACGGTCAGGTCCAGCTCGGTGTCCGTTCCGCTCGCGGCGGCGTGGCACAGGGCCGCCTCGTGGCTCTGGAGGACCGCCTCGAGCAGCTCGACGACCGGCCTCGGCAGGAAGAGCCCGCCATCGAGCTCGGGAATGCACTTGGGAAGATGTCTCATCGCAGGTCTCCTTGGATGGAGACGAGACTAGGCAGCGGGCCGGCGCCTGGCTGTCGGCGCCGGCCCCTCCCCGTGTCAGGCGGCGTTGCCGCCGGGCACGGGGCGCGGGCCTACCGCGTTAGGCTTACTTGGCCACCAGCTCGCCGGGGAGCGGCGCCTCGGCAGGGTCCACCGGCTGTGCGTGGGCCACCTGCGTGATGGCGCCCGGCACGGACTTGCGCGCGAACAGCAGGTACATGGTCGGCACGACGAAGATCGTCAGCAGCGTACCCAGGGACATGCCGCCCACGATGACCCAGCCGATCTGCTGGCGGCTCTCGGCGCCCGCCCCTTCGGCGATGGCCAGCGGGATGGCGCCCAGCACCATGGCGCCCGTGGTCATGAGGATGGGGCGCAGGCGCTGGCCGGCCGACTTGATGACGGCCTCGACCAGTTCCATGCCCTGCTCGCGCAGCTGGTTGGCGAACTCCACGATCAGGATGCCGTGCTTGGTGATCAGGCCCACCAGCGTGATCAGGCCGATCTGCGAGTACACGTTCAGCGAGCCGCCCGACCACTTGAGTGCCAGCAGGGCGCCGACCATGGACAGCGGCACCGACAGCATGATGACGAAGGGGTCGATGAAGCTCTCGAACTGCGCCGCCAGGACCAGGAAGATGAACAGCAGGGCCAGCACGAACACCACCGCCAGCGCGCCCTGCGACTTGCGGAACTCGCGCGAGGTGCCATTGAGCTCGGTGGTGTAGCCGGGCTTGAGCACCTTGGCGGCAGTCTGGTCCATGAAGGTCAGCGCCTCGCCTAGCGAGTAGTCCGGCGCCAGGTTGGCGGTGATGGTGGCCGAGCGGCGCTGGCCGAAGTGGTTCAGCTCGCGGGGGCTGACGGACTCGCGCATCCGCACCAGCGAGGACAGCGGGATCATGGTGTCGTTGCGCCCGCGCACCTGGATGCGCTCGATGTCCTCCGGCGTGCTGCGGCCGGTGGCGGGCATCTGCACGATCACGTCGTACTGCTCCGCGTCGCGCTTGTAGCGGGTGACGGTACGACCGCCCAGCGCGGTTTCCAGCGCGCGGGCCACCACGTCGACGCCGATGCCCAGGTCGGCGGCACGCTCGCGGTCCACCTCGATGCGCAGCTCCGGCTTGTTCAGGCGCAGGTCGGTGTCGGCCTGCAGGATGCCGGGGTTCTTGCCGATCTCGTCGAGCATCTGGCGCACGGTGCGGCTCAGGTTCTCGTAGCTGTCCGAGGTCTGGATCACGAAGTTGACCGGGCGCTGGTTGAAGCCCTGCCCCAGCGAGGGCGGCGTGACCACGAAGGCGTTGACGCCCGGCAGGCCCGACACGCGCGGCCCCATCTCGCGGGCCACCTGCTGGGTGGTGCGCTCGCGCTCGCTCCAGTCCACGGCGCGCATGATCACGCTGCCCTGGGCCACCGTGGGGTTGCCGATGTTGGCGAAGATGCGGTCGAACTCCTTGTTGCCCGAGGCGATGCGCTCGATGGCCTGGGCATAGCGGTTGGTGTAGTCCAGCGTGGAGCCGTCCGGCGCGTTGATGTTGACCAGGACGGTGCCCCGGTCTTCCATGGGCGCCAGTTCGCTCTTCATGGTGGGCCACACCAGGGCGATGGTGGCGGCGGTGGCGGCCATCAGGGCCAGCACCAGCCAGCGGGCCTGCAGCACCCAGGACTTCAGGCCGCGCCCGCCGGCGCGCGCCGTGACGATCCAGCGCAGCGCGCGCTCGTAGCCGTTGGACAGGGCATTGAGCCAGGCCTCCATGTGGGCGTCGTACCAGCTGGGCTTGGGGTTGTGCCGCAGCAGCTTGGAGCACATCATCGGCGTGAGGGTCAGGGCCACGAAGCCCGAGACCACCACCGCGCCGGCCAGGGCCAGCGCGAACTCGATGAACAGCCGGCCCGTGCGGCCCGGCGTGAAGGCCAGCGGGGCATACACGGCCACCAGGGTCAGCGTCATGGACACCACGGCGAAGCCGATTTCCCGCGCGCCCTTGATGGACGCCGAGAACGGGTCCAGCCCCTCCTCGATGTGGCGGTAGATGTTCTCCAGCATCACGATGGCGTCGTCCACCACCAGGCCGATGGCCAGCACCAGGGCCAGCAGGGTCAGCGTGTTGATGGTGAAGCCCGCCAGCGCCATCATGGCAAAGGTGCCCACCAGGCTGACCGGGATGGTGACGATGGGGATGATGGACGCGCGCAGGGTGCGCAGGAAGAAGAAGATGACCAGCGCCACCAGGATCACCGCCTCGGCAATGGTCTTGTAAACGCTCTTGACCGAGCGGTCGATGAACACCGAGTTGTCGTTGGCGACCTCGATGCCCACGCCCGGCGGCAGGTCGGCCTGCAGGCGCGGCATCATCTCGCGCACGCCGGCGGCCAGCTGCAGCGGGTTGGCCGTGGCCTGGCGGATCACGCCGGCGGAGATGGCCGGGCGGCCGTTCAGGCGCACCGAGCTGCGCTCGTCGGCCGGGCCCTCGCGCACCTGGGCCACGTCGCGCAGCTTGACCGGGAAGCCGTTGACGTTGCGGATCACGATGTCGGCGAACTGGTTGGCGCGCACCAGGTCCGTCTGCGAGGTGACGCTGAATTCACGCGTCTGCGACTCGATGCGGCCGGCGGGCAGCTCCAGGTTGTTGCGGCGGATGGCGTCCTCGACGTCCTGCGTGGTCAGGCGAAAGCCCGCCAGGCGGTCCGGGTCCAGCCACACGCGCATGGCGTACTTGCGCTCGCCGAAGATGCGCACGTCGGCCACACCGGTCACCGTCTGCAGCCGTGGCTTGACGATCCGGTTGACCATGTCGTTGATCTGCAGCGGCGAGTGGGTGTCACTGGTGAAGGCCAGCCAGATCACCGGGAAGGCGTCGGCCTCGACCTTGGCGATGACGGGCTCGTCGATGGCCTGCGGCAGTCGGTTGCGCACGCGGGCGGTGCGGTCACGCACCTCGGCGGCGGCGGCGTCGGCGTCCTTCTCCAGGCGGAAGCGCACGGAGATCTGGCTCTGCTCGGCGCGGCTGATGGAGGTGATCACGTCCACCGCATCGATGCCGGCGATGGAATCCTCCAGCGGCTTGGAGACCTGGGACTCGATGACCTCGGCCGAGGCGCCGGGGTAGCGGACGCTGACGGTGACGACGGGCTCGTCGATCTTGGGGTACTCGCGCACCGACAGGCGGTTGAAGCTGACCAGGCCGATGAGGACGACCAGCAGCGAGAGCACGGTCGCCAGGACCGGGCGCCGGATGGAAAGTTCGGGCAGTTGCATCGTGCGCTCCCGTCAGCCGGCGGCGCGTGCGCGGGGGCCGGCGCCTGCCGGGGCACCGGGGCCAACCGGGCCGCGCGAGCCGGGACCACGCGGGGCGTCGGCGCCCTCGCCCAT
>JACCDR010728595.1_pt1 | contig 52576 bp, 87 predicted proteins | sample 7446431 | NCBI WGS metagenome assembly JACCDR01 (sample SAMN15323443, study PRJNA562643) | freshwater metagenome | isolation source: river surface water | place: USA:Blue River Watershed | collected 2017-08-17 | reverse complement strand
CAGGTTTCACAGCATATTTTACGGCACGGGCTAAAACCATATCAGGTTCGTGGGACACCACTGCTATAAATGCTGCGCTACTTGTTGCGTCCGAATGGATAGATGGTATTTACGGGCCGAGTTTCATCGGTCATAAAACTGGCGGTTTTACTCAGGAACGTGAGTGGCCGCGCACAGGCGCACAAGCACGGGCAACTGGTGTTTGGGGTAGCTATTATAATTTTCCAACTGATACCGTTCCTACTGAAGTCAAGAATGCTACTTACGAAGCAGCGTATCGCCAACTTACCACACCAGGATCTTTATCGCTTGATTATACCCCAGCGAAGTATAAAAAACTTTCTATTGATGGTGCGGTCAGTCTTGAATATTCACAGTTTAGCAATTCTTCTGAAATACAGACTAAACTTAATATAGTTGACACAATCCTAGCATTATTGCTTGATTCTAATTCTCCTAATCAAATGAGTGGTCTGTCTGGGTCAGTGAGTCGTGTATGAGCATTTATGATGAAGCTAGATTAGCTGTGCAAAATGCGATGCCTGAGTTTAAGCAAGGCACTATTTCACTTGTTCAAGTAACAGCAGGCGCAGGTGCAATTGATAATCCAGGAACTCCAACAGAAGTGACAACTGCTTTGAATGCTACAGTAAGCGGTTCAATTTTTAAATATGTTCAGATGGGTTTAGCCATGATGAGCGATCTAGTTGTTGTTGCTGCGCCGATTGACGGTATTACCATAACCAAAAATGATTTTATTGTAATAGACGGTAAAAGATGTAAAATCATTGAGGACGTAAGCAAACCAGGTGCGGGTGTAATTGCAGCATGGAAATTTATTGTCCGTAAGTGAGGACAAATGACTGTTTATTCAAGCCTAGATATTTTAGCGACACTTAAAGTCCCTGAACTTCAGAAAATATTTCTTGAAGTGATGCAGGATATTGCTGACCGTGCAATCGTTAGTGAAATGATAGCAGCGATAGAGGCGAACGATTTGGAACGGCTCTATAAAGCGACAGGTTTTACACCTGCTGCAATAAGCCCTATAATTGACGCTGTGGAGCGAATTTATAAAGACGCAGCCGAAACTACCGTAGGAGGCTTTCCCACGCGCATACGCACACCACAGGGTGGTTTAGCGGTATTCCGATTTGATATGCGAAACCCTCGCGTAGAAACTGATATAAGGCAGGAATCCAGCAATCTCATTACCCGCCTGACAAATGAGGCGCGTGATAATATCCGCGAGATACTGACACAGGGTATGATAAATGGGTCTAACCCACGTGCAACTGCGCTTGATATTATTGGGCGAATTGATCCAGTGAGTAAAAAGCGTATCGGTGGTGTGATAGGTTTGACTAATAATCAAACGAATTGGGTCAAAAATACCACTCGTTATCTTGAAACATTAGACAGTAAATACCTTAATTTGGAACTGCGCGACAAGCGTTTTGATGGTATATTCAAAAAAGCTATTGAATCTGGTAAAGCATTATCTGCTGATGATGTGAGCCGTATCACTACAGCCTACAAGAACCGCGCACTTAGATACCGCGCAGAAACTATTGCACGCACAGAAACTATTCAGTTCCTCAACCGTGGTGAATATATCGCAAACAAGCAATTGTTAGAGGAAGGGTTAGTTACACGCGATGCGATGACAAAAGAATGGGATGACACTGGTGATAAAAAGGTTAGGCATGAACATAGACAATTAGCCAAGAAATATGGCAAAGATAATGGTATTCCACTTGATGAACCTTTTGAAGCACCTGATGGTGTTAAGTTGATGTATCCAGGTGATTCAAGTCTGGGCGCAGGCGCAGCATCTATAGCCAATTGCCGTTGTCGCTTAAAGGTGCGCGTGAATTGGTTGGCGGGGGTAGATTAATGATAAAAGATGTGTCCTTACAAGTAGATAAAATCGTAATTAACACAAAAGCTAGAATGTTGGCAGTTGTGAAGCAGTCTATTAGTCAAGTCGTGGAAGAAGCGCAAACACCAGTTGCTAAAGGTGGTAGAATGCGAGTAAAGACGGGATTTCTTCGTAGCACAGGGATTGCCAGTTTAAATGCTCCACCAAACGGCCCGAACAAAGGCGACCCTAAAGGTTCGTACACTTGGAACGGTGAATCAATAAACACCGTACTTGCAAAATTAAAATTAGGCGATGTTTTTTATTTTGGTTGGACTGCTCGTTATGCTAAATATCGTGAGGTTCGTGATGGGTTTCTTGAATCAGCGATACAAAACTGGCAAATTCATGTTAATAAAGCCGTGCAATATTTTAGAAATAAGGATTTGCGTAAATGAAAGCCTGTATAGAATATTTTCCTCATATTTTTTATTCAGGTATTCACATCGGTATAGCTTTTACTGAACAAAGTTATCTGAAAGAATGCAAACGTCTGAAAATAGATAACCCACCTAAATTTATTACTAAAGCTGCTGCAATACAGCCTTTCTATAAAGATAATGGTGATCTGGTTATGATGATATGTTTTGATCCTTTTAAAGAGAAAATACACAGGAATCAAATAGCTGCTATTTTGGCACATGAAGCAGTTCATGCGTCTGATTATGTATTTCAAAATATCGGTGAAGATAAACCAGGTATGGAAACTCGCGCATATTTAGTGCAGTATATTCTACAGCAATCACTTTATTCATTGGATGATTTTCTGAAAAGGAAGAAAAAATGACTGAAAAAGCAATATTAGAAGCCCTGCAAAAAGGTGTACTTGCGGCTGTAGCTGCCAGTTCTGAACCAACTCTAAGCATAAAATGCGCTGGTATTTCTTTGACAAAACCTGATAATGGCAAAGGTTGGCTTGAAATCGTCTATATCCCAAATAATATCACTAACGAATTTTGGGGAAATGGTAAAACTCATCGTGGTATGATGCGTTTAATCCTGCACTGGCAGATTGATGGTAAAGGTGCTTACCCACCAATGACACTCATACAGGCGATAGGTGGTTATTTTACCAAGGGTTTAAAACTTGCTGATGTTGGTAATACGGTTAGTGTCAGCATCAATGATAATTTTAATTTTTTGGGTATTTTAGAAGAACCACCTGAAGTGCTTTACCCAATAAGCATACGTTATCAGTTTTTCAAGACTTGACACAATATGTAGTATAGATTATTCTTATAGACGCGAAGGATTGGATGATCTGAAGCGTGCAGGTTGGATGACCTATGTTTTAAAACTTATTTAAACACAGGGATAATCCACATGAAAAAAATATTATTGGCTACCAGCTTTTTAGCAAGTGCAGCCCTCCTCTCAAATATATCAGCAGAAGCAAACGCTAATGCTGCATCAAAAATTTATGTTTCTAGCATTCCCGTAAGTGCAACAACTGATCTTACTCAAACAGACTACGAAGCCCTTACATGGGTTGAAATTGGTTATATCGGTAATCTCGGTGAAACTGGTATCAGCACAAACATCATAAGTTATGATACTTGGAATACTACAGTTACCCAAAAAGCCAAAGGTATCACCGATGCAGGTTCACCAGAAATTGAAGTTGCACGTGTTCCTACAGATCCTGGTCAGATAATCATGCGTGCAGCAGGTGTAGTTGGTAACAATAACAACTATGCGTTTAAAATTCTTCGCGCAGATGGTACAACTCCAACTAACGGAACAGTTATTTATAACCGTGGTATGGTAACTGGCCCGAAACGCCCGAATGGTCGTAACGAAGATTTTGACCTTGAAATTTACATGCTTGCACTGCAACAGGCTGAAATTGTAGTAGCACCAAGCGCAGCAGGTGTTTCTCCATACGTTACTGCTGTTCCTGCAATCACTGGTACTGCTACAGTCGGTCAAACTCTCACACTTGGAAATGGTACATGGGCAGGTGACGCAACAATCACTTACACCTACGCATGGTACGCAAATAACGTGCAAATTAGTGGAGCAGCAGCTTCAACATTTGTACTTACCAGCGCACAACTTGGTAAGCGTATTACAGGTCGCGTAACCGCAAGTAACGCTTCAGGTAATGCAAGTTCTACTACTGCACCTACTGCTGCGGTAACTTAATTACTACGGGGTGACTTAAAACGTCACCCTACTTTTAACTTAAATAGGGAGCAAACCTAATGGATATTCTAAAACTGACACCATCTGAAAGGGTGGTGGAGATTCTCTCACCTGGTAAAAAACAACCAATCGGCATACGTGTCACTCTCGTCCATATTGACGATGATCGTTTGAAAAAGTTGCGCCGTAGCATACAGGACAATAAATCTCGTCTTGAATCTAAGGGTAAATATTTCAAATCAGATGATATAGAAAGCAATACTTTTGAACTGACTTTTGCAACAATGACAGGTTGGGAATGGTACAATCCAACTGGCTCAGAAAAAGATAAGGATTTTGACCCAGATAGAGAGCCAACTCTCAATGGTGAAAAAAATCCTGCGTTCAATAAAAAGAACGTGTTTCAGGTCTTTGAAAAACTTCCATGGTTCTTGGAATATATCGGTAAAGAAGTGGGCGATGATGAATCTTTTTTTCAAGTCTGAAGGCCGAACTTCTTGAAGCTATTAGGGTTTACGTTCGGTACGAAACCCCAAATAAAGATGGTAAAACCAGACGTGCCAGAAATGAAAACGCTGAAGAATTTACTCCACCTCTAATAATACCAGAAGTAGGTCAGTATCTTTGGAATATTTATCTAAATATTTCAAAGTGTGTCAGTCGTGTAAATGATGGTTATTATCGCCTCATTTCACCTTCTGATTTTTTAGCATGGTTACAACTCACACGAACTGTTGTGTATCCTACAGAATATGTTATTCTATGTGAAATGGATAGAGTTTTTTGCGAAGAAGCGAATAAGGAACTTGAAGATATTCGTTCTCAGGAACAGCAGAGTAGGAGATAAAAATGGACATAGCAGATGTTGGTTTCCGTGTTGATACCTCAGAGTTAGAAAAAGGTACGCAGGGTCTAAATAAAATGGCAGCAGCAGCAGGTGGCGTGCAAACCACCACCGCTAAAATGGGTTCTGCTGTTGATGGTACAATGAATCAGGTCACAAAAGATGTGAACATGGCAGCAACTGCTTATAATAATCTTGGTAATGCTGCTACAAAAAATAAAATGAAACTTGCAGTAAATAATGGTTCAACTATAGCAAATGACCAGATGCCAAACCGCTTCAACACTGGCAACATCGCGGCACAGTTTCAAGACATCGGTGTAACAGCGTCCATGGGCATGAACCCTTTGCTCATAGCCATACAGCAAGGTACTCAATTAAGCGCAATTCTGAACAGTATGGAAAAACCTCTCACTGGTTTAGGTATAGCACTGAAGTCCGTATTCAATGTTGTTTCAATCAGTAGTATTGCCTTGGTTGCATTAGCTGTGGCGGGTATTCAAATGATAGATTGGGTGTCAGTTGGAAAAGACGCAATAAATTTATTAGCTAGTGGAATAGAGTATCTTATTCCTCTAGTGATAGGTTTAGGAGCAGCTTTATTGGTGATGAACTGGTCAGCAGTGGTTTCAGGTGCAACGGCTGCTCTTGCAGCAATTGGAGGACTTACAATAGCATCAGGTGCGGCAACTACATCTTTCGCAGCAATGGCTGCTGCATGGGTAGCTACACCAGTCGGTGCTTTGACTACTGCTATTGGTCTTTTAGCTGCTGGTTTAGCTTATGCGTCAGGTTGGTTTGACCAAGCAGGTGATGCTGTAAGAAATTGGGCAAAAGATTTATCGGATTCAAAACAAAAAGTAAGCGACTTATCTAAAACTATCAATCAGCAAACTTTAGATTTATATAATCAAATCAGTGCTATGAAATTGCATGGTAAAGAAAGACTTGCTTACATTAAAGAACAAGAATTAGTAGATCAGATAACTGCTAAACATAAAGGTACTCTTTCAGAATTGAATGCGGAAATTGCACGACAACTTCCTGCCATAAAGCAGGCTGCTGAAGGTTATGCGAATATGAAAACTGAATTAGACTTGTTGGAAGAATCAGAAAAAAAGAAAAATAAAACTACCGCAGCAGGTGCTAAATCTCCTGAAAGTAGGTATGAAGATATTATCAAAGGTGCAGACCGTAAAATTGCAGCACTTGAAGCAGAACGTGCAGCTATAGGGCTAACTGAGTTTGCGACCGCCAAACTTAAATTTGAAACAGAACTTTTGAATGAAGCGCAACAGAAAAATATTCTTTTGACCAATGCGGGTAAATTAGAAATAGCTGCTAAGGCTGAACAGATGGCGTTGCTCACCGATGAAATTCGCGTGACCAAAGACAATCTTCAGTTTGCACAGGAAACTACTAAAGGTTTTTTTGCCGATATGCGCTCAGGTTTAGAACAAGGCAAATCTGCATGGGAATCATTTGGTAATGCTGTGCGAAATGTTCTAAATAAAATTGTGGACAGTATGATAAATGCGAACATTGATAAAATGTTTGGCGGTGGTGGTTCAGGTGGCGGCGGTGGTTTGAGTTTATTAGGCAGTTTAGCTGGTGGGATAGGTGGTCTTTTTGGCGGTCAAGGAACATTGTCAAGAATTGCGACTTTTGGCAGTGCATCTGGTGTCGGCCCGATACCTATGGCAAAAGGTGGTGTATTCACCAACGGCATCTATAATAAAACCACTCCATTTGCCTTTGCAGGCGGTGGAGCGTTTGGTGTGATGGGTGAGGCAGGCCCAGAAGCTGTTATGCCTCTGCATCGCGGCTCAGATGGTTCTTTAGGTGTAAAAATGTCAGGCGCAGGTAATGATAACGGTTCAACTGAAGCAGGCAACACTTACTACATTGATGCGCGTGGAGCAGACCAAGGTGCTGTAGCGCGTGTTGAGCAGGCGTTACTGCTTTACGCAGGCCCAGGAGTAGTTGAACGCCGCGTAATGAATGCTCAAACAAGAGGCGCATTATGACCACTTATCCAGTAAGTATGCCAAATAATAATATTGAATCGGCTGTATTAAAAATGCAGTTTGCTAATGCAATGACTGAAAGTCCATTTAGCTACGAATCACAAGTGTATGATTGGGGTGGTGAAAAATGGGCTATAGATTTTACATTACCTGTAATGAAAAGAGATACCGTAGAACCATGGATAGCTTTCGCGCTATCCCTGCGCGGCATGAAAGGTACATTCCTCGCAGGTGATCCGTCTGCTACTTCTCCGCGAGGTGTTGGAGGCGGCACGCCATTGGTAAAAGGAGCAGGTCAGAGTGGTGGTAATTTACTAATAGATGGTGCGCCTATCAGCACTACAGGTTGGCTTAAAGCAGGTGATTATTTTCAGTTAGGTACAGGATTAACTTCACGACTTTATAAACTCATATCTGATGCGAACACTAACGGTAGTGGCGAGGTAACACTTGATTTTGTCCCAGATTTACGTAGTAGCCCAGCAGATAATGCTGCTTTGACTATTAGCAGTGCAAAAGGTCTATTCAGAATGACCAGCAATGAAGTGCCATGGACGGCTGATTCAAAAGGTAAAATCTATCAATTCTCATTTCAAGCTACTGAGGTGATATAATGAGGGATATTGATGTAGATGTAGCAGCTAATTTACAAGAAAAATTCGTAAATGTAGCCATACTTGCTCAGTTGCAATTTGATTCTGCAACCGTTTACATGTGGACAGGTGTGGGTGATATAACGTGGAACAGTGATACATATACAGGTGGTGGAAATCTCATAGGAATATCTACCGTTGAAGAAACACAAGAATTGCAAGCTAAAGGTTTGCAAGTGTCGTTAAACGGTATTTCCAGTTCTCTAATTTCGTTGGCTTTTAATGAGCGTGTGCGCGGCAGACCCTTCAGAATGTGGTTAGCGTGCTTAAATGATGATCGAACTATTATTGGAACGCCTTATCGGTTATTTACAGGTATGATGGACGTGATGAGTTCTACTGATAACGGTCAGACTGCTAGTATTTCTTTAACTGTAGAAAATTCGCTTATTATTGGGCAGAGAAATAAAGTTCAAAGATACACTTCAGTTGACCAAAAAAAGAAATATCCCTTAGACACAGGATTGGATAGAATAAACCAACTTCAGGATAAAGAGATTGTATGGTAGAGCGTTTCGAAAATTGGACAAAACTTCTATCTGATTATTTGATAGAGCGTAGAGGTATGCCGTTTGAATGGGGTAAAAATGATTGCCTCAGTTTTGTCGCAGGTGCTATTTTAGTGGTATCTGGTCAGGATTTTAGAGAAGAATATTCAACTGAAGAAGAAGCCAGAAAAATATTAAAAAAATATGGTGGAATAATTGGTATGATTTCAGACCGTCTTGGACATGAAGGAAGTAGTAATGTACGAATGGCTGGTCGTGGTGATGTAGTTGTGGCATACTTACCAGAAGTAGCAGCAGGAATAGTTGATGATTCTGGTAAATTTTTCTGCTCAGTGAATGAAAAAGGTTTAACCAAGCACCCTTTATCGGTTGCCAAACATTATTGGAGTTATTAGATGCCACCAGTAATAGCAGGCGCAGTATTGGCAGGTGCAACAACTTTTGCAACAGGTGCGACAGTTTTTGGTCTGGTAGGTATTAGTGCTGCGCTTGCGTCAGCAGGTATATCTCTAGTGCTGGGTGGTATATCTTACGCGCTGACACCAAAACCTAAAAGAAATCAGCAATCTAGTCAGGTAAGTAATAAGCCAGGTACTGTAGCAATAAGACAAAGTGATGTAACTAGAACACATATTTATGGTCATACTCGCGCAGTTCGTGGCTATGCTCACATTGAATCTACGAATAATAATACCGATTTGCATGTCATATTGATTTTATGCCAAGGCCCACTTAGAGCGATAAATGAAATCTGGGTTGGCGATTATGCAATTCCTAACGATTGGTTAGATGGTAGTGGAAATGTTACAACTGGCAGGTATGCTGGGAAATTACAAATTGTAAAACATTTAGGTAGTGATACTCAAATAGCTGATAGTGCTGCGGTAGCTAATATTTCTGGGTGGACTTCCACTGATAGGTTGCAAGGAATTGCATATCTTTATGTGAAATTGATAAAAGACCAAGATGTTTACCCTACAGGTATGCCAAATATCACAGCTATTTGCGAAGGCCCAGTTCTTTATGACCCAAGAGTCAATGATTTTAGGTGGAGTACAAATATTGCTCAATATGCGCGGGATTTTATACTTGCTGATTATGGGTATGATTCAAATATTTTAGATGTAGATGACACAAATATTATAGCACAAATGAATATTTGTGATGAAATGGTTACTGTAACACCTGACGCTTTTACTGTAGTTTCAATTGACACAGGGACGAACATAATTACTCTTTCTGGTGACTTACTTACTTTACAATATGGTGATCGTATTCAAGTTACAACAACTGGTACATTACCAGGTGGAATAAGTGCTGCGACTAATTATTTTGTAATACCTTATCAGATAAAAACCACTCCTAGAATTTTACTAGCAACTTCACTTGTAAATGCAATGGCTGGAATTGTAGCAGCTATGGATATAAGCAGTGTGGGGAGTGGTACAATCACCATTACTAAAAATGCTGAACCGCGTTATCATGGTGGTGGTAGTTTTGATTCATCTACGAATCTGAGCGTAGTATTAGCAGATATAGTTTCGTCTATGGCAGGACGTGCCTATCCGATAGGTGGAGCATGGACAATACTTGCAGGGGTGTGGCGTGCGCCTGATATTGAGTTTACCACTGCTGATTTTAGAGCAAACGGTGTAGAGTGGAAAAATGCTTTGTCCATGAGTGAATCCTACAATATTGTAAAGGGTATATTTAACGGCCCTTCAACTTTATTTCAGGACACAGATTATCCAATTGCATCATACCCAACATTCATAACTCAGGATTTAGAGGTAGAATCACCTGTAGATTTAGATTTACGCTATGTTACACGTCCAACTACTGCACAAAGAATTGCTAAAATTGAATTATATCGTGGTCGCCAAGATATTGCTGTAACAGCTACGTTTAGCACTAAAGCCATGCAGGTTCAACCAGGTGATACGATTGAATTGACTTTGGCTCGTTATGGTTGGACATCAAAATATTTTGAAGTAACCTCTTTTGCCTTTGATATAAGCGAAAATGGTTTAGTATGCAAACTTGGTTTACGTGAAACGGCTGCTGCGATTTATGATTGGACAAGTGGTGAGGCTATTGACTTTGACCCTGCGCCAAACACCGAACTCAGTAATCCTTTTGACGTAGAAGTACCTACAGGTGTTGCTTACGATAGCACTTTCGTTGAAACTGTAGGTGGTGACACAATTTATACGCTTGGTCTGCTGTGGAATGCTCATGCAAATAGTTTTGTTTCACAATATGGTGATTTTGAAGTACAATTCAAACTAAGTTCTCAAATAACATGGCGACCATCGTTTTTTGTTGCTGGTAATGAAACTAAAACAGATGTTGTCACGGCTAGTGCTGATGTTGCTTATGATTTACGCATCAGGGCGCGTACCAATCTAGGTGTGCGTTCAGGTTGGGTAACCTTAGAAGATGTAATCGTAGGAGCAAGCGGTGGTGTTGTTGTAAGTAATGATTGGGATTTAGTGACAAATGCGGTAACAGTGAATCTTGATTGGGGATTGGTGACTGATTCGGTTACTGTAAGTGATAATTGGAGTTATGTTGTATAAAGGAATGAAATATGCCAACTACAGAAACAAAACTTAGACGTGGTACAGCCACACAATGCAACGCTTTTACAGGCGCAGAAGCAGAAGTAGTTGTAGACACTACCAATGATAGATTGCGCGTGCATGATGGTTTAAGAGCAGGTGGTTTTCATGTACCTAATCATAAAGATATGCAACAACAAGTGTTTAATTATGGTACAGTTGGTGGAACTGCTAACGCTATAACTTTAACAAGCGCAACCAACTGTGCCATTACGGGTTACGCACTACCTCTTAAAATAACATTCAAAGCAACTGCAACAAATACAGGTGCAGTAACGGTTAATGTGGATGGTATTGGGGTTAAAAATATCTATCAGGTTCTTGGTGGAGCAGTCGTAGCTTTAACGGGTGGTGAGATAGTCAATGGTGGAATATACGATATAACCTATGATGGTGTTCAATTTCAGCTTGTTAATGGTGCAGGTGTAGTAGTTCCAACATCAGCATCAACAACTGAAGTTGCAGCAGAAACTGCTACAGATGAATTCATTCGTCCTGATCGCTTAAAATATGCACCAGGTGCTGCTAAAGCATTTGCTGTAGGTTCTATATCAACTTCCGGTAGTGTATATTATACAACAGATGCTTCTTACAATGGAACATTTGGTTCAGCAGGAAGTGGTGGAAGATGGCGTTTGAATTTCAGCACGCCTATGAAAACTACAAATTATTTGTATTTCATAGTAAGTATAACTGGTACTTTTGTTCCAGGTTCAGTTACTAAAACCACAGGTTATATCGAATTAGCTGTAAGCGGTTCAGCTTGGTCAGGTCAAGTCATAATATTTGAAGCATAGGAGCGATTATGAAAAAGAATTATAGAGTTAAATTAATAGCAGGGCCGATTATATATCTTGGTCTTGCCAATGGTGAAAATCCTCAAGAAGTGTTGAACGGTTGGGGCGATGCTTACACATCTACTCATATAGAAAGTATTCAAGAAGTTTCAGAAATACCGCCTGCGCCGCCCGATTATTCCACCCTCACCCTAACAGCACGTCAATTCTTTATCATGCTGGCAAATTCAGGCTATGTGACACCTGAAGAAGCTGTTGCTGCTGCACAAACAGGCGCAGTTCCTGCTAATATTGCAGCAGTATTTGCCACTTTACCGTCTGAACAAGCACTTGCCGCGCAAATCACATGGGCTAAAATGACCACTGTTGCGCGTAATGAGCCATTGATAGCTGCTGTTGGTGCTTCACTAAGCCTTACATCGCAGGAGATTGACCAATTCTTCATTGATGGGCAGGCGATATGAAAACTATCACTAAAATATTCAAAGAATTGAAAATACCTGACGATCAAGGAAAAAATTGGTATGCTTGGTCAGCTAATCAGTTAAGTCATTCTTTAATAGGTGCTGTATTATCTGGCATGATATTAATTATTTTAGATGATATGTTTTGGGCAATTTTTGCCGCAGTTGGTTTTGCAATAATTAAAGAAATTCTTGATTTTGCTAGAAAACCTAAAATATGGAAAGATTCATTAGATGATATTTCTTTTCAAATAGCAGGGTTAGAATTTTCAATAGCAATTTATTATCATTACGGATTATTGTTTTTTTGGTCAATTTGTTACGGTGGTATTCTTTTATGGATTGGAATACAACGTAGAATTAAATTTATGTAGCCTTTACACTATATGTTGTGTTATCTTATAGATTATTCACACTATAAGGCGATTTAAGATGGAACAACTCACAGGTGCAGCAGCTAATGGTTTAAATTCACTTTGGCATCTTGCACCTGTTGTCACTATTTTATTGCTACTGGTAATGGTCTTGATTTATTTTTTGAGAGCATTATTACTAGATGCAAAAGAAGAACGTACTTTATATCGTCAAACTTTGCAGGAAAATACCAAAGCATTTGACAGTTTACAGGAGGTTATTCGTGCAGCAATATCCAAGAAATAATAATATAATTCATAAGTTTGTAGATAAAATCATGCCAAATAACTGCCGTGCTAATTTGTATGATGCACTTAGAGAAAATCATTCAGCATGTCTTGATTTGGTTTGTTTATTGCACACAAATGAGAAAAACATAGTAGCTACGTTAAAAGGTGACAGGAGGAAACATGACCGAGCCAAAATGGATAGAATTAGCTAGAAGCTATCTCGGTTTGAAAGAAATAAAAGGTTCACAGAATGAACCTAAAATTCTTGACCTTTGGAAAGCTGCTAAACTTGGTGGTATTAAAAATGACGAAGTGCCGTGGTGCAGTGCGTTCGTCAGTGGTGTATTAGAAAAATCAGGAATAAAATCTACTCGTGCTGATAGCGCACGCAGCTACCTTAATTGGGGGTCTAAGTTAGGCGCACCGATTTACGGCTGCATTGTTATATTTGAGCGCGGCGCATTGTCAGGACATGTTGGTTTTGTCGTTGGACGTGACGCAAAAGATAATTTAATGGTGCTGGGTGGTAATCAAGGCGATATGGTTAGTATTAGAGCATTTGATGAAAAACGTGTACTTGGTTATCGCTGGCCGATAAGTGAAAAAATTGTAGCAGATATAAATTTACCTTTAGTTACCAATAATGGTGAGGTTTCAAAGAATGAGGCGTGATTATGAGGCTTGTAGATGATTGGAAAGATGGTTGGAAATGGATCAGCACTAATTGTATGGTGATTGCTGCCACCGTGCAGGGTGTCTGGGCTTCATTAGCAGACGATATGAGGGCTTCTATACCACAAGGCACTGTTGCCTATCTAACTATTGCTATATTGGTTCTAGGCGTGGCAGGACGGCTTATTAAACAAGGTAAAAAGAAATGATAGCAATACTGAAAGAATACTGGTTGCCTATTTTGCTATTTGTTAGCGTTATATGGCTCAATAATACCGCTTACGATAGAGGTTATAATACTGCTGATGTTGAGTGGAAAATAAAGACACAGGAAGCAAAAGATGAAGCAATTGAAAAAGGTAATCAAAAGAGCAAAGAATTAGAAGCGATTATATCGGAACTAGAAACTGCAAATAAAAAACTGAATAGGAGTTTAAAGAATGAAATCCGCAAAAATAACGCTGCTTATGCTTGCTCTATCCCTAATGACGGGGTGCAATTCTTCAATCAGTCCACTGGTTCAAGTAACACCACCAAGCAACCTAGTAACACCTTGCAGTGAATTAGAAGGGTTACCAGAAGGTGCAAATCTTGGTGATTTGTTAGAAGTTGCAATTAGCAATAATCAGGCGTACATGGAATGCAAAGAGCGTCACCGTAAACTAAGTGAGTGGGTACAATGACAGGCTTTCACCCGCGCACCCTTTTAATCATCATGCTAATTTTAGTGCCGATATGTTTGCTGGGCGGGTGCGCTCCGCATTGCCTTAAACATCAACCAGGTAATTCATGCAGCGTTTTTACAGGAAAATAAATTATATTATCAATTTAGCAGCTTCTTGAATGTACCAACTATAATTTATATTTTCAAAACGGAAATCTTTTACATTGTTGCAAACTGTTAGATTATAGCCAGCTTGCACTTGATTTTCTCGCAGTTCATATTTGCTTTTATTTTTGGTGCATACCCGCTCATCCCATTGACCACCTGTTTCTTTCATCACTCGGTTATATTCAGCATCGCTGATACCGTTCGCTTTTTTATATGTCCCAACTGCACCAATTGCTGGTACATGTTTCACCATTGGGCGACCATCTGTGCTGACATAATACCTAGTATTTTTGCCTAATTTCTGCTCACCCCAATAAATCTCATGCCCACGGCTGGTTTTGACACCAAGCATAAAATCATAAGGGTTCGTACACATGCGAATAAATTGTTCAATGTTTATACCATGCACTAGGTGCGCGACTGCTGCACGGACACTAAGAGGGTTGCTCAAATCCTTGTGAAATGCTGGTGGCTGTGCGTTTGCAATAGAACCCATGTGGTCTAGCGGGTCAGGTGTCCAATAACGCCCTTTAAGTTTCAATGAACCGTCCATACTCTCGGCTATGTAGCTATTCACATCGGCTAACCACATGCGGCGGTATGACACATCTTCAAGTGTCAATTTGGTGAGTGCTTCCCATTCTTTGCACTGCGCGGCTGCTTCGGGTTCAAAATCTCGGTGAATATAATAGGTGATACCATCTGTGTTAATTTGCAGGATTTGCAGGGTAGGTATATTGACCAATCGTTCTGCCAACATGCACAGCAGCAATTGCCCATTCACCGTGACTTGCATTGTGAATCTTGGATCGTAAAAAACGCTGTAGGCACTATTACTTTTACCATATACACCATTCGCAGCAAGTTTTAAGGCATTTGCTTCAGTGCATTTTTTACCTTTTTCTTTTTGCCATTTTTTACGCTCTACTGGTATCTGAGAATATATCTGTACGAACGGTTCACCCAGATGCTCAGGTGCTAAATTATTTACGATAGCGATTGAAGGGTATAGGCTGGCAACGTCAATATCTCTGATAAGCCATTCATCAGTTGCCACAACGCGCTTGCGTTCTAAGCTACCGTGGATGCCTCCAACACCGAAATGGAAGTCAACACCGCCCACATGCGCTTTCAGGTCGGTAAATACGCCTTTGGTGACGATTTTAGTGGATTCTGCATCGCCTATATCTTCAGGTTTCAGCGTTTGCTTATTTAGATACATGTAGACGCGCTGAAATTCTGGGTTCTGAAAGCGTATGTATGGGAAAATAATATCTCCCAGTGCAATTTGGTAGCGTGGTGTTTGGCGCATTTGCCTTTTACCACTGCTGCGGTCATAGCATAATTCATCGCCCAGCTTTTTTATAACAGTCTGCTCACCAATTTTTGTGTCGTTCCAGTTCATCACATCTACACCAAATTGGTCAACCAGTGAAGCGCGGAAATTCAATGCGTCCATACTGTATAGCGCAAAGCGTTTAGTTTCTGAAACATCGTGAATATTGTAAGGAATGAGCAGTGTATCAATTTGTTCTTTTGTTAGGACTGTGCCATGTTGAATAGGCATATCTTCCACAGATTCAGCACGCATATTTATCTGTAAATATTTTAGGCTGGTCATCTTGGCTTTGTTGTCAAGGTGGTGCAGTTTAAACAAATCTACTTGTGGAATCAGCCTATCATTTGCCCAAATAATGTTGCCAAAATTACCACCTTTATTTTGAGAAGCAAATATTTCCTGTGATTTTGCATAGATTTGTTCAACTGTAGCATTGCGATTCTGTAGCAGAAAATGCAGTACTATATAGTCAAAACCAATATTGTTAAAACCAATCATAGGTATTTGATGCTGTATCAGGTGGTCTAGGAATTGAAACAGTTGCACGCGGTCATCACGGAACTGACTTATTTCCCAAACGGCTTTTTGCTCACCGTGCAACTGTTCCATTGCTAACGAAATTATGTTCGGAAAAGTTTCCATATCGTAAATTATGGCATGTTGCAGGTTCACTGTTTCCTCCTCCATTGCCATTGGTTATTACTTCTCAATATTGTTGCCATAACTGCTTCATCTGGTGACATGTTAGGGTCAACTCTAATCTCAATTAGTCCACGTTTTTCAAGTGCTGCAATGATTTTATTGGCAGGATTTACATTGATACCCACCCATTCATTTGTGCAATGACTATAAATTTCTGCCTGCTTTTTCGTGAGTGGTATTTTCACGCTCCAAACTCCTCAAATGCAGCAATTGACACAGGCGCAACAGTCTTTGCCAGTTCGCGCATTGCTTCAGCATAGACACGGATTTCGTACTGAGCGTGCGAATGGTCGCGCAGTGTTAAAAAGCGCATCAGATTGAGCAGATTTACCGTACAGAACATGTGCGAGTAAGTGTTGACCGGTAGCACCCCTCGCGCCAATTCACGTGGACAACCTAAAATTAGCAGACTTTCGTATGTAGAATATGATAATTCATTCTGAATTTTTATAGTGTCACGGATAGAAGCAGCTTCAGGATGCTGTTCATCAGTGCGCTGCTGCTTATTATTTACGGACTGTGTAGTGATTTGTTCTAAGTCTGGCACGTACATCTCATTTGGAAGCTGGCGATACCGCGCAGACAATTCATTATATGTCCATGTTCTATGTCTATGCCACTGACGCAATACGAATATTGGTGCTTTCACTTCAAAGGTGAACACCACAGATTCAAATGGTGTATGGTGCTTATTCTTTTTGAGATATTTGATAAGGCGTGTGTCAGAACCTTCATCTTCACCAGCACGCCATTCTTCATTATACGACACACGTGCCGCACGAACGACTGATAAATCTGAACCCATACTGTCACGTAATGCTACAAATCCATGATCTAATACTTTAATCATCACACACCTGCCTTATCTGCACGTGCTTGTGCTTTATCATCACTATAAACACCCTTATAGCGTTTTGCCAATTTTGACATATTTGCTTCAAGTGTTTCATTGCGGGTGATACCTAACCGTTGACGCAACTGTTCCATGTAGAACTCAATATCACCTAGTTCTTCAATAATATTGGTAATATCAAGTTCTTTATTATAGATAACATTCTTTTTGATTGCATCCACCAATTCACCTGCTTCACCTGCAATACCTAGAACTGCATGTATCATGTCAATTTTATTATGATTGATAGTTTGAGCAATTACTTCAGGTTTTTTAACTAAATCAAATACCATATATGAGTGTTTTTCATCTATAGTTTTTTCTCTTATGTTAGTATCCATTATTTTTTGCTCCTTATTGTAAAATTGTTAAATATTCTTCTCACCACATATTGCCGAATAACGCTGATAACTGTGAAGATTGCTACTATCTGTAAATTCTGAAACAGATTTATGTGGATGCCATAAAGCGGGAAAATTAGCAGTTGGGTAACAAGCGAAATGCTAAAACCTATCGCCGTGCTTATTACTGATTCTGCTAATGATCCGCGCCTAGTTTGCATCGGTAAAATCTTTCACTATTTCAATTGTTTTATCTCTCAGGTCACCAATGCCTGCATTATTATTGAGCAAATACGGTAGGAAACCGTCAATTTTGATATACGAACGACTATCGTTGGTAAAGTCTGTACCAGGTCGCTTAATGTGGACAAGTGCAACATTTTCTTGACCAAACGCTTCAATAAGTGCAGCAACTTCTTCAGCGAAGCCACAGTCCGATATGACCACAACACCGTCAGTTTTCTTAGATTCTATGATGCGTTCAGCAATTGAATGCACGGCTATTTTAGCGAAGAAATCACTACCAAATTTAGGCTTTACCGCTTCTTCACTCATCCAAATATATGCCTGACGCGGTGACATTCCGAGAAACAAACTGGACGGTGTATTTTTGCATTGATCGAAATGCTCACGCCCAACTTTTAATCCGAAAAGGGCATGTGTGGCATCTTTGAGAGGTGCAGCAAAACGATAATGAATGCCACGCTTACCAAGGTGTTTCATTGCGAAATCGGTTGCTGTATCTTTACCGCTACGTGGCGGCCCGTTAAATAGAATTATTTTAGTCATTTCAGTCAATCTCCGTTATTCTAGTGATGGGACGGTAGCCGCGTATCTTGACTGCTACTAATTATACCACGCCTAACATTACTGTTTCGGCATCCCATTATTAAAAGGAATACAATCTATACCAGGTGGAGCGATGCGGCATTGCTCACGTTTTTTATTAACGCCGCATCGCTGACACCTATCGCCCCACTGGCATACCTGGATAGCCATTAGGGTTAGATGGTGCATTATATGGCTGACCTGTAGCGTCTGCAACAAACTGAGTATGCGGCGCAGGCATTCCACTAGCAGCAGGTGCTGGTGCATACTGAGGCGCAGCAGGTGCTGGTGCATACTGAGGCGCAGCAGGTGCTGGTGCATACTGAGGCGCAGCAGGTGCTGGTGCATACTGAGGCGCAGCATTTGGCATCATTGCACTTGGCATTGGCGCACTGCTCATAAGCGGTGTAGCTGATGCACCGGCTGGCAACTGTGCTTGGAATCCTTTGAATTTCTCGCTAGGATCAACTGAAGCAGATGCGATTTTCTCACCATAACCAACAAATAATATAGCTGTTGGATTTACATACAGACCAGGTTTGCGTGTGCCGGTATTGCCGTTATATTTGAGCAAACTGGTTACTGCAACATAGTCACCACAGCTTACTTCTTCAGGTGACATTTGACGATACCCACCTGGGGCTGCTGGGTCTTGTTTAAATATCGGTGGCGGGAAACCTTCAGTGCTGAAATTGATAACGAAGCAACCGGCATATCCTGGGTGGCGGCTATAAGGTTTACCTTCTGCATCATTTGTATCACCATCAATAAATTTATAAGCAAAATTATTAGGTACACCTTGCGGGAATGATGTAAGTGCTTCCTGATAGAAGTTCGGCCAGTATTGCTGTGAAAATACACTTTTCTCTACAGCTAGACCAAAATAAATATTTTCACGTGGTGTACCATTTTCGCTAATCTTTTGTTTTTTTGTTGCATCGTCAATAACTGGCTTTTTAATAGCGGGGTGTCCACGAACGATACGACCTTGAATTAAAATTTCTTGTGGCATTTTACTCTCCTTGTAGGTTGGTTAAATTATTTCTCTGCAACAGGTGTTACAGTGACTTTTACTATTTCTTCGTTGATTACTTCATGTTCTGTCAATCTCGCACGGATTGCTATAGCACCGTCCTTTGATTTAATTGGTTTATCAGTCCATAATGTAACAACATAAGCGGTTTTGTGCATAGCTAATCTCCTTTTTATTGTGTTAAATAAATACCATGCGGTCTATCTTTTTCAGAAAATATACCACAACCATGTTCATCAACTAGCAAAACCTTTCTTAGGCTGTTACCATCTGATAAATGTCCACCAACAATAGGCAAATCGCCATGTTTGTTGATAATACTCCGCAATTCAAACATTAGTGCTGATGCTTTCATATAACGCTCTTAAATAGTTTTTTCACTTGTGTCGCTGCGTTCATGCGCGTCAGTTTAACACCTTTTTCTTTACGCTCACATAACGCATTTACCGCAGTTTCTGAAACACCCATATCAATTGCTTGTTTCGGTGTAATAAGCTGCTTTTTGCTAAGGTCTTTACCTATGAGCATCATAGCAGTATCAACGGTGATACCCTCTTTCCACTGTTTATTTGTCAGGTCTTTTTCAACGCCGTAACCTGGTACAATTTTACCAGCTTTTAGGCGGTGCAGTGCTAATTCAGTATAGGCTTTTTTACCCTGTTTCAAGACTTCAGTAGCACGATCAATCTGATCCAGTAAGAAACCCAGCGTCACATCGTCCACATCAGCGATATACGCCATTTCTGAAACGTCTATTGCATTCATTTCTGCTTTCATCGCAGCAGGACAATTCACACGCGCTGGGCAGTCTTTACAGTGTGAGGTGGTGTTCAATGTGTTGCTAGGGTTAGTTAGGATATGTTGCAACATTGTCCATTTCTGCATTATTTCATCAAACGAGTAAGTATGCTCACGGATTTTACCAAGTGGATGATGTGGGCGAGGTTGATAAATTCGCAGTGTTATATGACTTACTGGATGGTTCTTGAAAAGCCAACCGAGCGCATGACTTATTAGCGTCCAATTATTCTCAGGTTCTATAATTGAATAACCATATTTAAAATCACTGATATATAATGTTCCTGACGACTGTTCATAATATAAATGGTCAGCACGTCCATTAATTTGATAAATCTGACCGTCACCGTATGAAGTGTTGCATTCTACCTCACCTTTATCTTTTATACCATCAAGATAAGGCGTGCAATAGTCCACCATTTCTCCTGTTATTGAAAAACCATTATCAGCTTTACGGTCTATCAATTCTGAAGCAGTATGGACACCTTTATGCACCTGCTCAATAAGCCAGTGCGCGGCGTTTCCTTCAATCCGAGATTCATCGTTCACATTGTATGGCAGGTTCACTGGCATAGTGATTGAGCCGTTGCAAGCGACAAATCTCGGTAATTCGGTGGCGGTCAGTTTTATCATGGTACTATAGCTTTCCGTCAGCGTTCAACAGATTGTGCGCCTGAGCGATAATATCAGGACGGCTACCAATGTCATTAATGCTACCAATAGCAACTTGGAATTGCTGGGATAGACGATTAATTACAGTTGTGACATATTGAGAATTAGCAGTCGCATCACCTGAAGCAAATATTTGCTGGATACGTTGGAACAGATGACCCATATCATAAGCACCTTGCGCTGGCTGTACAGGAGCAGGTGCTACAGGCTGCAAAGGTGGCAATACAGGAGGTGTGATATTTAAAGGTGGGAAATTACCGATTGCTGGTAAAGGTGCTGCATAGTTTGGCATAGGTGGTGCAGGAACTTGGTTTACAGCAGTTTGTGGAAACTTTGAGCGTAATTCACCAAGAACTGCGTTGTATGTAGCTTCATCCACATTTTTGCGCTTTGTCCAGCGACCATCAGCTTTAAACTTTTTATTAGATGAATGAATGCGTTCATCCCATGGCAGACCATCAGCATCTAAAATACCTTCTACTGATTCATCTTCTTCAGATTGAGCAGGTGGCACTGGCGTAACACCAGCTAAAACTGCTGCAAGCGGTAACCCTTCAGTTGTAGAATTTGCCGCAAAATGATTTTGAGCAGCTACTTCAAAGTCTAAATTTTTATTCTTTTCTGCAAACGCCAGCAGTGCTGCCATAGATGAGAATGAAAGTGATAGTTTTAGTGACATAATATCTCCTGATTATTGGTTAGTAAAAAATCTCTAGCGAGGAAATAATAATTACAATCTTTGTTGACAACGCGCAAGCATTATTTTACATTTTGGTAAATTATTTATGGAGTAGTTATGAAATTTGAAATTAAATGCGCTGCCTTCCTCAGACTTGCTAAAATATGTGAGTTTTTTGAACCTGAATGTCCTATGAATGAACGTGCAATTTTAACAACTGTTAGATTGGAAAATTACAACGGAAACGCTTTTGCCATTGTCACTAATAAAAGAATAGCAGCTATAGAGCGTATAGGTTCTGCACCTGCTGGTAATGGTGTTGCTCATGTCGTGCTAGATCCTCAACTTCTAGCGCAATGTAAGGCTGAAACATTCTTAGATGGGACGTTAATTATAAATACTATTCCTGAGATTGCAACAGCTATGGCGAGTACATCGTCAGGTTGGAATTACTCAGGAAATGCTTGTTATTGGTGGGATGAAACACCGCTTGATGATTGGCGGTCATGGTCACCCGATGAACCGATAAAGAAACATGAGGGTATTATGTATTGGGGGTTATTTGCAGTTACTTCACTGTTAGAATCTAGCCCTTCTGGTAAAGTATATTTTCCAAAATATATCAACTGCTCAAAACCTGTCGTCCTGCGCGATAAACATAATGATAATTGGGTTGGATTATTTATCCCTGAACCGTTCCAAAGCACTCAAAAAGAATCAGCAGAATTACCTGATTGGTGGCACAAATGATAAACCCGCGCAAGTGCCTAGTAGCTAGTAACCCTCCGCATTCCTATGGTGACTGCATTGCAGCGTGCGTCAGGACTATTCTTGACCGTGATGATGTGCCACATTGTTTCAATAACCAAGACACAGAAGCTGCATGGGGTGAACTCCGCGCATGGTTAGCTGAACAGGGTAAATGTATAGCACTTTTTGGAGCAAACGACCATAAGCAGATCATGTCGCAACTGAACCCAAATATTCAATATATACTTTTGCACGCTACGCATAGAGGCGACCATGCTATCATTTGCCGTGATGGTGCAGTGGTTCACGACCCTGCATGGTGTCGCTCCGAGATTGTCGGCCCACATAGTCAATTAGGTGTTTACGCAATTGGAATTATTGGAGATTTAGTATTATGAACAAATTTATCGTTGATACATTTAGAGAAAGAATAAAACGTCATAAGGCTGAATTATCTGAAGCGGAGCGCGAGATTAATAAACTTTTAATTGGACGTGACGTTGTTTTAAAAGATGGTAGAAAAGGTACAATTAGAAATTATGAATTATTGTGCGGTAATGAATGTTTGAAAATATTTTTCTCCACCAATGGTCAACCATATAAAACTATATTTGACGAATGGGACTGTAGGTGGATTGATTTCAGGGAATGCGAAATTTTATAATGCAAGTAGAACGCCGCGACTATCAAATATTATTAAAAGAACAGACTTACGCTGCTTGGAACAGTGGTCAGCGCAACGTGCTTAACGTGCTTCCAACAGGTGGCGGTAAGAGCGTAATCATGTCCGATATTGTTTTGGATGGTGCAAATTTTGGCATGAACCAGAATGTGATAGCGCATCGCAACGAATTAGTTTCACAGATGTCAGCGCACATAGGCAGGCGCGGCATCCCGCATAAAATTATCGGTTCTGATGCAACGATAAAGCAGATTCAAAAGCAGCACCGCACGTTATTTGAAGGTCAGCAGTTTGTTCATCCTACCGCACGCACGGCGGTAGTGGGTGTTGATACATTAATTGCCAGACGTACAGATTTAGAAAAATGGGCGCATCAGCAGGACAGATGGTTAGGGGATGAATTTCATCACTGTATTGCAGGTTCAGGTTTAAAACCAAACAAGTGGGGAAAAGCTGTAGCAATGATGCCTAACGCGCTTGGTGTAGGTTTCACCGCTACACCACTACGCGCAGATGGTCAGGGGTTAGGTCGTCACGCTGATGGTGTGTTTGACCACATGAATGTCGGCCCGTCAATGCGACAATTGATAGACCGAGGCTATTTGTGCGATTTTGAAATAGTTTGCCCAACATCAGATTTGCAAATTGGTGATGATGAAGTCAGCGCAGATGGTGATTGGTCAAGTCAAAAACTAAAAAAAGCTGCAAAGAAATCTCACATTGTTGGTGATGTCGTAGAGAATTATTGCAAATATGCTTTTGGTAGAAGCACGATAGTTTTTGCTACAGATATTGAAACAGGTGGCGACATTGCCAAAAAATTCAATGAATGGGGTATTCGCGCAGTTTGTTTATCCAGTGAAACACCTGCCCACGTGCGCGAGTATCAAATCAATGAATTTAAAAATGGTAGATTGACCGTCCTCATAAATGTTGATTTATTTGATGAAGGTTTTGACGTTCCTGCCTGCGATGTAGTGATAATGGCACGTCCAACTGCATCACTTGGTAAATATTTGCAGATGGTAGGACGTGCGCTACGTTGGATATTAGGTAAAATCGCGCTGATAATTGACATGGTATCAAATGTTAAACGGCATGGTTTACCAGATAAAGAAAGAATTTGGTCACTTGATCGGCGTGATAAACGCGCCAAACATAAAAAAGACCCTGAAGAATTACCGCTTACAGAGTGTAAGAAATGCACAAAGCCTTATGAGCCATACTTAGCTGCCTGTCCTCATTGCGGTGCTACAAAGCCGCTTCCCTCGCCACGTGAGCGCACGTTGGAGATGGTGGAGGGTGATTTGATACTGTTAGACCGCGCCGCACTGGAAAAGATGCGACAGGCGGTTATAATGGAAAACCCTGGTAATGTGGCGCAGCGAGTAGCAATGGCAGCAGGTGCTATAGCTGGGCAGGGTGCTTTGAATCGCCAGTTTGAGAAAATTGCTGCACATAATCACTTGAAAGAAACTATCGCGCAGTGGGCAGGTATTCAACGCGCTAAAGGATTAAATGATAATGAGATACATCGTAAATTCTGGCATACTACAGGTTTTGACGTTCTTACAGCATTGGACGCTTCTCGTCCTGCTTCAGAGATGAACTCATTAAATCAAACAATTCAATCATGGTGGCGAAAATAAATATTGACTTGCAAACTTAACAGATGGTAAATATTATTTATGCAATATCAAACACAAACAATACACCCAAATCCTTTTTATGCTAACGATCAAAAGAAGCAGATAAGATTAAATGAAATGCACCGTAGAGGTTATTTTGTTATATATAAAACAAATGACCCTAGAATGGGGCGGTACACTATAACTGATAAAGGTGTTGAACAATGGACAAAGGAATTAAATAGATGAGATTACATAACGCAATAAATAATATTCAAGGTCTGTTTGACATGGATTCTGAAATAGTCAGTGTGACTGTGCATTTTAAGAAGCCTGTGACTGATAAAAATGAAGATTTATATTCAGTTGGTATATCTGATTCAGGTCAACCATTTGTGATGTTCAATAGGAGCGTGAAATGAAAACAATTATACTACCAAAGCGAGGAACAACAGCACAGATAGAGCAATGCACTGAAATATCGGTTTTGGACATGTTGCTTTTGAACTATGATACAAAAGAATTACGAATTGGTGATGGTAAATCATTATGGGTAGAATTATCTGTCATTGGTATTCGCCCAGATTATTTGTTTGAGGTTTGTTAATGAAAACATATCATCGTTGGGAAGATCACTACGGTAAAATTCACGCATGTACCGGTGATTATGTCCACGCGGATCAATATCTGGTTTGGTCTGATTGTGGAATACAAGTGCCTGCACATCGCAGTGAGAAGATAGAAGATTCAACTGTCACCTGCCCTAATTGCCTCGCGCTGTGGGTAGAATGGCGCGGTGGTGTGAATCCGTTCAATGATTACCAGCCCGTGCAAATGTGGTGGGCGAACGGTATTCAGCGAATTTATGAACGCAGCGATTGGATCAACTGGAAAAATCTACCGACTGATGGTAGTGTAAGGTGGAGGAAACCATTATGACACATAAAGTTATAATCAACGGTGATATACACACCGAAACAGATGATGAGAAAACTGCAATGATGGCGTTTGCACAGGCTGTTCAAAAACTAATGGTTATGGATGATAAAACCAATATGCACGTTGAATTACAAACAGGTGGTGAATTTTATCGCCTGACAAGTGAGTATGGTAAATTATGACCTGTCGCATCTGTACCGATTTAATCAATGCAGGGCTTGGTAAACTTATGCAGGGTTGCCCATTTTGTCACCGCATGGAATTGATAGAACTTACGGATCGTGGAATAGGTTACACCACAACCTCATATAAAGATATTGAAGGTGCTAAACCATGGTGGAAGAAGGAAGTTGTATGAAAGAATCAGCCACTACTTCCCATGTGCGATTGGATGCGGCTTATCAAGGTGTAGTGCTTTTAAGAAACAATTCGGGCGCGTATTACGATGAGAATGGACGGTTTGTGCGGTACGGTTTAGGCTCATTCACTGATAAGGATGAAAAAGCCAGTAGCGACTATATAGGGTACACTCCAACCTTTATTACTCCACAGATGGTAGGTATGATTTTACCTATATTTACTGCGGTAGAGATGAAGCCGTCCGATTGGAAATTTAACCATTTGGAAAAAAGAGCCTTGTATCAAAAAAACTTCCATGATATGATTACTGCTGCAAATGGATACGCAGGTTTTGCAACATGCGTTAATGATTTTAGAAGGATAATAGGTCGTGACAAAAGGTGAAGAAACTAAAATACGAATACTTGAAGCAGGTGTGAAACTCTGGCCGAATATTACTGCACGTGCAATTGGTCAGGAAATTGGGTTAAGTCATCCTCTTGTAGCTTATCATTTTGGTAAAAAAATAAAAGATGCTGTAGCGACTTATGCGGTCGCTACAGGCAAGAGCCGAGTGATTGCCCAGCTTATTGCTATGAAGCACCCAGCAGCGCGTAAATTGACTATTGATGAACGTCAAAAGCACATGGATGCTGCTTGTTAGCGGTGATGCCTGCCCACAAGATAAAATCCACCCAACATTACAATTGTAGCACCTGCAAAGAGTGTACCCCACGCCATACCCTGCATCGTTCTGAGTAGTACACGCTCAGACATAGAATGGCTCATTTGGGTAGTTGGTTCAACGATGTGCAGACGTGGCTTATTTTGCATTGTTTAACTCCATCAGATCATCACGGGCTTTTATCGGCGCACCTGGTTGGCTTGGTTTTTTATTTATATGTTGCAGCATAAAGAAAGCAAAAATAAATATTATAATCATGAAAAATATGGACGTGCTTGTTTTCATTTTTCTTCAAATTCTTCATCTGATTGGTGTAGTTTGGTCATAATGCTTTGTTGTAGCATTTGACAATTAACGGGCGCATAGCTTGCCTGCTCACATGTTTCTTGCATCAATCTGATTGTACGGTAAGCAGCATCAGATATTGCACGTTCTTTGGTCATGTAACAGCCAGCAAAATATGCTATTGGAATCAGTATTATTGCAAATATAAGTTTTTTATTCATTATTTTATTTCCTTTATTTCTCTATTAATTATAACTTTTTTACCACACCAGAAAGCCTGACCATTTTCCCATGAAATTTCACCATTCTTATCCAACCAATCACGCTCCCACGGGTCTAAATGCACTGTAGGATATTCATCAGGGTTTTTCCTAGCAGCTAATGTATCACATACCGCTTTCGCAGCTTCACATGCTTCTTCATATGTCACAGGCTCTTTCATATCCACAAAGCCATGCGGTGTTACCCAGCCCTTACGCAATGATCCATCAAGCGGCGGCGGCATAGGATGAGCCGTGCGTGCATGTTCATCAGCATGTAGTTTACTGATAAATTTTTTACCGTATTTATTTGGGCAGTGATGAGCCATGGTACAACCTTCCATATAAATTTATTAATTTGTCTAACTCAGGATGCTTATGAATCCACATACCTGTATCTGGGTGAAATTCTTTTGCAAAGAAATCATCCAACCTACCTGTCTTTATGCTGGTATCCACCAAACGCGCCTCAGAATCAAACACAGCGTCCGATACAAGCGATTTATTCTCAAACTCGTACGCATACGCCCAAATGGACAACATGATGCGCTTGCGCCGTTCAATCTCTATCTGGCTTCTTATTATGAACAGGTCGCGCATTTTGTGTAGCCCAATTATTTCTCGCAATATCTTTCAAGTTATCGCCACAATTATAAACAGCGTGCAACTGCTCAGTTGTTAAGGTTGCACCGAGTTTCTTCAGTGTTTCAGTTGCGCCACGTATCTGTTCCAGTGCATTTTCAATCTTTTCATTTATCGCGCCCATTATTTTTCCTCCACCAAATTAGTACAAACTTTAGGCAAACCACCAAACATAGTTTGCTTCCTGCTCCCACAACTTTCACAAATTCCTTTGTTCTTATCATGCTCTAAAATTTTAACATTACCCTTACAAATTTTGGCAGAGAGCGATTTTAAAGGTAAAGGTGTAGCAGGAAACGGATTCCAAGGTGTTTGTATTTCTTCACCTTCAGCAGTATATCCAGTTACCCTGAAGCGTTTACCATTTTCTTCAAATATCAGATCAGATTTTTCACAAGTGAAATATTCCTGTTCATCATCCACCCACCGTTCCATAACAAGGCAAGCTCCGTCATGTGGGTGACAATGTATCAGCGTGCATGTTCCTAAATTGCGATGATAATATTCATGACCATCGAATAATCGTTTTCTAGGTTCATAATATTCTTCATCCATTTGTGCTGACATTTTCTGCACCAACTCGAAAGCCTGTACGATTTCATTAAAGCGTAAATGACCCATGACATTGTGCAACTTAGCGCGTATATCTATTTTATCATTTGCCATTTTGTTTTCTCTCCTCAATCAACATTAGCACCATTTTATGTACGTCCATGCGTTCACCACCGAGATAAAGCCCTACCAGCTTATCCAGTTCTTTATTACGTTCCATTTCTTTACCGCAGCAGGGGCAGATCATGCAAATAACCATGTAGCAAATGATAAAAATAAACATGAATAACCAAGAAATTCTAACATTGATTTATTTTTCATTGAAACAGCTAAGAAAATACAAGCAAATATTAGATATAATTGATGCAGTGGTATCATGTTCCCTCGCTTACAATGTCCCAAGCCGATTGCACTTCACCATCTTCTGCGCCCCAATTACCATTTCCATAGTAATAAAATAATTCCATTCCTTCATTGGTGCTGATTTCACATACATATTCATCAGATCCAGGTGTGATACCTGATTTGCCGATGCAGTATGCACGTTTGCCGTGGCGCGTGCGATAGTATTTACCTGGGAATAGTTTTATCATTTTATCTCCTCAAAAACATGAAACACCAGACTACCCTGATGAAGTTGAAACGTACCGATATATTTACCTTCTTTTGTTACTTCGTAACCTGTACCGTAAACCAAAAAAGTACGATTTTCTATCTCTGCTGTTTTCTCAACCAAAGCCCATAAAACTGCACAGCCATGTTGATTCTGCACAGTTAGAACCTGCGCGCCTTTCGGCATTTTTATCACCTGTTCACCAGTAGCATCTAGTGAATATTTATAGATAGTTTTCATCGAATTATCCTTCCAATTTCTTCATTTTCATCATTGTAATAAATTGCTAAAACTCCTTCAGGCATTTCCACTTCATACAACGGAAAACCATAAAACTTTGGTTGCTTAGAATCTATATCGAACTTGGTAGTATTTTTAGTTCGGTAATATAATCCGGCGAGGCATGTACCTTAGCGATGCGCCTGTTGGATCGCCCAGCAGTATCTAACATCTTTGCAGCTTCTTGTATGGCTTTAACTGTCATCATCGTAATAACTTCTCCTTCCACTCAGGCATATTATCACTGAGCATACTGATAACTTCGATTTGATACACTTCATTGCGCCGTGCAAATACAAATTTGTTCAGCTTGCCGCTGCGTTCGATCTGAATCAGTGTAGCAGCATCAGCAGCTTTTTCCAGCAATACGAGTTGGGACTTTATTAAAGCCTGCATCTCATCGTATTTTTTTCTGCTTATCCACATGGTAGCGTATCCTCAAATGTTTCGTGCTGCTCACCGATCAGCGTTAATTTTCCGATTTTTTCTTTCATCGCCCAAATTCGTAATGGAATATTATTTCCTACACCTAATTGATTATGTAACCATCCAACACAAGGCGATTCATTTCCGTCAGATGATTCGTGGCAAGCCATGTTATTTGCAAAAACTTACCATGTGGTAAATTCCATGTCAAGGCGAAAATAGGCAAAAATATGCTTGTCTTTATTTTTTCTTTATGCTTATTTATAAGAAACGTATTGAAAGAATATTTATGAAGAAAACCCTCAATCTCACAGAGTTAGCGCAACACACAGGTATTCCTAAGCGCACGCTTTTTGATATGATCCGCAACAAGCGTTTCCCTGTAGAACCTATAGTAAAAACCACCCCTCGCCTTTGGTCAACTGAGCAAATTGACGAATGGTTGAAGGGTAGAAATGTATGAAAACACTTCTCGGAAATATTATGATCGGTGACTGCATCAAATCTATGCAGATTTTACCAGCAGGAATTGTCAATACTTGCATCACTTCACCACCATATTTCGGTCTGCGTGACTATGGAAACGATGGGCAGATAGGGTTGGAATCTACACCTGAAGAATATATCACCAAATTGGTAGAGGTTTTCCGCGAAGTAAAGCGTGTCCTAACTGATGATGGTACGCTATGGTTGAATCTGGGAGATAGCTACGCATCCTATAAAGATGGTAAAGCTGTGCCAGATACTGCGCGAGGTGAATCAAATGGCACGGCTGTAGCTAAAGGTTTAGCGCGTAATAGAATGGCTTCTACATTTTCTGGTAGCGGTATAAAACATAAAGACCTTATTGGTATTCCGTGGATGGTAGCGTTTGCTCTACGTGCAGATGGTTGGCATCTCAGACAGGATATTATTTGGCATAAACCTAATCCAATGCCAGAATCTGTCAAAGACCGATGCACTAAATCACATGAATATATTTTTTTACTGAGCAAATCACCGCGTTATTATTTTGACAGTAAAGCTATTTGTGAACCTGCTATTTACGCTGGTGATAATCGCGGTGCGCGGGGTGATAAGAGGCGCGGCACTGAGTGTAATAGTATGAGTGGTATCACTGGTGAAACTCGCAACAAACGCAGCGTTTGGACAGTAACCACCAAACCATTTAAAAGCGCACATTTTGCTACTTACCCGTGGGATTTGATAGAGCCGTGCATTCTCGCTGGTGCGCCACGTGGCGGTATTGTGCTTGATCCGTTCTTTGGCGCAGGTACGACAGGGCTGGTAGCTGAAAAACATGGTCGCACATGGATAGGTTGTGAACTTAATCCTGAGTATGCAGAAATTGCTTCTGCGCGTATCTTAGAGGGGCGTAAATGACCCAACAATACGAACTCGCGCAGGCTTACATCACTAGCCTCACAGGGCATCTTGACACTGTGATGGATTGGCGCGCTATCAATGACACTAACGCAGGTGTTGCAGCCCATACATTCCGTGGCACTCTGCGCGATAATTGGCAAAAGCTGGTTGATTATAATAATGGTGGCTGGGGCATATTCTGCTGCATTAATGCTATGGACGGGCAGGGGCTACATCTGAATAATGTGCATCATATACGCACGCATATAGTTGATCTTGATAATATGCTCACGGCGCAGGATAGCTACAATCGTGCCATTGCAGCGCATCCACAGCCTCATTTCGCCGTACAGACTAGCCCAGGGAAGTATCATTTATACTGGTTGGTAGAGCCGTACACTGGTAATGATTTTTACAATATGCAGCAGCGCAAACTCAGGCAGCTATACGATGGTGACAAGAGTGTTATTGACCCAACGCGAGTGCTGCGCGTGCCAGGGTTTTACCACCTTAAAGCACAGCCGCATCTGGTAACCTGCTGGCAGTTGCACGGTGGCGCACGGTGGCCAGTGGCTATGTTGGCTGATAGTATGGCTCATGTGAGTGTATTTGATCATGTGGGCGTGCGTTCGCCACTTGGCACACCTGAACTCGCTGCACCGTCAATTGAATGGTTGCGCGCCGCGCTGAACCTAATGAATCCTAACGACCTTGACAGGTCTGAGTGGAACAGCATCACAGCAGCGTTTAAGCAGGCTGGTTGGACACTTGCTGATGAGCAGACATTGCTCGGTATATGGAAAGATTGGTGCGCCCATTACGATCCACCAGATAATGATGCGACATTGATGAAAATGTGGAACAGTCTGCGCGATACTGAGGTGGGTTGGGCAGCGTTTGAGAGGCGCACGGCTATCAAGGCTCATATTATGGAGTATGGGCTTAAAAACAAGCCCCCTGTGCTAACTCCACCAATGCCTAAGAATGAAAAATCTGAAGATGAGTTTGGTGATATTTTAGATGCAAGTGACCAAGCGCGGTATTTCAAAGATTGTTATTTTATTGGTTCTATGGGCGAGATATTCAACACATCTGGCAGGTATATGAACTCGGTAAAATTTAACGCTATTTACGGTGGTAAACAATTTACGATAAACAATGTAGGTAAAACCACCAATGAAGCATGGACTGCTTGCACTAAAAGTACAATATGGAAAATACCTGTAGTGGATCATATCCGTTTCCTACCAGATAAGCCGCCGATGCAAATTGTAAAAGATGAATTAGGTCGTAAGGGTTTGAATACTTATTTACCTGTTAAAGTTGAATCATACGCTGGTGATGTGTCACGCTGGATGGATCATTTTAAACTGATGCTACCTGTGGAAAGTGACCGCATTATTTGGTTTGAATATATGGCGCACTGTATCAAATATCCTGGTTATAAAATTGCCTGGGCCCCGATGTTTCAATCAGTAGAAGGTACGGGTAAATCTTCCATTTATGAGATAATGAATTATGCGCTCGGACAGATGTATGTTTACAAACCCTCAGCAAAAGAATTGGTTGCAAGTGGCTCTAAATTCAATTCATGGATGGAATGTAAAATGTGTATCGTGGTGGATGAAATAAAAATTGATGAACGCCGCGAACTGATAGAGGTGTTAAAACCGATGATTACCGATGCGCGTATTGAAATGCAGGCAAAAGGTCAAGATCAAGAAATGAAAGATAACGTAGCTAATTGGATATTTTTTAGCAATTATAAGGATGCTATACCTCTCAATAAAAATGGTCGCCGTTATTCAGTATTCTACAGCCCTATTCAAACCAAACATCAGAAAGAAATGCTTGGCTGGGACAAAAAATATTTTGGCTCACTGTATCGTTGGATGAAGGATGAAGGTGGTTTGCAGGCACTGACACATTGGTTCTTAAATTATCCCATAGAAAAAGGTGATATACCACATGAAGCACCTGAAAGTTCTAGTCACTTTGAAGCACTGCGCGTGAGCCGTAGCCCTATGGAAATAGTTATAGAAGAATCAATTGCTGACCAGTTGCAGGGTTTCCGTGGTGGTTATGTGAGCAGTATCGCACTGACTAAGCGTATGGTAGCAACAGGAATAAAAGCACCGTCTAGTCATTCAATCCGCACGCTGTTAGAATCTCTGGGTTATTGGGAATTAGGTCGTGCGGAAAAGCCATACATGCAAGAAAGTATTCTTGATCGCACGATTGTGTATGTGTGTAATGGTACAGCGACTTTAGAGGGCTTTGCGGTTGCTCAGGGGTATGTGTAATGGTACAGCGAGTTTAGACCCATTCCACTGTGGTTTTACCCTTAAAACCGTTCACCCATATAAACCAAGCGTAACATGCTGCACTACTGCCAGTGTTCGCAAAATCACCATTTAAGGCGCATTTCTGCCGCGCTGAGAACACCAATACTTTATAGGGCGGTGCTATGTCAAATAATGCACGGCGTGTCTGTCCTTCAAGAAATGTGAGTTTCAGGAACATGCAGATATAACTGCCCTCATCACTGATTGCCAGCGCGTGTTCTACAAATTCCTGTGCAAATTTATAAGGTGGATTGGTAATTATCATCTCACCATTATAATCATCCTTTTGCATTTTTAGAAAATCAACGCCTGATTTACCGTAACCCCTATCTATTAAATCGGTGCTGCGAACATTATAGCCCCACTCTCCCAATATCTTTGACAAGTGTCCCTCCCCGCAAGCGCACTCCCATATCAGGTTGCTATCGCTCGGCAAATAGTCAAGCAATGGTAAAACCGCCTTTGGGTCTGTAGCATAATAGTCGTGTGCTTCCCGTGCATGGCTGCTATGATTACTTGCTCCCAAGATTGAGAAGGTTGACCTTTTATTACCTGTCCAGTCTTTTGCCACATAACCCCCTAAAACATTTCAGTGATATTAACAACCCGCGCAACTGCTGGCTGTCGCTTGTGCTTTTTGCGGTGCTTCTCAAGCACTGCGTCAATCATTTTTGACGTAGTCAAATCTACGGGACTATCGCCTGTGCAATACCTGCTAACGCTGACTTCGTGCCGTCCAATCTCCGCAGCAAGTTTACGCTGACTGCCATATAACGTGCCGTAAATTTCTAGTAGTATCGCCTCTAGCTGGGCGGGTGTTTTGTAAGTCTTTCTCATAAATAAATATCCTCTTTCTTAATTGGTTTTTGGATAATCTCACCATTTACATATTTTACTTCCACTGCGCCCGTCCCGCCTATCAGTGCTTCTTTTGCCAAAGTATAACTTGCGTTCAAGTCACCAAGCGCATCAATCGCATTAAAACCGCCTTGCACACTATCGCCAAGCATAGGTAATGGTTGTATAGGTAGAATATAGCGTATCTCTCGCTTCACCCTTCCCACCTTCACCAGCTTGCCTTCCTTGACCAATCTATTGCATTGTTTCTGTAGCGGTATATCTCGCCAGCGCAAGCTAACATTGAAACACCCGTTACGCCGTGTGATGCGTAATATATCCGCGTCAATCATCGGCTCTTTTTTACTAGAATTAGGCATGATGTTATTCTCCTTAATGGTATTTTCTGTTCTTGTTCGCTTGGCATTTTTCGCACGGGCAGTTATTCTCGCGCATGGCTTCAATGGATAACGAATAAATCGCGCCGTCAATTTGCGCTTTTCGTGTTCATCAGATGGTTAATAAATAATGCTGGCCAGATCAAAGCAAAAAAAGCAATTACTGCAATTGCGGCACTGATAGTGGTTGCTTTAGTGCTTACTTTGGTAACTTTTTGCAGTATGCTCAGTCGCTCCATTACAAACCATACATAAAGCATTCCAACAGTATAATAAATAGCGAATGTCATGTTACAGCATCTTCCATACTTCTTGAATACATTCCAATTTGATATTCTCCAATTGCAGGGTTGAATTTTATTATGAAATTGTAGAAATCATCAAGAGTTGTTAAAGTTTCATCACCAGTAATTACTTCTATCTTTATTTTTTCAATAGAATATTTCAATATCTCATGTTCCAAATAATTAGGTATTATATCTGTTGGAAAAGTAATAATTATAGGACGTGCGTCTGCTGGTGGTTTTATAGGCAAATAGTCTTGATAAAACAAATGATTTATACTAAAATCATAATTCACGGGTGAATATTTTTTACCGTTGTATTCTATTTCTTTTTTACAAGAACAGATACGAATATCTTCACCTAAAACAGTTAATGTAAGCAATTGATATATTGGTTTTCCGTCAAGTATTTGCATTATCTTTCTCCTTGTGAGTGTAATGGTACAGCAGATTTAATCTCACCAGTTTTAATATCTACCGTAATTGTTTGACCTTGCTCAATATCACCAGCTAAAACAGGTTTTCCATCCCTACTCAATGGAATCACTCGATCATACGTATGTGTTATAGCTCCGCTATTTACAGCACTTGCCTTGAACTCTACCATTTCATTACAGTAGCCTTTTAATATCTTGATTCTTTTTTTATCAAAGCTAGTGATGCTTAGACCATTGAACCTGAAATATTTCAGCATGAAGTTCACCGGATTCATCTTTTTGAGCCTGCGTTTACTGATGCGCTTTTTCATTTGCTTCTCCTCATGTGTGTAATGGTACAGCGTAAACTGAGCAGTCCAGTTTCATTTCTTGGTATTGCACAGGTGACAAATGGCGCGCACATAGATCACGGTTCATTGCTTCATAGGCTAAGTATAGCAAACTTGCGACTATACCACCTACCAATATAAAATCTGTAATAGTACAGCATTTATTGAGTTTTTGCATTTTTACTCTCCTCAGTTATGTGTGTAATAGTACAGCAGGCCCATCAGAATATAGGTAGCCACCGCCTGCTGCGACTGCCCAAAAGTTACGGCTTTTAGCAACTGCTTCACTGTTGCATTTACCTGTCATAGTCACCATTAGGGCTTGGTGATTATAATAAAATGGGATCGTATCGCCGCGCCGGTAATATCCTGGGCGCGCGTCATCAACCTGTGTGTGTAATGGTACAGCGACAATTACGCGCGGGGCGGGTGTAGGTGTAATAGTACAGCGGGTTTTTGATTTTACCCGTGCTGCTATTCGGCTAACCGCCTGAATTGGCGGTAGTGTGTGTAATAGTACAGCGGCGGCGCGGAAATAATCCCCCGCGTTTTTCTGGTAAGCCATTGTTTTTTCGTTCCTCTCATTTAAATAGGGTTTTTAGCATGGTTACAGCCTCCCGGCTATTACCCCTTATCCGTCATCGTTTCAGCTATTGCACGGGCTAAATCTGATAGTTTCTTGCGCGTTAAATAATCAGGTATATTGTTAAATGATTTAACCAGCTCTAACGATTCTCTATTGCTTGCTTCACCTGCTACAATTTCACTATCTGCAAAGAATGCAGAAACAGACATTTTTAAAGCCTTTGCCATTTGTAGCAGGCGGGCCGCGTTTAATGAATTGCTTCCCTTTTCATATTTTTGGACTTGCTGGAAAGTAACACCAATAATATTAGCAAGTGCTTCCTGTGAATATCCCAATTGAGTACGGCGCGTTTTAATTATTGATCCTATATTTTTGTCAATATCCATTGTTTTAAATCCTTTGTGAAATGTTTATAGCGTCATCAGTTACCGCAAATACGGCAAGACAGGCTAATTATTGCGCCTGTTTCTGCTTAATTATTTAAAAGATATTCAGGCGTTTTATTTGCATCGTTTCTTAAAATGCCTATCACTTTTTCAGGTGTTTTAAATTCAAGTGTATAATCTGCACATGTAAAACTCATATCAAAAGGCGCGGTGTTGATATAATCCCAAAATTCTGCTTTGCTAACTTTTTGCATGTGTGGCCCTCCAATTATCATAATTCAATGGTATAATATTGCAGCGTTCGCAATCATCATAATACTGATCATATTGCTGCAATAAATCCGCGTTTGTATTCTCCGCCTCTCGTACCCTTAAAGCACATTCCAGCTTTGCAATTGCCGCGCGTATGTCACTATTTAGCGGTTTATTGCCTTTGAGCAATTGCCTCGCGTCATTTATCATATTATCGCTTAACATGTTTCTACCTTCTCTATTTCATGAAGATTAACAACAAAATCACTATAACCGCCGAATCGCACGCAAGGTTTACCCATATAAAAAGATACAACCTTGCGACGCGCTTTTCGATTGTTCCAGCGTGCAATAGCCTTAAAAGTGATATAATTACCTATTTTTATTTTTTTCATAGTGGTAATTCTATAGTTTGTTTACAGCGTAAAGGCGGCATAGGCTCGTTAGAATCTGGATCATAAGCCGCGCCTGTTTCAATAAAAACGTCATAATCTAACGCTTTACCATGTTCACGCTGTAAATCTGCAAAATCAATAAATGATCTTGGCATTGCTTCACATAACCAGTTGTCTAAATACCCATTGCCGCTTAAATCTTCTAACATGTAATAAGGATCAAAATTGTTATTTATTGCCTGTTGTGCATTATCAATATTTAATACAGCTTCCAGCAATATTTTTAATTCATTATGATCCCATTCTAAAACAGGCTTTTCTAACCATGTTTCAAGCTGATTAGAATAAAAGCTGATAAACCCGCTGCAACTGCTACAACGTGAATCAATCATTGCTTTTAATTCTTCATGCTTATTCTTTTTACTCGCTGCAAATAGCTTTTTAATTTTGCTTGCTGATATATACGCAAATAAACGATCAGTTTCAAAATTATATTCTTTTGGGCTTTGCATTGATTCAAAAGTTAGATTTAATTTAATATTTGTCATTTCTTCATATGCAATTTCAAACTTATCCATATAAGCACGTGCAATTTTTAACTCTATATGCTTATAGTTCATATTAAAATATAACTGATCAGGAATTGCTGAATTGCCTTGATCATCATAGTGAAAAAATGATTCTTCAGCGTAATCTATCATTGCTGAAAATGAAGTTTCATAAAAACCCTGGAATGGTATCTGTATAATAAATTTTTGCATAGTTCATTACTCCTTAGTTAGTTATTATTTGATTGCCTGCACCATCATTAAAAGCATGCCAAATTGCGCGCTGGTAACTAGCATTAAAGCGATCTATTAAATCAGCACGTTTATTTTTTAACTCGCTATATTCTGCTAACTGGCTGTTAATTTGCGATCTGATAGCTTTACAAATTACCGGCTCAGATTGTTTATTTTTTATAGCCTGTAACAGTTCTATAGTTGCCTTGCGAATTGTGCTTAATTCTTCACCTTTTTCCGCGTAATCATTACCAGCTTGCCACGCTTCATTATATTCCCTTTCAGATTCTGCCGTTTTTTCTGCAATGCGATCCGCTGCGCGTGCCGCTTCATTTTCATCATCATAAATATTATTAAAATCTATACGCGCGCAATCATCATTACATGGATCAGTATAGCCAGCTATAAATTGCGCTTTACCTTTACGCGCTGGTAACTGGTAAACTACACCTCGTAATTTTTCTTCTTGAAACTCATTAGTAAACCATCCTGTATGATCTATAAATCTGTTGATCTTGTCACAATAGCCGGTAAAGCGTAAACCCTGGCTTGCATTCTCTATCCAGCGCAAACCGTCATCACCTGCAATATTATATTCAATATATTTTTTAACTGGTATATCGTATAATTTACGGTTTGCAGCAAAATTAGATTGTGCCAGTTCATAAGCGCGCGCGGCTGTTGCGCCATTTGCGCGGATACGTTTATAATAATCTTTTATAGTATTTTGCATAATTCATTACTCCTTATTGTTTCCAGTTTTTACAAGCGCGTGAAGAAATATAATACTGTGCTGAATTATCACTTATTATATATTCCTTAACCATTGCGCGCGCTTCTTTTCTTGTTTCAAATTGATCAACTGTTTCCAGTCCGTTTGAATCTTTACGTTGTATATATAACATGGTTTTATCCTTTAAGCGTTTGCGTGATGAATATGAAACTTTTTAAACCCTAGTGTTTTGGCAATTGCTTTAAGTGCATTTTCCATAGCACTTTCACCAACTCCACTAATTGATTCTGATAATTTTATACCAGTGTCATTTATTGCCGCCTGTAAAGCCGCGCTTGTTTTGTGATAACCATAACCGCCTGCTTTACCCCCGCCACATAAATAAATTTCACCTTTTGGACAATTGATCCAAATACAAGCATAAGCAGTTGAGCCAGTGAAATATGTTCTTGCTGTTATTATAGATGACATTTCACCATAATATTTTTTATCCCGTGCTAGGGATTTATTATCAACTAATACAGCATATTCACCTGTAAAATGATTTTCCTTTCTATTGCTGGAAACTTTACCATCATGTTTTGTTTTAGTGATTATAGCTTTTTGCATAGTTCATTACTCCTTTAGTTTAAAATAGCCTGGTTAATGTTAGTATCTAAATTTAGCAATTTTTACAACCTGTGTCAATAATAAATTTTACATTTTGGTAAGTTATTTTATATCTTCTAATATTTGTTTAGCAGATTCTAAACATGCTTTCCCCCATTCGGTGCTATTTAATTGTTTTATTCTTGTTTCATCTAGTTCAAGAAAAGATTTTATAACATGAAGCATTTTAGGCGCGGCGGCAAATAATTTAGCGTCTTTTTCATTGTCGCAAACTGCTTTAACTTCACCTTTCCACTGTTTTGTTGTTACAATAAAATAATCAGGTGCATTATTAGCAAAACACCTTGAAACGATTAAATTAGTCATGTTTTATCTCCTTATCTAATGTTATGTTTACAAACTGTTGCACTATGTTTCTTTTCGCATTGTTTTTGCGCGGCTGTTGAATTAAAAGCCCATCCCGCCGCAACTGATAAAGTGATAGTTACCATTAAAGGCAATAACCATTTACGCGATGGAAAGAGGCGGTTAAATGCACTGACTATGCAAGCTATAATATACCAACTAACCAGTGCAAAAATTGCCAGTGTGAGAAAAGCCATATTATTTGCCGCCTTTCTGAATACTAGCAATAAATTCCTCTTGCTCTTGCTCCACTGTTAATTCAGCCGCTTTATATGGGAAAAATACACCTTGTAATCTTCCTGTCATATATTGCCAGTTAAAAAATAAGCTAACTAATAGCACGGTAAATAAACAAGATTTAATTGCAGTTGATATAGTGTTAAACATGGTTTTTACTCCTAAAATATAGCTGGCTTGATTGCCTAGCTGATATATAAAACTTACCATTTGTTCAATTTAATTGCAAGCGAAAAGTTGCATAATTTGAAAAATAAATATGGTTAAGGTTGTGTTAATACGGCACGATTGCCGCTAATAGCAAAAATCGTGCCAGTATTACGGATAAGTAATCGCTCGCGGTTGTGAAGTTGCTAAAAGGTTTTTATATGTTCTACCTTTTATAGTTTTATAACCTGGATTGCGTCGCAAGTGCTGGCTTAATTGTGCTTGATTTAAACCTTCTAACTTTGCACACTCATATTGAGAATTAAATATTACACCAGTTTCAACACATTGGACTCTGGTTCGCCTGTTGTAACTAATGGTTTTATTTAACTCTGGCATTCCGTAAAGTTTGAAAAATTCACCCATTCCATTTAATGCTTGGCGTTGATCTTTATAAATTCCGTAAATATGGAATGTGAATTGCTGATCTTTATTAAATGCAGGGTTTGCCTTTGCACTTGTAATAGACATTGCATTAGCAATTTTAGAATACCAAACAAACAATACTTTTTGCTCAGGTGTTAAGAGATAATAAACACAAAAATCTTTATCAGTGTTGTGACCATTCATAAACATAATAGTAAACCTTTCATATTAGAGTTGTGTTGAGTTTTTATCATATTGTTTCATAGTAATCAACTACTATTTACTGTTGCATTTTTGTCACACCTTACTATATCAAAAGTTAAAATTAACCATTGTTTTTTTTCCCCTCTATTCTAGCTTTTTTTAGTTATTAGATAATATTACACTGTAATGAGTATAATATTATATGACTATTCCATAATAGTTAGTAACTACTACAATTTCCTAAAAGAATATGCTGAAAAAAAAGTAGTTAATTCCAATAGTCCAATAGATATATCGTAATACCACTACTATTATATAATTACTGTATAATAGTTACTAATGGCTCATTTGAACCACCTTAGCAGATTGTGAAGCTGATAAGATACAGTAGTCTACAATATAGTAATTACTGCTACAGGCGATACATTAGAATGAGATTAAATAGCTGTATCAAGTGTAGTGAGGGGGGTACTTCCCCACCTGATAAACGGGCGCGGCTCAACTGACAAAATTTGCTAAATTGCCAAAACTGGAAAAATCTGGCAGATTTACCATGTGTACCATTAGTAACTACTACCCCCAATCTTTCCACCGCCAACCCTCTCCCCCCACGTTCGTCTAATGTGAAACAGATGTAGAAATTTTTTGACTTTCGGCAAAACCTGTATAAAGATGCGTCCGTTCATTTATAACCATTAGTAGTTACAGATTTGACATTCTCTACTATTTGTAGCATTATCAAGTCTATGGAGCAAACCACTACACCCACCCGTGCGTATGATTTACTTGACTTTAATGAACGTCAGGCAGTTGATGATTATGTAAAATTTGCCATATCCTACCAACGCTCTCTCAATCAGCGCATTGCATTAGCCCTAGACACTCCTATCCCCTCTGAATATGTACGCCGCAGCAAAGGTGCTTTAGCTAAACCCCTTGTCCGAGCAGCAGTGGCTGAACGCTTACAGGCTGAGGCAAATGAGCAGGATTTATCACCTGATCGCATCATAAAAGAACATGCAAATATTGCCTTTAGCAATATTGCCGACTATTTGACAGTTGGGCAGTTTGGTGATTTCTCAGTTAAGCCGTTAGATACCATTCCCCGTCAGGCTCTTAGCGCGGTCAAGAGTATGAAAACCATTCCTGGGCCGTGGGGTCTTAGGACGGAGATAAATTTGCACGATAAGCAGATGAGCCTCAAAGTGCTGACTGAGTTGGTTGGGCTTGTCGCGCCTGACAAACCGCCCGTGCTGGAGGAGTACGCTAAACCACCTAGAGAGCGTGCGCTCACCGAGCAAGTGCCTGAGAAAGCGTATCTTGAATATTTATGCAAGACTTAATCACATGGCGCAGACCCACCACCACTGTCATTCATACCTCACTGCGCCCACGGGTGCATACTCGCGAGGAGTGGCCGCCAGACTATGATGCTATCTGGCAGTGGCGACTTGACACAGTGCGACATTATAATGATGACCCGTCCCTGCTTGCAGCAGCTATGACTTATTACAGTACGCGACCTGCTGAGTTTATTATGGATTGGATGGACACGTATGACCCACGCAGACCTAACAATAAGTGGATTCCGTTTGTGTTTTTTCCAAAACAGGAAGAACTCATTCATTTCTTTGAGAGCCTTGATATTGAACAAGAATCTGGGCTGATTGAGAAAGCGCGTGACATGGGCGCAACGTGGGTCGCGTGCGGCTACTCAGTGTGGCGATGGCTATTTATACCTAATGACTCGCTAGGATGGGGTAGTCGTAAAGAGGCATTGGTGGACAAGCTGGGTGACCCAGATAGCATATTCCAAAAGATGCGACTGTTGCTGCACCGCCTACCTGAGTGCTTCAAACCTAAGAGGCTTAATAATCGTCATTTGGGCTTTATGAAATCAATCAATCCTGAAACAGGTGCAGTCATAACAGGTGAGGCAGGTGATAATATTGGGCGTGGTGGTCGTTCATCTATGTATTTTCTTGACGAAGCTGCTCATATTGAACGACCTGAGAAGGTTGAGGCGGCACTTGGCGACAATACCAACGTGCGCGTGGACATTTCATCGGTCAATGGGCTAGGTAATATTTTTCATCGCCGTGCGGAACATGCGGTGACGTGGGAGAAACATAAAATATTACCCAAAGGCTTTATTCGCAAATTTGTAATGGATTGGCGCGATCACCCACTTAAAACCCAAGAATGGTACGACACTCGCAAAGCTAAATATGAGCGCGAGGGGATGCTATATGTGTTCGCACAGGAGGTTGACCGCAATTATTCAGCAGCAGTCAATAACACCATCATTCCGTATGATTGGATCATCGCAGCAGTGGATGCACATATTCACGTGCCGTATTTTGCAGCATCATACGCTGATATTCTGACCACTGGGTCGCGCTGGGTGGCAGGGCTTGACGTTGGTGACAGTGAGGACGGGGATAGGAACGCGCTCAGTATGGTAGAGTGGGTCATCTGGCGGCATTGCGAGGAGTGGGTGGCGCGAGATCCAGGTGTCAGCGCACGTAACACTATTATGACGTGCCGCCCGTACTCTAAGCGCATTGAGGTTATGTATGACTGTATCGGTGTGGGCGCAGGTGTCAAAACGGAGTATAACAGGCTCACCGTGGATGAGAAACTCATCAATCAAACTGACATACCATTTGTACCGTGGAACGCAGGCGCAGGCGTGCTACGTCCCTATGAGCGCATCATTCCTGACGATGATGAATCGCCTGCTAATAGGGATTTTTTTGACAACATGAAAGCGCAAGCGTGGTGGAGCATTCGCACCAGATTTTATAAGACCTTCAAAGCACGTACAGAAGGTGTCATTTACCCTGCCCATGAACTGATAAGTCTTGACAGTAAGATGCCTTTACTGGCACAATTGCAAAAAGAATTAGCGCAACCAACACGCGGTCAATCAGGACGACTTAAAATGATAGTGAACAAAAAACCAGATGGTACGAAATCGCCAAACTTAGCGGATAGTGGCATCCAAGCATATTTTCCAATTCCTAGCAATTTAACGGAAGTACAGGTAGGTTCGTATGGCTATTAAAGAAACGCATCCACTGCTAAAACGTGGTAAAGATATTGAATCCATGGTTGCATATTGGGATCAAGTAGATACTATCGTAGAAGGTTATGAGGCGATTAAAAAAGCTGGGCCGATTTACTTGCCTAAATTTCCTGACGAGAGTGATACAGATTATGCGTTGCGCTTGGAACTCACCAAATACACAAATATTTATCGTGATGTGTTAGAAGGTTTGGCGACTAAGCCATTTGAAGAAGAAATATCATTGATTGGTGGTGAAAAAGTACCAGCAGAAGCACTTGAATTTGCTGAAGATGTTGACGGTGCTGGTAATAATATCAGTATGTTCTCCGCACTCACATTTTTCAATGGTATCAACGATGCTATTAATTGGATTTTTGTTGATTATCCAACCCTTGATCCTAAACTTGAACTCAGTGTTAAAGAAGCAAGAGAACGTAACTTAAAACCATACTGGTCGCACGTGCTGGCTATTAATGTGCTAGAGGTTCGCACAGTGGTGATTGGCTCAAAAGAAATGCTATCATACATTCGCATTTTAGAGCCAAGCAGTGATGCAACTGGCTTAGACCATGTACGTGAATTTTTCCGCAGTGATGCAGGTGTGGTAACGTGGAAATTGTGGATTAAAAATCCTGATAAAGATGAATTTACTTTGAAGAATGAGGGTGTTCTCAGCATAGACAGAATACCATTAGTTCCATTTATCACTGGTCGCCGCAATGGTCGCACATTTAAATTTTCACCTGTGATGCGCGATGCTGCGGATTTGCAAATCAATCTATACCGCAATGAATCAGGTTTGGAATTTATCAAAAATATGGCGTGTTTTCCTATGTTAGCAGCCAATGGTATGAAACCAGAAAAAGATGCAGCAGGTAACAATAAACGATTGGCTGTTGGGCCGAAAGTGGTTTTATATGGCGTGCCAGACGGTAATGGTAATTCTGGTTCGTGGAGTTACGTTGAGCCAAACGCAAATTCAATGGAGTTTTTGCAAAAAAGCATTGATAAAACCAAGCAGGACTTGCGAGAATTGGGTCGTCAGCCTCTTACCGCGCTATCTAGCCAGCTTACCACCGTAACCACCTCTATCGCTGCTGGTAAGGCTAAGAGTGCCGTTACAGCGTGGGCTTTGGCACTCAAAGATGCGTTAGAGAATGCTATGTATATTACCATGCTTTATATGAAAAAAGATGTGGCAGTTGAAATCAATGTTTATACTGGTTTTGACAATGTGCTAGATGACGGAAGCGACCTTGAAGCACTACTCAAAATGCGTGAGAACGGCGACATATCACAGGAAACAATTTTAGAAGAATTTAAACGGCGCAAAGTGCTTGCACCTGAATCTAATTTTGCGCGAGAAACTGCACGTCTTTTGAGTGACATTCCAGTTGACCCGTCAGCACCTAATTCCTAAACGATGCAATTTTTAAAACCTTTAGGAGATTAACCAATGAAAAAATATTTTCTTGTAACAAGCATAAGTTCGCTTGCGTTGCTGGCAGCTTATAACAATAGCACTGGATGGAAAACCGATGAGAATGGAGCGTTAGTTCTCAAAGACGGCAATCCAGTTTATATCAACAGTGCTGGTCAGGAGCAAAGTGTTGACCAATCAACTATCACACGGTTGAATGGTGAGGCAAAAGATTGGCGCACTAAATACGAAGCGGCTGAAGCAGCACTTGCACCTTTTAAGGGTCTTGATCCAGTTGAAGCTAAAAAAGCTATAGAATTGGCTGGGAAGATTGATGCTAAAACACTTATTGAAGCTGGTAAAGTTGATGAAGTAAAACAGCAAATCACGCAACAATTTACTGGTCAGCTTCAGGAGAAAGATAAGGCTCTTGGTGAATTACAGAGTAGATTTGAAAATCTCTTGATTAGTGATGTATTTAAGGGTTCTGAGTTCGTTCGTGATAACCTTGCTGTACCACGCGATATGTTTGAGGCAACTTTCCGTAACAATTTCAAAGTTGAAGATGGTAAAGTTGTTGCTTACGATAAGGCTGGCAATCGCATGTACAGTAAAGCTAAGATGGGTGAGATGGCTGACCCTGAAGAAGCAATACAATTACTTGTAGAGATGCACCCTCAGAAAGATTCTATTATAAAAGCCAATACTGGTGCTGGTAGTGGTAATAATGGTGGTGGTGGTTCACGTCAGGTTGGCTCAAAAGTCATAAAACGTGCAGAATTTAATGCTCTTGATGCTTCACAGCAAGCAGAAATTGCACAGAAAGCTGCAAAGAAAGAAATTGCTATAGTTGATTAGGTATATAACCAACGAACCGTCCCAGAATCATAGATTTTGAAAAAATCATTTTTACGCATATTTTCAGTTTCAGATAGGGACGGTTCGTATTTTTCTCCTAGTAATTTTTGTAATTTTTTCTTTTGCGTTTGGTAACGATTTAATACAATTCCTGAATTATTTACATGAAAATAACTTGGTGAATTAATTTTATCTTTTTTAAAACCTAATCTTTCGTACAGTTTACCATCAAATAAACGTCTATCTGAGTAAGTCATTATAGAACCTGATGGTTTTTGTTTAAAAAGTTTAAACGCACCTCCTAAAATAGTTGTGTTTATGGAAACTGCGTATCTAACAAGTTCCCAATCTGTGTTGATATTTTTAAATCTTGGAGGTGAAAAAGTCATTACCGCAACTATTTCATTTTGGTAAATTAAAGCTAGATTTATAGGAGTGGCTGCGCCTTCACCTTGTATGTGGTTTTTGTTCAAGAAATCTTTAGTTTCAGCCCATGTTATTTTCTGAACTATACATTTTCTAGCTTGAATAATTCTATCAAACACACCAAGCGCATTTTTGATTATAGAACGTATTATCTCATTATCAGGCTCATGTTGCCAGATGTGAATAAGACGATAATTTTTATTTTCACATTTTATAGTTTTGTTCAAATGGTATGAATTATCTTTTAGTGAATGCCAGTATCTTCCATTAAACTCTATAGCTAATTTTTTAGATTCTATCACAACATCAAGTTCTAAAGGTGATATTATGGATCGGTCATTGGTTTTTATTTCAAAACCTAATGATTTTATCCAATTTCCTAAATCTTGTTCTGGTTCAGATATACCATTTGAATTACAGTATTTACAACCTTTAGACCTTAGTAAATCTTTAGGCATCACATTCCAAATATGACCTTTATCGCAAATATGTTTTGCAGGTATGGAAAAGTTCTGAAATTTATCTAACAAGGTAATATTTTCAGGTAATTTATTTACATATTCACTTTCTGGTGAACATCTTTTAGGGCATTTATATCTGAGAGAAATACACGGTTTTACTTTCCACTGATGACCACATTGATTGCATTTGTGAAGAATTTTAACGTGAACTCCTTTATATTCTTCAAGAATAGTTAGTCTATCTGCAATTAGTGAAATATATTTTTCGTGACTATAAGGAACACCTTTTTTATTCTTTTTCACTCCACATTTAGGACAGCCTCTACCTCTTTTTATGTGCATAGGTTTGGTTGACCATTGATGGTTACACTGATTACATTGGTGAAGGATTTTAACGTGCATAGAGGTATATTTTTCTAATACCTGAATTGTTTCTGGTACAGATTTTAAATATTCTTCGTGAGTAAATGTTATTTTGTCCAGTAATCTTTTATGACCACAACCAGCGCATCTAACTCTAAATGGTATGGTTTCCCATTCTATATTACATAAGTTACATCTAACTTTTATTTTAGTTTTGGATGTAACATATTCGGAAAGTTGGGTTTTAGTTGGGTGGTTCTCTTTAAAGTATTTTTGGTATTTTAATTCTCTTGACATCAATCTTCTCTCATAATATTCTAACATTGCATCGTTTTGGATGAAACGAAGCGCACAGGTTGGATGACCTAAAAGATTTTTTAAGTTAAACAATCGGTGCGCTTCGTTTCTCTACTCAACGTATAAATGGGTAGCACCGTTAAAAATAAAGGTAGCTACACATGAAAAAATTTCTCAATACTGTAAAAGTATTTTCACTTGGTTCTGCAAGCGCAGAAGCCAACACTCTTACCAATATGATACCGTCACTATATCAAGGTTTAGATATAGTGTCAAGAGAGTTAGTTGGATTTATTCCTTCAGTTACTCGTAACGCATCTGCTGAACGTGCTGCTCTTAACCAGACCATCACTTTCCCAATTGCGCCTGCTCTTACTAGTGTGAACATCACTCCTGCAATGGCAATTCCTGAGCCTACAGATTTCACTATGGGTTCTGGCACTCTTTCAATCAGCAAAGCTAAAATGGTTGATTTTGGTTTCGCGGGTGAAGAAGTTCGTGGTCTGAAAAATGGCGCAGGTTATAGCGTTGTTCAGGCTGATTTGTTTGCACAGGCACTTCGTGTACTTGTAAACGAAATGGAAGCCGATCTTTGGGCTGCTGCATGGGCTAACGCTTCACGCGCACACGGTACTGCTGGTACAACTCCATTTGGTACTAACACTGGTGATTCTGCACAGGTTCGTAAGATTCTTGATGATAACGGTTGCCCATTAAGCGAACGCTCACTCATCATTGATACTACTGCTGGGGCTGCACTTCGTACTTTGACTCAGTTAAGCAAAGCGAATGAAGCTGGAACTACTATGACACTTCGTGATGGTATGTTGCTTGATTTGAATGGCTTGATGATTAAAGAATCTGCTGCAATTGGTCAACGTACTGCTGGTACTGCTGCTTCAGCAACTACCAACAACGCTGGTTATGCAGTCGGTGCAACTGTTATTACTCTGGCTTCTGCTGGTACTGGTACAATCCTAGCAGGTGACTATGTTACCTTTGCTGGTGATACCAATAAGTATCTAGTTGTTTCTGGTGATGCAGACGTTTCTAATGGTGGTACAATCACTCTTGCACAACCTGGTCTGCGTGTTGCGATGTCAGCAGCTACTAAGGCTATTACAATGGTTGCGACTTCAACTCGTAACATTGCGTTTACTCGCAGCGCAATGCAGCTTGTTACTCGCGCTCCTGCGATGCCCGAAGAAGGTGATGCAGCAGTTGATAGCATGATGCTTACTGACCCACGTTCAGGTATTACTTTTGAAGTTCGTGTGTATCTCGGTTTCGGTAAAGTAAGCTACAAGGTAGGCGCAGCATGGGGTACAGCAGCCATTAAGCCAGCGCATATCGCTGCACTTCTTGGTTAATCTCCTAGTGTAACGATAAGTTCCCCTGCGGTGTAGAATTGCTCCTTAGCCGCAGGGGGATTAATATGAAGGTGTAAAAATATGATAAATTTAAAAGCTGGCAAGATTATCACAATCACAGGTTCTGTGGCTTCAAGTGGCAGTGCTTATTGGTTAAAATCAGGAGCAGACTCTGTTCGTATCGGAGATGTAAATTCAACACCTCTTATTCTCGGCCCTTACGTCAATGATGCTCTAATTGACGTTACCATGACCGTAGGAAGTTTTTCATATTTTTATAATGGTGAAGGTGATCAAGTTCCTACTGATTTAAATTCCTCAATTATCATAGTTTCTTCAGGTAGCAGGACTATGAGAAAACCTGATGTAAGTAAATATATCAGAATGAATAGCGGTAGTTCACAAACATTTACAGTTCTTTCTGATTCTGAGGAAAATATTCAGATAGGAAGTGAAGTAGCGTTAGAACAATCTGGTGAAGGTGAATTAACTGTAGTAGCGGGTTCAGGTGTAACTATAGTTACTTCTTCATCATTGGTTTTTTCAGGAAGATATGCTACAGCGGTTCTAAAAAAATTAGATTCTAATTATTGGATTCTTTCAGGAAATTTAGTATGAATCTTTTTAATAAGTTTGGAATAATTGCGAGTTCTGGATTGTCTGGCGGCAACCTGATCGTTGGCGCGAATAATATTATGTTTCCTTACACCAATAATTCGGATTCAAGTTGGGTGCATAACGCAGTTACCACTCATAAAACAGGGCGTAACCCTTTAGTAAACCCTATATTTATTTTCCTAAATGGCATAATGAGCCAAAATGGTGCTTTGCAAGCGTATTATAATTTTGATCTTAGGGCAGCAGTTGAAGTAAATAATTCCCACACTCGCGCCTTTGTGAATGGGACAGAAAGCGATATTGACGCGCTGAACGTAGATAAAAATTGGGGTTTTGCCGCTATGCGCGCGGCGATTACAATTCCGCCATATACACGATTCCGTGTTAAAAACAGGCGTGCTGCTTCTGATGCAGGCGCGGCGGGTACTTATCAAGTAATCACCTCGCATGGTGGTAGGCGAATAAGGCAGGATGGTATAATCGGGGGTGCGAACCCCGCTATTGACTACACGATGGGTGGTTATGGTGAGGACGGTGCTTTCAATCTTACTGTTAATGGAAGTGGCGTTATAACAGGAGGTACGCGCACGAATGCAGGTGATAACTACACTGCAAGCCCTAGTTGGAACGCATATCACGGCGCGGCAGGGCGAGGTCAGCCTGGCGCGACTATTCCTTCTGCTAAAGTGGGTTTTATTACAAACATAACTAAAGCCAATCCTGCGGTTATAACAACTCGCCATCCTCACGGTTACTCTTCGGGTTGGACAGGTACAGTAAGTGGTGTAGGCGGGATGACCCAACTTTCTGGGACACTCACTGTTACAGTGATTGATGATTATAATTTCTCCGTTGGTGTAGATTCTACAGGTTATTCAAACTACACAGGCGCGGGTGAATTTTCTATCACAGGCGCATCAGGAAGTATTAGTAGAACAGGTAATACGCTTAATGCGCTTTCCGTAACTAATGGTGGGCAAGGGCAGAGTAGCGCAAATCCACCGCTATGCGCTATTGGCGGTAGTGGAAGCTGGGGTATCGCAGACCAAACGACTTATGGCCCCTGCTTAATTCTCTCGGAAAAAAGTAATGGTTATGTGCCATATATGATTGCGCTAGTTGATTCTAACGGCATAGGCTATGGCTCAGTGGATGGTAACGGCGACATAGATGGTAATCATGGTTTATTTGAGCAACTTGTCCATGGTGAATTAGGTTACGATGTTTGGAAGGTGGGACGCTCAGGTGATAGCGTGCAGTCGTGGGTAAGCAATCATCCTAGATTCTTCACTTTCCTTGATGCAATGATAGATTTAGGATTGGATTTATCTCCAGCCATTATCACGAGTTTACTTGGAACAAATGATTTTTCATCTAGTGATGGGATGACAGCAAACTTTGTTGAAGATGCTGTTGCGGATTTAGTGCAAGAATTTACTAATCGCAGAGCTTCAAGGCTTTGGGTTGGCACGTGCAAGCCTAACACCAACAGCACTAACGGATTTCAAGACGGTTCGCAGACAGGTGAAAACGTGCCGTATAGCGCAGGCGGAGAGGTGTTAAATTATAACAACAGGTTACGTCGTGGCAATGGCACACTATCACCTGAAGGCATTGTGGATTTTGCAGGGATGTTTTCGGATTTAACAGACGCTTGGAAGTGGAGATATGACTTATACGCGCCAAATACTCCATCAACTAAAGACGGCCCGCATTTTAGCGCGGGTGTTGCTATCCCAGCAGGGCGCGCACAAATGTTGCTTCCACCAATTAATCCTCTTCCTGTAACAAGTAATTTATTAGTTCACCTTAGCGCACTTAACCAGCCGAGCTTACAGGTTACTAATAATCTGGTAACGCAGTGGAATGATAGTAGTGGTAACGCCAATCACGCTTATATCGCAGATACTGCGGATCAACCTACAATAAATACATTTAGACGCGGTGGTATATTTATCCCCGATTTTTATGATAGTGCTGACCCTAAAGCATTAACTATTAATAACTTTGATTACGATGAATCAGCATTTACTGTTTATATGGTTATTCAAGTTGATAGCCTCTCTGTAGGCGCGGAGCAAACCTTGTGTGGGTTTTATGATTCAAGTCCTAATAATAGTTGGCGATTTGCCATTGATGCCAGTAATCAGTTATTTATTTACTATCGAAGTGTCGGTGATGTTTTGGTTGCCGACAACTCAAATTTAGCGATTGCTTCTACCAGTATTCCGCAAGTTGTTGCCTTCCGTTGGAATAATGGGCAACCTACTTATCAGTTAAATATGGCTAGGGATATTAATGCCACAGTACCGCGCACTGCCCATAAACTAAGCACTGGCAAATATTCACTGGGTAGCTTCTTATCAAGTGGCAATCCTAGCACGTCTCAAAGGTTTCAAGGAGTTATTGCGGAACATCTATTCTATAATGCTGCACACAGTAACGCCGAAATGGATGCGGTAATTAGTGAGTTAATGGCGCGTTACAGGATTGCTTGACAGTAGTGTAAATTATCCGTAGTTTATAAATAATACTATGAACAACCAACCAAAGGAGCATAACATGTCAGAAAGATTACCAATCATTACTATTGAAACTGTAAATGGGCCAGTGGATATAAACGCATCAGATTTTAACCCAGCTATTCATAAGCCGTATCAAGGCGCAACTGCTAACGCTTTACCACCACTTACTGCTGAACAAAAAGCTGAACTTGAAAAAGTTGAAACAGTTGAAGTGCCAGAAGCATTCACAGTTGGTAAAAATGGCAAACGTGGAGCAGCATCTAAATTTATCGTTTTAGATAGCTCAGGTAATCCATTCACTGATATTGAATATGACACCAAAGAAGCTGCTGAACATGAAATTAAAATTCTCAAAGGTGAAGTGGTAGAATAATGATCTATGGTGACGCAACAGGTTTCACAGCATATTTTACGGCACGGGCTAAAACCATATCAGGTTCGTGGGACACCACTGCTATAAATGCTGCGCTACTTGTTGCGTCCGAATGGATAGATGGTATTTACGGGCCGAGTTTCAT
>JACCDR012026338.1_pt1 | contig 52631 bp, 68 predicted proteins | sample 7446431 | NCBI WGS metagenome assembly JACCDR01 (sample SAMN15323443, study PRJNA562643) | freshwater metagenome | isolation source: river surface water | place: USA:Blue River Watershed | collected 2017-08-17 | reverse complement strand
CAGACATGCTCGACTTTGTCAGGCAGCTTGTTCAGCCATTCCGGGCCGAACTGGTTGCGGACCTGCTGCAGTCGTGGCGCGTCGTCTTCACGGCTGTAATTGCCCGTGCACCAGACGTCGTTCAGCTTCTCTTTCCAGTGCTTGCCCCAGCGTCGGGCAAAGTTGATGACAGCCTGTAGCTGCTCGGTGTTGGGTTCGCCTTCGTTCACGATTCGTCCTTTCTAAGCAGGTGTTCGGCTAGTGCTCTAGCGTCAGCGAGGGCGTTATGCGGGTCTTTCGAAACAGTGTCGCAGCGCAAGACTTCCATCGTCAGCGGCGGTGTGTTAAGCCTGTTCCCTCCGAACTGAATCAGGACGTGGCAAAACCTTGCGACGTCTTCGGGCCAGTCGGCTACGACGTGAATCGAATCAAACTGGCTGAGAAACTTTTCAAGCCGCGCTTGGAACGAGCCGTATGAAATAGGCAGGTTGTAGAGCTTCGGCATGACGTTCTCTTTGATCCACGGATGCGGGTTTTCACAATCGAGAACTTCGTAGAACTCGCGCCCGTCTTCGGCCACCAGCGCCATGGAGATAAGGTCTCCACCCTCACTGTTCCATTCACAATCGATGTACAGGTTCATGACTCGTCCTTCAAAAGTTTGATGTCGATCACGCGCTTCTTGGTGCCGTGGGCGGGGAATCCGATGACTGCTCTCTGAGGTGATCTGTCAGCGCAGATGCCGCAGTTCGCGCAGTTCACATCATCACGATACGTCGCCGGGCAGACCACCACCTTCCGTCCAGCCGGCGTGTAGAGGCTGTGACGCTTCTCCTCGCTATGCAGGACGACCGACTGTGGCGCATCCAGAATATCTGCGACTTCGTCAGAGCGCATCAGAGTATCACACGAAACATTCACAGTGAAACCGTGCCGGTTCGCCGCCTCGATGAGCTGAATATTCCAGACATTCAAGGGGTAGTGGCTGTACGTGAAACCTCGTTTGCCAGTGTTGGCTTGCACGAGCAGTCGCAAGGCGTCGCTGTCGATATGGGTGCCGTCACCTGGGAGGTCTCCGGCTTGGTTGTGCCGCCATAAGGTTTGACGAGGTAGAGCAGAAACAGCAGCGCAAAAATCACCCCAAGGTAAACCACGATCTCCACGATCAATTGCAGACCAGTGGATCGAAAGATGACCGTATTTCGCATAGCAGGTCTCGAATTGTTCGCAGGTTGGAGGGCAGGTTGAAGACTCGGTCGTGGATACAGGGATCGGGCCGGTCTTCGCGTTGTGGCTGATGCGGGTCAGAGCGGCGCGGTAGTGCACGATTGCTCCTTTATTGGACAGGCTCCGTCGCGCATCCGGTGATGTTTCCAGTACGCACCGCACTTGCACTTCACCATGCTCTGCATCTTCGGACCGTTGGGTTGATTGTCGTATTTCGGAAACCAGACGCCGTCGAATGAGGAGCCTTCGACAAAGTCGGAAACGGTCTTCGCGTTAACCCCAGAGACGTTTTCCATAAGTGTTTCCATGCGGGTTAAATGTCCAACAATCGTTGCGATTTGAAGCTGGAGAATAGATAGATCGCTCAAGAGTTCGGAACTCTTGCCTAAGCTCCAGGTGATGGTGCTGTTCGTCGATAAACATCGGATGAAATACGAACCGCATTGCAACTGTGTCGAATTTCATAGCACCACCACCTCGATTCCGACCTCGTCAAAGAGGTCCAGTGAAAACTTCAAGTCCTCCTCCCATCGAGATACGAAGTCGTTCGAAGGAGCCAGTGAAACAACGCGAGCGAAGCCCGCTTGCACAATCGCCCGAGCACAATCGGCACAAGGAGGATGAGTAACAAACAAAGTACAACCATTGAGAGGAACGCCAACACGAGCAGCGTTGTAAATGAGGTTCCTCTCGGCGTGTTCCGACCATTTGTACTTCGCGGGACGTTCGTGCCGCTCTTCCAGTTCATCATTGCAACCTCGCGGAAAACCGTTGTAACCAGTGGTGCGAATCTCCCAGTTCGGGCCGAGAGCGATGGCACCAACCTTGGTCGATCGATCCTTGCTCATACTGGCGACCGCCTGGACGATCGGCAGAAAGCGTCGGAGCTTGTCAGAGTTCATGACCCGTCTTCCGGAGGAGCGAAGAAGCGGACTGCTCGCCGATTTTCTTGGCAACCTGCTTGGCGATGTTCTCGTTCAGGCCAACAAGAAAACCGTTGTAACGCTCTTCTTGTTGAACCAGACGAACAGTTATACCGTCCATCCGTTTTGTAATGGTCGTGCAGCGATTATTTATATCGAGCCGATCACGATCAACAAGGGAAAGTGTGCGGGAAAGTCTTCCTGACAATTCCGATACTTCGTCGCGCAACGCTTCGAGTTTCTTTTCGGAATCGGAAGGCTCGGTCAGTTCGAACGTGGTCAGCTGCTTGTACACTTTGCTCACCAGCTCAAGCTTCTTGGCTTCATCTTTCTGCGACCAGAACTCGCAAGCGATCTCGATTAGCTTCATGGTGCCGACTTCACGAGAAGGGATTTTTCCGAGCAGTATTTGGTTACCGATCCAGTCCCCGAATGTTTCGTCGACTTCGTAGCCCCATACTCCGGGGCATTCACCTTCGTCGATTTTATTCAGCGCGTTGTAGACTTCTTCGGAAATTGCGCCGTACTCGACCATCTCGCTGTGAAGCTCGACACCACCTTGATCCCACGCCTGATACATCTTGCCGGAGGAATCAACCGTATTCATCATGCCGACACAGATGAAAGTTGCGGAAAGAGAGGCTTCAGAACTCATTTCAGTATCTCCGGATGCCCTGCGATGACCGTCAGGGCGTAGTAATTGGTGGCGTTCTCGATATTGCCGTCAGCAAGCGCTGCGTCGTTTTGTGCCTGAACAACGGCGTCGTCTGGATTGGCTTCGACCACACGTTCAATACAGTGGTCGACAGGGTCAGCCGAATCGCCGATGTAGTCCGGACGAATCAAGATGACGGTGTATTTATTCACGGGTCAGTCCTTCCGGCACCTCGACCTCGTCGCCGAGCTTTGATGCGACGTAGCAGCGCATGGCGGCGACGAGTGGGGTTGGGCCGATTTCACTTGTTTTGTCTCGAATTTTGGCACCCCAATCGGTTCGTCGAAGCTGCTCGCCGATAATGTCGAATGGGCTACTTAGGCAGATTTCTTCTCGCTCGATGATCGGCCCGCCTTGAAACCAATCGCTTGAGTAAGGCAGGATTGGTATGTCGAATGCGCTTTCTGGTGCTGGCTGGTAGGAGTACTTAGACAGGTCGGCTTCCATCATCGCCACGTTTCCGCGCATATAGACTTTGCCGGTTCCGGCAGCACCCAGAGCCTTTGCTACCGCCCAATCAAGGGCGGGGCCAATCAGTTCAGCCGTTTTCATGATGTGCCGGCTCTCGGTTGATCGGCACATCACCCTTGGTGTCGCTCCAGGCGTAGTTCACCGGATCGTCGCTCTCATGAACGTCGTAGTCTGTCGGAGCCGTCCAGACTGCGAAACGAGCTGCGGCGGATTTCTCGGCTTCGTCACGGGTCGCAAAGCGCTGAGCGTTGTCGTACCAGTTCGGATCGTTGGGCATTTGAAAGACAGGTTTCCAGGATTTCATTTTGCTCACCATTCAAAAGTAGGGAGTTCCTTGACTGTGTCACCACAGGAATCAAGACGAACCCACGGGTAACCATGTTTGTTCATCAGTTCGAACAAGGGGTAAAGCTCTTGCGGCAAACCGTCGACTGGGTCATCAGGAACGTGAATGAACCAGCCGTCCCCATACCCAGCTATCAAGATTGGTCCGTCAGGAGGTATGTCATCGAGCCAGTTCGCGGTTTTCTCGGAAACATGAGAGGTGCTCAGCACAGGGATTGTCATGGTCCAGACAGGGAAGCTCATGACAACACCTCAGCACGGGCAAGTTGACGAGGCTTGATTCGGAACACGGTGCCACTCGGGCTGGTGACCATGCAGGTTCCAGCCCGCATGCGCTTGATGACCTCATAGATCACATCGCCGTACTTGATGCGTTTGCCGGGAATCATGCCGCGCAGCTTGCGCTCGCGGGCATAGACCTCCTGCCGCCAGTCGTAGGCATACTGATTGACTGGGTAGGTGCACATGTCGAGGTAGGAGGGTGGGCAGGTGACCTTGCACGGACCGGCGGACTCGTCGACGTCCTTGTAACCCCACCAGTCTTTGTCATCCCCGGTGTACCCTTTGTCCTTCATCGGACCTTTCATCATGTAGAGACAGATGAAGCGGACAACCTCGCCACGATGATTCGCCTCGTGCACGCACCACAAGTCGTTGCCGACACAGCAGTGCTTGAGAGTCTTCATGCCGTTGCCCTCGACCAGATGCTTGACCAGCTCGGCCTTGTTCGGCCAGCGTTCACTGAATAGCCATCCCATGATCAGTACTCCTTACAGGCTGTATTCCTTAGCCCGCGATGTCAGTTTCTTCGGACGAATCGCAGACTCGTTGATCGAGGCGAAGAGTTTCAGCATGCGAAGCGCTTCCTGAGCCTTGCGCTCGTGATACTCGCGCTGCCTCGGGTACGCACCGGGGCGCGGTGTGATGTACCAGCCGTGCCCCGGATCGTGAAAAAACTCGCTGTCGTCAACCAGCAAGCGGGCGGCTTTCCAGTTAGCTGCCTTGATCGAGCGAATGAAGCGGCTCTTCGATTCCTGCTCGGTTGTCAGGACGATGCGGCCGTCAGGACGCTCAAAGATGTGGAAGGTTTTCATGCTGCGAGTTCCAGAATCGTTTCGAGGCCGCGCTGCTTGAGCTTGGCACCGTCACCGAACCATGCGTTGTCGAGCCGGTTGCCGTCGCCACGGGCGCGTTTCTTGTAATCGACGTACTCCGTCAGACTGTTTAAGAGTCCCCAGCCGGTGGGGCCAGCCAGATCGGCACCGATGAACTCCTGCCGGGTGAACATGTCGATCACGTTCTGTGCATGGACGCGGTTCGGATCGGGTTTCTCCGGATCGGCTTGCAGCTCGAAGGTCTTGTTGATCGCATTCGAAGCCGTGACGCTGTCGAGCTTGACCTTGGCGATCACGTCAAGCGCCTGGGTGAAAGCGCCCCACTGTGAGCGGCCGATGCCGAGCTGATCCTTGATCGATTCCGGATTGAAGTCCTGGCAGTGGGTGATTGTCACCCGGCCAGTGGTGTCACGCAGCGACTGCTGCAGCGTGTTGTTGCAGACTACCCGCACGCTGGTGAACTGGGCCAGCGTCGAGAAGGTGAGGTCGTAGGACGTGGCGAGCAGTAGATAGCTGCCGACCTGATCGTTGCCGAGCACCTTGTGCTCATCACCGGTCTTGGCCAGCGCCCAGATTCGTTGTCCGTCACGCAGGCTACCAGCGGTCTCGAGCTTCATGCCCTGCGTGGCGAGGAGGTCGCGGAAGAACTCCAGCACCTGCTTCGGCTGCACCGGCTTGTAGCGGCTAGAGACGACAGCGTAGGGGCGATCGTCGGAGTCACGAGCGAGGACGAATTTGTCTTTGAAGGACCGGGTGGCCTGCAGGCCGCTGTGAAATAGCACCGGGCGCTTGGTCACCGACCAGTCGAGGCCGGCAGCAGTCTGCATTTCTTCGACGGTCACAAATTCGTCTACTTTAGTTCCCAAGTGATGCCAAGGTTCTTGGCCGACGTACGCCATTGTCTCGAGTTCATGCGCCATGGTTGGCTCCTTTGTTTAGGACTTCTAAATTCTTTAAATGCTGGGTGAATCGGCCTTTAGAGATTGCGTCAAGGACGTTGTCTCTATGGGTGCCGAGGAATAAGTGTTTTGGATTTACGCAGCGCATGTTGTCGCACTTGTGCAACACGAGCTGCCCGGGAGGAATAGGTCCGACGTTTAGTTCGTACGAGACTCGTGCCGCATATTTGTATTTACCGTTGACCCTAATCTGGGCGCGGTAATTATCCCGTTCTCTAGAGCCTGTTGATTGCCATTCCCAACAACCGGATGCAACTTTTAAATATTTCCTTTTGAAGCGCTCTTTGAGTGGTTCGGAAACAAACCTTCCATTGGTCGGACTTTGCTTTGTTTTCTCATGGCGCTTCAGATCAACTATTCGTCTAGCAGAGTCAGTCAGAGTACGCGCCATTTGGATTCTCCAGTAAGCCTTGTTCAGGGTCCGGTTCGAGCACTCGCCCGAAGTCCGTAATCATGATCTTGCCGTCAGGAAGGCGTTGGGCTTCGCAGTAATAGACCTCGTCAGGTTTGTCCCCGTAGTCAAAAACCACAAAGCTTTCCACGCTCAGACTCCTTCAGAGTGCGCCGGCGCCGGCAGCATCGGCAGGAAGCGGGCGAGCAGTTGCTCGAGCGGCTGTGTCATCTCGACCTTGTCGTTAACGCCCATCACTTGATTGATGAATTGAGATGCTTCCGGCCATGCGCTGAGCGCTTGCTTAACAGTCTTGCCTTCGAGCTGTTGCTGAAGAGTGTTCTGCAAGCTGCTGCGTTTGAGCTTGAGAGGTTCGAATTGCTCGATAATCGGCACGAGCTCCTTGAAGGCGTCGTCGTTGATGATGCGGTAATCATTCCATCCCTGGAACACAAGCCCGAGTTTCAAATCCACACAATGGTGTTCAGCTTCACCGCTCGTCGTTTGATGAAAATACACGATGAGTGTGCCGTTTTCATTTGCTCTGAAAAAACCGGCGTCGATCAGGCGACGCATTCCGCCGAAAGCTTCGATGTCGGCTAAAACGTATTTCTTGGCAACCGCCTCGAGCTGGCTTTTGAGCGGGTTGATCAGGTGTTCGAACGCCTTGTTGGCGATGAGGGTTGCAATGCTGTCTGCATGACTGTAGTTAATCTTTTTGGAGCTCATGTGCTTATCCTTCAGAGTATGTGAGAGTTATAGCCGTGAAAAAGCCTCGAGTAAAACATGAGGCTGTGTCAGGTCTTGATGATGATCGTGACTTTGTCAAACTCGATCACGACGCGATCGTCTTTCTCGTTGATGAGGAAACGAGGTTTGCCCTGGGAAAGAGAAGGTGACGGAGGAACTATTTCACGCACCTCTTGCGGTGGCGGCGGGTTTTGAGGCCCGTAGGCGTATCTAGCCCGGTAGTGAGGCGACTCTGGCGCTGTGAAACGCTTCAAGACTCCTCGTCGCCACATGAAGCCGAGTGTGTCAGACACCTTGTTGGTGGCAACCTGGACGTCATGCCCAAAGCGTTCCTTTGCTGTGTCCCTCACTTCTGCAATTTCCATCAGTTCGGGAGCAGTGATAGGTGATACCGCTTTGGAGACATGTTTCTCCAGCACGTTGTATATCTCGTCTTCGCTTCTGATGCGCTTCATAAGTCTCCCTCCATCACCCGGCGACCTACTTTTTATTGACGTGCCTATAGACCGATGCGGCCAAAAAGCCGATCAGTACCGAGGTAGACAATATTGAATAGGTCAACCCGGCGGCTTTCGCCGCCGTCGCTAAAAAGCGAAGCATGGGCTTACCTCGTGGTTATGCAGTTTGGGAGAACACCCATTCTGCTATTTGAACCTCAGAGCGTAGCAGAGAGACGAAATGATTTGCAACCATCTCCTCATCCCATTCACGATGAGTAAACACAACGCCCCCATCCGGACAGCCGACAACTACGGCGACGTTCCGTCCTTCTTCGTATCGCTCGTTCAACCACTCGACTTGCAGCCTGGACAACAGTTGCTCGTTCGGGTTAGCCGGCCACACGCTTGCGCGCTTGGGGGTGCGCTCAAGATATTTGTACTCGACCCACAAGTCCCCTGCGCGCCCACTATACCATCCGTCGGCCGTACCGCTACGAAACGGATTGTTCATCTTCTCGTAGTGGAGGTGGCGTTCTGGTGGATACAGCGAGCGTGCTTTGAGACTGGACTTCACCTTCTTCAGTGGCAGGTGCTTGTTGACCCTGCCAATGAAGTTGTTTTCAGGCTTGCTGGCCATCAGGCAGCCTGCTGAACCTGTTCTTCCGATTCATCCCAGTGCAGACGAGAAAGCACCTTCTGAGCTGTTTCAGCTTGGGCGTAGGCGTCGAAGAGCGCATTATGTGCGATTTCGGGCTCCACCTTGAGTCGCTTATACAGCCCAGCCGGCACCAACTTCTTCAGCGTGCGGAAGTCCATCTTGTTGTAGTACTTCCACGGCACAGCGATACCAACCGCTTTGAAAGCGTTTTCCAGAATCGGAAAATCAAAGTCGGCACCGTTACACCACACCACGGCATCGTCCCAGTCGAAAGCATCGACCAGTGCCCGCAGGCAATCACGGAGCGGGAAAGTCTGTTCACCGGTCAAGCTGGCTTGTGCTTCTTTCGACTGCTCCAGCCACCACATCACTGTGCGGGCATCGATCTTGAGCCCGGCTTCTTCTGCCGAGTCAACGTCGATGTGAGTATGGAAAGGCTTGTAAATCTCGGTCTCGGTAAACTCGACCGCGCCGATGCTCAGAATGAGAGCGTTTTTACTCGTACCGAGTGTTTCACTATCCAGCATGATGTTTCTGATCATGGGAGGGCTCTTGTATTGTTGAGGGTTGGGGGTGACGGTGTTGGTTTGAGAGCGATGGACTGCAGCAGTCACGCCTTTAATCTCTCGCAGACCGCCATCTGCGCAAACCGGATCAGGCTGCGACCGGCGCCGTCAGTTCGGCGACCTTGGTTTCGGCTTTCAGCAGGGCGGCGGCGACAGCAGCAGCTTCCTTGTCGATCGCTTTCAGCGAGGCGACGTGGGCTTTGGTGGCGGCGGCGTAAATCTTGTCGGCGTCCTTGCGGTTGCCTTCGATCACCTTGGCCTTGGCCTTGAGGTCTTTGATCTCGCCCTTGGTGGTGTTCAGGACGACTTTCTTCTCTGCGGTGGTCATAACGACCGAGTTCTTACGAGCCATGGATTTTCTCCTGTAGGTTGGCTTGATGCTGTTTGCGTGCAAGCACGCGGGATTGGCGGTACAACACTTTCAAAATTGAGGGGCGTCGCAACGATCCTTCCTCGAGCTGGATAGCTCGTACGATCTCGTCTTCTGTCATCTGTCGGATGACGTCAGAGCAAGACCGCACGGACTCCAGCGCGCGGGTCAGGAAGTATTGACGCAGATCAGGCGGCACGGCGCTTCGGCGCCTGCAGCTTGGTCTTGACCTTGCTGCGGCCTTCGTTCGCCGCCGGCGGGCTGACATCGGGCTCGGTCATCAGGCGGGTGCGGGCTTCTGCCTTGCGAGAGCGGACCATTTCGATGAAGTCTTCGTCATCAATCGGCTGCGGGTCGGAGAACATCGCCACATCGTGCTTGAGGGCCGGATTGCACTCGACGTGCGACATCACTTCGTACGGCAGCTTGCCGAGGGCGCGAGCCGTGGTGGTGACGTAGGCCGAGAACGGCTTGACAGCGGTGGGGGACAGATCGAGCAGGACGAGCGGGGTTTCGACCGTGGCGTCGCGCGGCAGAACGGCCAGCACGCAGCGATTTTGGCAAGCCTTGCCCTTGCCGGCCGAACCGAATTGGTTCATGGCGCAAGCTTGGCAACCTTCGCACTGCATTTCGGGACTGTTCTTCGACGGCACCATGTTGGTCGGTTCCGGCGAAATGGCGAAGCAGTCGGGCGGCACGATCGAGTTCGAGTCGTAGGCGCCTTCGTAGTACTTGTTCATGTACACGAAGTCGACGATACAGACATCGAGGAAGTCGAGCACTTCACCAGACGGCAACTTGAACTGCTTGTTGTCGATCTTGATCTTGTCGCCAGACGGTGCAGCCAGACGAGCTTTCAGCTCATCCAGTTCCTTCTGACGCTCGGCAGACAGCACAGCGACGCCGGTGCCCGTTTTGGGTTTTGCAACTGCGGTGGAACGAGCCATGTTATTTCTCCTTCGGAGTCAGGCTGGTGAGGGTGAGGTTGATCTTGGTGAAAGCTTCAACCCCGGGGACTCCGCCCTTCTTGACCAGGAGGGCAGAGAGTTCGCGAAACGCCGGATTGCTGATCCGACGCTGAAGCAGATGGAAGTGACCGGACTTCTTGATGTAAGCCGTGAAGCTGTCCCAGTCCTTGATGTTGCCGACAACTTCTTCGGACAACGAGGCACTGGCCAGTTTGGTCTTGTCACCTTCAGAACCGCGCTCGATGAGTGCCGCCTTCAGGTCTTTTTCCAGCTGATCGTATTCTTCTTCGATCGGCTTGAGCTTGGCGGCGAGGACACGTTTCTCCTCGCGCAGCTTGTACATCCGGTCGATCATTTGAGCCGTCGTCAGCGCCTTTTTCGGCGGCTGAACCGGCTCGTTTGCTGCCTCGACGACAGCGGCGGGTTTGCGTTTGGCAGTTGCCATGACTCCTCCTGAGAGTGATACAGATTGTAGAACAATGTTCTATGAAACGTCAAAGAGTTTGTGAGATTTCGTCAGACTACCGCTTTATGCGTAAGGCGTTATACCTATGGCCGTAAGGATTTCTTTTGCCTCATTCACGTACCAGTCGTAATCTAGGTCGTCTGGAAATTTGTCGGGCAGGGTCATACAGACCCGTGCGCCTTCAGTCTTCGGCACCTGATTGCCGTTGCTGGAGTACTGCAGCGGCCACGTCTTGAATTCAGGATCGGTGCTCATGTACCAACGAGCGACACGACCGAAGGGCACACCTTTCTGTTCGCCGCCACCCTTGACCGAGCGCACCGACACGAAGTCTTTGAAGTCTTTGTGCGTGGTGATGAAAGTTTCGGGTGCGGTGCCATCCAGCATGAACTGGATCGCCGCTTTACTGCAGACCAGCATGGTCGGGTTTTTCTGCAAGCCGGTTTCGGCATACAGTCCCTTGGCTTTGACCTTGCCGTCGACTGTGATGGCAATGTAGTTATTCACGTCCTTGAAGGCGATCTTGCGATACTTCACTTCCTCATACTCGAAGCCGGTACGCTTGCTGTTGTCGGCAAACACCTTGAGCACCGCGTCGCGATCGGAACGCAGATACCTGACAGTGATGCCGTCGGTGTTGGCTGAGATCACGGAGGCACCCTTGATCTTCTCGACCCCGTCGATCAGGCAGAGCAGATTGAGCTGCCCAGTCAGACACACCGCCAGCATCAGATCGGGGGAGTAGAAGGGTGAGTACAGGCTGCCGAGCTTGCCGTAGGTGCCGTTCAGACTGATCTTCAGTGAGTTTGCTGTCTTCTTGTCACCTGCGCGCTTGGCGGCCAGACGGCGATCGTAAATATCACGATACTCGGCGATGAACATGCTGCCCTTGCCGGCACTCATGACCGGCACCAGATCACAGGTCAGAATGATCTTCGGGTAGTAAGAGGCCGCGTCAAAGTCGCTGATCTCGTATTCATTGTCTTCGACATGGCAAATCTTCTTGTCGTGTTGTGAGTGCAAGCCTCCGATGCCGACACCGTAGCGACCGTCTTTGATTTCGAACGGCGTCTTTTCCAGCCAGATGGGCAGTACCGGGGAACCGGTCTTGTTGTCGATGTCGAAAGCGTGGCTGTCGAGTTGTTCAACCAGACCGAGCAGTGGTTTGCTGCGGGTCTTAACGATGCTTGGAGTTTTGTAACTCACCGTGAAGGGGATTGGCTGCGTGCGTTTGTTGACGCCGACGATCTTCTTCAGGATGCCTTCAGCCACCTGGGCGTCAGACTTGGAGCGCAGGTCCATGCCGTGTTCTTCACTCAGCTCAACTCGTAGAGCGATTTCGGATAGCAGCTGCTTGTACAGTGCTTCGGTGACACCGAGATCGTTCAGGCAGTATTGCTCCAGAACCTTGCGCTCTTTTGCTGACAAGTCCTGGTCGTGGTGGAAGGGGAGATCGACCATGGTCGGATAACCCATCCTGCCGGCGTAGACCTTGAGGCTGGTCATTACACCGGGAGCGACCTCGATCAGATCGATGTGGTCGAAGTCGAGCTCCTTGATTCCAGCCAGCTTGTAAACGTCCCACGGCATCATGCGGGTTTCGATGATCCGGGTGCACATTGCCTTGATCGAATGCACGTCGTGACCCCAGAGCCACATGGCAATCAACGGAGCGTCGAATTTGATACCGTTGAAGCTAATCCATGTGTATTGATCGCTCAGGATCATGTCGGTGAACGCTTCACGATCCTTTTTCTTGTCATGCCAAAACGAGTAGGTTTGACCAGTCTCGATGTTCTTGGCGCAGACGAGGAAGACAGGTTTTTCTTTACCGATGATCTCGGTGTCGAAAACGAGGACTGGTTTGCTCATATTTCAAGCGTTCCTAAAGAATTGTTGCGACGCATTTTCTGCAGCAGCGCGTGACCGCGAGCATTTGTGATGAAAGTGTCACCACCCATGATAAAAAATGGTGGTTTGGTGCCGAAGGTTTCTCCCAACCAGCGATTGAAGCTGATCGCCCCGTAAAACGGTTCGCCGATGATTTCGGTGATTTTCGAGCTGTTGAAATTGATGATCGGTGTGTCTTGCAAGATCGGCGACACGATGACCCTCATACCTCCGAAAGTTTGAATAAGCGGTGGTTGCAGAATGGTGCTCATGCTGCCTCCTCGATTGATTCGAACAGATCGTCCATCTTCATGCGCTTGGCTTGCAGCATCTGCCAGACCTTGACGTCACGAGTTTGCTCGGCAATGACGACGATGGTCTCGGTCTTCTCGGTCTGACCGATGCGATGCACGCGCTTCCAGCCCTGCTGCCAAAATTCGAGATCGATCGTCGGTGAGGCCCAGATGGTGGCGGTGCCCTTGGTCAGCGTGAGACCGTGACCGGCGCTCTTCGGGTGAGCAAAGAGCACCTGGAAGAAACCAGCTTGAAAGTGCTTTTCGATTTCAGGCTTGTCAGAGTCCCAGACCACATGGCTGATCTTGCGAGCTTTGGCAACTTTCAGCAGCTCTTGCAGTTGATGTTCCCACTGGTAGAACACCACACTGTGTTTGCGCTCTTCGACCAGATCGAGCACAAGCTCGTAGCGCTCGGTATCTAGCGTCGAGTAATTACCGTCGTCGTTATAGACCGCACCTGATGCCGCCTGCAGAAGCTTCGTTGCAAGGACAGCGCCGTTGATCGCTGTGATGGTGGTCTTGCTGAAGACTGCAAGCGAGTAGGCCTCAAGCTCCTGATAGACGGCGAGATGCTTTTTCGAAAGCTGTATAGAAACGGCACGTTTGTGGTTCTCCGGAATGTCCACGCAGTCTTCAAACCGGTGGCGGATGGTGATGTCGCTGATCAGGGAGGCAACGACGTTCTCGATTCCCGGCTTGTCTTCCCACTTAATCATGTTGGCAGACGGGCCGGATTGTTTCGGCACACAGCAGTTGCTGCGGAAATTGAAGAAAGACTTGCCCAGGCGTTTGCCGTCGTCGATCAGGAACATCTGATGCCACAGGTCACAGATTCCGTTGGAGTTCGGAGTCCCTGAGAGTGCACGACGAAACTCGAAATACTTGACGATCTTGGCGACACAGCGTGAGCGAGCACTGGTGTGATGCTTGTAGGCAGTACTCTCGTCGATTACTAGAGTGTCGAACTTGGCAAAGAAGCTTTTCGGTTTCTGAGCCAGCCACTTGGCTGCATCGACGTTCGTTACATAGACGTCGGCGTCAGCAGCAAAAGCGTCTTCGCGATTGACTGCGTAAGCGCAGCTGACTTTCATGTCAGGGGCGAACTTCTTGAAATCGTTGTACCACGCGGCACGAATCAGTGACTTCGGACAGAGGACAAGCAGGCACTTGCCTTTCTTGCGACGACGTTCAGCGAAGTCTGTGATCTCGACGAAGGTTTTGCCGGTACCCGGGTCCGACATGTCGAATACCCGCGGTTGTTTCTTCAGAACACTCAGGCTCTTGACCTGATGTTTCATTGGCTTGATGGCCATTAAGATTCCTTTTGCGCTGGCTGCGGGGTGATGAAGAACCCCGTGTGATTGTCAGCCGATTCAAACACATGATCTGGAATCTTATACCTGTCTTTTATCGGCTCGCTCTGCTCAAGCTGCTCCTCAGTCATCGCTCGGATCGTGGCTTCTGCCTGTTTTAGTGCTTGTCGCAACCGGCTATTTTCAATGTCCAAAAACTCCGCGCCCGCTGGCTGTGGAGCGGCCCTCAGAGGATTGCTAGTGCATCCGGCCTCTGTGCAGAAGCGAAGGATCGTCTTTGCCCATTCAGCATAACGGTGACGGACAGCGTATCGCCGAATGTTTTCTAGTGACTCGCTCTGCGCCTTGAGTGCGGCGAGTTCTCTGCTCTGCTGCTCAATACGGAAAGCGAACCTGTCGTTCTCGTCACGCAGGTCGCTGTAATGTTGCTTCGACTCCGCTAGTTCAGCCGTCAGGCGCTCGATTTCGTCGGCTGCTTCAATAGCCATCGCAGGGAATTGTAGGTAGTTTGAGTTGCGCAGCCGTTCAATCAGTTCCTTGCTCATTTCCCTTCCTCCACGCTGGCGAGGGCTTCGCACGTTTGGCACAAACAACCTTCTTTGTGTGCTGGTCTGTGGAGCAATAGTGCCTTATAGAGTTCGTCGCACCGTTTGGTCAGGCGGGAGATTTCGTCTTGTTGTTGCTCAATAAGAACGTCACGAACGTCTCTTGCGTTGTCTTGTGGGTATGCCAGCATCACTTAATCCTCACCACAGGGCGGCACTCCGCCCCTTCGATTCGTTTGGCCTGCTCAACACAGGCGGTCATTGACGGGTAGAGCGCCACCCATCCGGCGACTACGAGCGCCCATGTCATGCTGAAACCTCTTGTTTGTCCGATGCCGGCATGAAAGACATATCTCCTTTGTGCAGGATGCTTCCTTACTACAGCGTGTTTTCTAATCGTGTCCCGAAGGCCACGCTGTTTTCCAGTTGGCTACCTATTCAGAAGCACCCTTAATGAAGCCGCCTGATTGGCTGGGCCTTGACGCAGACATCGGCCAACCTTCTGCATCTGATTCCGCACAGGCGGCTTCATTAAGGGTCCAGACTGACTCACAGGGCTACCTGCTGCCAATACCTCCTGGTACCAGCGCGCGGATCAAGCGCGGTCAGTCTGGATGATGGGTGCCCGGGGCGTACAGTCTTCACGAATGGCCAGTGTTTCCTAGGCATTCCTGTCTCCCCGGGCGGGAAGAGTTACCGCAGTGTCAGACGTTTCTGCCGAGCCTTTTCGGCCAGCTTGTTGCCTTCGATGCGCTTGCTTTTGTTGAGCAAGCTGCCGCGGTCAGTACCATCGACGTGGTAACGACCCGGGCCTTTTTTGGTAGTGTGCTTTTGCTTCATGTGTGTCTCCTGGATAAGTAAATTTGGTGTCGGCTTTCCACCGACTTGTCGGGTTTGTGAGGATCGGTTACCTCAGAAACAATTCAGGCCATAACCCCTGATAGCTTGCGCATGTTTTGTCCACCGAACGACGCTGCTATGTCTTAACCGCTATAGGGATACGGGCATAGTCAGCCTTACTGCAAGGTGCCGAGGGCGTAGGGTTTCCCGCTGCAGGAAGTCTCCCGTCAGCCCCTCTCCCTCGGCGAAAACTTACTGCGGATCGAGCAGGCGCTCCATGGTGCAGGCCGGGCAGTCGCACTGCTCTTTCAGACCTTTTTCGACCTTGTCGAAAGCGAGGGAGAAGATGCGGTCAACGTGCTCGTTGATTTCCGCAATGACTGCCGGCTGCAGACCCATCAACAGAGCTTCTTTGGTGCTTTCGAATAGCCGGCCGAGAGAGTCGTCGCCCTGGCGAGCTTTCATGGCAACGCGTTGTTGAATGAGCACGCTCACAATGGCGGCTTGATGTTTGCCGAATTTTTCTTCGACAGCTTTGACTTCCTTGTTGACGACGATACGAGCTTCGAGTGCTTGCATCAGTGCGGTGAACATGTTCATGCTTTACTCCTTTGGTTTCTTGATGAGTGTGGGATACAGCAGTTTTGTATTGGTTGAAGGTGGGAGTTAAATTAAGAGGCTGTTGCCGCCGACTAAAACTTCAGGGCGTAGTGCAATTGGCCATCGCATTGCACCGCTGATTGCCACTTCCGCACTAAGTACTGCTTGTCTGCTGGCATGGTAGGCGATCACTTTTCCGATTGCCTCCATTCGTTTTTCTCCGAGAATCGCGCTCATTTCCTCACCGAAATCGATGGTCACGTTTATGAAGCTCATGTCTCACTCCTTGGGTTTCTTGATGAGTGCTTCACTGGGAACGCCGAACGTGCAGTTACCCTGCTTGCTGGCGTGATAGGGGCAATACTTGCAGCTGAAAATGTTCGGATTCGGCTTGAAGAAAGTCGTCTCGGTGATGCTGCGACCCTTCTTGTCGAAAATCTGGATGTAGCGCTTGAGCTGGCTGCGCTTCATGGTGAAGTGCGCCAGCTCGTTCTGGTCCAGATACCAGAGCTCGGCAGTGACGACCTCGACATCCGGATACCGGATCAGCGTGGTTAGCCCGTAAAGCTGTAGCTGTTCGGCGTGTTTCACTTCGTTGCCGAAGCGAGCACCGGTCTTGTAGTCAATCACTGCGGCGTGAGTGCGGTCGAGCATGCACATCGCGTCGAGCTTGAGACGGAGCCAGCCGCTTTTCCAGCTGGTCGGCTTCCAGTCCTTGTCAAAGGCCCATTCTTCTTCACAGGTCACGCGCCCATTCTTGTGATGTTCCTTGAGACTCAGGAGGTCATCCTTGAAGAAGCGCATGTTGTGCGTGTACTCGCCACCCTTGGTAACGTAGTCCTCGCACTCCTGGTGAATCTGGGTGCCGCGGTCGGCAGCTTTCTTCGGCTGCATGTCCGGAATCTTGTCGATCCATTGCAGCTTGGCCCGATAGGCACACTGTTCGAACACCTGGGCGCGCGAGATGCTCCAGGAGGTGATCTTCTCGTTCGACGGCTTGATGCTGGAGGTGTCGAGCGGTTCGCGTTTTCCACCGAAGCTCATCGTGCGCTCCGATGGGCAATCCGCATGTTGAAGATCACCGTGGCCAACAGGATCAGCAGGGCGGCGCTGACACGACCGAAGGTGTTGTCGATCGTCAAGCCTGCGACGAGACCGAGCGTGGTGTAAAGCGTCGGCAGGTATTCGTACAGGTGTTCTTTCATGATGCTTTCCCTTCATCGTTGGCAGCCGGCTTGACGCGGCAGACATGCAGCCAGCTGCAGCGCATGGCAGGGTGGGGTGCGCCGACTTGGGGCAACGGCGCATTGCAGCGTGGACAGTTCATCATACTTTCCTCAGAGCGGGTTTAGAGGGCGTCAGAGTCTGCTTGATTTCTTCACGAATTTCGTCCGACACTTTCCACTTGATCGGGATGCCGTACATCTTGCGTCCGTGCTTGCTGACCCGTTTCAGCTCGATCCCGTTGTGACTGAGCAGCTTGGTGAATTTCCCTTGCTGCTCGCCAATCCCGCCGACGTGATACTTGATGATGATGTACATCTCTTCGCGAGTAATCACGCTATCGAAGTGCGCAGCGATGTCACGCATCAGCATGCCGTAGGCGCTGGCGTTGCTGGTTACCTCGTTCACGATGCCGCTGACAGCCAGCATGCGTTCATCCGGGCGGGCGATCCAGAGCTTGTCGAAGTCGCCTTCCTTGATGTCGCGACAGATTTCAGCAATCGAAGTCATTCCGAGCTTGGCAATCCGGGCACGTGCTTCGGTCTGCAACACCGTGTTGGCACGTTCGATTGAGGCTTTGTGACTCAGCAGAAACTCGGCGAAGGCCTGCAGTTCTTGCTCGACCTTTTCATCGTTCGGCGGCATCAGCTTCTCCGATTGAAAATTGCCGACGTTGTATCGACGATCTGTTTCCGGAATAAATACTGGCTGCGGTCGGTTTGAGGAGAACATGAAGCTGTTGTAGTTGGGAAGCTGGATAGCCGACTGTCGCATCCGACGCATTGGCATGGTTGGTTCAGTGATCCAACTGCGCAGCTTGGCGGACATGCGACCTTTTTCCTTGAAGTCGTCGACATCCACTTCATCAACCAGCGTGAGAAGCTTGCCTTCCATGAAGTCATTGAAGTTGTCCTCCAGGTTGCTGATCCCGATCGCGATGGTGTTCCGCGGATGAAGTATCGGGGTGATGATCTTGTTGAACAGGTAGCCCTTGCCGGTACCTTCGATCCCGTGCAGCACCCATGCCGTCAGCGGCTTGTGCTTGCGCTGCATGATGCAGGCGAACCAGTTGTACCAGTGGTCGGAGAGGTCGTGATGAAGATCGTCTTCTCCCAGTACATGCTTGATGATCTTGTGGATCGTCGGGAAGCTCTTCTGGGTGCGTGGCACCGGTTCGATCCGCATGTAGTCCGAGAAACGGAAGGTGTTAATCCGCTTGTCGTCTTCCTTGACGATCCAGTCTTCCTTGGGCAGATACTCGATGGTCCAGATCGGGATGAAGGCACCGAGCGTGCGCCCGTGCGACTGCATCCAGTGATCGAGCATCGTCTCGTTACGTGCGGCGTGAATCTCCAGATACTGCTCACCGGGATTCCATAGGCCGTTGTAGTAGGTGGCTGTGATCTTGTCCCGGAAGGCCAGGATCAAGTCACCAGTGGCGCTTGGGGTAGCGTTCAGGGCTTCACGTGCAGCGACGAGCTGCTTGTAGTACCCGGGCAGCAGTTCTTTGGTCCGGAACCACGAATCGGACTTGAAATCGTTGATCAGTTCGAAGTTGTCCTTGCTGTGCCAGTAGGCCCATGAGTCACCACCGTTCAGATTGAGGCGGATGTACTCGCCACAATCTTTCTGCCCGGTGACGGTCGACTCGTCAGGCTTGTTGTGCACTTCGACACCGCCGACCCAGATGGTCTTGGCAGTGCGAACAGGGAGCCCTTCAGCCTTGCGCAGGTCGTTAAGCACCTTGCGCTCGTCGGTCTTTAGTGTGGCGATGTGGGTTTCGCCGATCCGTTCGATTGGGATCGCATCCAGTTTCTTCGCCTTGTGGCTGATCCGCTTTTGCAGCGGGTCTTTCTGCGGCGGCTGAAAAATCGGTGGGGCGATGTACAGAATCTTGTCGTTCTGGCAGGTCGTGATGTCGAGCGGCCAGGAGATAACGGACTTCATGCGGGACAAACGAAGGGCGCTGCGGAACTGTTTCAGGTTGATGTCCATCAACCATGCCTTCAGTGTCGGCGCCGGCAACGGTTTGTTCAGCAGCATGAAAACGTGGGCGCTGATGGTGCCGTCGTTGTCGGCCATGCCGTGGCTGGAGCTGTACTGCAGGACGTAGGACACGTCGCCAAGACCTATCTTGGCCAGTTCTTTGTCGATGTCCGATGCTTCGTGACGATCGAAGTCCAGGCACACCCACTGGGTGGCCTCGTCGGTCGAAGTGGTGTTTTTACGCGACTCATGCACCAGGGGGCGAGACAGCTGCCCTTTGATCAGGCAGTGCTGTTTTTTGGCATGAGCGGAGATGACTTCGAACAGCTCTTTGCTGGTCGATACTTCTTCTTCGTGGCTGGTGAATTTGTTTACGAGGGGGTAATCGGACTTTGTCCCGTCCGCTAAAAAGGATTTCGTCAGCGGCACATCCGCTGAAAGAAAGAAGACTCTCATTGTTCTGATACCCCTGGGTTGAGCGGGAAGTCTGACAGAGTCCGTCGGACTCTGTCAAACCATGAGGCAGGGTGCGGCTTACAGCGAGTCTGCCAGCTTCTGCAGGTCTTCGAGCGAAGAGCCGAGCAGCTGCTCGTTCTGTTTCTGGGCAATGATGTCCAGGATCAACTGCTTGCGTTTGCGATTGTCAGCAGCGACGGCAGCGGCGGCGTTCTCGGCCAGACGCACGTCGATGACGCGCTTGACAATTTCGAAGGCGAGCTTGCTGTCGCTGTCGCTCTCGGTCTTCGCCGGCGCAACGAAGGAGATTTCAGTCTCCTTCATGGCGGCGAACAAGGTCTTGGCGATGTCATCGAGGTTGGCTTTGCCGGTGTTGCTGGTCAGCGGCAAGTCCCAGAGGTCTTCGACCGAGAGCAGGCCCTTGGGGGAGGGGAAGCGAAGTTTGCGACGCGATGCTTTTTCGAACATGGTGTTCTCCTTAGAAAATGATACGGACGGTGCGAAGGGTGCTGCCTTGGATGCGACAGATGATGTCTGCACGCTGGGTGCTTGAGAAGCCGACACCGCTGAGCTGATCCGGTGAATCGGCAACCTTGGTCTTCGAGCCGACCAGTTCCAGCACCTTCCGATGCGGATCGAGCTCTGGCTTCAGGAACTCGTTGTAGAAGCCGCGTGCGGTCGATTCGTTCTTGCAGCCTTCCAGCATGAAGAAGTAGTGCTTGTTGCCGGCGGTGTTCTTCCAGTAGTTCGGCGACAACATCATGGCCGAGACTTTCTTGAAGTTTTTCGGATCGACACCCCAGGCAGGCCGAGTGGCTTCGCTGAGCGGCAGTGAGCGTATGATCTGCAGGCCTTCTTTCTTGCTGTAATTGAAGACCGCGATTTCGACATTTTCACCGCTGCGCACCACTTTGTCGTACTTGAAGCTGTGCACTTTGCCGAGGATTTCAACATCGACCTGGAAGCCGTTGCTACCGCTTCGTCGGTTGTAGTTGTTGACCAAGAGGGTGTAAGTGCCTTCGCGCATGGTGGTGAGGCGTTCGTAGAAAATGTTCTCTACCGGGTTCTCACGGACACCGTCAGCTCCGTTGGCGTCGACATCCAGCATGCCACCGTTGATCGACCTGCTCCGACGGTTGCTGTAGTAGATGCGAGTGTTGGTCGGTTCCAGCATGTGAAGGTCGAGGTCGTCGCTGTAATCCCAGGCGAGGCGACAGCAGAACTCACCGGTGACGTTGCCGCCAGCGGCTTTCACACGTTCCTTGATGGCGTCGGTGACTTCGCCGGCGTAGGACCATGCAAAGGGGTTGTCCCACTTGAACATCAGCTCGGCGGTCGGATCGACGGCCGTGGTCAGGCTGACGAAGTTGCTGGCATGCCGACCTTCGACCAGGAGCTCCAGTGACTTGACCCGCGGCAGGATGTCGTCGATGAACTTTTCAATCGAGACCTCCTCGACGCGATCGAAGGCTTTCGGATTGGTCGTGGCGGATGCCTCGGCCAGAGTGCCGAACACGTCTTTGCTGAGCTCGCTGGTGTTGCGGTTGGCAAACAACAGGTTATCGACCGAGATGTCGGCCAGCGTGGCATAGCGCCGCTCGATGGCCGGTAGCAGGTTGAGTTCAGCCAGTTTGGCCTTGGCATCTTCTACCATGCGCGGCGTGACGAGTGCGCTCGGGCGGCGATAGTTCGTTGGTGCCACCATGGTTTCGAAGGCTTTGACAGCATGCTCGAGTTCTCTGCCCTCGGAGAGGTCAACCAGCAGGGTGCCGATGGCAGTATTCCGTAAGCGGGTCACGCCGAGCGGTGCCTTGACGGCTTGTTCCCAGGTGTAACTGTGTTGGTCCGGAGCACTGTTGAAATTCTGCATATGGGTGCGGAATTTCTCGATGTTCGGCCTGAACTCTTCTCCCCGGTACAGGCTGTTCTGAGCGATCAGGTCGAGTACCGTGTCGATAGCGTCGAAGCTGAGTTCTTTCAGGCCGCGCAGGAAGACCTGCTGGGTCATGCGTGGCTCGGCGAGGGCGCTCGGAATATCCTTGTTGGCCCTGACGTACTTCTGCGGGATGCTGACGTGGAAGTGGTTCCAGGTGTGCACCTTGTCGACCATCTGCTCGAAGGTCTTGAGCTGGCCGGCGTGTGCTTCGAAGTGCAGGAAGACATCTTCGATTTGATGAGAGTGGATCAGAGCTGACATGGCGCTTGCGACGTCTTTGTAACCGCGGATGCAGGGCAGTTCGACGTCCCAGATGCTGACCATCTTGCCGTCGATGATGGCGACAACGTCGCCGACATTCTTGATGAAGCTGCGGCAGCAGGAACAGTCGTGTTCAGTGCGCTTGCGGAAGATCGGATTGGTGCCTTCCGGAAAGGCGGCGAGGTAGGTCTCCCAGAGCTTGTCCTTGTCGACCTTGACGCGGAACAGCTGCCCGCTGTCACACATACGTTTGAACTGGACAGCGAGGGCTTGTTGCAGAGAAAGGAAGTTCATGTTGGTCTCCGAGAGAGTTTATGAGAGTGATGGAAAATTTGCCGGTTACGTTATCCGGCACTGCCGTCTCGACAGTCGTGATAGTGCCTTACGCTCAGCCCTTAGACGTCGGGCCCGGTATTAGGAGGGAGCGGTCCACTTCCTTTAACCATCGCTGGACAAACGAGGTGCCAGATGTGAGAGGTGGAGGATGCTAGTCCACCTTGATACCCACTGGCGAGGGTTCGAGTAGTTCTTGCGGGATGTCTTACCCATAGGTCAGTACCAAGCGGTAAAGCACCCGGCACCCAAGCGTAAGCCTGGGTGCCGGGTGCGGTGTCACTTGGTGAATTTGTTGACGATGACGGCAATGACGACGACACCGATGACGACGACGGCGACGAACCATGGAGACATGAAGCTCATCGTGATCTCCTTTCAGAGAGTGTTTTGATGGCGAGGAAGACGTCGATGATCAGGACGGCGATGGCGGCACCCATACGAGTCTCGGCCTGCTCACCGTGCATGCTGAACAGGACGTAGAGCATAGCGCAGGAGAGGGCAATGTGGCCGTAGTCGCCGCGGTTCCAGCGCCAGCGGTAGATGAAGAACGCACCGGCGAGCACCATGCCGTAGATCAACGGCGTGAGTGGCATGTGGGAGAGGAAGATGTTCATTCTGCCCTCCCGAACCAAGTGTGGAGCACGACGGTGCTGGGAATGCCGGTGAGGGCACAACGATCGATTTCTTCGCAGAATGCGTCGACGAAAGCTTCGTCGAAGTCTGATGTACGGATGAAGGCGAACATGATGATCTCCTTGTGAAGTGGTAACACAAAGAGAAAAAAGCACCCAGCTTGCGCTGGGTGCTTTGTAGTTACTGCGTGATGCCCGCTTCGATCAGTGCTTCGCCGACAGTGCCGATGCTGGCAGTCTTCTTAGCCAGTTCAGCGCTGCGCTTGGCGGCTGCCTCGCGCTCCTTCTTGGTCAGTGCCTTGACCTTGGGAGCGGGTGCTTCTGCCTGCGGTGCCGGCGTTGTGACCTGAGTGGGTGCGATAGCCAGCGGGTTGTGCACTTCGGGTGCAGGCGTCTCGGCGACGGGCTGCGGAGCAGGAGTAGTCGGTGCAGGGGTGCCCGGCATCAGGCGCTGCATCAGCTGCTGCTGAATGCTGCCGATGACGTCGTTGGAGACACCTGCCTTGGCCATCGTGACCGCTGACTTGGCCATTTCCGCCATGACCGTCGAGGTGAAGATCGCTTGGCGTGTTGCAGCCTTGATCTCCTGCGTGAATGCCTTCGTCTCACGCTTGGTCTCCTCGTCGGCCTTGCGTTCGGCAGCGGCGGTGCGATCGTCTTCGTCGAGCTCGAGCGCAGTATTTACCAGAGCGCAGAGTTCGTTGGAGTCGAACAGCTTGACGGTGCGTTCGCCGTTGTCCCAGACCGAGATGCTCAAGGGGGTCTTGCCGAACTGCTTCTTGAACATCTGCTGAAGCGCACGGGCAGTGGCCTTGTCGGTGGACTGGGCAGCCAGCGCCTTGATCTGCGATGAGCAGGCGGCGATGAGCACGATGTCGCTCGGAGTGTCGTCGTCTTCACGCTGCGGCGGTGCGTAGACATCCATTGCGGCGAGGATGGACAGCGCCATGTAGCGGGCGAGGTACTTGGAGTAGGTCTTCTCCACGTCGTAGAGATAGACCGGCAGGGTGTGATCCGCCTTCTTGTAGTCCTCGGGCCAGCGCTGATCCTTCACCAGCAGCTGGTAGGCCCACGCACACGGGTTGTCCTTCACGGTGACGTTCTCGAACATGTACTCCTCGGCACCGTTGCCTTCGTCGTCCATGTTGGAGACGTCGAACTTCGTCTCGCGTGAGGCAGCGCTGGTGTAGTGACGAGCACGATCCAGCATGTCGAGGTAGCCCGGCATGCAGCGGCTGCGCTCGTTGATGTTCTGGACAGCCAGCTTGCGGAATTCGGGCGTGGCGTTTTCGTCGTTCAGCTGTTCGTTCCACCACTTGATGCCGTTCTCGACACGGCTGTAGCACGAGAACACCACCTTGGTTTGCGCGGTGATGGGCAGTTCGTTGTAGGTGCCCGGGAAGGTGGCGGCAGTGGCGATGGCGTTGCGGATGGTTGCGATGCGTTCCATGGTGAATCTCCTTAGTAGGTGAGGTCGTCAGCGGGGAAATCGCTGTGTTGCAGTTCGTAGATCAGGGCAGGATCGAGCCCGTAGGTCGATGGACGGTAGGCGTCGTCTTCATCGTCTGCTTCAGCGTCTGGCATGTAGTCGAACTCAACAGATGGGTCGACGTGATCCAGTGCGTCTTCAGGAATGCCCGGTACAACGGTGATGCAGTGTCTGGCCATACGTGCCTCCTTGTGAGTGATAGCCACAAGGCGAAAAAGGGCTACGACGGCTTTATCGTCGTAGCTGCGTTATGACATTCGGTAGAACAATGTCCTAAAAATGCGGTTCCAAAAACGGTTCCAAAACGGTTCCAAATTTGGAACTGCATTAGAGAACGCTTATGGAAAATGATCAAAGTGATACATATCCCAGAAGCATAAAACGATGTGAGTAAACACTCGTTTGAAATGAAACCCGGCAAAACGGTTCCAAATGGAACCGCTCGGAACCGTAGTTGGAACCGCTGAAACCCTTGGTACGTAAGGCTTTAGCTATGATTAGTTCCAAGTTCCATGAATTTTTATCAGTTAGTATAGGAAAAGGTATAGGTGGTATGTGTTGTCGTTTCCTGAACTAACTGAAACTGTTCTGGAACCATGACACCTACCGCTCGAAGATATGTCTTCCAAGCCGTTGTTTTCAAAGCGAAAAAAACGTGTCCCGCTCTGGGCAAGGGTTTCCAGCCTGTTTTTTGCGAGGCAGGGTGCCATTAATGCTGTGTGCATGAGGCTTTGCCGGCAGCAAAACAAAATGTTTCGCAACCGGCGCAGCCCTCACCCATAGGGATCGGTGCGGTCTCGGTTTTAACAGCGCCCCGCAACCGATGTTCTGGCTGCGGAGCGGTGTTGGGTTTAACGCGAGAGCGCTTCCTCGATCTCCTTCGCGGCGCGCTCCGCGTACTTCTTGACGTCCGCGCCGGCCTGGACTTCGCCGACGGCCTGTCCTGCGGTGAAGACGTCGCCAGCGCCAGCGAGACGCTCGTACGCCTTGCCGCCGTGATACGCCGCGGACTTGAGCGAACCGCTGACGATGTTGGTGACGCGCTCGGCGATCGAGACGCCCTTGTCCTTGCGGCGCGCTTCGATGTACGCCATGACGTCGAACGGGGCGGCAGCGGGTTGAACGGTAGCAGCGACGGTGGTGTTGGTGCGGGCCATGATGATCTCCTTGAGTGTGTGTCGAAATGACAAAGGAAGAAAAAGGGCAACGCCAGCTTTACCGGCGTTGCCTGTTTTTAGTGCTCTGGATGAGGGGGATGCGCAGCGATGAACTCTGCATCCGTCGGATCGCGACGCGTCTTGAGGGGTGCGACGGTGATCGCGAAACGGTTGATCATCCGTTCAGTACGCACGAGATGCGTACGTGACCAGTTGGCGACGATCTGCATCACTTCCGACTTGTTCGGATACACGCCGCGACGGCAGATGAATACTGGTTGACCTTTGAGGATGGCAGACATGTCACATGCTCCTTAACCAGAGTTGAACAACAGCGAGGCTGATGCCGCAGATAGCAGCGCAGAGGGCAGCGAGATACACACCATCACGCTTGCACATGTGGTGAAACTGGGTACGGGTCATGATCGTCTCCTTGTGAGTGATTAACACCAAAGGAAGAAGAGCAAGCACGGCTTCATCGTGCTTGCTGTCTTTGACTCTAAGGACTAGGTAGCTCGAGATTCTTCGCGGTGTTCCCTCAAAGCCTTGGAGTGCGGGTTCATGCACTCCGAGGGTTTGAGCGGGGTAGGGGGCAGAGCCCCGAACTTTGTTTGCGGTTCTTAGGGTGCAGCCCTAAGCGGGGTGGAGGGGCAGAGCCCCTCGGTGTTCACGGAGACAGGGAAGCTTGGGACTCCGGTCGGTGTTGCGGCGAAACCGAATCCGAAGTGGCCCGGGTCGGAGAGAGGACGGGGGAGGGGGTGGACACCCCGTATTTATTTTCAAAATTTCCCAGCGACTTCGTTATCTATCTCGCATTTTTATTTTCAAAATTTCTTCGGACAGATTATGACAAACGCAATCCGAAGCCACCCGCCCCTTTGCTCCGGGGCGACCTCGCAAATTTTTCTAAAAATTTTCGATCTTTTGAACTCTGACGCAATCTGATATAACGCGAGGATGAAATCGAAACCGAAAACCCCGCGCCAGCCTTCCGTCGTCACGGCGAAGGAGAAACGTGACGCCTTGGTCAACGCCTACATGGAAACTGGCAACGCCAGCGAAGCCGCCCGCGTGGCTGGTTATCACCCGAGCACGGCATCCCGGGTCATGCGGACGGAGGATGTGCAGCAGGCGCTCAAGGAAGCACGCGCAGAGCTTGAGGACATCTCCACGATCAAGCGGGTGGACGTGCTGAACCTGTTCATGGAGGCGATCGACATGGCCAGAACCATGGCGGACCCCGGAAACATGATCAACGGGGCGGACAAGATCGCGAAGATGATGGGTTACTACGAGCCGGAGAAGCTCAAGGTGGAGGTCACCGCCAGTCAAGAGGTGTTGCGCTCCAAGATCAAGCAGTTGTCCGACGCCGATCTGTACGAGTTGGCCTACGCAAAGGCCAAACCGGTCACCGGTGAGGTCTTGCCGCAATGAGCAAGGGGAAAAAGCTGCTCACCGAAGCGGTCAAAGAGGTCGAAGCACAGAAACACAGGAACCCTTTCCTCCTGGTCGACGAGCCGGAGCCCGAACCGGCTCCACCACCCCCGGTCAAGAAGCCCCGAATTAAGCCGGCGGCGCTCAAAAAGCCTCAAGACACGGTCGAAACCGGCCCTGTCCGACACTCCGTCGAGCGCACGCCGGAGATTCAGCTGCAGGCCGACGAAGCGTTTGCCCTACCGTACGTCCCACCGGTCTTCCGGCAGAAGGAAGACGTCGATCCGATGGCTGAGTTGGCCGAGCGCGAGCTGTGCCGGCGACGCCTTTTGCCCTTCATTTACCGCTTCCGGCCGAAATACACGGCTGGATGGGTGCACGAGGACATTTGCCGCCGTCTGGAGCGCTTTGTGAAGGATGTGGCGGCAGGAAAAGAGCCTCGTCTGCTCCTGATGATGCCGCCGCGAGGCGGAAAGTCGGAAATTGGCTCCAGAAACTTCCCGGCATGGGTCTTGGGGCAGCACCCGGACTGGGAAATCATCGCGGCGAGCCACACCGGCTCGCTGACCATGTCTTTTTCACGTTACATACGAGACCTACTCCGTGACCCAGCCTATCAAGCAGTGTTCCCTGACGCTCGTCTGGACCCGTCCTCCCAGTCCGTTGAAAACTGGAACCTCACCGGAGGCGGCGGATACCTCGCCGCTGGTGTGGGCACCGGTATTACTGGCCGCGGTGCCCATATTCTGCTGCTGGACGATCTGGTCAAGGATATTGAGGCAGCAGACAGCCCTACTATCAAGGAAAACACCTGGGAGTGGTACATCTCGACCGCTTACTCGCGACTAGCACCGGGCGGCGGCGTACTGGGGATCATGACGTGGTGGTCGGAAGACGACTGGGCAGGTCGGATTCAGCAGGTGATGAAGATGGACGACGCCGGCGACCAGTTCGAGATCGTCCGCTACCCGGCGCTGAACGAGGAGGGTGACGAGTACATCCTCGCCGACGACACCATCGTCGAGATTCCACCCCTGAGTCCGGTGCCCGAGGGTGCACGGATGACCCGTCCGCGAGACACCGCGCTGCACCCGGCGCGCTACACCACCGAGGCGCTGAAGCGGATCAAGCGGAACTACATCGCCGGCGGGCTGAAGCGGATGTGGCAATCCCTCTACCAGCAGAACCCGACGCCGGATGACGGTATCTACTTCACCCGGGAGATGCTTCGCCGCTACAGTCACCGTCCGCCGCGCACTACCGCACGCATCTATCAGGCCTGGGACTTTGCAATCACCGAGGCGCAGCAGAGCGACTACACGGTCTGCGCCACCATCCTGCAGGACGATCGCGACGATCTCTACGTGCTGGACGTCCTGCGCTTCAAGTCAGACGACGGGAACGCCATCGTCGAGCACATGATCGATAACGCGATTGCATGGGGCGCTGACGTGATCGGGATGGAAGATGGTCAGATTTGGAAGACCATGAAGGCCCAGTACGAGAAGCGCTGCCAGGAGCGGAAGCACTACAAGCCCTACGAGGTGTTGCAGCCGCTGACCGACAAGATGGCCCGGGCGAACCCGCTGAGGGGCCGGATGCAGCTCAAAAAGGTCTGGTTTCCGACCACCGGGGACTGGGTCGAGCCCTGTCTGCGGGAGTTGATGACCTTCCCGGCCGGCAAGCACGACGATCAGGTCGATGCCCTCGCGTGGGCGGTTCGCCTGACGCTGGTGCACGCCGCGCCGAAGAAGCCGCAGCCGAAGCCGCTGAAGAGCTGGAAGGACAAGCTGAAAGCGCAGGGGCGTGGAGCCACTGCCATGGCGGCATAGCGCGTGGCGCACTCTGACGTCATCCTTTATACTCCGACACTCTCTGAGAAGGAACGCCCGCCATGCCCCAGAACGTAGAACTCGCCCGCGACCAGTGGGCACGCTTCGAGTACCTGAAAACTCGTGGTCACAACCACTTCGTTGAGAAGGCTGCACGATGCGAGAGTTTCTTCGCCGGGGACCAGTGGGACGAGCGTGATCTGGAGGCCCTGAAGGCCCAGCGCCGGCCAGCGCTGACGATCAACAAGATCATCAGCACCCTCGGCACCATGATGGGCGAGCAGATATTCAACCGGAACGAGACCTTGTTCCGCCCCTCAACCGGCGCGCAGGCAGAGACTGCGGAGGCACTGACCAAGCTCTGGAAGCAGATCACGCAGGACAACCAGATGACCTGGGTGCGCTCGGAGATGTTCTGCGACGGGATCATCCGCTCACGAGGCTTCGTAGACATCCGGCTCAAGTTCGACGACAACATGCAGGGCGAGGTCACGATCGAGAACCTGAACTCGAAGAACGTGGTGATCGACTCTGACGCCGAGGAGTACGACCCGGATCACTGGAACGACATCATCGTCTCGAAGTGGATGGCACCGCAGGACGTCGAGATTCTGTACAACAAGGACGACGCCGACGCGCTGAAGAACCGCAGCTCGGCAGACTTCAGCTTCGGCTACGACTCTATCGACCAGTACCGGGATCGCTTCGGCGGCGCCCCGGAGTTCGCTCAGGGTCACAACCTTGAGGACAAGCACGGTCTGCGCCGGAATATCCGCGTGCTGGACCGGCAGTACCGCCGGCTGGACCGCTTCGAACACTTCGTGGACCTCGCTACCGGCGACACCCGCCCGGTGCCGAAGGCGTGGGACCGGAACAAGATCGCCCACGTGCTGGAGAAGACGCAGGGTCGGATGGCGGTCATCAAGAAGCTGGCCAAGCGCGTGCGCTGGACGGTCACCGCCGACGACATCGTGCTGCACGACGAGTGGAGCCCGTACAAGCACTTCACCCCGGTACCGTACTTCCCGTACTTCCGCTACGGTCGCACCATCGGTCTCGTTGAGAACCTGATTGGCTCGCAGGAGCTGCTGAACAAGGTCTCCAGCCAAGAGCTGCACGTCGTGAACACGACGGCGAACAGCGGCTGGAAGCTGAAGAGCGGCGCCCTGACGAACATGACGATCGAAGAGCTGGAGCAGAAGGGTGCCAGCACCGGCCTCGTGCTCGAGCTTGACGACATCACCAGCGCCGAGAAGATCACCCCGAACGCCACGCCGACCGGCCTTGACCGGATCAGCTACAAGGCCGAGGAGCACATCAAGACGATCTCGAACGTCACGGACTACCAGACCGGCAACGTGCGTGAGGACGTCAGCGCCAAGGCAGTGCAGGCGAACCGCCAGACCGGCACCCAGAACATGTCCAAGGTGCTCGACAACCTGGAACGCACGGACTTCCTGATCGCCCGCAACGTGCTCGACATCATCCAGGAGTACTACACCGAGCCGCGGATCGTGAACATCACCCACGCCGACCTGCTGCACGAGCCGGAAGAACTCGCGGTGAACCAGTACGACGAGGCCACCGGGCAGATCGCCAACGACCTCACGGTCGGTGAGTACGACATCATCGTCACCAGCACCCCGTACCGCGCCACGCTGGAAGACAGCCAGTTTGAGCAGGCGATGGCGATGCGCGAGGCGGGCATCCCGGTACCGGACGACGTGATCATCGAGAACAGCCGCCTGATGCGGAAGGCTGAGATCGTCAAGCGCATGCAGGGCGACCAGACCAGTCCAGAGGCCCTGAAGCGCAAGGAACTCGACATGCGGAACCAGGAAGCTGGCGTGCGCCTCGTCGAGGCGGAGGTCATCCAGAAAGAGTCCGACGCCCAGCTCAAGCAGGCCACCACCAAGAAGACGCTGGCCGGCATCGATCAGGCGGATACGAAGCTCGAGATCGACGCGCAGTCGGGGCAGGGGAACCCGGAGCTCGAGGCTCAGAAGGCGGAGCAGGAAATGGAGCTCGAAGAGCGGAAATTCCAGCACGAGATGAGCATGGACGAGCGCCGCATGGAGCTGGAGCGCGAGAAACACCAGCAGGAGCAGGCCCTTCAGGTCGACAAACACGAGCATGAGAAGCAGCTTTCGGCACAGCAGGCGGAAGCGCAGGCTGCAGCCACCCGGGCGCAAGCCCTTAGCAAGTCCGCAGAACCCGTAGCCACAGGAGAAGAGTGATGTCCGTACTGATGATGAAGTTGTTTGCCCGTCGCTTCCGCGACGCGGCCGGGGATGAAGGTGACACCGGTAACGGTGGGCCTACCTCCACCCCTGCCGATGATGAGAACCTTGACCTCGGCGATGAGCTGACGCCGGCGCAGGCCGCGGTCAAGGACGACGAAGAGCTCACCGAGGAAGAGCAGGCCGCACTTCCGGGCACCAAGGCTGCCGCCGAGGAGCCTGAAGAGGAAGAGCAGCCGCGTGAGAAGGACGGCAAGTTCGCCAAGAAGGAGAAGTCGGACACCCCGATGATCCCGAAAGCCCGCGTCGACGAGATGCTGGCCAAGGAGCGCGAGCGGGCCGAGGCTGCCGAGCGCCGTGCTGCCGAGCTCTCCAAGCAGAGCAAGCGCGAAGAGGTTCAGACCACGATCCAAGACCTGGAGCTGCAGATCAAGGAGGTTCGCAAGGCTGAGCGTGCCGCCCTGATCGACGGCGACGTCGACAAGGCTGAAGAGTTCTCCGCCCAGCGGGATGCCCTGAACCGCCAGATCGCCCGGATCGAGAACAGCGTCCAGACCACCGAGGTCAGCGCCCAGACGATCGAGCAGATCAAGGTCGACACCACCATCGAGCGGCTGCACGAGATGTACCCGCAGCTGGACGAGAACAGCGAGGAGTACAACGAGGAGCTGGTGGTCGACGTCCTCGACAAGCGGGACGGCCTGATGCGCCGCGAGGGCCTGTCGATGTCCGCTGCGCTGTCGAAAGCGGCGAAGATCGTCATGGCGCGTCAGAAAGCCATGGAGGCCGAGCCGGAGTCTGAGGCTGCGCCGAAGGGGAAGACGCTGGCCGACGGCCAGAAGGTTGACCGGAAGGCTGCCGCCGTGGCCAAGAACGTCGCCGCTGCCGCCGCCCAGCCGCCGAGCATGAAGAGCGCCGGGATGGACAGCGACAAGAGCGGGGCCAAGGGTCTGCCCGACATCACGAAGATGTCCACCGACGAGTTTGACGCGCTGCCCGAGGCCACGAAGGCGCGGCTGATGGGGGATGTACTGTGAACGCCCCGCTCTACATCGGCACCAAGCTGATCCGCGCCGAGCCGATGACTCGGCAGGCCTACAACGACTTCCGCGGCTGGACGCTGCCGGCCGACGAGAACGGCGCCGACGAAGGCTATCTGGTCGAGTACCTGGACGGCGGCAAGCCGAACGTGCCGACGCATGAGGGCTATGTCAGCTGGTCGCCCAAGGCCCAGTTCGAGAACGCCTACCGGCGCACGGATGGGCTGTCGTTCGGCCTGGCGATCGAGGCGCTGAAGCTCGGGAAGCGCGTTGCCCGCGCAGGGTGGAACGGCAAAGGCATGTGGCTAATTCTTGTGCCAGGAACCAAGGCGGTGAACTTCGTCGAAGGTTCCCCATACATGAAGGCCGGCCTCACACAGGGCGAAATTCTTCCGCACATTGACATGTACACCGTCAACGCAGAGGGACGTCGTGCGATGTTGCCGGGCTGGCTTGCCTCCCAGACCGACATGTTGTCCGACGACTGGACGGTGGTTCAATGAGCGCCGAGAAAGCCGTCATCCTGCTCATCAAGGGTGCCATTTCCGAGCTTTCTCCGGAAGAACAGGCCAAGGTTGCCGAGCGGGCCGATCAGATTCGTGACTTGGTGAAGGACGATGTCGGTTCGATCGCCATCGCACTGGTCGGCGCCGAGATGGCAGCCGCCGAAGCGGATTCTTGAGAGAGGAGGTGATCTAGTGTCTAAAGGTGAGAAGCCCAAGTGTTAATGCGCGACCGACTCTGATAGAGTCTGGAAAGCCCCGCGCAAAGGTTGCTCCTCCTGGGCCGAGTGGTGAGCGTTACTCACCCTGAGCCGGCCACAAGCCGGCTCAGTTATTTCTGCACACCCACGTTGCACGCTCTGACGGACTCTTGTTACAACAGCGCAGCTCTGATAGAGTCGCGACCAGCACCTGCCGGAGGGTCTGTACACCGGTGACGCAGAGCTCAGCGACAGAGCCGCATCGACCCCGTCAAGGCCGCACAAGCCGCCCTTCTTCCCAGCGACATCGGGAGACGCACTCAGCGACACGAGAAACGCCGCCACCCGGCGGACAGCGATTTGTACGGCTCAACACATACGGAGGTTACTGAGCTATGGCCGCAACCAACTTTGGTCTCTTGACCAGCGAACAGCTCCTTGCTCGTTCGAAGACGCTCTGGAAGCACGCACGCAACCAAGCATTCATCACCAAGTTCCTCGGCTCCGGCCCGGGTTCCATGATCACCCACGTTACCGAGCTCAAGCAGTCTGAAAAGGGCGCTCGCGCCATGATGACCTTGCTGCACGATCTGGAAGGCGACGGCGTTGCCGGCGACCGCCAGCTGCTCGGTAACGAAGAAGCCCTCAAGACCAACGAGGTGCAGATTCGCATCGACCAGATTCGTCACGCCAACCGCACGGAAGGCCGCATGGCTGACCAGAAGTCGGCCGTCGAATTCCGCAACAACTCGAAAGACCTGCTCGCCTACTGGCTGGCCGATCGCATGGATCAGATGGCCTTCCTGGCGCTGGCCGGCATTGGCTTCCAGTACAAGAACTCGGCGCTGGGTGTTGCCCGCACCGGTTCGGACCTGATCAACCTCGAGTTCGCCGCCGACGTCTCGGCCGGTACCGACAAGCGCTACTTCCGCTGGGACGGCACCAACAAGGCCCTGGTCGCCGCCAACACGGCAGCCATGGTCGCTGCCGACACCCCGTCGTACGAGATGCTGGTTCAGCTCAAGGCCTACGCCAAGGAGAACTACATCCGCGGCATCCGCTCCGGCTCCGGCGAAGAGACCTACCACGTCTTCCTGTCGCCGATGGCGATGGCCAAGCTGAAGATGGAAACGAACTACATGCAGAACCTGCGCTACGCCCAGACGCGCGGCGACGCCAACGAGCTCTTCACCGGCACCTCGGTCAAGATCGACGGCCTGATGCTGCACGAGTTCCGCCACGTGCCGAACACCCGGGCTACCCCGTCGGGCAGCAAGTGGGGCGGCGCGGGCACCATCGACGGCTGCGCAATGCTGTTCTGCGGCGCTCAGGCGCTCGGCATGGCGGACCTCGGTGACGCCGGCTGGGAAGAAGAGAAGTTCGACTACAACAACTCGTACGGCATCAGCACCAACAAGATTCTTGGTTTCCTGAAGCCGAAGTTCCATACCCCGTACTCGGGCAACACCGTGCAGGACTTCGGTGTGATCCGCGTCGACGTGACTCAGTAAGGAGAGACACATGTCCAAGCTCATCGCCGCGCGCTCTGCCCAGTACCCGCTGGTTGCCGAGTTCACCTTCAACTTCGACGACACCATGGTGCCGGTCTCTGGCGGTACCGCCATTGCCAACACCACGGAAGTCGACTTCGGCAAGACCAACATCGCCGCCACCGTCTTCAAGGTCATCCCCTTGCCGATCGGTGCCACGGTGGTCGGTGGTCACGTGGTCACCCACACCGCCTTCGACACGGCTGCCTACGCCGTGACCATCGGTGACTCGGGTTCCGCCACGCGCTACCTCGGTTCGACCGACAAGAAGGGTACCGGCGTCACCGCGCTGGTCCCGACTGGTTACGTCGGCGAAGGTGAAGACATCCGGGTTGGCATCACCAACACCGACGTCTGCACCACCGGCAAGATGACCGTTCGTGTCGAGTACACGATCGCCGGTCGCACCAGCGAAATCCAGGTGTAACAGCAGCACGGCAGGAGGGTGGCTCACGCCACTTTCCTGCTTAATCTTTCCCAGGAGAATCTAAATGGCAAAGTTTGTTTTGAACCGGAACCTGCAGGTGCGCAGCACCAGTGGTTACTCCGTCGTCTTTGAAAAAGGCGTTGAAACCAACGTCCCGAACGTGATGATCGCCGAAGTGATCGCCCTCGGCGCAGAGCGTGTCGATGCCGGCCAGAGTGCCCACGTCAAGGAAGAAAACAAGTTCACCGCGCCGCAGGGCGAGGATCGAGTGAAGGACATCCGGGCCGCGATCGAAGCCACCGTCGAGCAGAACACGCCAGCCGACTTCACCGCCTCCGGTGTGCCGAAGCTGGCCGTGATCTCGAAGCTGGTCGGCTACTCGGTCGACAAGGTCGAGCTGGCTGACGCGTGGCAAGCCTATCAGGACGAGCAGGCTGCCTGATGAACTCCACCGGTCTGCTCGAGCACTTCCGGTCGCAGGCGTTCGACACGGCCGAGCCTTATCTCTGGGGTACTCCGGAGGTCTGGGTCTACGCCGACGACGCCTGCAAGATGTTTGCTCGACTGACTGGTGGCATTCAGGACTGCACCAGCGACGACACCCGCGTCTCTGTCGTGGTTGGTGAGAGTTCTGCCGAATACAGCAAGAAAATCCTCCGCATCACCGACGCCTACCGTGTGTCGGACGGTGCACCGGTCAAGGTGGTCAACTTCACAGACCCGGTGACCAGCGGAGTCGCAACCGATTACGGTGTTTGGTTGCGCAACGTGAACAAACCGCAGAACGGCGATCTGACTCACATGATGATCGGGCGCCAGAAAGGGCTCGCCCAGTGGGGAGTGCTCCCGACAGTGGCGGACGAAGTGCAGCTGACCACCTACCGCCTCCCACTTTTCACGATCGACGGCCCTGACATCGAGCTCGACGGGATCGACGAGGAGCATCACATCCACCTCGTCACCTGGATGCGCTCGCTCGCCTACAGGAAGGACGACGTGGAGGTACAGAACCTCGACAAGGCAGAAGCGCTCGAGGCCAACTTCATCGTGTATTGCAAGAAAGTGAAACAGGAGATCGACCGTATGAAGCACAAGAACCGTGAAGTGCAATACGGAGGTCTCTGATGACAGGCTCGTCAACAGAAGACACCGGTGGTGAGCGCAGGGAGCACTGGCCGAAGGATGCGGAGTTCTTTCTGAAAGTGGACCGCCACATGATGTTGGAAGAAGTCAGGCAAAAGGTCGAAGAAGAAAAGTTCAAGCAGGGGGAGGATCGGATGCAGAAAATTGAAGAAGACCTCAGACCACTGAAAAGCATGTACTACGCAGTGCTCGGCTCGGCAGGGGTTGGCACTCTGTTACTCCTCACGCTCCTCTACATCTATACCCGGGACCGCGCTGACGCTGATGTGATGCAGCAGGCGATCTACAAGCAGGGGATGGCGATCGAAAAGTTGATGCAGTCGCACCAAGAGCTGGAGCGCGACTATCGGCGAGACATTTCCCGGGTCGAACAGGAATTTGAAAAGTACCACCAGCGCTTCGGGAACAAGAAGTGACCTCCGGGGAAGACTGTGCCAAGTGCAGCAACGGGCAGTTCGCCCCGAACGGGCACCGACTGTGCGATTACGGCGTGTCAGCCATCCCGGTAGCCTCTCAGCTTCACCCGCTGGGTCTATGTGGGCCTGAGCGGAGACTGTTCTCCCCGCTCGGTCAGAAACGCTATGCGGAGTTCGACAATGATTGAACTCAGAGTTTTTCGCACCGACCTGCGCCCGATGCACACCCTCGGCATCATGGACTTCAACGGTGAGTACTTCTGCCACACGCTGGAAGACACTGACCGCAAGCTGGAGACCAATCCGACAGGGAAGGTGTATGGCGAGACCGCGATTCCGAGGGGTAAGTACGTTGTGGTGGTGGATTTCTCACACCGATTCAAGATGGATATGCCCCACGTCCTCGGGGTACCCCTCTTCGACGGCATACGAATCCACCCTGGAAACACCGACAAGGATACCCACGGTTGCATCCTGGTCGGTGACATCCGCACCCACAACGGCATCGGCCAGAGCAGGGTGGCGTGGGCGAGACTGATGGCTCGACTGCGCGGAGAAAAGAACATCACTTTGGAGATTCTATGAGCACGAAAATCAAAGGCGCCAAGCGCTCCAAGACAGTCTGGTTGGGTCTAGCGGTCTCCGTACTCGGCGTGCTGCAGATCAACCTCGAGGTGTTCAACACCTTCCTCACTCCGGCGCAGCAGGGTCTGGCGACGCTCGGGGTAGGGGTGGCGATCGTCGTGTTGCGGTGGGTGACCGAAACCGCACTGGATGAAAAATGATCGCCAAGTACCTTGCCGTTGCAGCTTTTGTCGCTGGCGTCGTGCTTGGCTTCGCACCCATGTACGGGTGGCACGCCTACTGGGAAAATGACCGCGCCCGAGTAGAAGCGGAAGCGGCGGTCGAACAGGAGAAAAAAAATGTCGCCGTCGTCACGCATTTTCAGGACGCTCTTTCTGGCGTTATTGATCACTACCAGCGCAACCCTGTCAGGGTGCGGATTCAAGGTGGCAAAACAAGCCCCGGATGTCCTGCTCCGCGAGCCGAAGACATCCTACTTACTGTCGGCGGATACCAAGGAGGTGTCTCTGCCAACCCTGTTCAGTGACTGCCTGAACACAACGATCCAGGCTGAAACCTTGATCCTGTGGGCGCGTTAATCTGATAGACTCTGCCGCAATCTGAGGACGGGCCATGGCGACGAAGAAAGACCTGATTATCACGAAAGGCAAGACCTTCTCCCAAGTGGTTCGCTGGGAGGAGCAGCCGTTCATCTACAAGGCGATCACTGCCATCCAGCAGTCGGCACCGGTTCGCATGACGGTCACCGGGCACGGCATTCCGGACGGTTGGCGCGTCCAGGTCGAATCGGTCAAAGGGATGACCGCGCTAAATGACGGTGAGTGGCACAAGGCCACTGTGATCGACGCCAACACGATTGAGCTCAACGAAATCAACTCGCTCGACTTCAAACCCTACGTCTCCGGCGGTGTCCTCAAGTTCTACACGCCGACCACCCTCGCCGGCGTCACCGGTCGCATGACGATCAAGGACAAGGTGGGCGGCACGGTCATCGCCAGCACCGAAGCCGCACATTCCCCACTCGACACCCTGACGGTCACCGTCGACAACGTTGCCAAGACGATCGAGATCGGCATGTCGGCCACGGATGCCGCCGCCATCACCGCCAAGAAGGGGAGTTACGACCTCGAAATGGTCGATGCCGGAGAAGTCACCGGACTCCTCTACGGCGCCATCACCATCAATTCCGAAATCACGACGTAAGGAGTCACCATGACCGTTCAATACTCGGTGCCAGTGCGCAACGCCATGCTCGATTCGATCGAAAGCACGACTGGCGCCTCTGCCAAGCTGATGTTTTTCACCGGCGCCCAGCCGGCCAACTGCGCGGCAGCAGACAGCGGGACGTTGATTGCGACCATGACCTTGCCTTCTGACTGGATGAACGCGGCATCGGCCGGAACCAAGACCTTGCTCGGCACTTGGTCGGTGGTTGCTTCCGCCTCCGGTACCGCCGCGCACTACCGGATCAAGGACAACGCCGGGACGACCTGTCACGAGCAGGGTTCAGTCGGCACCTCCGGGACCGACATCGTGCTCGACAACAACGTCATCAACGCCGGCCAGACGATCACCATCACGGCCAAGACGATCACCGCCGGTAACGCCTGAGCCTCGCCGTGAGCACCTACGCAGTCATCGAAAAGGCGACCGGGCAGGAGGTCACGCGCTACGCGGCGATGGCGCCGGTAGAACAGGACTGGCCGTTCGCCACGCACGATCACACGGCGCTGCCGGAGGATGGGGTTCAGGAGCCAGTTTTGGACCCCTCGCGGTGGCGTATTTGGGTGGGCGCGTTTTTCGACCGTTTCGAGCCGCACAAGTTATCCATCCTGGCTGATCCTGATCCATTCGTTCAGGCCGTGATCAAGGACGCATCGGTGCGGAAGTACATCGACTTGTTGGAGCGGCGCGACGAGCTGGTGCAGGTGATCGGCTTGCTGAACGCGAAAGGCCATGCGGTTGTTGCCGCTACGGTGCTAGACGCGGAGCCGACCGACGGTGAGGTGTGGCATGGCGAATAAATACATCATTCACGGCGCCGCGAACAACGGCGACGGAACCGCCAGCAACGAGGCGGCTAGTCCCGGCGCGGCCGGCGCATGGAACGACATCAACGTGTTCGAGGGTACGACGCCGGCTTACGGCTCGCTCGGCGCGGGCGATGTGGTCTATATCCGCAGCAAGACCAGTGCGGGCGCGGACATCACCCGCACGCTGGCCGCTGACGTGAATCTCGGCTCCACTGCGGCTACGGCAATCAATCCGATCACGTGGATACTCGATAACGGCGTGACGTGGAGTGGCGTCAGCGGAACCCTGAAATATACGTCCAGCAACACAGCATATGAAGCAAGCGTTCGCGCCAACAACATCGTCGCGGCTCTGACTCAGGATGCTCTAGTGTTTGAGAACACCGTAGCTGCTCCGTCTGCCGGGTCGCTTCTCGCGCAGATCAGCGGGCACGTCATCGGAGCGTTGTTCGACTGGTCGGCTAAAACCAACACGAACGAAGCCACCGTCCGGATGACAGATGGAGCCGTGCTAGAAAGCCCGCACATTAAATATGGGCGGCTAGGGTCGTCAGCTACCACAATCACGCTTATCTCGGTGCCAACTAACGCAATGGCATCCGTTCAAGTTCTAGACCCAGATATTGAACTGACTAATTCCACAGTGGGTGGCCCACTAACTGGATCTTCCAATGGCACGTACTCCGGCGAACTGTTGTTTATCGGTGGGCGTATTCGCGGTGCTGGTGCGGTAAGCGGACAGCCTGTTTTCTACCTCCCGACAGCAACATCGCACGTCGCCAGAATGATTCGGGCAGTTGGTTTTGACATCCCAAGAGCGATGGACATTGTTCCTTCAGGCTTCACTACGAGCGCTCCCGGATCAATGATTGAAATTGTCGGATGTGACGACGGTGTTGGGGGCGTCCTATTTTCCCTGTGGGGATCGGCGACGAGCCGTACCGACAACAACCCGCCTACGCTATCTGCCACGTTGCCGGATTCCGAGAGCACCCCGTGGTCATGGCGGGTGTATCCGGCATCGGCTGAGATGGGGAAGCCAATGCGCCTTCCCACCGTGAAAATGTTCACTGGCACCGCGGCAACAAAGACGATCACGCAAGAGCTGCTGGTCGCCGACACGATGGCGCCGACGAAGAAAACTTTGTGGATCACGGTGGATTACATCGACGATGCAACCGGCTTGCCGAAACACATCAGCACGCGGGACTTCGCTGGCGGCGCGCTGGATTCTTCGACGGCCAACTGGTCGGCGACGACGTGGGGCATGGTGACGCTGCTCAAGCGCAAGATCGAAATCGCTACACCGACCGCGATCAAGCCTGACACGCTTGTCACCGTGACGCTGTGGGGGATTGAAAAGAGCGCCACGGCGAACGACATTTACTTTGTCGATCCTGACTTCGGGGTGAATTGATGGCCGGTATTCCAAACCCCGGACTGCAGTTCTTCCCGCTCGCTCGCGGAAACGTGGTGCATTTGGGCGGGCTGGCTGTCGGCGTTGCGCGACTGCCGACCGATCCAGTTGGAACCTTCACGCTGACCTTGCACAACGTCGTTCGCGGCTCACGTTATCGCATCGAGCGCATCGGAGACGCCTCGCTTGCCACGCCAACAGGAAACGCGACCGGCGTCGTTCCTGCCGGGGCTGGCGACACCACAGACCTTGAAATAACGCTGGATTACTACGCCGCCGGCAACGCGAACAACGATTTGGCGATCAAGGTTCGCAAGGCCAGCGAGTCACCCTATTACCGACCGTTCGATTCTCAGGCCGAGGCGAGAGCCGGCGCGGTTGATGTTTTTGTTTCTCAGCAACTAGACGAGTGAGGCCGCAATGGCAATCGCAGACGATTTCAGCATAGATTCCTCGGGCAACCTGCGCCAAGCAACGGCCTTCGTACCGGGTACGCATTCCCGGTACTCGACGCTTGACCTGCACGCCTTCTTGCAAGATTTGGCGGACAACGCCACTCCGAGCGGCGATGACAACGTGTCGATCCTCGGCGCTAACCCGTCCGAGCTGGCCGGTAAGCGGAACGCCTCGCGGCCGATGGCACTCACCCTGCTGAACGGCGTCAATATCAACGACGCAACCGCGCAATGGTTCAAGTTCGGCTCCATCGAGCAGGCCGGCGGGAATGACCTCTACACCGGACTCAAGGTGCTCGGCTCGCTGGTCGCTTCCTCGCCGATCTACATCACGCAGAGCAACGCCAAGATTACGAAATACTGGCAGGACGCCGACGCGGCAAACTTTCAGATTCTGGTCAAGGCGAAGGCCGGCGGCGCGCTGATCGACAGCGGCAACGCCGTCGTCTTTTCGCGCAAGTACGGCCAGACCTATTCGCACTTTGACGTGAATCTGGCCGCCGGTGGCGAGCAGGCCGCCGCGCTTTCGACTGCGCTCGATCCGAACGTCGATACCGGAACGATGACGCCAGCCGTCTGCGCCGGTTACTTCTCGTCGGCGATCGGCGGAACGGCCACGCCTGGCACCGAAAAGATTGCGCTCGCCTACGGCGACACCACGCAAGACCTCGGCGGCGGGCAGGGCGCGAAGCTACACAAAGGCACCATCACGCTCGACGGCGTGATCACCGTCGCGCAGGCGTATCAGGCGCTCATGTGGGCGGTGTCCGAGTCCTCGACGATCACGTTCAACAGCGTCCCCGGCTGGCGCTATCGCGTTCTGCCTGGGCAGACCTACGGCGAGAACATCGCCGCCCCGTTCGGCGCGTTCGCCGGCGGCAAGTGGTTCGTCGCGCAGGGCTGGTGGCTGACCGGTGTCAAGGCCAGCGACTCGAAGAACTATCAACTGATTTCGCACGACGGCACCGTCGAAACGCCGCCGACATCGGTCGCGGTTGCGGTGGAAAACCTCGCGGTCGATGACTACGTGCTGGTGGCGCGCGACAACGGTTCCGGCGACATCCTCGACGACGAATACACGATCACAGCAACGGCCGGCGCGACCAGCGTCACGGTGACCGGCCTCAAGGCCGACACGCCGGTTTCTGGCGTCATTCGGATCAACGGCAACCGCCACACCTACACCAGCTGGACCGGAGCGACGGTCAGCGGTTTGTCGCCTGCGGTGCCCGGCGGCGGATACAGCTCGGCTCCGGCGTTCATTCCGTTCATCGACCAAGTGGTCAGCAGCGGATCGTCGCTGTCCTCGGCGCAGTTCCAGTACGGAACGCCATTCACGTGTCGGTATCGCGTGCGCCACGGCTCAGGAACGCCCATCGTGCCGTTTGAATCCACCATGTCGGTCACTGAAACGGGCGGCTCTGGCACCGCCGTTCGCAACGCCGACGCCTAAACGACATGGCGCTGACGCCTGATTTCGCCAACCGCATCATTCACTCCGATGCGTCGATCACGGATGTGGTCGCGTTTCACCTTGCACTCCGTGACATCGAGGACAGCGAGGCGGCGATCATCCACCCCATCGTTCATCAATACAAGGAAATCGACCTCGACGGCGCGATCTTCCCGGCGGTCGCGTTTATCAATGGCTGGACGCTGCAATTCCCGGCCGGCAACTGGTCTATCCGGGGCGGCAACGTCAAGGCGACGATCAACCCGGTAGCCGGGGCGTTCGTCAAGCAGACGCAGAGCGCGGCCTATGCCGTGACGAGCATCGGCGCTGGTGGGGCAACGCCGACAGACATTGCCGACGCCGTTCTCGCCGCGGCCCAGGTCGCCCCGATCCACGCCGACATGCGGAAGACCAACGGCCAGACCATCATCGGGGACGGGACGACGGGTAACAAGTTCCGGTCGCATCTTGTGGGATGAGCGCTCTTACTCGACTGACTCCTATGACAGCCGTTCGTGGCTGTTCGGGCTGGTCGACGCCGTCAAGCTGTCTTTTGATCGGCAGATACATGCACTGATTCAGCGACCCGCAGTTATCGCGATACGGCAGTTGTTGGATGTTTTCTTGGTGCGTGACGACAGTGTTTCGCATGTCCAAACGGTCGGTAAAGAGCTGACCACCCCCTGTACACAAGCGTCGATGTCCGTCATGCTGACAGACGTGTCACTCGTCTCTACGGAGCGCGAGCAGGATGGCCAAGGGGGTGACGAGAAGGTTTTGATCTATGTCAATGTCGAGAGCGAAGTGTTGGTATCCAACACAGCTCGAGACGACCTTGTTGCCAATGTCGAACCGACAATTTTCATTGTGACTACCAGGAAGAGACCGTGAATACCAACTTGACCACCACCGACATCCCTGATGTCCTCAAAGAGCTGGAAGAAGCCTTTTTCGACATCCCGTTCGAAAACTCTGCCTTCCAAAACCGCGCCTTCGTCGTCGCCGCGCAGCAGACGCCGGCCCGCGCCTTCCGCGCAGTGGGGCTCCGCATGTTCAGCAAGATTCAGGCGGTGAAGGAGCATCTTTACAACAAAGAGTTGGCCGAGATCAATCTGGAAGAGAAACGCGAAAAGCTGCAATCGCCAGACATCGACAAGTTTGAAAAGCGTCGCATTGAGCTGGAGATTCGCAAGATTCAAGACGGCGAAGGTTACGCCAACAAGTTGTTCAACGACGCCTTGCGTGACCTCGACTGCATGTATGCCGAGTTCAAGCGGCTACCGAAATACACTCGCGAGCAGTTCGAGGCCGAGGAAGAAAAGCACTTCGAGCAGCGACTGACCCGCCAACTCTCTGCCGGTGGCGCGCAGGAGTCGCTGCTAAACATGCGGCAGGACTTGCCACAGTTAGGCGAGCGCATCGAGGCGGCGATCGCAGAGATCAAGCAGCAGGCCTTGCCGGCGCCTGCCGCCGATCCCCAGCCGGCACCCAAAGGGTTGCCCCCAGCCTTTCCGGTGCACTGATGGACCAGTCAGCCGAGATCGCGCTGCTGAAAGCCCAGGTGCAAGACCTGCGGCGACGGATGAAGCTCGTCTCGGACTGGCACGACACCATGCACACACCGCTATACAAGAAGGTGTGGTTCTGGCTGCAGGGTTACAACTGGGCATCGCTGGGGACTTGGTACACCGCGCCGTGGAATCGCGCGGCGGGTGAGAAGTACAACCGGGGCTTCTAATGGCAACAACCCTTTATCTCAGAGACAACGCGACTTACACAAACAACCTGGGCAAGTATAGGCACGGGTTGTCGACGACGGCGGGGGCATCGACAACGACGCAGGCCGGGATCAACACCACTGGTTCCGGCCCGATCTACTTCACCATCACCGACCCGCTGACTGAGTGGTTAAGTCCGCCACTGTCAGCGCAGGGAAATATCACCTCGGCCCCGGCCGTTCGCCTGTACGCCTACGAAACAAACATGGCAGCCAACTACACGGTTGGCTGCGAATGGGGGTACATCACCGCTGCCGGAGTGCGGACCTCGTTGGGCACCTACAACGACGCCGTCGAGCTCGGAACGTCTTTCGCGGCAATGGATTTCACCCTAGGCACGACGACGATCCCGGCCGGGGCGCGAATTTTCATCAAGCCGTATGCAACACCAATCGGGACAGGGGTGACCGGTTATGGTTGTTACATGGCTTACGACGGTGCTGCAGGGTCACGCGGCAGCTACATCAGCTTCACTGAAAACCTGACCTTTGCCGCAGAACCTGGAGCGAGCCCCGACACATCGCAGGGGGTCGGCTACTACTCGGAAGGGCGGGGGTCCAACCCGACCGAGCTCGGCAAAATTCCGTTCGCCACCGACGCAGCATACAAGTTGGCGTCAGCGTTCCCCAGTCAAAATTACGCCCACGGCGGATGGGTGCACAAAACAGAGCGCAACGGTTATTTCCACGGTGGCGTCGGTCTTGGCACGGCTATTCGCAAGCTGCCGTTCGCGACCGAGACATTGTCCAGCGCGCTGGCCAGCACGATGCCGGTGTCGGTTTATTACCCCGGTTCATCGCACAGCTCGACCAAGGGGTACTCCTACGGCGGCTCAACGACGACCTACTCGACGAACATCGATGAGTTCGTGTTTTCCACCGAGACCACGGCCAACACGTCGGCATCGCTTGATTCAGCGAAGCGTGGCGTCATCAGCTACACCGGTGATCAGACCGGTGTAGTGGCTGGTGGATACGGGGCCAGCGGAACGACGACCAGCATCGGCCTGTTTCCGTACTCGACCGAGTCGTTCAGCAACGACTCAACCACACTCGGCTATGCGCGCGACTTCGGCGCTTGCAACGTCGCGTCTTCCACCCTCGGCTACCTCAGTGGCGGCAAGTTAAGCCCGCTGACCAATTACGACCACGTCTCGACCCGCAACCACTCGACTAAGGCCCAACTGCAAGCGAGCGGGGCGCTGGCGAGCACCCCGACGGACTCAACGCCGTTCGGGCTGGCAAACGCCGATACCGGGATCATCGGGCACGGCTACTACGCGAACGGGATTGCGTTCTCGACCTCGACGATCTCGCTTCGCATCGCCTCCACCTTCAACTGGGATTACCAAGGGGTCGGATTATCGGATTTGCCGACCAGTGGGGCGACTGGGTACGGGGCCAACACGACATCGATCGAATCGTCGGCCACTGGCTCAGTGGTTTGGGGCGAGGGGGTTGTTCACGGCCCCGGGGCGAACACCCTCGCTAACTTCACCTCGATCGCCGTCGCGCTGAATCTGACACCGGCATCGACGCATTCGATGTTCCTGTTTGGCGGCAGGCGGGCCAACACCAATTTCTCCTTGGCCTACCATCTGCGCAAGGCGCTGGTCCCCACCAACCTGTTCAGCATCAGCTCGCTGGCCTTGCCGAACACCAGCGATTACGCCGGAATCTCTGTCGTTTACAAGGGGAACAAGGCGTTTTCCGCCGGCGGCTACGACGTTGACGGGCCGATCGCCAACATCAAGGTACTGGTCACCGACTCGGAAACCTTCACCGACAACGGGCAGAACTTGGCGGCGGCGGCATCGAACCATGCCAGTTGGAACGGGACGTCTTACGGCTACCTCGGCTTCGCCAGCACGGACGTCCAGGCGCTCAGTTTTTCCACGAACGGGGTCTCCACGATCCTCACCGGGCTGGTGGCGCTGGGAGGAACCCCGGCCTCCATTCAGTCCGATACCGCCGGCTGGACAGTGGAACTCGGCGCCGTCGCCTATCGGAAACTCACCTTCGCCACGGAAACAATGGCGACGGCGCCAACGTCCTCGTTCAACTCATCAGGAACGATCGGCCGCGCACTGAGCGCCGTCAGCGCAACGGCCAAGGCGTATGTGGTCTATGACCCGGATTCACAACTCACAGGTTTTAGCTACTCGACCGAAACGCAGTCGCTGATCAGCAGCAGCTACGTCGCGAACTTCTATCAGCGCAGCGGCGTGGGGCCGGCGACGTCGAGCAACGGCTACTTCCCGGCAACCCGGATCGTCAGCACGTACAACAATATGTCCGTGCTGGCGATCGCGACCGAGACGTTCTCGACCCTATCCAGCGCGCTACCTGACGAAGAGTCTGCCTGGGGCGGAACCTCTATTCACACCATCGGTCCCGAGCAGACGGTATCCCAGTCGCTCACGCTGGCCAACATTACCCAGTCGGCAAGCGGTGTTACCTCGACATTCACGCCTGCCAGCGGGACTGGTGCATCGACGACCGCTGATGTGACATCGGCCGGTGTCGGCATGATCGTCAATATCGGAATCGGGGCAACAAGCACCAGCGTGACGACGTCTGGCAAAGCTGCGTTTCGCCCAAATGTTGGCGTCGGGTTCAGCATGGGATGGGCCGCTACCAGCAAGGTCAGCTACCCCTCTTACACGCAACAAGCGATGGCGAGCGCGGCAACTGTTCGCCGCTACAACGGTTGCGGCTATTCGTCTTCGACGAAAGCATACTTCGCCGCCGGGGTGACAACGGGGAGCGACTCAAACGAATTTACCGGGACACTGGACGCGCTCGACGTCGTTTTCGTGTCGAGAGCCACCGAGACCGCCGGTCATTCAAGCGTCAGTGATCAGCTGGCTCGTCATGAAACCCCGACCCCTTTACAGTCGGCGACCGCCGGATACGCTTGCAGCGGGATTGTGTATCCGAGCCAGTTGTCGCCACCAGAACCTTACTACCGCGCGGTAAAAAACACCTTCGCTACCGAAACGCTGGAGGTTACCGCTGGCGCAGCCTCTTACTCGTCAGGCACCTATAACCAAATTCCATTCGGCAGCGGGTTCAGCGGTCCTGTCGCCGGCTATTTCAACGGCTACGGTGCCAACCAGCTCAACAAGCTGACCTTCGCCACTGACGCATTCAGCGCCCCGTCGGCTGTTTTGCCAGCTGCCTATCTGGCCAAAACCTCGGCCGGTGGCGGTGAGTACACCGGGCATCTGTTCGTTCGCAACGGCTCCTACGTGATGGTGATGGATTACGCCACCGAAACGAAGAGTTATGGGGTGGCGGCGATCACCGGCTCGTATTCAGTCGATCACTTGGAAAAGGGAACCAGCGTTTTCGCTGGCCCTCACGATGCCTATATCCGAGGACTTAGCGACAGCGACGCTGGTGTGATTTTCAGATATGCCGACGGCGCGATCACAACCGCGGCCTCTGCCTCGACCGCGCATCAGGCGTGGCCCTGGTATGCAGGTTATCCGGTTCCACAGGTTGGGGCGGTATACGCCTCTTTCATCGACGACTACACGGTGTACGGCCGCGGGCGAAACACAGTAGAGAACTGTTACGCCTTTGTTCCATCGACCGTGACCGGAGAGGGTTACAACACGACATCAGTGTCGTCCTCGGGGACTGGGGAAGGGCCGTTGCCGAACAAGGGCTATTTTGTCGGTGGCGAAAACACGACCTCGGGCATCATCGGTGTGGTCACCAATCTGGATTTCGGTACAGACGCGCTGTCGGCAAATGGTTACGCGCTGACGACCAACCGATCGAACGGGGTCGGTATCAGCGGGCCGCAAAACGGCTACGTGTGCGGCGGCTACACGTCGGGTATTACGGCCAGTACCTCGAAGCTCGGCTTGGTCAATGGCGTCACTTCCATCCATTCGGCCGTGCTGTCGCAGGCGAGACGCAACAGCGGGGCGGTGCAGTCGTCGATCAAGGGCTACGTCGGCGGAGGCTATCACACCGACCCGCCGCTGATCACGGTGAACACGATCGACGGGATCACGTTCCAGACAGAATCTGCCTTCACCTCCTCCTTCACAATGGTCAGCAACCGGTACAACGCCGGCGGGGTGCAGTCCTACCTGAAAGGGTACTTCGGAGGCGGCGTCATCGATGGGGCAACGCTCGCCTTCGAGATCGACGGAGTGGATTTTGCGACCGACACCGCGACCAACAGCAGCTCGACTCTCGTCTCCTACCGTCAGGCTGCCGCTGGCGTCAGCTCATCGACTAAAGGCTACTGGGTCGGCGGTCACAACGGGGCGGTCATGGGTTCGATCGAGGCGATGCTGTTTTCGAGTGAAGCCGTAACGACGCCTGCTGCTACGCTGGCCACCGCGCGCTGGGCGCACTGCGGCGTGTCGTCGCTGGATGCCGGCTACCTCGGCGGCGGCGACAACGGGACGACGCTGGATACCTGCGAGCGCTTCGACTTCGACACCGAGATCATGACAACACTCGGCACCCAGCTACAAGACCCTGTTTTCGGTGTGATGGGTGTGTACGTGCGCGGAGAGAAGTACCTCGGTGAGAGCGCGACAACCGTCGCCGACACCGGCAACACCGGGTCTGGCACCGTCAGCGACTTCGCGGCCATCAGTGGGACCGGAGGGAATACGGCGTCGGTGACGTCATCCGGATCAGGCAGTGTCTCTGGCGCCGCCTACGGCACCGGAGCAGTCACGATTGCCAATATGACCTCGTACGGAGAAGGTGTGGTCATCCCTGTCAGGGTAGGTACCGGGGCCAACACAGTCTATGTAACTTCCGAGATCACTGGCAAAGCCCTGGTGCGCGGGACAGGGGTGGGTACGCTAAGCGTGTCGTCCTCCGCTGAAGGTGTGGTGCCGATCAACGGTCAAGGCGATGTCACCGTCAGTATCAGCGGCTCCTCGACAGGGAGGATGCCGGCAGTCGGGGCTTTCTCGCCATCTGAAACCATGATCTCGTCGACCGGATGGGGCTACGTGACGGACTTCTCACCGGTCGACAAAGACGGTGTGCAAGCCAGCGAACATGCACTTCTGATCAACCGTGAGATCGTTGCCACGGTGGGGGCAAACCCTCTCTATGTCATTGATGGGTAACCCCTTATGCTACACTCTGACAAACTCTTACAGATCGGTGGTGCATTTTGGCAGAACCCCTAAAAGGCTGGGCGGGAGGCATTAACAATCGGGCCGGCGACTTGTCGGTGCCGAAGGGTTTCCTGCGCGACTGCATCAACGCCGACGCGAGAGAAGACGGGTCGGTGGTCAGGAGAGACGGCTTCACAAAGCTCGTGTCTGCCGGGTGCTCCGGACTGTTCTCGATGGGCGACTACGGTTATTACGTCGCCGACAAGCAGCTTTTCAAGCTCGAGAACAACGTAAGCACGCTGATCGCATCCGGTATCGGACCCTACCCGGCATACGCCATGATCGGCAGCGAACTGGTCTTCGGAGACGGGATCAACCTCTACAAGCTCGCTGACACGCTGACCCAGCTCGGAGGTTTCGCTACCGGGGCTATTCCCCAGGTGACGATCGGCCAAGGCGGGTTGGATGCAGGGGTCTATACCTACGGTGTTTATGTCTCCACGGTGGACGGGGATACCGGAGTGATGGCGACTGAACAGGTCACGCTCCAGCAAGGTGGCGCTCTCACCTTCGCCTTGCCGCCGGGTACAACGCTGGCCTGTTCGACCTGCAACGGGGTTGAGCTACACCGGGTCTCTGGCAACACGGTGCGCTCGGAAATGGACCTGCAGGAGACCCTGTCGACCACCAACGAAACCCGTCTGCCAGCAGGCCGCTTCCTCGCATGGTGGTACGGGCGTCTGATCACGGCCGACAACAACTTCCTCTACTACAGCGAGCCGTTGTCGAAGTGCATGTACAAGCCCAACAAGGGCTACGCCTACATCGGCAACATCCGCATGATGGCCCCGGTGGAGAAAGGCATCTACATCGCCACCGACACCAAGACCTATCTGCTCGAGGGCGCTGTGCCGGAGGAGTGGGAACTGGTCGAAGTGTTCAACTTCGGCGCCCCGTTCGGCCACCCGGCGTACTCGGACGAAGGCAAGTCCGGTTACTGGATGTCCGACAAAGGGTTGGTCGCATTCAACAAGGAGGGGGCAATAAAAGTACTCGACGCTCTCGGCGCATACGCACCGGAAGCGTCTGCCAGCGCCGCCCTTCTTTACAGAGCATCTGACGGGGAGGACAGCGTTGTCGCCACGCTGTTCGATTCGGAAACAGCAAAACAGGCGTCACGTAACTGGATCGAAGCATCCGTCACCCATGAAGGGAATCTGAAATGAACAAACAGCCCGGTTTCATCTACGACATCATCCATGAGCGCAACGGCGTCGAGTTGTCGCGCGAACAGACGCACAACCTGATTCCGAACGAAGGGCTCAACCACCTGATCAGTTCGGCGATTGCCAACGGCACCCGCTACACCACGTGGTTTGTCGAACTCTTCGAGTCCAACACCACGCCGGCGCCGACCGACACCATCGCGAGTTACACCGAGTGCCAGAGTTACGACGAAGCCAGTCGTCCGATCTTCACCCCGGGCGCCGTAGCTGCCGGTGGCGTCGACAACTCTGCGGCCAAAGCGGTGTTCACTATGAACGCCACCAAGGCGGTGTATGGCGGGATGATCGTGTCTGGTAGTGGCAAAGGCACCACCTCCGGCGTCCTGGTATCCGCGGTGAAGTTCGGCGCGGTGAAGAACGTCGTGGCTGGAGACGTGATCCGCATCTCGGCCAGCGTTGATCTGAATGCTGCGTAATGTCAGGCCTCCCGCGCCAACCACTGAAAGAGGCACCCGATGTCCCTAAAACTCTCCACCGGACTCCGCAATCAGGTTCTGGCGACCGGCAGTCTGCGCAGTATCCTGAACGGGCAGGTGATCCGAATGTACAGCGGGCCGGAACCCTTGTCTCCGGACGACGCCATCAGTTCGGCAATCAATACTCTGTTGCTGACGTACAGCCTCAACGCAACAGCAACCGGCCTGACGTTCGAAGCGACCCCGGTCGCGGGCTCGCTGGTAAAGACCGTCGCTGAAACTTGGTCAGGTGTCGGTACCGGGACCAACGGCGTATTGCGCGGGCAGATGGGGTTCTGGCGCATGGTGCCGTCGGCGGATGATCAATCCCTGTACTCGGACAGCGCCCTGCGTCTGCAGGGCAACGTCGGCTTGACGACGGCATTCGACATTGTCGTGGCCTCGCTCAACGTGATTGGCGGAACCACCTACTCGCTGTCCGGATTCTCTCTGGAAATGCCGAGCGGGGTCTGATGCGCTTCAATCTCGCTCATCTTGACACGGGAGGAGAACATCTCCTCCCGTTTGCCAAGCGCAAAGCGTTGTGGATGATCGAGCTCGGAATATCGTCGAAAAAGATTGTCGTCGGAAGCTGCGAGGTGCAGCTGCATGTACAGGACGGAGACTATGTCCTGTGCCGAATCTTCACCAGTCCGCCACGCTTCGCCATGTTCTCCGGAGCGGCGTACGGCGCGTGGATCATCAACACCAAGATGCTGCGCGGCAGGGCCGGGACAACCTTTATCCCGGGAGGGCAGGGTGGCAAGTGTCGGTCGGTGATGGTCTTCCCGCAGGAGGATGTTGACAGTACTCCATACAGCTATTGGGAGTATGTGCACGCCAACGCAGTCAGCCCGAACCGCAAGTGTTACAGCACCTACTTCGTGACTTACGCAGGCGTCACCTACAACCGGCTGATCGTCACCTCACTGGACAACGAATCGTATCCTTCGGCCAGCCGCGTCTTCGACAACCACGCGCAGATCGGTTCGTTCTACGAGTTTCCCGGATGGGATGCTCGCACCTACATGGCGTTCCTCGGCACCCGTATCGTCGACGGGGTGGAGCAGGACATTGTGCTGCGCTGTGCCGACTACCTGGACTTCCCCTATCTGGCGCGGATCATCGACGCCAGCGGTCGGAAGATGGACGGCAACATCACCGACGAACTGTTGAGCGTGCCCTACGTCCCGACCTTCAAGCATTACGTGAACGGGCTAGACGTCTGCAACGGGGTTGGGTTCATGACCGTGAACGCCTACAAGACGGCACTGGTCGAGGGCGTGCTGACGATCACCAACTACGAGCCGTACTTCGCCCGGGTAACCAACGGCGGCGACACGATCACCAAGGTCAATATCTCGATGGCCGGCTGGGTAGGCTCGCACACCGTCCTGTCGCACCTCGGCGACGGGGTGATCGTCGGCTGCGCGATCGACTACGACCTGTCGCTGGTCGCCGCCAACAGCTTCGGCATCACCCCGGGCACCCCGGGCAATCACGGCACCTATTTTCGCAGCACCGATAGCGGCCTGACCTGGGCCTTTACCTCGGTCAATCTGGCATGGGATGCCAGCTCGCCGCTGGCAGCCAAGGAGTATCTGGCCACCCCGGGAGGGGAGTTCGACGCCCTGACGCTTGTTCAGCAGTACCCGCGTCGCGTCGGCGCCCCGTCCTATGTCGACCTGTCAGTGAAGCTCTACAGCACCTCGAACAAAGGCTTGTCGTGGGAAGAGGTGTGCACGGTCAGTGATCTGCCCTATGACCGAACGAGGTTGGGAGACGCCCGCACGGTTGCTGCCTCGGCGGTCTCGACGATGCCTGCGATCTCAACCCTGTACGGTCTCGGCAACGCGCAGACAGACTCATCCGATCTGCAGCGGGTGGCGGTGATGTCGAAGATGGTGCGCAACCCTGACGACGGCTTGATCTATTTTCTCGTCGCCGATTCGATGACCGCCTTGAACGGGTGGGAGCCT
>JACCDR010771540.1_pt1 | contig 52633 bp, 67 predicted proteins | sample 7446431 | NCBI WGS metagenome assembly JACCDR01 (sample SAMN15323443, study PRJNA562643) | freshwater metagenome | isolation source: river surface water | place: USA:Blue River Watershed | collected 2017-08-17 | reverse complement strand
GTGATCAGCGGAAGATCCGCGTTCGCAAGGGCGCCCGCGCCGGTGATCGTGATCGAAGCGGTGCCAAGAGCGCCGCCGGCACAAACGAGGCCGGTGGACTGCACGTTGGGCAACAGCGCGAGCGCCGCCTGCACCTGAGCCGCCGTCGCGTTGTAAGCGAGAGCGCCGGTCACCTGGCCGTCAAAAGACAGCTGGAACGTGCCGGTCGTGCCCGAGCCCGTGTAAGCGAGCGTCTGCACTTCGGCGCGGTCAGCAGCCGTGATGAGCGCGAGAACCGCACCGAGCAGAATGCTCGCCTTGGGCCCGAACCGCGCTCGCTGATACGAGAGCTTGCCGCCACGTGCGCGAAGCACCTGGCCCGAAAACTGTGCCACAGAGCTGCGGCTCATTTACTCGTCCTCCTTGATCGTTGCGAGTGCCGCTCGCCCGGTGTCGGTGGCCTTGCCGTACCCACTGCGGTCGCCCGTGCCGACTGTGCTCGAAGGCACAACCTGAACAACCTCTGCCGAAACCTTCGGATCCGGGATCGCGCCCAGGATCTCGCGCAAAGCGAGCGCCCCGGGTCCTTCGACCACGTCGCCCTTCTCGCCCACAGTCGCGCCAACCGCAAACACGGTGGCCACATGTCCAGCGATCGCCGGAGCGATCTTGTCGCCGAACGTGGCGACGAATCCCTTTGCAGCAGCCGAAACGAGACCGGCCTGAGCCTGCTCCTTCTCTGCCGATGCCTTTGCGATGAGTTCATCGCGCTCGCGCTCCAAAGCGGACACACGAGGATCAAGAACGGCAACCGGAACCGGGCTCGCGCCCGACCCGGAAGCCTCGACGTCGATACCATTCGCGACAAAGAACGCCGCGAGTTTTGCCATCAGACTCATAGGTCGAGCACCTCCATTGGCCCCCTGTACGCCACGTGCCGAGCGCATGCCAGCAATGACCGCCTCCAGTGACCCGATCCGGTCCACGAGCCCCGCGTCGACCGCCTTCTGGCCGATCCACACGTGCCCCGTCGCAAGCGCCGAGGCCGCCTCAATCGTCATCCCGCGTCCTCGAGCAACGGCCATCACGAAGTCGCCGGTGTAGGCGTCGACCACGGACTGGAGCGCTTCGCGCTGCTCCGCGGTCACCTCGGTCCCGGGCACGCCCATGCCCTTCACGCCACCCGAGCCGATGACGAACGTCTTCACGCCCTGCATGGCCGCCTTCTGGCTGAGATCCTGAACGACCGTGTAGACGCCGATCGAGCCGACCTTCGCCATGCGATTGCACACGACCTCGTCAGCCTGACTCGCCACCCAGTAGGCAGCCGAGCACCCGCAGTCCTCGATGTAGGCCGTCACGGGCTTCGAGCAAGCCGCCACCGCGTCCGCAAGGTCCGCCACACCATCAACCTCTCCCCCCGGCGAGTCGACGTGAAGCAAGATCGAGCGGACGCCTTCGTCTCGCATCGCCTGGCCGAGCATCGCCCGGACGCGAAGCGTCGACGTGGAGCCAAAGACACGCGCTAGAGAGCTGTCGGCCTTCGTCATCGGGCCGCCGATCGGGATGACCGCGACGTCGCCGAGCATCTCGTAGGGCCGAGACTCGGCATCCCGAGCACTTGCCCGGGCTTCGAGCTCGGCGTCGTGTGCCGCCCAGTCGACCTGGCCGAGCATGCCGACGATCTCCTCGGCAGACTCGGGCCTAATCGCCCATGGGCTCGTCGGAACCCGAATCGGTATCGTCTTCATTGGCCCCCTCTACGTCCTCAACTTCGGCCCTTGGAGGCAATCCGAAGCGTCGATCGAGAGTGGCCATATGCTCGGGAGCAAACTGGTAACCGAGCGAAGAGAGGTTGGAGCCGTTGTTGAGAACGTCCTCCCACCGAGTTCCACCGATGAGGACCGTCGGCATGAGCGTCCGCGCGATCGCCTGGCCATAGTTGCGCTCGACCAGGAGCCGCACGACCGAGTTGCCGAGGCACTCGCAGAGGCGCCCGCGCATCCAGAAGGTGACCGTGTCGAGGACATTCTCCGCGGCGCCGGCGTCGGCCTTCGAAGATCGCTCGGCCTCCATGATCGAGCGAGCGGTGGTGAGGATCGCGACAGCGATGTCCCGCTTCGCCTCGGCGAAGTAGCCCTCGAAGAAGCCGCCGCCATCACCGGGCCGATGCACCTGGATGATCGTCCCATCTGGGAAGACGCCTACGGATCCGGATTGCATGTTCTTGAGGTTCGCCCGGGTGAAGTCAGCCGCCGAGAGGTTCTTCTGCACTCCGTCTTCGCCGGTCTGGATCCCGCCCTGAGCGTTCGGCCCGAGCGTGGCCGTGATCATGCCTCCGCCAAACTGAACGCCCGTCTTGACCTGGACCGGGCGCATGATCTGCGTCCTCTTCCAGGGATCATAGGCCCCGCGAAGGAGCGAAGTCCCGCGCGGATCACCCTGGCCGCCGAGCGTCATCAATGCCAGCTTCTCGACAGGCACGAATCCCGGGTGCTTGAAGATCTCGGCGAGAGTGCCAGACCAAAGCGCGAGATTCTTGCCGGGCTTAATCGCAAGGATTCCCACGAGGTTGTTGTACGGGTCGACCACCATCCGGTAGTTGCGCCGAGGCTTGTGCTTGATCCGCCGGAGCGTCTCCTTACCCGCGTCGACGCCATCGACTTCTTTTGCGAGGACGATCTCGGCCAGCGAGTGACCTTGGATGATCGAGCCCATCAGGTCCCACGCAACCTCGGCGATCGAGGGCGATCGGTACCACTTGAGGTTCTCCAGTGACCGAGAGACGAACGCCTGGATCTCGAGCGCGAGGTCGTACCGAGCCCGGACGGCTGGCTCCATCTCCTCCGGATCGAGGTCGTCAAACTCGCTCGGCAGCCCGATCGTGATGGGCGCCGAGAGCACGGCCGCGCGCCACTGGTTCACCGCGCCCTGCACGATGGACATGCGCATCATGCGGTCGTAGAGGTTGAGCCCTTCCGAGTTCAGCGACTCGTCTTGCTCGGCCTGGTCGACCGTCTCCGGGAGCGAACGCCAGACGTCAAGCGCCTGACCCATTAGGAAGCTGGAGATCAGCTCTTCGTATGGGTTCGAAATCTTCGTCGGGGCGTCCTGAGCATCGGGCATATCAGCCCCCGATACGAACCAGCCCGGATTCCCTCTCCTGCATCCTGCGGGAGAGGCCAGGGTGAGGGTGTCCGGAATCGTGCAATGATCGGTCGCATGGACGAGTTCAAGGACATGACGGGTGACCTCCGCATCACCAGCCCACATCTGTTGATGCTCGGAGCCGGAGCAAGCCTAGCTGCATTCCCATCCGGCGAAGGCTCGGGCAAGCGCTTACCTTTGATGAAGGACCTAGTTTCAACCTGTGGCCTAGACAGAGTCTTAAAGGCAGCCGGAATCACCGAAGGACTTGACGACTTTGAGGCACTTTACAGCCGGCTTAAGGAAGACCCTACCCAAGGGGCCTTGGTAGCAGAAGTCGAGAACATGATCGATAGGTATTTCGAGTCGCTTACCATGCCTCCTGAACCGACAATCTACGATCTCCTCATTTTGTCGCTGAGGGCCAAGGACGTAATCGCCACGTTTAATTGGGATCCGTTCCTATCGCAGGCAAGGCGACGAACGGACCATATCCACCGTGGGCAGGCGCCCAAGCTACTCTTCCTTCATGGCAATGTCGAAGTCTGGTACTGCCCCAGATGCTCGGACCGCGTGAGGCTTGGCTCGCCACACGAAGCCTGTTCACGATGCGACGGACCGATGGAGCCAACCCCGCTCCTGTATCCCCTGAAGGAAAAGAAATACACTTCCGATCGACCGATCAGAGCTTTTTGGAACAGCCTAAGGGAAGCTCTTCACTCTGCTTACTTTTGGACGATTTATGGCTACAGCGCTCCAAAATCGGATGAAGGCGCAATCGCCCTTCTTAAGGGCGGCTGGGGTGAGGGTGAACAACGAGAGTACGAACAGGTAGAGATCGTTAACATTAGCCCTAGAAGCGACCTAATTGACACTTGGGTAGATTTCCTTTGCGGCGAACACTTCGATTGCCACTCTGATATCTTCAATTCTTGGTTGTTCCGAAATCCCCGACGCAGTTGTGAGGCGCTCTACTCAGAGACGATCGATATGGTCAGCCCTATCGTGAAACCGCTTGCTCGTGGCCTAGGCTGGAGTGAGCTGGCAGAGCTTCTCAAGCCACTAATAGACACAGAATTGGCAGACTCTTGATTCCAAATCCTACAGAGGGCGGTATGAGTAGGCGTCCGCTACATCGCTCGGCAGCATGACCGGCTGCAGCTCGAGGGCCGGGTCCTCGCGGCGCCCGACGAGCTTGAGCCGAATCGCCCACGTGAGCATGTCGACGATGTCGTCGTGCGTGCCGTTCGGGAACATCGCCGCCTGCTCGATCGCGACATTCGTGAGCCCGTTGATCAGCGGGTGAGGCAGGTACACGTTCCCGCTCTCGACGTACGGCTGGCAAGCGTTCGCACGCGAGATCTTCTCACCGAGCTCGTTAGGTGAGACAGGGATCATGCCCGGCACGTCGCCCTTCAGGTGGTCGATGACGGCCGGGCCGTTCGCCTTGTCCTCGACGTAGATCGCGCCCGTCTGCGGCCAGCGATCGCGCATAGCACCGATCGCTGCAATAGACTTCGTGAAGCCGAGCCGGTCGTTGACGATGTCCACCAGGTAGACCCGGGCCCGCGCCCGTCCCCAAGCGCCGCCGGCGACAAAGTCCGAGCCCTTCGTCTCCTTGAAGGACATGTCCCAGGTCTGGAACATCTCTTCGAACGGTGGAAGCTCCTCGGCCTCGATCTCGAAGAAGCTGCCATCGAGCATCTGCACGCGCACGGGAGGAAGCATCTGGCCGGGCCACTTCCAGAACCGCCAGTGATGACGCTTGAACAGGTTGCCATCGCTCGGGCTCGGCGACTGCTGATACTGACCGGCGTAGCCCACAGGACCGAGCTCCGCGTCACTCTTGAGCGCCTCGACCGCTTCGCGTGGCCAGAGCGCCTCGCAGAGCAGCTCCATGGGCTCCGTTCGTGGATCCGACCAGATCGGCGTCTCGCATCGGTTCCCGGGCTCAAACTCCATGGCAAGGCGCAAGTGGTGCCAGCGCCCACGATCGCGAGCGACCAGGTGCCCGGTAGGGTCGTCTTCGTGAAGCCGCTGCATGACCAGGCCGCGGGTGCCCCTAGCTTTGTTGTTAAGCCGTGAAGAAAGTGTTGTCTTAAGGTAGCGGTTCGCCTTCTCTCGGAACTTGATCGAGTACGACTGCTCAACCGAAAGCGGGTCGTCGCTCTCGACGTGGTCGCCTCGGAACCCAGTCGTCTACGACCCGGTCGACGCCACGCGCCGAACGCCGCCGCGAGTGGTCTGAAACTCAGTCATCGTGTTGCGGTCTCCCTTGAGCTGCCAGGTGGGCGCGAAAGTCTGCTGATACCAGTCGCTGACGATCACGTCCCGGGTTCGGCCCGAGTCGCGCCTGGCCAGGTCCAGCGAGTAGGACGTGAAGAGCGACCGCCACTCCGGCCAGAAGGTCCACACCCAAGCCGGGAAGAAGACGCACCGGATGAGGGATTTCATCGAGCCAGGCGGGATGTTCAGGATGAGGTTCTGCAACCAAGCCAGCTCGTGAATCGAGTCGCCGGCAGGAAACGCCCGGACGCGAACGTCGGGCGGGATCTGAGACTCGGTGTGCTCGCAGATCGCGTCAATGTGCCATCCCCAGATCAGCGCGGTATCGGGCTCGAGCACGTGCCGGGCTTCCCGTACGACCTCGGCGAGCCGCATCACCCGCCGCGACCGCGGGCCTTCCTTCTCGAAGAACGCGTCAAACGGGCCCGACCCCTTGGTTCCAAACTTGCGTCTCACGGTGCCTCTCCGATCACGTGCGCCAGCGCCAGTTTCAGCCGAGCGAGCTGTTCGGGAGTCAGGTGATCAAGTACATCCGACTCAGTGACCGGGCGCCCGTACGCCTGGCGATCCATCGCGATCGCGCCCTCGAGTGTCGTCTGCAGCCTCTGGGCAAAGGTCGCGTAGGTCGCGAGCTCCTTCGGGCTCAGAAGCCTTTTCTCAAGCGATGCCGCCCGGGTCTTTCCCGCATCCTCTAGGAGGTCCCGGCAGAAAGCGATCATCGCGCCCGACACGGCCCGATGCTCTTCGACCGAGCGCAAAGCGACCAGGAGCACGGCGGCAGTGGGAGCAAGCTCGGGCGGGAGTGTCGCGACGACTTGCTGGCTATCGTCCCGGGTGTCTGGCCGATCACCCCACTCTTCCGCATCCGCACGGTTTCTGAGTGCCTTGTCCGAGATCCGGTAACGCCGAGCAAGAGCCCTCCCCGACAGTTGGTCTGCCGGCGTGGAGAGCCACAAAGCTCGAATCTCGGTCCAGGGGATTTCTCGGCGGATGTCGGTCCTCGATCACCCCTTACAACACAAAAGTCCGCACCCCGGTGAAAGGTGCGGACTTAGTGCGGACTTCGCCGAATTTGAATCTAAAAGGTGCCGGGCGGAAGCGTTCGGCACACTGCCAAAACCATGGGCTTTCAGAGGTCAGTGGGTCTTTCGTGGCAGCCTACATCACCTCATACGCAAAGAGAGCGGTCGCACCTCGTGACAAGGTGCGACCGTCTTCCGCGCTCGTGGTGACCCACCCCCCGGCAGGACCACCAGATACCTCGCTTACTTGCGGCGCTTCTTAGCGAAGGCAGCAAGGCCGAGGCCGAGAGCGGCCATCGAAGCAGGCTCGGGAACGGCGCTGATCTTGGACGAACTGCCGTCGGGAAGGCCATTGAAGTGAGCCATGGCGTAGATGTCCGTGCTGCCCGTAGCGAGCGCAGAGAAGCTGGCAGCGCTGATACCGGCACCCGAGAGGGTGAAGCTCACAGAATCGCCCGGAGCGATCTTCTTAGGGTTGGCCGGATCGAAAGCGATCGAGACATCGAACTTGTAGCCCGCGTCCGTGATCGCGTCGTTGCCCTGGCTCATCGACTGGAACTTCGCGGCCGGCGAGAAGTTCGACATCGTGACCGCAGTGTAAGTGACCATGCTGAGCTCGATCTCGCTGATCTTTTGCGCAGGCGAAGTGGCGAGGTGGGTCAGGGTGAAGTCAACGTCGCCAGCATTGGCGCCGTCGACGACGTCGAGAGTCGCCCATGCAGAACCCGGGATGTAGTTACCCGTGACGTTGTTGACGAAGTTGAATGTGTAGGCATTGGCAGAGACGCCAACTGCACATAGAAGAATGAGGCTATAAGCTCGTTTCATGGCAAATGCTCGGATTGCAAGATTCGATCCACATCGAAGGATCACCGGATAATAAGCCACCATTCGAGCCTGCGTATCTCGTACTACAACCGGGTTTAGTGGAATCTTGCTCGAAGACCAAGCAAGATTCCTGGGTCGCGCCTACTTCGAGCGACTGATCGTCGCCTTGTAGTCTTCAATGTCGGCGAGGCTGATTCGCCACTCGCTCCCCTGCTTGGTCCCAGGCAGCTTCTTTCGCATCAGCGCCATGCGCACCGCGTCGACCGAGATACCGAGGATCTCGGCAGCTTCGGCCACTGAGACCGAGCTGGTGCCAAAGAGCGCCCTTCGGATTCCTTCCGGGATGGAGGGGTGCACGGCCAGCGGCAGAAGCCCGAGGTCGAAGAGTGCACGCGCGGCACGCTCTACGTAGCCCTGGAGCGGCTCCTGGGCGTGCAGCTTGGCCTTCCACGGGGACGTGAGCTCGGAGCTAGGCTTGCTCCAGTCGATACCCACGCTTGCGAGCCGATCTCGCCATTCCGCCTCGACTTCCGCGCCTTCCATGACCATCGGCGATCGCTCGATGAGAAGCTGCTCACGCATCGAGACCATCGTTCGCAGCATGATCCTCTCGGCGACGGGTGCGACCGAGCGCGACGCGAGCACGAGGGTTCGGGCTAGAGCACTCATGGGCGCGGTATCGAGATTCGCGCTCCGAGCAAAGCCAGAGTCGGGGTGCGGGACGTTGTGGAGCATGACTTTCTCCGGCAGTCCTTCCCATGCGCCTGCGGGCTCCAGCAGGTAGCCCAAGCGCTCCTTCTCTCGCTCACGGGCCGCCAGCGCGTGCAGACGGGCAACTTCGACCGGAGCTAGCTTCTCGATCGCCCCGGGAGGGATCACGTAGCCGAGCCCATGCCAGAGCCACGGCAGCCACTTCAGAAGCGCCGAGTCTCCGGTCATCGACTCGGGGACCGTCGGCATGGGTGCATCGCCCTCGGGCTTGTCGCCGGCCAGGTCGTACGCGGTCGCCTCAAGGACGCAACGTGCGACGCTTCCCCACATAGGGTCATTAAGAGCGCCGGCGACGTCGAGCCGGGCAACCGGGTGGTTCAGGTGAGTCCGCGCGACGCGGAACATTGCAGAGTCGTACATAGGTTTCCTCCTGTCTGGGCCACATAGGTGGCTACTCAGTTATGATACCGTAACGGCCCGGGGTTTCCCCCGGGCCTGAGCACTTAGTACTCGTCGGGGAGAAGGAACGTCGTGACCGAACGATCCCACTCAGTGATGATCCAGATCGTGACCCCTTCGAGTTCGTAGCTGGACATGACGCGGAGGCCGTGGGTGACCGCGAGATTGTTCTCCTCGGCATCCTCGGCGGGGACGTTGCCCCAGTCTCCGGTCAGGTGGCGAAGCAGGCAATGGAACATGGCGTCCATTTCGAACTTGCCGATTGCCAGCATCTCGATGATGCCGCGAGTGGCCAGGATCTGGCCGGGGTTGAAGAGAGGTTGATTGAACTTCGACATAGGTCGGTTTGTTCTCCTTGTCCTCACATTGGTGAGTGACTTAGTTATGATACCGTAACTGGCGCATGAACGCAAGTGTTTTCTTGCAAATTCTCGTGATTTCTCCGAGTTTCTACGGTTTTCTAAGTTCGTCGTACCGGTTCGCGGCATCCACCGCGGCGCGTCGATTCTCTTCCCATGCACCATGCCGGGCCATGATCTCCACGAACTCCTCGAAGTCGTGGTCGCGCATCATCATCTTGGGCGGGCCGTCAGTCTCGGTATCGAGCGCACAGTGGCACAGCTCGTGATCGAGCAGCGCGACGCGCTGCCGATCGTCGAGAAGGCTCCACGTGTCCATCGCCACCTCGATCACAAACATGGCGGGGCCGGCCTCCTGGCCCTCTTTGCGATGGTCCTCCGGACGCATCGCGAGCCAGGCCGTACGCCCGCGCATCACCTCGGCCGTCGCGAACGTCGTCGTGCCCGACTTCTTGACCCGGGCCTCATCACGCCATAGGAAGCGCAGAGGATAGTCTAGGATCCAGGCGTGGTGCATCTCGATGACGCGCGCGGCAATATCCAGGAGGTCGCCAGGCTCGTCTGTTGCCCACTTCCAGCTAGGCATGGACGATGACGAGCAGATCCAGCGTCACACCACGCTCCGACTTCTTGACTTTCACCGAGTAACTCGGCAGCGTCACGCGCTCAATCGCCAAAGGGAGGCCCTGAAAGGTGAGAGCGACTTCGACACCGTCGGCCACCTGGCTCGCGAGGATCTCGACATCTTTTGTGAGCTTTAGCCGGGCGTTCACTTCGTGGATGCCGAGCGGGATGTCGAGATCGACGGTCCTTGTCTCAACCCGGTCACGACCAAAGAGCCGGGCAAGAAGCGGGAACCGCTTGTACCATGCCGAGTGCTCGTTGGCGTAGCGCGTGATGATCTTGCCGAGGATCTGGACCTTCATGGCACCCTCTACTCTGGATTGGCCTTAGGCTGCGGCCCGCGTGGGTGCTCTTCATCTGGGTGGGAAAGCGCCGCCTCAAGGATCCGCTTCAACATCCCGCCGTTCTTCACGCCGAGGTGCCGGACGTTCTCGAGAAGGCTCACCAGCTCCGTGAGTGCGAGCGGGGCCACCGAGCAGGGCACTAGGCTCACGGAGCCCGGGACCAGGCGCTCGACGGCGGACGTCGCCACGATCACCGATGAGTAACCCACGATCTTGTATCCAGTGTCCGAAAGCCTTTTGGAACTGAGCTTCTTCCCGCGCCTTGTACTGGCTGCGATCCCCGTGACCAGGTCAAGACCCATTAGGATGAATAGAGCATAGATCGCCGTCTGCTCGGCCTCGGCCTTCGCGACGTAGCCCCAGAGGCCTGCGAGGATCGCCCCGCTAGACTTGAGCCACCAGGCGTCCCGTTCGAACACACGGGCCAAGTACATAAGGGGGAGACGGAAGAGCGCCAGCATCGCTCCCCCGTACGTTGCACTGTCAGCTACCGCGTAATTTTGCTAGATCGCGTGTCGCCACCGGACCGGGAACTTCACCGTCTCCGGGTTCTCGACCACCACCGAGCCATCGCATGTGATGAGGGTCAGCTTCTTAGGGTTTGGGTCGAGCACGATCCCAACGGCGTCTTTCCTGAACTCCAGGTCCCCGCGCTCGACCGGCCCTAGAACCTGGAGCTTCCGAGCCATCACCAGGCGTCCCCACTGCTCGAAGTCCTTCGGTGCGGCCCATCCCGCCGACCCGAGGATCTCGGCCACCCACTCGGCCGGGTCGTGCATTGTCCCTATGGTGGCGCGTGCCGCGTCGAGCGCCCGCTCGACGCGCATCCGCTGCATGTAGTCTGAGCCCGCCACCGTCATCGAGACGTCCGAGTCTTCGATACCACTCGCGCCGGCGACCGTGTCCCCGACCGAGATCTCCTCGTCATCGCCCGACCTGGCCGGGCCCTCGAGTGAGAGCGCATCACCGAGCGCAGCGAGGTCTTCGGCGCTCACCTCGTCAGGCTTGCACCCAAGGATCGAGGCCGCACGCTTCCGGCGCTCCTTCGTCCGATCCCGCTTGGCCGTGAGGATCGCGTTCCGGACCGCCCGCTTCCAGTAGGTGTCGAACTTCGCTCCCGCACCCGGGTCCCAACCTGCTGCCGCACGCCTAAGCGCGAAGCGAGTGGCCGCGGCGACCTCGCCGGCGTCGAGCTCGGGCGCCATATCCCGGATCTCGCAGTCCACACGGGAGCCGTACCGCTCATAGATGGCGTCCATTGCCTCTCGAACGCGGTCGATTACCTCCTCGTTGCTCAGTCCCTTGAGCAGAGTTACTCGCACGTCTGGGCCTCCGGTTCCGCAATGGTCAATCGTAAATCGTCAATTGTCAATTCCGACGATTCGTAGTTCGTAGTTCTTCGTTCGTAGTTCATCACGAACGAGTCCCCTCCATCCGCGCCGAGGTGCTTTCCATCCGGCGGTTGAAGTACTCCCGGATGTCGATAGTAGACACTTGATCCACTGGCTTTCCGAGGGCATCTGCTACCCGAGACGCGAGTTCAGAAGCGCTCACCTCGGCCTCTTTGTTCCGCTCATCCCGGGCACGCTCCTGGAGCAAGCGATCGTACTCGGCACGCCGCCGCTCATCGCCGATGCGACGGGCGATCTTCACGATGTCGGCCGGCGCCGGGAAGGCGCTCTCGCTCAGAACGTACTCATCCCAGGCCGGGATGACGTCCTGCTCCTCGATGCCTGCCTGCTCGAACGCCCGCTGCCAAAGGCCACGGACCACGAGCAGCTTCTCGACCGGCATGGCTGAGAACTGAGGTGCGAACTTGAGAACCTGGGAGTAAGTCAACAGGGCAAAGCCGACCTTCTCGTCGCTCGGCGGGTTGTAAGTCGCAAGCTGGCTCATCCTGCACCGCCCGTCATGAGGTCGAAGGTCTCCTTGAGGCTACGCTCTGCTGGTTTCCCGCCTCGCTGCGCCACACCCGGTCCCGCCGGGCAGGCCTTCATCCGGGCCGAGATCTCGACGTTCTGGTTCCAGATCGAGGCGAAGGTCATGGTATTCCGCTCGTGCTTGTTGGCCCAGACCACCAGCTCGACCGCCTTGGTCACGCCGTACTTCTCGACCAGCTGCCTAACCGGCGAACTCGGGGTCAGGTGCTTCCGGATCTCGTTGTTGGTCGGGGCCTCCGAGGCCTCCAGCCGGGTGTGCAGCAAGCCCAGGAACTCGGCGATGGAGTCGTACGGCTCCGAGCGTTCACGCACCTTGGGCAAGTTCCCAGGCGGTTCACCTCCAGGAGATTCCCCTTCGGCGACCGGCGGCGGCTCGGAAGCCGAGGCGCCCGCTTCTCTAGAAGCGGAACTATCTGGCTCTGGTACTGGCACTGGCTCTGGCACTGGCTGTAAAGAATCATTCTTAACTTTTCGCGAATCGTTCTTTACTTTTCTCGAATCACTCTCGATTGGTTCTTTCTTTTGGTCGAATGATTCTTGAACAGTTCCGGATTCATTCTTAACTTTTCGCGAACGGTTCGCGACTCTTTCCTCCCGCTTCTCGAAGGGTTCCAGGAGCGTTCCGTCAGGGTTCTCGAATCTTTCGCCATGGTTGGCCAGTGTCTTCTTGGTCGACTCGTCAGCATGCTCCGCCCAGTCGTGAACAAAGAAGCCGTGCTCCGTGTGGTCGACCCATCCTGAATCGACCAGGGCTTGGAACAAAGCGTCTTCGTCGTCAAACCTCATGTAGAACGCCAGAGTGCTTGACCAATCCCCGGGGAGTTTCCCCGTCCGCGCGTTCCGAGCCGTCCAGTGAAACAGGCATTCGAGAACGCCGACGGCGCTGAACAGGGGGCACTTGAGAAGCCGTGACAATCGAACGGTCTTGTGGTGCTCAATGAGTCCACGCTTAGCCATCAGATGATCACCATCCAGGGATTCAGGGTTGCGAGCTCCACCGCGAGTTGTTCACTAAGGCTCTCAAAATCGAGACCGAGAGAGCTATAGACTCGTCGCACGTTCTCCCACGGGACGATATTCTGCGAGGCGGCAACCGATAGGGCTTGCTCGAGCGTTTGTACGACCACAAAGCGCCCTTCCTTGTGAGCAATCTCTTGCTCGAGTGACGAGTACTTCCAGTCCTTCACGGGGCGCTTAACCTCAATGCCTGTGTAAGTGCAGGCATCAGCATCCGACAGGAGCAGATCCGGGATGGCCCGGTCGACTCCGCTCGGGCCCTTCTGCCGGTAGGCCGTAGTCTCGAACACCGTGACCCCGGCCAGGCGCAGCGCGTCCACAATCGCCGCCTGTGTCTCGTGCTCGAGCGGCACGCGCTTCTTGGGCGTGACCGCCCGTCCCGTTCGTTTCACGCCGCGCATTACTCGTCACCTCGCTCTGGGAGATCCTCCGTGATCAGGTCGACCACGCTCTTCGTCGTTGGCTCCAAGCCGGCAAAGATCCGGGCGGAAACCTGCTCCGCGGCCATGCGCTGCCGATAGTCCTCGATCGAGCTCCACCAGCCCACCACCCGGAGCGCTGCGTGCCAGCAGACCTCTGCCTGTTCCGCCGTGAGGCGGTAGTAGCGCACAAGCTCCACGTCGGTGTAGCCGCCCGCGACCTTACGGCAGACCTCCATCCGGTCCTCGTCTCGAAGGCCCGGGAACTGGCGTGAGTGAACGCCCGGGTCCGGCTCTGGGCATGCGAGCTCCTGCTCCACCTGGCGCACGGGCGCCGGCGGAACAAACGGGATCGAATGAACAACCGCGCCCGCCTCATCCGAGGAATACGGAAGCGAAGCGATCGGCTTGACTCTGCCCGCCTTGGCATCCTCTTTGGCTTTGATCTCGGCGTCGGTCAGCAGGATCGGGCTAGAGACCCGACCGAGCGATCCCTTCTTAAAGACCCTTTCGGTAATCGGGGCGACAACACCACGAGCCGCAAGGATTCGATCGACTTCCGCACGTGGGTTCGCGGCCTTCCGAACGTTGCCGATCTTCGAGCACCGGTGCACCGCCTCCCGAGGAGTCGAGCCGTCCGCGACCAACTGCTGGTACTTTGCGAACACGTGGTTCTCGAGCTCCTCGCCGGTGAGCCCGTGGGCGTACTTTCCACGGGCGCGAGTCTTCTCTGGCTCTGGAGCGGGCGAGTCCTCGACAGGAGCCTTGGGCGCTTCTTCAAACGTCACGCCGACCAGCACGCGCAGATCGCGAGCCGAGGGCTTCTTATCGCCCGGCCACTTGAGTCGCTGCAACTTCGCGATCGCGTCTGCGTCGCTGAATCCAGCGCCTCGGTACTGGTTATAGGCTCGTATCGCCCGCGTCTCCAGGCTCTCGCCGTGCTTGGGCCTGGAGCTCGGAGCCAGGTCGTAACCGTGCTTCGCGATGATCTCCCGGGCTTCCGCCGTAACCACTCGCGGCCTGCAACTGCACGCCCGAGCGAGCGATCTCTGAACAGACAGACCGTCACCCAGGAAGCGATGGAAGTTCGCCATGTAGCGCTCCTCGATCTCTTCTTGGGTCAGGTCGCCGACTCGCCACTTCTTCTCGATCGGGTCGAGCTCGTAGCCTCGGCGATGAAGTACTTCGCGAATCCTCTCCTGAGGCGGGCACTTGCCGCCCCACTTGCGACCCTGAATGGCTCTGATGACGACCGCCGTCGAGCCCTTGCCCTTCAGCATCTCGTAGTAGTGGATGATCTTGTCTTCGAGGTCAGTTGGGAGCCGCTTGAGGACTACCGCGGCCTGGATCCCGTGCTTTGCGAGAACGCTCTCGACGTAAGCCGTGGCGTCCTTGCGTCCGATCACTCCGCGGATGGACCGGCACCGATTCACCGCCGCCCGAGGCTTCATCCCGGCAGCCGTGTGCTTTTGGTACCACTCGACGATCTTCGCCTCGATCGCATCTATCTCCGGCTCCGGCTCGGACCTCGCGGGTGCAGTAGTTCGCACCGCGAGGAGCTGGCCCTCGGATAGGAGAAGCCGGCGGCCAGGGCTCGTCGCTTTCCGTACCTCGCCTGGTGCTTCCTCGAGCCCGACAGCGATCCTGAAGAGGAGGAGCTCGGACTCCTGCTTCTTGAACTTCCTTTCGAAGTACTCGACCGCAAGATTCCTGGCAAGAAGGCCCGCGCTCATAGTCCGGCCGCCTTGGCCGCCTGGTGGCGCTGCTGATCTCGAAGCACCTTGACCGGGCTCCACACGCTGAACCGAGCCGCAGCGAAGTAGTCCGTGGTGTAGGGCGCCTGTGGGCCGAGGTGACCGATGGGCTCCCATGTCAGGATCTCGGTCGCCTTGTCGTCGCCGATGAGGCGGACCGTTCGGCCCGAGTCCTCATCGACATAGAGCTGAAGCAGATTCAGTCCGTGCGAGTTCACTTTGAGGCCTCCAGCGAGGCAATCTCGTTTCGCAGGAGGCTGACATCAAGCCCGACCTTTTGCGCGATCGCTTCGTACTGATCCCGGCAGAACTCCACGCTCTGGCCGTACTCTGACACTCGAGCGTGCTTCGAGAGAATCAGGCCGATGAGCACCTGCAGCGGGTTCTTCGAAGCGGCTAGGTCATCCTTGATCGACTTGTCAGCAGCGTCGGTTTTCTGAAGCATCTCGACGAGTACCTCCAGGACGCTGATGACGGCCAGGCGGTCCCAAACATCCCCGTTCGGCTTGGGCGACCCATCCGTACCGATGACCATCCCGGGCACTTGTGGAGCCTTCTCCACGGCTGCTTTGAGAACTGCCAGTCGGAATTCAGTCTCGGCTTTGTTGGCGGCCAGGCGCTCCTGCCGCTCGATCTCCCACTTGCTTGGGCCCTGTGCAGAGGTCCCGCGCTTCACGACCATCCTGACCTGGCCTGCGTCGCGCCCTTCGGTCACCACTACCTGGATGGCGCCCTCGGGATACACGGGCTCCTCCGCGGCGAGTTTCGTCTCGTAGTCCCACCGCGCCTGAGCGCCCGCGAGGATCTGAGCGACTTCGAACGGAGTGTGCTCCAGCTCATCGACATCGAAGCCGATGTCCTCGATGCGCTCCGGTCGAGCCTTCTCGATGTCAATGTCGGACTCTTCATAGCCCGTGACCCATTCGTTCGATTGACCCTCACAAAGGTCGAGGTCGGAACTCGGCCTGATGGCCTTAGCGAGCTCGTACTCTGCATAGAGATTGGCCACCGGCAAGACTCCCGCCTTCTTCACGCGCTCAACGTGGGCGGCGATCTTGATCTGGAAGCACTTCGGATCCATGCACTGGTCCCGGTCGTGATCCTCTTCGAACATCGAGTTCTTCGTGCGCTTCGGACAGTCCGAGCAAGCGCCGGCTACCGGGTGAAGCGTGTCGTCGCTCGTGTCGAAGGCAGCGTCGTTGATTGTCGGCCGACTCCACCGGAGGGCGTTCTTCAGGTTGTCGAGAGTCCGGCTGCCGTACCCGTTGAACCACCGTTGGAAAACCTCCTTTTGAACATCTGCCGACTGCCTTGCGAGTAGCGCCGCGTGGCTGAAGGCGATCTCTTCCTTCTCAAGGGCCGCGTAGACCTCGGGAATGAGGTCCTTGAGGCGAAGGCGCTCGGTGACATAACGCTCGGACCGGCCTACCTTTGCCGCGATCGCCGCGGCGTCCCAGTGACCCGTGTCGATCAGTGCGAGATAGCCGTCGAGCTCTTCGAGAGGCGGAACGTCTTCCCGCTGCGAGTTCTCGACCACCTGAGCGACCAGGACCTCCTCGTCACTCAGCAGCCGAATGATGGCCGGCACCTCGGCCAGGCCAGCGATGGTCGACGCACGGAAGCGTCTCTCGCCGCACACGAGCTGGTACCGCTCCTTGAACGGGCGCACGAGGATCGGCTGCAAGACGCCGACCTCACGGATGGACTGGGCAAGCTCCTCGAGCGGACCCTGCGCGAACGTCTTGCGCGGGTTCGTCGGCGAGCGGTCGATCAGCTTGAGAGGAAGAGTCGTCGAGACCGCATCCTCGGTGGTCACAGGCTTAGCCCTCATCTTCGGATCCCTCCGCGCTCTCATTAGAACGCACTCGGCCCAGCCAGGCCGATCATGTCGTTGGCGAGGACGGATACCGTCACGTCTCCCACCGGGCAACTGGTCTTCTTCCAGTGATCCTGGAACAGGTCGTAACCGATCGACCGCAGGCGGCAGATGAAGCTGCCGTCCGGCTCCTCGTCAAGGGCGCCCGTCGCGATCTGGCTCGAAAGCCACTGCACCCAAAGGAGTTGCTCGCCCGTGAAGGACTCTTGAACCTCGGGGACACCGAACGACACGTCGACCTCAAGACCAGCGGCCTGCATGCCACCGACCACCAGGTTCAGGACGTCTTCATTCATCAATTCCGAAGATTCGTCGTTCGTAGTTCGTCGTTCGGAGTTCGTACTGACCGCGCCTGTGTCGAGATCTCGTGGCAGGGGCTCGCCCTGACCGCTCTTAGGCCCGAGCGTGACCGAGCGGCCACCCGACGAGATCATCACCGACGTCACGCGCGGCTCTTCGTCAAGCGGGAGTTTCTGCTGCTTAGGAGGTGCCTTGTAGCGAGGTCGGACCTCGATAACGACCCGGCAGATCTCGAGGCCGCGGAACTCGCCGCCCTTCGGGCTCGACGGCTCGATGTCGTAGTGGTACGTGTCGTCCTCGAACCGCTCGGAAGGAGCAATTCGAAGCCAGCCCGAGTTCTGAAGAGCACTGAGGTGGCTGATGACCTCGTTGGGATCTCGCATCGTCGCCGCTTCGAGCAAAGCGCTGAGATCCATCTCGCGAGAGCCATCCACCGCGACGTCGACAAGGCTAGTGAGGAGGGCAGCCCGCTCCAGGCTGCCCGTCCGATCCTTGAGCCCGGCATACACCGAGAACTTCTTAGGCATTACTGCGCACCATCCGCAAACGGGTCGTACTCATCAGCTGCGGGAGCAACCGGGGCCGTGGTTGCCGCCAGGCGAAGCTCCTTGAGGGTTGCGGGCTCCTTCCATGCGCCCGAGGCGATCCGCTGGAGCCCGGTCGTGACCTTGTCCCACCCGTCAGGAGTAAGCGCCTGGTCGAGCGACGTGCAGTCGCGCCTCAGCGCTTCGTTCCAACCGAGACCCTTCAGGATCTGGTCGAAGATCGGAGCGTAGGTCGCGAAGCTCACCGCATTGAGGTCCGGGTACTTCGCCGCGGCCAGCGCCATGCGGAAGCGCTCGAACGCCGAGAGGCCTTCTGTCGAAACCGGCGCGTGGCGCTGGCTCTGAGGCGTGTAGGACTGAGAGGCCGCGTGGTTGCCGAAGATCGAGACCGCAAAGGCCAGCTTCTCCTGGTCCGTCTTGCCTCGCATCGAGGTGTAGGCCGGGCGAACCCAGTCGCCGTCGCGGAAGACCATGATGTAGCCCATGCTCACCCGTTCGTTCTCGGTTCCCTGGGAGGTCTCGACCCGGATCAGCTCCCCCGGCTTCACGTCGCCGAGGTACCCGGCGAGCATCACGCAGACCGTCGTCTCGGCCCGGAGCGAAAGGTGCATCGTCTCAGCGCCGTCGTTGAGGCAGATGAGGCAGCCGACGAACGTCTTGCCCTTCTTGGGGCCCGCCGGCCAAACGTCCGTGTAGGTCGCGAGGAACCCGAGAGTTCCCTCGATCGCGCCAAAGGTCTTGTCCTGGATCGTGCGCGGGTAGCTCCCGACGATCTTGCCGTCGCTGATACCAAAGCTCATGCTCGGAAGGTCCGGGCGAGTGTGGTTCGGTCGTTCTTCGTATAGTGGCAATGTGTTCTTCCTTGTGAAGACATGGATCGCATCTCAGCGATCGACGTGGCCAAGGACCAGGTGCTACACTTCTAGTGCGAAACCTGGAGGGCAACCTCTGGTCATTCCGAGCCCCGGTGGATGTCGGTCCCCGGGGCACTCTTATGTCTGTTCACGATGTTTCGGATCGTGTTGACGTGGACGCCGAACTCTGCGGCGATCGCTACGCGCCGTTCTTTGGCGCGAATCCTGGTGACGATCTGGGCCTCATCTTCTGGCGTTAGCGCCTTGCGCCCGCCCTTTCCATGGGCTCTACCTGTGTCGATTGCTCGGTTCACATAGGTATTTTAGCACCGACAGCACAAATATGTGCGTTTTTGTTCGTACATTGTAACGAACAATGTTGTGCGTGCATAGAGGAGAGAAGTTAGCTCTGGCCCGGCGCTATCATTCGCCTTCGCTGACTCAACAGCAGCTTGCGGAGATGATCGATGCAAAGCGAGCAACCCTCGCCCGCTGGGAATCAAACGGTGACGTGCCGTTGAAGAAGATGCCCACCATTGCGTCCAAACTCAACATCAAAGAGACTTGGTTCTACGATGGCAATGACTTGCCGCCAGCGGACAAGGATCGAATCGTCCCACCTGAAACCGGCCATACAAGCGGCCTTCGTCGCGTCGTTTCGGCTCCGATGACGAAACTAAAGATCACAGGCGTGGTCGGAGCCGGCCCTGAGAATCTGGATCCGGACGCCTTCGATCCAGACCGCGAGATCTACGTCCCGATCTCGATTTCGGGTCACGACCACACGGCGATGGTTGTTTCGGGCCCTTCGATGCTCCCGCACATCCAGCCCGGCGACACGCTCATCTTCAAGGACTCCCCGACAGTCCGCCTCGATAAGGTTAATGCGATCCGAGCTGAGGGGGGAGTGTTAGCTAAGGAGGTCACCCTGGGTCAGGGCTCTCTTGCTCTCGTCTCCTACAATGAAGACACGCCTCCGGTTCCCGCTGAAGGAGCAATCGCCCTCGGTTATCTCGTCTGCCTAGTCAGCGCCGACGGTCAGCTTGTGGTCGGCCCAGTGCCTTCCGGTATCGGACGCCGAACATTTGAAGAGCTTAGGGCCCGGTTTGGGTAATTCAGCTAGCGGCATTCGGTCACCTAAGTTACAATGCCAAACATGCTTCTACCGTTCCTCTCACTAGCTGTGCTGGCTCAAGGGCCGAAGCTAGACGCATCTTATTCCGGGCTCTGGGTCTCTGAGTCTGGAAACATCCTCAGTATCGTCACGCCAACGCGTTTGTCGATCCACAGCCAACAGTGGTTCTACGACATTGCGCCTGGTCGACCCTACGGGAGTGGTTTCTTGGGAGACTACAGACAGAGCGACGTGCTTGACATTGGCATAGGCTGGGCACCTGGCGAATGGATCGGGGCCAAGCCAAAACTAACTCCGGAGCGCAATGTCATGAAAGCATTCACGGGCTCCTCTATGTTGACTTTCCAAAAGCCAAATGGAAGAGGCGTCTACGATTCACTACGGATTGAACTGCGCGACCTGAATGACACGGTCGCCTTGAGCGAACTATTCCGATTCTCAAACACCGAGGCTGTCATCTCCATGAGTGGAGCCTTTTCAGGGTCCGGTTTCAATATGAGCATTGAGGACAAGAAGGGTCGGATCAATGGCTCGTTCTCCTACTTGGGAAAGACGTATGTCCTGGATGGAACCAGGTTCTGGACTCGCGCGCTTTGCTACGCTCTTGAACCCAGGACCGAAGAGAGGATGGCCCACATTTATCTAGCGTGGACTCCGACACCAGACGGGGCCAAAGCTCTATCAAAAGCTCGGTCTGCCGTAAGCCAAACTCAAGTCGTCGCCTACATAGTCCCTCTGGTGCCCGGTAAGTTTCCGCTGACAAGGGTGCTCCTCAAAGCCAACTCACGAACTTGATCCTGAGGCCGTCTAGGGCCATGTGGACGAACCCATCATCATCGAGTTCAAAACGGTCGGTGCCGACGAGGTGGGCCGGGACATGGCTCCACTCGTCTCGTCGCTCGATAGCCTGAATCAGAGCATCCAGCAGGCCGCAAAGTCGTTTGCGGCCATGAAGCAGGCAACAAGCACGGGCGCAAGCGGCATGAACCATGCGGCTTCGGCAGCTCGTGCCGCCACGGGGCCTTTTCAGCAGCTCGCCGATGCTCAGGACCGACTGAACAAGGCCATGACTGGCGGCAATTCGACCGCCGTCAAGGACGCGATGGTCAACCTGAAGCGTCGTCAGGCCGCCGCACTGAGGGCGGATAACCTCCTGAACCCGAAGCCGGTAGATCCGATTCAGGACATGATCCGGACGGCCCGCGTCTTCATTGGCCCGACGGGCAACATGGTGTTCAATCCACTCGTGAATCGCATGATGGGCTCGGGCGGGCCGCAGGCGGCACGCGCCATTCAGCAGATGCTCGGAAACGCCTGGGGAGCTGCGGGGGCCGGTAGTGCGGCGCCAGCCTCTATGACGCCAGCTATTGGTGGAGCGGTCGCGGGCGGAGCATCGAGCAGTGCTGCCGCAGCTAGTGTTTCCGGGCTAGCTATCCCAGCAGCAGCAGCGGCGGTGGCCCTAGTTGGACTCGTGATCGCCGCGAAGATGGCACAAGACCGCTTTGCTGGGCTTGGCAAAACGATGCAAATCTCAGGAGCGACGTTCGGCCAGGCAGCAAGGGCGGATCAACTGACGAGCTACCTTGGCATGGGGAACGTGAACCAGGTGGCGCGCGGATTCTCTGATGCGATCGCCCAGCCGGGCTTCGCTAACGCTGTCTCGCGAGGCTTGGGCATCAACCCGAACAACTCACCCTGGACAGGAGACCTCAACGACGCGAACAAGCTGATTAAGGCCATCGAGGCGATCGGAGACCCTAGCAAGATGAGCGACAGGATGGCCAGAGCATTTGCCCGATCGACCGGCCTTGAGGACGCACTCCAACTCCGATTCGCTTCGCCCGAGGTTCGCAAGTTGATCTTGGAGCAGCAGAAGAAGGACTCTAGCTTTGAGTCGATCCAGGCGGCAACAAACAACCAGCTGATGCTCAACAAAGCCATGAAGGACTTCAATACGCAACTTGCCGAGCTTGGCATCCAGGTGCTACCGGGTATCACGTGGATGCTCGCAGGCTTAGTGGAAAACATGCGTCGGTCCAAAGAAGGGTGGGACAACATCATGAACCCCAACGTTGATCGACGCACTGGCCTCTTCGCACCACCTCCGCAGAAGGGTCAGAGTATCGACGACACGGTCCGAGCGCAGATCGAGAACACCCGGGCCCAACGTGAGAACACCGCGGCCCTCAGCCAGCTCACCAATGGCGTGTACGGAGCCGGGTCCGGTGGCCGGAACCTACCCATCGGCGCAATCTGGGATGCGTTCAACGCGAACGGCACAGGCCGAGCCATCGAGATCGGAGCCTTCAGCCTCTAAAGGTGGCGAATCCGCGACCTTTAGCTCTTCTGCCCTCTAATTCCCTCGAATTCGAGGGAATTACGCTCCGAGACTAGAATGTTCACGCTCTCCCCGGCCAGATCCTCGATGAACCGGAACAAGTTATCTGCCGCTTCGACTGCCACCTCAGCGCTTCCGTACGTGCAGTAGTCCACGTCGCCATCACGGTAGATGAAGTCTGCGGCCCCGTTTGCGTGAACGAGGATCACCAAGCGATCAAAGGGCAGGCTTCGCCGAGCCCGCTGCATGATAGCGCTCCACTGCCATCCTTCACGTTCCGCCCACTGCGGGGCTTTGGCTTCTTCTTCTGTCATTCAAGGTCGCTCGCACTTATCACACGGGTCGCTATGATCTTGTCCGCCGCGCGTCGTGCCTTTTCCGGGGTCTCGAACTGGATCATAACGTCCACTGAGAATTGTGGCCCGACGATCCTCAGCAGGCCCTCATCGTCAACCGCGATCATCTGAGGTTCCACAACGCGCCTGATCGGACCTGTGATCGGGACAATGTAGAGTGCGTACCGGCCCTGGATATCATCGTGCCATTCCCAGCCCTCGCCACTAGCCCACTCTGGCAATTCTACAGCTCCCGATTCCGGTATGAACGCAATCCACTTGTCGATGTCGTCGTCCGGGATAAACCCCTGCAACTTTCCGCGAAGGACGTGAAGCTGGTAGCCGCCGACGCCAATGACGCCTGTCCATGTTGGGTCAGGCGTCAGGCACGGTTCCCAGCGAATGCATCCTCTCAACTGATCCCCCAGATTCTCAGAATCCCCGTGCGGTCTCTCTTCGAGCGGCACATGGTGCGCCTGTCCAAGATCAATGAGCAGCGTTCCATCTTCCAGAATTTCATGACCCGCCATGCAGTTCGCCTCGAAGGCTTTGGTCTGATCCGTAACGCCAAAGCGACCGTCGGGCAACTTGCCTTTGAACGTAACAAAATCGAAAAGTCCCATCACTCCGCCTCCTTAGCCTGCCCCTGAAGCTCTTCGAGCATTCCCGTCATTGTCTGGTGCATGACCTGCAATCCCCGCTGACCTGGATCCTCAAGGAGCGCAGCATCCAGGTCAGCGATGATTCTCTTAGTCGCTTGGATCTGCACGGTCAACGGATCCGCCGTGAACATGCTCTGGCCCAAATGTGCGATCGTCCAGTCGAAACGCGCCAACTGGCCCTTCCACTCATTTGCGGCCATGCGATTGCGAATGTCCTCGACCGAGAGTGACTGCATCTTGCCGAGGTACCACTGGCCGGTTGTGTTCAGCCCGAGATTTGGCTCCGGAGTAGGCAGACCGGCGCGACTGGCCTCGAGCAGGCGCCTCAAGTACTCCGCCGAGGATTCCTCGCCAAGCTGTTCGCGTTCTCTTCGCTCTGGTCCTTCTTCCGGATTCGTCGTTTGTAGTTCGTCGATCGTCGTCGTGGATGCTTCTTCTTCCATCTCGTTTTCATCTTACGAGAATTTTTGTTCATAAAGTCCTATACATTCGCACAATGTTGTGCGATAATTCTCTTGTAGCCACGGAACGGACCGACATCCGAGCCGAGGCAGGAGAGACACATGCCCACACAGGTTTCGCAACCGACCCTCACCAAGGACGAACTCGCTGCGCTCATCGCCCAGAAAGAGACCGAGCAGAAGACGTTCTACAAGTACTGCTCCGCCGATCCCTACTTCCCGACGCTCGGCAACGTCGATGCTCGCTGGTTCGAGCTCGATAAGGAACTCAAAGAGCTCTACCTGGTCCGATCCGGCAAGCGTCGCCTCGATTCCGTGGACAACATCGAGGCTCTCCGCCAGATCCTGCGATCGGTGCCCGACGTCGTTCTGACCGAGCCGAAGAAGCGAAACGCGAAGAGCGTGGGCGCCTACTCCCGCGAGACGCGGATGCTCGGCCGTATCGACCGAGAGCTCAAGCGAACCGGCAAGATCACTCCCGCCGCTCCGATAGCGCCGGCGTCCAAAGCCCCCGTTGAGGGGAAGATGGCGCTCCTCACGAAGTTCGACCCAATCACCAAGCTCCCCGCCGGCACAAAGGTCAAGGTCATCGCGATCGGCAAGCCGAACGGTACCTACTCCGCGGTCGCGCTGGTCAAGGTCAACTACGGTACCGACGAGGCCCGAAGCGTCAGCCTCCCGGTCGCGCTCCTCGAGGTGGCCTAAGATGGCCACCACCCGCACCCCGCAGGTTTTCACTCGGCGCATGCCGCCCCCCACGATCCAGCCGTCGTCTCTCCGACCTGGCATCGACGTCCTCACCGTCTTCGGTCACACGCACCCGGTTCGACATGGGACCAAGTGCATCTACCTCGGCCTCGCCTCCGAGTCCGTAGTTCGCGTGGCCGCACTCCCGAGCCTCGACGTGATCGAGATCCCGATCGACGGCCTGGCCGAGCTCGACCTACTCATCAGCGACGTGGACTTCTTCCGCTTCTCGGTCGGCTACCACGACATCATCGACGCCCACGACCAGTGGGGCCCGATGCGGCACTCCACCCGGGACCGGGGCCAAGTTCCCACGCCTTACAGCCGAGGCGCGATGAAGGCCTTCCAGGACATTGAAAAGGGTCTCCACACGCGGACGCCGTGGGGATACCACGCCTTCAACGAGGCCATGAGGCAGCTCGCTGCCGAGAGGCCAGGCGAGCACTACGCGATCCCGCCCAACGTCGGCCAGCCCGGCTACGACGAGATCCTCGCCAGCGTCTCGACGATCATCACGCCCCCGCCCGTGATCACTCCGGCTCCGGGTTCCGGAATGGTCAATCGTCAATCGTCATTCGTCAATCCGGAGTTCCTAGTTCGTAGTTCGTCGTCCGTAGTTGCACAGGAGGGGCTCTAATGCTCTTCGAAGCCTCTCACCGACTCACTGGCCTGCGCCAGGCTCTCATCACCGCAGACTCTCGCGAGCAGGCATGGTGGTCCGCGATCGAGGAGCACGATCTTCGCCCGCAGGACATCATTCTCGCCCCGGCAAAGGTCGCCTACCACAGCAAGTCGACCCGGCTTGATCGAAGCTGCTACGTGCTCCGAGATCCGCTCGGCGAGCCGATCTACACGGGTCTCGATGACCAGGAAGGCTCGGCTGCGATCTTGCAACTCGGCGAGATCGGCGGCACCTACACGGTCCACACCGCGCACTTCGACGCTGATGGCGTTTGGGTCGCAACCACTCTTTCTCGCTTCGTCGTCAACGCTCCAGCGCGGCCAACGGCGCTGGGCCCGATCAACCTCACTGGGAGGCTCCTATGGTCCCACTAGCCGTCTCCGTGGCCGGACTGCTCATGCAGTGGGCCATGGTCTGCCTACTCTCGGCAGCCGTCCTGATCTTCGATCGACACGCGAGGTCGAAGAGCAACAACGCGATTTCCCGTCCCGCGGTCGAGGTCGCTCCGGTTGTCTCCGTCGTGACTCGCCGATCGCTGATCGTCAACCCGGACGGTTCGTCGTTCGCGGCCCGTCGCCCGAAGGGGATCCTCCTTTGAACGCTGGCACGACCGAGATCCTCGTCGCTGCCAAGGCGATCGCCACCGACCGACTCTGCTCGATCGACGGCACGCCGAGCCCCACGTCCGCCATGCAGATGGCCCGGATGGACATCCTCGATCGCGAGCGAACCGAGTGGTTCCACGGCGGAGCCGACTGGATCCTCGGTGAGATCCGCCGCGGCAACGTGACGGGGTTCCGCTATACGAGTCCGGCCGACACCCACCCAATCGTCCCCAACGCCTCAGGTCCGCTCACGAAGCGGGCCGAGGTCATGCAGGAGCTCACCCGAGGCATCCTGCTCGCCGTCGTGCTCGTGTTCGTCATGGGCCTCCTCGCCAGCATCCCGGTGTTCACCCGATGAGACAGTCCCGCCGATCCGCACGCACGGCCGAGTTCTTCAAAGCCCGTCGAGCCGCAAAGCGGGCAGCAGTCGTGATCGATCGCGAGACCGACATGGCCTGGTTCGCTGAACACGGTTTGGTCCGTCGAGCCTCGGTCTACGGCTGGGAAGCCCGGCATCGGTCAAGCGCCGGCGGCTCGATCATTCACGCCGCTCTTCACACGCTCTTGAAGTCCTAGTTAGCCACCGTTCCCGATCAATCCAAAAGGAGATCCCGATTGAAGATCAGCCTCACCCCAGTTAAGTCCTCGAACATCGAGGCCATCGGCTACGACGCCGAGCTCGAAACCCTTCGCGTCCGCTTCAAGTCCGGCGCGGAGTACGACTACTTCTGCGTCACTCAGCACGAGTTCGAGCTCGTGACCAACGCTGAGTCCGTGGGCTCGGCATTCTCCACCCACATCAAGGGCGCCGGCAAGGCGTTCAAGAAGCTCGACGAAGCGAGCGTGCTACCTTGATGCTCAATCTTGCCCCCGAAGCCACCGAGCCCAGCGAGGTCGCCCTGACAGTTGAGCAAGCGCTCCGAGAGCTGCGCAAGCTCCGCCAGGATCGCGAGGGCCACGAACTGACCCGCGACGAGCTGAAGGACGTCTACAACGATCTGCTCCAGAGCTTCCTCGCCAGCGAGGCCATGAAGATCCTCGCGTCCTCGATTGAGACGCAAGACAAGGCCATCGGCGAGATCTCCGCACAGGAGGCGATCCTGCGCAAGTCGTACGGCCAGGCGATCTACAGCTGGGTCAGGGAAAAGGTCGCTGGCATGAAGGAACGCACCTTCGCAGGTGAGTGCAAGCTCGCCCTCCGAGCTATCCCGCGGGCGCTCAAAGTCACGAACGAAGAGGCGGCGATAGCCTGGGGTGAGACCTATGCTCCCGAGACTGTCCGCAAGTCGTTTTTGGTCAGCAAGCTACCGAAGGATTGCCTCGCTATGCTCGATAGCAGCCATCCGGATTGGTCGCCGACGCTATGCGCGTGTGTCAGCTTCTCGGATCCTGCCGAGGTGTTGACGATCGACGGCGTCAAACTCGGCGACTTCTTGGTCCCGCAAGATCGGGTCGAGGAGGCTTCGTGAAGCTCCCGAAGGCGCTCAGACAGAAGTTCGACAACCGGACGCTTGAACGTCGGCGCGAGGTCGCCGAGAAGATGAAACCTGGTCGCCCCGACTGGCGTTCGATCCTTGGGGCCCGTGACAATATCCGCGCCGCCGAGATGGCCTACCGGGTACTCGCAAAGACCGCACACCCGGACACGCCAACGGGAAGCCATGAGGCCATGGCCGAGCTAAACGACGCGATCGAGCAGGCTCGGAAGGAGCTAGGCGCCTAGCCATGATCCAGCTCGACCTCTTCGGCGAAGTACTCGAGCAGCCGGCCGCACCCGTGCGTCCGGCAAAGCCGAGCAACCTCACCCCGTTCAAGGTGGGTGAGCCCGTCGTCGTCATCGGCGATCGCGCTCCGCACTGGCCTGGCATCCACGAGGTGATGTCGATAGCGGGGAGCTTTGTCCGAGTCGCGATCGCGAATGGTGTGGTCGCCGTCTTCGAGGGCGCTGAGCTCGGCAAGCCCGAGCGACCAAGCGCGTCGATCGAAGAGCGAAAGGCTCACATCCTGGAGCGTCGCAACGCAGTCCACCGGGCGTTGCTTACCGAGCGACTGACCGGAATCACACCCGAGCGTGAGAGCTACCTCTTGGCAGAACTGACCAAGTGGGAAGAGGAGCTTCGCCGCGCCAACAACGACTACGTCGACCTCGAAGAGGCCGGCTTCGTGGCTCCTTCGGAGCCTCCCGCGAACGTCGATCGACCAACGGCGATCGCAACCTATTCTGAGGCCCGGTCCATGCGAGACCAGGCCTTCTACCAACTTCGCGACCACCGCGCAGCGCCCGGCTACGACCTGGTCCGCGATCGCGAGATCCTCACCCTTCTCGCCCACCACCAGGGCGACTGCTACCGACTCACGGACGGATACAAGAATGCCTAAACTCCGCCTTGAACACGCAACCGACAAGATGAAGGGCCTCTACGAAGAGGTCGACTTCCTAATCGAGATTGCCTCACAAGCCCTCATCGTTCGCACTTGCCAGAAGGAGTACTTCAAGACCCGGGGCACAGCCGAGCTCCAGGCGTCAAAGATCGCCGAGCGCGAGCTTGATCGACTTCTGTCTGAGACCTGGCCGCCGGTGCCAACTCAGGAGAGTCTGCTTTGAACCCGGCTGACCTGATCGGCAAGACGATGTTCGTCTACATCGGCGGAACGGGTCACGCATACCTCCACGACGAGGTGCTGAGCGCCGAGATCGATGGCAACTGGGTGAAGCTCACGGGGAAGCACCTGCACATGCACCCCCTGATCAACCACCTGGACTCGGTGATTGTGGAGTTCCGAGACCAGAAGATTCGGCGTCAAGAGGTTGCCGTACCAGAAGCCGCGCGTTGCTCCAAGAAGAACTCCGCTGGCGTCCACCTGGGGATGTTTCGCGGCGAGACTTGCCCCGAGTGCGGGGAGTACATCCAGTGAGCCTGCTCCGGCGGTACCGCCACGCCATGGCGTCTAGGTCGCGACGGACGCCGCCGCCGACCGAAACAACGCAGGTCATCATCATGGACGGCGACAACACGGGTGTTCTCGTGGAAGTGAACGTGCAGCCCGGAGACGGGTCAGGGCCACGCTTTAGCGACGTGATCGACCCTAACGCCAAGGGCGAACGGATTGAAGACGTGCTCCGGTATCGCTTTCAAAACCCTTCGGTAATGGCGCTCCGGTTCACGGAAGGCGCGAGGGACATTAGGTTTATCAAGGCCGGTGCTTCCGAGCCAGCGGAGGTCACTCGATGATTCTGTATAGGTCGATCACGGGCGAGATCCAGTGCGTCCGCGCCGGCAATGACAAGCAGTTCCTGGTCTGGCGAGAGTGGCCGGAAGGCAAAGAGCCCGGGCCGTGGATCGTCACTGTTGAGGCGGATGTTCTTGAGTTCCTCGCGAAGACTCGCACTGCGAAAAAGGACCACGTCCGGGCCCGATGCATCGAGTTCTGTTGGAAGGGAAAGCGGACCGGTTGGTACGACATCCCCAATCGCTCCGAGGATCTCAAGGCGCAGATTAAGGCCCTGGAAGCGAAGAGACAGGAAGCGCTGAAAGAAGAGGAAGCTCTTTTGGATTCGGTCGTTGACGCCTATGTTGACCAAGAGCCAGGTCCCTTGGTCGGGTGCAAGCGATGAGCGCTCGATCCGCCAAAGCCGAGAGAAAGCAGGAGCCCGTGCTCCCATTCCGCCAGGTCCATCCATCCGAGATCGAGCAGGCTTGGAAGGGCTTAGGGTACCGGCCCCTTGCGGCGTGGAAGTCACCGCAGTTCCTAGCCGCAATCTACAACGATAAGAGCGGCTTCAATCGCCTTACAGTTAACCGAACCTGCCTGAAGCCTGGCGGTTCTGGTCGATGGGAGGACGGAATAACCTGGGACGAGCTCCAACAGATTAAGCGGCTCATCGGCTTCGGCGATGTCTGGGCCGTTGAGATCTACCCGGCGGACGACGAGCTGGTCGACGTCGCCAACATGCGGCACCTCTGGCTCTTCCCGGAGGCTCCACCGTTCGCGTGGACGAAGAATCCGGCCCACTAGACAGGCAGTGATATGATAGACCCGCGTCCGATCCCTCTCGCGAAGATCGCCCAGGAAGGTGGCCAGTCGGTCCGCCGCCTGCGCGAGCTCGCGGCTGCAGGGCAATTCCCGGGCGCGGTCCGAATTGGCGGGGAGTGGTGGTACTCCCCGATCAAGCACATGCTCGAGGAGCAGCTCGCCCCCGACAGGGCGATCACCACCGAACCAGAGAAGCAGCCCAATGAGACGCAACAAGGGAACCGGCAGCATAGTCCTTCGGCAGGGAAAGTTCCACGCCAGGCGCCGCAAGAATGGACTCGACGAATACGGCCCCGCCAGGCTAACCCGTGACGAAGCCGAAGCCGATCGCCTAGTCTGGGCCCGCGACCAGGCGGCCACAATCGTGCCCAAGAGCGAGATCCCGGCACTCGGCCAGTTCGCCATGGATCTGATGGGCGAAGACGGCCGAGGCGCTTACGGCCGCACTCTGGCGCCTTCGACTTTCGACCTGGTCGAGAACATCCGCACGGTCCACTTGTCGCCGGCGCCGATCGCGCTGAAGCGCCTCGACCGGGTCAGCCATGACGACGTTCAGGCGTGGGTCGACGCGCTTCGATCGAAGAGAGTCAGCGGCCGAGGCAAGGACCGCACCGTGACCTACGTGCCGGCGTCGCCATCGAGCCAACACCGGTGCCTGGCCTACCTGGCCAAGGTGCTCGAGTACGCCGTCGACCAAGGCCTGATCTCCAGGAACCCGGCCCGCAAGACTGTTCTCCCGCACATCCACGAGCGCGAGAACCGGGTCCTGGAGCCCGAAGAGGTCAGAGGCCTTCTGTCGCCCACCACGCGCACAGACGCGGCGCTTCTGCTCGCGACGCACGGCCTACGCCGTGGCGAGGTTTGCCGGGTCCAATGGTCCGACATCGACGAGAAGGGAAGTCGTGTACGCGTGAGGCAGACGAAGGGAGCGAGGGCCTTCAGGTGGGTGCCGATCATGCCCGAGTGCCTGGCCGCGCTCCTCGCGCAGCCGAGGCGCTGCGAGTACGTCTTCTCGACCGAGACGCGCGAGCCGCTCGACGCGCACAACCTGACGCGCGACTTCCGCCGGCGCAAAGCCGCCCTCGGGATCCCGCAAGAAACTCGGTTGCAGGATCTCCGCGGGACGTTCGTTACCTTGCTCCTGGACCAGGGTGTCGACCTTCGGACGGTCATGGAACTCGCCGGGCACAAAAAAGCCGAGACGACTCTCAAAGCCTATGCGAGAGCACGCTCGGCGACGAAAAACGCGGCGATCGCGCAATTCGGTCTTCTCGTTAGGGGCAGAACTTCAGGGGCAGTAAGCTCGGTCCCCGGTTACCCCTCTGCCCCTGTTGACCCCTCTCGGGAATCTGGGAGAATGGTGGGCGGTACAGGATTTGAACCTGTGACCCCTACAGTGTCATTGGAGGAAACCCGAGTTCTCAGACTCAAAAGGGGCCGAACCGGATGAGTACGTTTGAAGGTGATCTACTGCCCCTGAAGAACCCATAGGGGCAGTAGATAGGGGCAGTAGCTACGCCGCCGCGAAGAGCTGCACGGCCGTCCCAATTCCCGTGGCGATCGCGGCGCACCCCGTGGAATTCGGGTGAGTTCCGTCACCCGTGTAGCCAGCCTTCCATTGGCCCGTAGAGCCGTTCTCGGCATGAAGTGCCGGATCGAAGAACGTTCGGTACTTGGACGTCACTAGCGCCGCAATTGCTCCGGTACGACAGGCCGAGTTCATAGCGAGCCGTGTTATCTCCGTCTGGCCGCCGACTAGCGTGACGCCGTCGGCAGCCGTCCTCGGCATCATCGTCGTCAGCGCATACTCACGGATGCTCGGGTTCTGCTCAATCAGCTGACATGCAGCGAGGAGCCGCGCCTGGAACGTCGCCCACGAGGCTGTAAGGTCGTTTGTTCCGAGAGCCAGGATCGCCTTATCGGCGTACGTAAGCATCTCCATCTCGCGAGGGCGATTCGCACGGGTAAATCCGGCAAGAGTGTCGCCGCTTCTGCAAGACACGGAATACGGATACAAAGCGTCGATCGGAGACGCTGCTCCACCGCCCATAAGGCATCGCACGAGCCAGCCCTTGTCGACCTGATCGTCGTCGGTCGCGGCCATCAATGAGTCGCCAAAGATGGCTAGGCTGGAACCTTGGAGCACCGGGTCTCCGATGACAGCCTGCGGGCCGTAGAAGAATCCGCTCGTGGTTGGTAGGGATGACTGCGCGATGAGAAGCTGTGAAACTGCGGTGGACTCAGCCAAGCGTCGCTCGCCATAGGTTGATCCAAGCGTTCGAAGGTTTGTCGGAATGGTTCCGGCCACGTAGTTTCCGCTTGAGTCGATGCAGTGGACATGAGTGCGGAGGTACCACTTCGAACCGGGCACGATGTTGTAGACCGGATCTGAAAAGGCAATGCCTTGCTGGAGGTCGGCGATGTCAACGAAGAGGCGCCCATTGAAAGGGAGCTGGATCTTGATGGTCTCGTCGATCGAGATAAGGGCCGCTTCGACCCGGATACCCCACTGGGAGCCTGTCTTTACGGAGAGCTCTGCCCCGCCGCCTGCCGTGACCTTAGAGTTTCCGTACCCAAACCGCAAACCGTTCCCACCCAGCGGAAACTGGGCTTGGCTGGAGAACGTGTATCCGTAGATCGTCGCGACGTCCGTCGTGAGTTCGGTCTGATTGTAGACGCCTCGACCAACGCGTGTGGCCACCTGAACTTTGCCTAGTCGAGAGACCGCAGCCCTGTTCTGAATCAGCATTTACGCCACCGCTCCCAGGATCAGAAGTCCGCCAAGCGTGTCGACTCGCCGAGTCGAATCAGCCGTCGGAGCGCCACCCGTAGTCCAGGCGCCAGCTCCGGTCGAGTTGTAGTTGGCCGCGATGTAGAGCCCCGACGTCAGCCGAATGATCACCTGAGCGCAGGCATCACTCAGCGTCACGACCTGGTTCAGGTGGTGAGTGCCGTTGAGCGCCACGGCGGCATCGACCCGAAGAGTCGCCCCGTCGGAGTCGATCTGCTCGATGTTGGCGGTCACGGCGCCGGGCGTGAAAAGCCCGGCGAATTTCGGAGTCCGTGGTGCGATCATTGCGCCCCACTACGACCTCGGACTAGGACTCAGGAGTCAGGGCTGCGGTTGGCCAAGAGAGCGATCCCGCCGAGAAGACAGGCCGCACTGTGACCGCCTGGCCAGGCGTAAGGGTCGCGATCGTGGTGCCTCCGCCGTAGGAACGAACCACCACGTTGTTCGAGCTGCCGCCGTTGATGATCCGCCACTCATAGCCCGCCGTCACCGTCGTCGGATCAGGCATGTCAACGTTGCGGTTCGCTCCGCTGGCCGTGAGCACCTGGACGTTGTTGTCGGTCGCAATGAGTTGCTTTGTGGCCGTGATCGTCTCGGTGTTGACGGGCCAGGCGATGTTCCCGCGCATGGTCGGGTGCTCGAGCACGAGCTTCCCTGCCTCCGAGATCTGGCGAAGACCAGTAGAATCCCGGAAGTAGAGCTTGTCGCCCTTCGCATAGAGCACTACTTCGCCAGAAGGCACTCCCGGGTCTCCCGCCTGGTTCTTCGTCCGGAGCGAGCTCACTCGCGCCCGGCCGCCATAGATCGTCTCGGCGTAGACCGAGCCATCCCACGTGTAGATCCCGCCGGCCGTCTTCGTGATGAAGAAGTGCGAGGTCGAAGGCGTGTCGCTCGGTGCATCCGCGTCGGCGGTCTCGCGCCACACATTGCCACCTCGGATGTAGGGCACACCCGAGGTGTCGAGGTCCGAGATAACGCCCGCGGAGGTGATGCACGAGCCCAGAAGCACGGCTGCCGAGCCGGGCGTTGTGGTCGACGTCAGCACCGTGATCGTGCCGTTCTGCAGCAGCCAGATCCAGCACCTCGAGGTGTTGTTCGGCAGCACTGTCGTCCCGCCGGCATACTCGACCGTTCCGAAGATCGAAGCATGGCCACTTGCGATCGCGAGCGTAAGGCCGGAGCTCACCGAGAGGGCCAGGCCGTCCATGATCCCGAAGCCGTTGCCGCCACCAACCTGGGCGTACGCAAGCTCGGCGAGCAAGCGGTTCAGCTTGCCGAGGACGCCTGCCGAGTCACCCTGAGAGAACCCGGTCGAGACCGGAGCCTCTGTCGCTCCCGAAGACTGCGAGAGCGCGAGTGAGAGAACCTGGGAAGGCCAGAGAAGCGGAGGCACCGCCGAACCGAGAAGCGTAGCTGCCATGGGCCCCATGACGCGAAAAAGACCCTAGCCCGGATCTCGACGGGCTAGGGTGAGGAGTTTGCTTGCTTGGCTGTCGGGAGAGCCTGTCCCGGCTCTTTCCACCCACTACGCGAAGGCAACAAGCCAGCTTTCTCGTTGTGCAATGGTTGCACAAGTGATAGATTTAGGAGCATGTCTGGCAAGCGCGACAAGAGCAAAGGAAGCTGGCTATCCCGTTTAGCTAATCTATCTGATAGTGCGGCAAAGCCCATTGCTGCCGTAGCTAGCGCGTTGGCGCTGGGAACAAGCGTTCTGTGGTACCGCACCGATTCCGAAAAGAAGGCCATTGACCTCAAGCTAGGTCGTGCGGAACTTCGGCTGAAGGAGATTGAGGTTCAGTCGGCAGAACCTCAGTTCTCGGTTCAATACGTCATGTGTGGGGGAGCTGTTTTTGCGGACATGCTGGGCGGCTCGGAAGGCGCCCGACTAGCAGCGACAGTTGAAAAGCTCAGGGGGCAGGTGAAGAACCGAAAGGGGGTTTCCGAGGCCCTGGATCGCTTCCTGGGCTTTCCGGTAATTAACGTCCCGTTACGTGGCCAAGATTCGTTTAAGGGACTCAATACCTTTCTGACCAAGTCTCTCAAACAGCGATTGCGGGATTCAGATCTCGTACCAGTCGGCTATCTTGTCATCTCAATAGCAGCCTACGGCAGCCAACAGATCTCGGATGTTCGGGTCCATGTTGAGAAGCACAAGGTAACTGGATCTGACTTTTTCCTGTCTGAGAAAACAACGTTTGGCGATGAGACCTTTGATGATCCACTCGAAGCCCCGATCGAGGGACGGAACCTCAAGACTAGTAAAGTGCAGAGTGTGATTCGAGTCGGCGATATCATCCTGCCGGGCGGTGTGAACATTCCGTTGAGAAGGTACTACGGAGCTTACGACACGACTTACGTTGAGGATGGTAGTCCCGCAGGAGGCGCAAAGGTCTTTGTCGGAGAGTTTCTAGTTCCGGTCACATTGGAGTATAAGAACATCCTTGGCGAGACCAAGCGTGTCGAGATTCGTCCGCCGTTGGACTATCCGATGCCGGTCTGTGACTACATAGATATCGCGGGTTAGTCCTCGTGCCCAGAAGGCTCGGACTAGACCACCCGCTTCCACTTCTTCCCTCCCGTGTCTGCGCACCACCAGACGCTCGGTTCCGACTCCCCATCAATCACGATCGACATCGCCACGCGTCCAGCGCCCGCGTCGATCATGGGAGTGAGGTTTCGGAATCCACCATCCGCAACGGAGATGTCGGATCCGGTGGCCACATCCTTCGCGTTCGACCACGCAGGCGGCGAAGTGTCGCCCGGCCAGGTCACGCGCACTTTCACCTTCCCGGGTCCCGAGGTGCCCGAGTCGTACACGAAGTAGCCCTCGACCTTCACGCCATCCTTGTCGAACACAACCATAGGTCTATAACCCCCGGACACCATCAGCGACGAGCCCGACCAGGCCGATCCATCAGAGTCGGAAGTGGCCACGTAGCAGTCACCCGCCCGCTCCCAAACGACGATCAGCCGAGCCGTCTTCGGATCCCACGCGAGAACCGGCTTGTGGCACCCGGTATCCGAAGGAGTGACGATCTTCGAGACCTGCCAGCCGCCCACGGGCGCATCGGTCCGAGAGGTCCTTACGAGTACCCGGCCCGCGGAGATCGCCGCCTCGTGAAGCCAGTGCGGGAACCGAGAGAGGAGCCACGGCTCGGTGATCGAGTCCGCAGCGCGGAACGAAGTCCGTGCCAGGCGGCGATTCATCCAGTCCTCTGAGTCCGACCTGAGAGGCGAGCTCCCGAGCTCGGTGGTGTGCTCGATCGTGCCCTTGCCTCCTGGAAGCTCGGTCACGTACTCGCCTCGAAGCCCGGTGGTGTCCGTTCCCACGATCGTGAGCGACGAAGCGGTCGCGAAGGCCTTCACCGGCTTTCCAGAGAGCACGGCCGACAGCGATCCGAACGCGAGGCCCCAAGCCTCGCCATGGAGGTGCTTCGTGCACGCTGCTGGCATACGCGTGTTGGCCGGGTCGTACGCCTCTCCGGTCCATCCGCCCCTTCCGATGCCCGGATAGCCTTGCCACTGGTCCCAGAGCGCCTGAGCGGGCACTGTGAGCGTTCCAAGCGCGAGATCCCGACGAACGAACTCGGTCCACGTCGCCGCGGCGTAGTCGTAGGCGGCGCCCGAACCTCCAGCCCAGAGCGCATAGCCCGAGTTGTCGTGAAAGCCATCCGCTGGCAGCGAACCGAGTGCCGTGGCCGTGAAGCCCGGTATCTCATTGAATCGCCCGATGAGCTGAGTAAGCGTCAAGTACTCGTAGCTCCATGGTGAGCCCGAGCGCTCCTGTCCCGCGTTGTCGAACCCGACACGGCCGTCCACGTCGACTAGGCCGAATCGCTTGACCTCGCGATTGGCGATCGAGAGGTCTTTCTGCCGCCAGCCGAGGAACTCGGGCACAAGCGAGGCCTTCGCCCACTCCTCCCGCACGAGCTCGATCTTGTCGACCAGGAAGGTCTGGCCGTTCTCGAGCTCCGAGAGCGTGAACGTTGTGACCGTGTTGAGCCCCCAGTAGGGCCCTTCTTCCGCACCGTCGGTGTCGAGCGGCCAGCGGGTGTCTTGCGGATCCATCGCATCCGTCTTGTTGTGAGGTGCGCACAGGTCGACCAGCACATCCGTGTAGGTTCCTGCGCTACCAGTAACCAAATCCCACGTCTTGCCGTTCGCGCCAAGCCGGAATGGTTGGCTTGCTCCAGTCGCCTGGATCCGGATCTTTGCGTAGCGATACCCTTCCCAGTTCTGCCGATTCGGCGAAGTGGACGGCACCATCGACCCGGATCCAGTCCCTCCAGAGATGACGAACTGGATCGCTCCACCCGTCGCCGAGATCGTCGTATTGGACCCGGCAGTCCAGTCCGAAGACGAAGCGCCGTCCTCGATCGTGATCGCCGAGGCGTGCTCCAGCGTGAAGGAGTTGAACCGCTGGCCGCGGATCTGCAGCCGCCAGTCGGCCCGATCTTCTCCTCGAGAAGAGAGAGACCCGGAAGAGAGCCAGGCGCGCAGCGGTGCGATCTCATTCACGCTGACGACCGGTGTGAACGCACCAGAGGCCAGGATCCCGTTCGCCGCATAGAACTGCTGATCGACCGTGCCCGACCAGTTAGGAGCTGCCGGCAGCGACGTCGAGACCCAGTTGCCAAAGCCGTCGAGCCGGTTCTGCCAAACCACCGTGAGAGCGTCCGGGTATGCCAGATCGAACACTCGGAGCCTGCCGTCGAAGCCGTAGCGATAGGGCGGCGAAAGCGCCGTGCGCAGCTCAGCGAGTCGCACCGAGCCCGACACGAAGCCATTGAGCGCGATCGTCGCATAGGCGTCGTTTCCGCTGATGAAGAGGCGTGCGTCCCCGTCCGTGTAGTCATAGTCTGCAGCCGGCCAGATCGCGTCCATGCAGTAGAGCTCGCACTGCTGCTTCGCCCCAAAGTTGGCGTTCTCGCTCATGCGAGGGAACATCCGGCGCTCGGCCGCATAGGAGCGAACGCGGACTGCGCTCGTGATCGTGTGCGTTGCCGTGGCCGTCACGCCGCCCGCGGTGATCGTGGCCACCAAAGTCCCGCCCGGCTTCGTCTTCTCGAAGAGAGTGACAGCCAGGCCCTTCAGATGGTCCTTCTGGCCAGTGCCTCCACACGTCGGGAAACCGTCCGCGTCGAGATCTTCCGCCGGCAGGACATCCACCCACTCCTCGGTCTCGACCGTGATCTCCCAAGATCCCGACTCGGTAGGTGCCCAATCCCACGGAGGCGGTGAGCTCGGAGGCAGATAAGCCGCCGAATCGGTCTGAACCGTCGCGCCGAAGATGCTGCCCGCCCGAACCCTGAAGAAGAGGGAAGTCGCTAGGATCGGCCCCGAGTAGTCGCCGATCGGGCCAATGTGCCCGGCGTCGTTCTGGAGCCCCTCAGCTGAGAGAGTCACCATCTCGGTGAGGATCTCGAGCTTCCCGCCGCACCACCGCATGTTAGGCGGCAAAGGAGCCATCGACTCGGTCTTGACCCGGGACCGGGACGTGAGGTTGCCGTACCACCGCACGGTGCGCGACCGACCGGGATTTCGCTTAAACTCCACGAGTCCCTAGACGGGGGATGCAGCCGCTTGGTCTACTCGGTCACTTTGAGCACTGCATATATTGGGGGGATCTCAAGCTGCGAAGGATAGTGCGAAACCGCGGTGACTTTTACGGACGTTCTGGAGGGGAGTTCGATGAACTCGCCAACGCAAGGGATTCTAGAAAGCCTGATTTCCATTTGCGGACGTGAATGTCCCACGAATTCTAGAATGACGTTGAAGAGATTGAGATTCGGCATAAATAGATTCTGGCACCTGGTATTGCCGCCAACTTAACCTGTGTTCACCGAAGGACCCACTCGCCCCCGAGCTCATCGAGCCCGAGCACGAAGTAGGGCAAACCGAACGTGGCGCTCCCCGGGTCCAGGTCCTGGATCGGCGGATGCCCACCACTCGGCAGCCGCAGGAGCTGCGAATCCGCCCCCCCGCGGGCGCCCTGGCTCCACACGCGCTCGATGTAGGCGTTCCCACCCGTCGCGCGCCGAGCCAGCCCTCGAAGGGCTTCACGCATGGCAGAAATCGCTCTCACATTCCCGCGTACGGTGGTGGAGCAAGCATTGGCGAGTCGTATCGATCTGCGCAACCGACACGACTCAAGCATCCGCTACTCACGGGCGGGATCCTGCAGCCACGCTAGCAGGCAAAACGCCAGGACGATCAGTAAGAAGACAATGACCGGATTCATCGACCGCAACCTCCTTGAGCACAAGCCCGGAAACTCCGCCCCGGTGGGGGCAGACACACACCGGCCCTATGCGGACCGGTATGTGTAAGGAGGTTGACTCTCGCTTCAAGCGATCAATGAGTCGTCAGGTTCGTTCTTGGGTCCGTCTGGCCAGCGTCTCAGCGCTTGTTCTCTGGACGGGTGCACCCGTTGATCAGAGCGGCCAGACGGTTAACCAAGACTCACATTGCATATGACGACCAGTCACCATGGAAGGTTCGCACAAAGCAAAAGGGCCCACGCTCAGCGTAGGCCCCAATTCTCCCAAATCGTCCCTGTTGTGGGATGCCGGCTCTCAGTCCTCATCCCGGGATCCTTCGGTGCGCACAAGGATTGTCGCAGAACCAGGAGGGGCATGTCAAGCGGTTATTGCTGAATGTTTATCCAGAATATCTGTTTTAGGTTCAGCACCCGCCACACAAAGCTGGGACTTTTTTCACCAAAACGTGAGATAATTGCTCCCCTAGGGTGCCCATCTTCGCGTGTTCAAACGCTGTTGAAGAGGGCGGTCCCCAGGGTGTACATAAACGGATTGTTGGTAGAACGTTGACGATCTTAACGGTAAACGACGATCTTGACGGTAAACGATGAAGGCAGGAGAAAGTCGATACGATGACGAGCAGAAGCGAATCATCAACATTATGTGGCGCCAGCTCATTCGGACGGCTCCAGAGCGCTTCAATTCGTACCTAAGAAAGGTTGCCCAAGAGGACTTTGATCACGTAGTCCGCAATCTGGACGTCTACCCTGACCCAGTGATGGACGCTGTAGCGCTCTATCTTTGGAACTCGCGACTGTGTCAGCTGATGATGCCGATCGTCGAATACGCCGAGGTTGCCGTTCGGAACTCAATTCATCGGGCCCTCAAATCCGTGCACCAGAGTGACGACTGGTACAACAACACGCTCTACGTGTCAGGCAAGGCCATCGACATGCTCAACAAATCCAAGGACGACATCCGCAAAAAGCGGGGCATTCCGGTTCATGAGCTATATGAGCCACCTCCCTGCGAGGTCATTTCGCACATGAGCTTTGGATTCTGGTGCACCACAATCAATCGAGAGGTTGTTTGGGACCGAGTCCGGCGCCAGGAGTTCATGCCTAGGCGACCGGCAGATGTTCACAGGAAGCAAGTCCACACTCGACTTAGCAATCTCCAGGAGATTCGCAATAGAGCTGCTCATACAGAGCCAATTGTGGGTCCGCGCAATCTCGAACTCATCTACAAACAGTCGCTAGAGCTCATCGAGTGGTTCAATCCTCGCCTCAGACAATTGGTCGGGCTCCTCGATGGTTTTGATTCTGACTTCCGGGAGGGGCCAGACTTTTGGCTTAAGAAGCTCGAGGCTCAAATGTTTGGTGGTGACGAAGAGGGTGGCGCGCCAGCCGTTTTGCCGTCCTAACGCTTCGTGTCAACTTCGAGGAACTTCTGCCTGATACCCAGCCACCTGGACCGGGTCCCGTGAGTACATGATCGCGGGCGAACTCCGCACGAGCATCGTTACGCCGAGCACCTCGATCGGGTCGTAGTAGCGCAGCGGGCGCGGGCGCACCTGGCACGGGTCATTCGGATCCCAGACGAGCACGAGCGGAGCCGCAAAGCTCACCTCCTTTGTTCCGAGCCCGATCCACCTGTAGACCAGGCGGCACACCCACTGCGCGGCCTCGGTGCTTGCGATGAGGCCCTCCTGCACATATCGCCGAGAGATCCGCCGGCCGATGTAGTCGACCGTGCCCGCGATCGCCGTGGTGAGCCCGGGATAAGCGTTGTAGCTCGCGAAGTTGATCATCGTCGCGGCAAACACGGACGCCGACGAGTCGGAGACGAAGACGCCACCATCCGAGGTCCCGGCAACCGTGATCATGTTGGCCTCAGGGCGCCGCACGCGCGATTTGAAGCTCCTTCGCGTGATGGGAGCTCCTGGAACGCCTCCCACTGTGTAGGCGCTGATCGAGTGCGCGAGAGACACGTTCGAGCCTCCGCCGATCGCGGGAGGTTTCGAGTAGAACTTCGCGAGAGGCACATAGTCTCCGTCGACCTTCTTAGGAGCGCCGAGAAGCACCCACGCGCCTTGCCATTCGCTCGGCGACATCGAGTCCCGAAGGCCCCAGCCCACCGAGTTCGGGCAGAAGTCGATCACCTTACCGAGGTAAGAGCGGGCGATCTCCACCGCGTACTCGAGCAAAGATGCGCCGGCGTTGATCGAGGCGTCTGCCTCACCCGGCCGTGTCCACATGCGAACCTCGCCGAGGCCATCCGGGGCCGTGGCCGCGTCTGGAATCGCGATCATTGAGGGCGGGAAGCCCATCCACGCGAAGAGGGTCCGGAGCACGGTCACAACCGGGTACGGCTTGGCAAAGCCGACCGGGCCGAGCGTGCTCGGATCCTGCGCCCAACTCGCCGTGAAGGGTGCCGTCGCCTCTTGTGCCCGCTGCCACATGCCGAGCATCGTGAGGTCGTACTTGCGCCGCTCGGCTGATGGAAAGACGGCATCGAGCGCGGAACCGAGCTTCCTTGGAGCCGGGCCCATCTTCGTGGCGTCGATCTTGTCGACGTAGCCACGGAAGAGCACGGTCCGCTTGTAAACCGCGTCTGGATCCGTATCCCAGTCGACCACGCCGCCTCCGAGCTGCTCCTGGTCGTGCTCCGTCTCGATCTGAACCGGGAACGTGCCTTGCTCCCTGAGGATCGAATGGGCATCCGCCAGATCGTCAATCGAAGCCGTCGCCGTCGACGTAGTCGGATCTCGATCGACGCCGGAAATGGAGACGGAAGTCTGCTTCCCGACCAGGTCAAGCTCGGTGTCTGCGAGAACGGTCCCATAGGCATCCTTGGCGTAGGTGATCCGCTCCAGGATGGGCGTGCGCTTGTGTGGGTTGCTCGGCGTCGCGTAGTCGTCTGCCTTCAGGGTGACCTTCGCCCGGAACGTATTGCACGAGCGATCTGTCGGAAGCGTGAACTGCCGGGTCACAAAGCCCGGTCCCACCGTGAGCGAACCGACAGGCGTGCAGACCGTGTAGTCAGCGGATCCAGTCGCGATCGCCGCGTGAAGGGCCAGGTCGAAGGCCGTCCCAGGAGGCAGGATCCCGGAAGCCGTCACAGTGATCAGCCTGGCCGCGGCATCCGCCGGCGAGAAGCTGTACCCGTCAAGCGAAACCCAATCGTCGATGACGACACCCGTCGCCGGGTACCGAGCCTCGGCCCACTGGATGGTCGGGCGCTGATCGCGCCGCACGTCGATGCGAGTCGGCTTGTCAGCGACTGGCCGAGGAGGTGAAGCCGAGTCACCCGTGAAGGGCACGAAGTACTTCAGCATCTGGCCAGCGGTCGGCGAGAAGGAAGCTCCGCTCGACATTGCCAGAGGCGAGCTGCTCTCGGCCGCAGTCACCATGATGAGGATCGAGCCGAGGAAGCCATTCCGGATCTCAGGCTTCGCATGCGTACCGTACCGAACCTTCCGGATCTGGACCTGATGCGTGCCGGCGAAGGTCTTGCGCTCGGGTGTCCACCGAAACGTCTTCAGCCGCACCCAGATCGGGCCACCACTCGCGGGCACGCTGTCGTAGGTCGACATCACCCGGTCCCAGAGTACGGCCAGGCCCGAGCCGAGGAACTCGATCATGTACTCGCCCGTTCCAACGAAGCCCGACAGAAGGTCGTTGGAGCCTCGCCGCAAGGTCGACCTCGGGACCGCGGTGAATGTGATCGTCGCCAGCGTGTCGATGGCCAGAGCGCCCGAGCCCGGCATGTTCAGCGTGAAGATGGCGCGACCGTCCTCCAGGTCGTCCACGTCGAGATCGAACGCTCCGACGCCGACTCCGCGAGTATCGCGCACCCACCGATCGAGCATGGCCGTCGTCCCGGTCACCGGGTTCGGCTGCGCCGTCATGTCCGAGTCGAGCCTGTACTTCGTGTCCGACCAGTCGGCGGTGTCGACCTCCTTGGTCAGCACGGGATAGCCCGACATAGTTGGATCCGAAGCGCCGCCGCTGAACGCATTCGTCAGCTCGGTCGCCTGGCGCTGCATGTTCTTCGAGAGGATCCCGGACGGCACTTCGAGCGTCCCACCATCCGCGATCGGCTTCTGAATGCCGCTCTCGGCGACGGTGCGTTCCTGAGCCGCCCCCGCGTTGATCTGATAGGCCTCGAGCTCCCAACCGGCACCCGGCGTGTAGACGACGTTTTCGCAGAGGTTACGAGTCGTCCGAGCGATCTCGGCATGGAACTTGGTTAGCCAGAATGGCCCCTCAATGAGGACCGTGTCCGGCACGTTCAGCCGGATATGAGTCCACCGGCCCGGCGTGACCGGAACCGGCGCGGACGGGCGAGCAGCGCCGAGAAGGGTGATTCCCACATCGCCCTAGACGGACAGGCAAAGTCGAGCGGGCTAAGCTATCCAAGATAGCTTTCACGACTCGTTATGGAAGATTCCCTTCGTGGGTCTTTTTACGGGCTAACAAAGATTCCGCCTCTTTTTGTCACAATTATCGGTAATAATTAGATCACTCCACCTGCGGCAGGACCGCAGGCCCCCCACGGGAAGACTTCGGTCGCCCGTGGGATTTTAGTATGTCCAGGGCCGCGCTCTACGTCGATGGGTTCAACCTCTACCACGCTTTGCTTGGTCTGAACCGCCCTGACCTCAAGTGGCTGTCGTACATGAGGCTTGCGCACATCTTGGCCGGAAGGTCGGCTTCTGTGGAGAAGGTGATGTTCTTTAGCGCTATCGACAGGCGGAGGCCAGCTGAGACGCGCCAGAGGCACTTCGAGTACATCAGTGCCCTCAAGGCGACAGGCGTTGAGTGCATCCTTGGTGAATTCAAGTACAAGCCAACAGACTGCAAATCGTGTGGCGCTCACTGGTCCACCCCCGAAGAAAAGGAGTCTGACGTAAACCTTGGGATCCACTTAGTCCGAGATTCAATTCATCGAGCAGTAGATACTGCTTTCGTCTTGACCACGGATTCCGACATCGCCCCCGCCATCCGGATGGCCATGAAAGAGAACCCAGGATTGAAAGTCGTCACGTGCCACACGCCTAACCGAAGAGAGTCAACCGAGATCCTTGCCGCTTGCGGGAACAAGCAAAAAATCTCTGTCCCGATGCTAGAGTTGTGTCTTCTTCCAAGAGAGGTCCGAAGAGAAGACGGATCTCTTGCCGCTACTCGGCCAATCCAGTACGATCCTCCGCAGCGCCAAGCAACCGTGTGAACTGGTACTGCGAAGTAGCTCCCAAACTGCGAAACGCCAGTTTGGGAGCCAGTTACAACGTATCATGCCGAGTTGTGCCAGCGCCGGGCTTGAACACTCGCATCTCACCGTTTCCTTCAACGAACAAGCCCAAAGTGGTTGCCCACTCGATAATCGGCTCAGCCTCGTCGTCGTCAAGACCAAGGACCAAGCAATCCGAGCCTTTTGAGGTCATGCTGAGGATGGCATCCTTGATCTTCTGGGTGCGCTCCGCCTCTTGCCGTTTCTGATCCGCCAGTACCTGTTCCACCATTCGTTCTAGCATTTGCTAAATTGTACGATGGAATCCAGGGTCCATGAATGCCCTAAAGACCGCCGGGTCCCGAGCCGATTCTAGTAGGGTCGGCTCTTTTCCTAATCTAAGTGCCGATGTCCGGGAGACCGGACGCCATCTAGCTAGAGCAATGGTCCCCGCCGTGTCGCGGCGGGGCCTCCTCTCTCCCTACAGGCTGAACGCCCCGATCTCGATCGCGCGGCCCGTACCCGCCGAGTTGAAGGCATCCCAAATCGCCCCGATCGGCAGCGTCCTGCCACCCGAGCCCACGCCGTAGACCCCGTTGCTGAGCGTCGAGTTCAGGCCATTCAGAGCCCGGGTGTTCTCCTTGATCGCGTCGAGGTTCTGCGCCTTAGTCTGATCTTTGGGCGGCCCACCGAAGGCCCCGGTGTAGTTGTTCGGGAACATCACGTTCATCACGTTGAGGAGCCCCCTCATCGCTATCGTCACCAACGGCAAGACAACAATGCCAAGTTCCGCGAGGTTGGTCTGGAACTCCTTCATGGCGATGTTCATCATGATGGAATTGTCGATCGCGGACTGAGTCGCCATCTTCCCGGAGTCCCGCTCCTTTTGGGCGAGAAGCAGCGCTCGAACTTCAGGAGAAGCCCCACGAGCGACTAGAGCGTCCTCGAGGCCCGTGGCTCGAGCGAAGGCACGCGCCGTGCGGTCATCCATCCGGCTCGGGTCCGTGATCGCCTCGAGCGCCTTGGTTAGCTTCCTTACGTCATTCAGATCGCCCGTCCATAGCGAGTTACTCGGGTTGATCCCGATCCCCCGAGCGATGGCATTGGCGAAGCCCGGCTGAGCGATCGCATCCGAGAAGCCCCGCGCGACCTGGTCGACGTTGCCGAGCCCGAGCACCGCGGTCATCCGATCCGCTCGCGCCGCCTGCCCAAACGTCGCACCCGAGATCGCCATGGTCTTTCCGAGGGCGAGAAACCGGTCCCGGGCCATCTTCGTCACCAGCGCCAGGCCGATGAGGGCCGCTGCCGCGCCGGCGGCCGGCAACGCTAGAGCAGAAGCACCAGCCGCTGCTTCGCCACCAGCCGCGACTGCTCCCGCGCCGAGCATCGGAGGGGTCGAGCCAGCCGCACCCGCGCCCCTGGAGGCACCCCACGCATTGCCGAGCATCTGCTGAATCGCCCGAGCCGCCTGAGGACCACCCGCGCCCATCATGCGATTCACCAAGGGATTGAACACGAGATTCCCCGTGGGGCCGATGAAGACACGGGCGGTCCGGATCATGTCCTGGAGCGGATCGATCGGCTTCGGGTTCAGGAGGTTGTCCGCCCGATGCGCTGCCGCCTGGCGACGCTTTAGGTTGACCATAGCGTCCTTGATGGCCGTCGAGTTGCCGCCCGTCATCGCCTTGTTCAGGCGGCCCTGAGCGTCGGCAAGCTGCTGGAAGGGCCCGGTGGCCGCTTTGGCGGCGGACGCGGCCTGGCGCACACCACCGGCGCCCGCGTTGGACGCGGCTTTCATGGCCGCGAAGGCCTTCGCCGCGTCCTGAATGCTCTTGTTCAGCCCGTCGAGCGACGAGACGAGCGGAGCCATGTCCCGGCCAACCTCGTCGACGCCGACAGTCTTAAACTCAATGATGATGGGATCGTCCACCCACCCCTAGACGGCCCGCTTTCCCTCTCCTGCATCCTGCGGGAGAGGGCAGGGTGAGGGTGTCCGATTCCGACGATTCGTAGTTCGTAGTTCGTAGTTAAGGTGGTTCGTCAATCCGACGATTCGTCGTTCAACTTGTGTCTATGTCTGTATAGGCAAGCATTAAGGAAAAGCTTGCCAGTACCATCTGGCGGTGGCACCTGAATCCGTAAATCTCAACGTAGAGACCTTGACCGGCCCCTATCGCACGCTAGGCTTTAGTTTGCATGCGCACGCCAAGGTAGGAGACATCATCAACTTCGAGATCGCGAAGTTGCCCCCGCGTCATGCGGTCATCCAGACCATCGACCGGTCCCGCATGTTCACCGAAGTCGAGGCGAAAGAGTTACCTTAGTCGATTCGAAATGCGAAAGACGACCTCGTCGCCGTAATCGGAAACAACCCAACCCTGATCCTTCGCCCACTCGATGAGGCCACTCGGCCCGATCTCAATGCCCGCTTCACGCCTCACGGAACAGGTTCCCGAGCGCATGATCCCGAGGATCACATCACGGACGCCTGAGTCGCCACTATCAGATTCATCCACTGGCCCATCTTACGACAATCCCCGCAAAGTTGCGAGGCGCATAGTCACATTGTAGGACGTTGGCTCACTTCACCAATTGCCATCCGATCGCGTACGCAATCGCGCCGAGGACCAGCACGGTGGGCCGAAGTACGGGCTCGATCTTGTTGAAAGCAGCTCCTACCACGAGGGAAACAACCACGCTGAGCGCGACCATGCCGCCATTCTATCAGTACCGGCTTCACAGTACATGGTCAACATTCTCAAAGTTGAGAAGCATCGTTCGTTCCGGCTCGCCGATCCGATCGAGGTTCTGGTAGTCGTAAGCGCCACCACTCGGATTCTCCTTGGGATTCGCCTTCCATGCTAACCAGTCCGACCTCAGCTTTTCCCAGACCGAGTCTTCGAACCGACAGTTCACCGTGTACGAATCGGTGTGGAAGTCCTTCCGCTTCAAAATGATCTCGGCATCTTTGGGCATGGCAAGGATCACCATACCGCCACATCTTCCAATCAGGGCTACATTCATTCGCTAGTACTCCTCGCCTTGCGACTCCCTAAGCACCGAGCCACACCGGGAACAGTGTTCGTCCATCAGAGGGTTGTACTCGCCGCACTCCGGACACTCGGCCGAGTTCTGCCAGATCGCCGCCTCGACGGTCTCCGAGAGGTAACCAGTCTCCATGCGCCCGAGATCCAGGCCAGTTCGCCCGGCCAGGCGCTCGTTGATCGACCAGAGGAGAGCATCGACCCGGGCGTGAATGTACGGGTGCCCTCCTCCAGTCGCGATCGAGGCCTTGACTAGCTCGCCGGCGTATCCGTGGAGGCGGCGTCTGCTTTTGGGCTCATGGCATGCGCCGAGCGCTGCACCTTGGAAGCCTCATTGTTGATCGCCGACCAAAGCCCGGGGCACTTCACCGCGCACGCTAGGAGGTCATCGAAGCTGTACCGCTCCGTGAGCTCCGGATCGCCCTGCATTGCCTCGATCTGCGCGACCTGGCTCACCAGGAGGTTAGAGAGCTTCACATGCCCGAATCGCGGCACCGTCTTCGCCTGGCCGGTCGGCTCGATCCCGAGCTCGGGCGCGCCGTTCACCTTGGTGACGATTTCAGCAGTGCGCTCGGAGAGGATGTACTGCTCGTCGATCGAGAGTGGGCGCATCCAGATCGTCATGGATTGACCAGAGACTGGGTCGGTGATGGTCTTCAGGTCGGCGGCCACGCGCTCGGGCGCAGCCATCTGAAGGAAGTCGATGCGAGTGAAACTGGGCATTGATCCCCCAGACACAAAAAGGCCCCTCCCGAAGGAAGGGCCGCTCGAGCACACGAGCTTGCTTGGATTCGTTACGCGAACGCCGGGTTCGCGATGCGAGCGCCGGTCGAGGTGTCGAACGCGTCGATCAGTTGGAACGTTGCCGAGGTCGTTCCCTTGCCTCGCGACCTGGATCCCGAGCGTGGTGCTGTCATCACGACGTAGACCGTCTGAGACTCGATGAGGACCGGGCTCGACGCGTTGTCATAGAGTTCGAGCAAGATCTTGTGATAGAAGGACGCTCGCCCGGCGACGCGAAGCACGTTGCCGTAACCATAGCCCTTGTTGACGCTCGTGACGAGCGGAAGGGCCTGGTCGATCTCGGTGATGCGATAGTTGCCCGAGAGGCCCATCGGCACCGGGGTCTGGATGTAGCCATCCATGGGAGCGAAAGTCTCGACGTCGAGCGAGACATCGTCAGAGACGTCCTCGATGCGCCCCGAGAAGCTGCACGAGCCGAGCGCGTTGTTCGAGAACACTCCTGCCGAGGAAACATCCTGAGGCGTGATGGTGACCTTGACGTTCTTGCCGATCGCCCACTGAATCATGCCGGTTGCCACTAGTTCTTGACCTCCTGCCAGTCATGGGCGCTTACGCCCTTATCAGCCACGACCACCGCACCCGCCGGAAGCTCTTCGTCCGGGCCGAGCTCGCGGACGCGCTCCATCGTTACGTAGCCTGAGCCGAGCGCGGGCCCGAGGCGTACGTCCTTCTCACGGATGAGGGTCTTGCTCATGGCCCCCACTACGCTTGGCGTAGTATAGGCGGTGGACTGGTATTCACTGTTCAAGGCGTCCTGGTGGGAATCGGCTTCATCAAACCTCGTTGGCACGTTTGTCGGAGTGGGTCTTGCCTTCTGGCTCGACCGCCGCGCAGAGTCCCGCCGTGATGAGCGTCAACACCTGGCGGACATTGCGGACTTCCTTGCTCGTCTGAGCTTAAAGCTTACTGACCAGCTGAAGGAAGACTTGAACCCGTACATAATTAGCGCAATTCATGCTGGAACTCGTCTTCCAAGAAAGAAGTACGCGGTCCTTCTTGAGGTTTTGCGCCCAGACTTGCTTATTCGCGATCCCGCTTTGATGAATGACTGCTACAAGCTTGTCGAGGCATACATCAAAGGGCGTGGAATCAAAGAAGCCAAGGCCCGAGTTCAGTTGAAGGCAAAGCAGTTGCCTCGCGCTGAGTACAGGGAGTGGACCGACAAGCTCTAGGTGCTCCGAGCTGCCCGCCGAACCGCTTCCTTCATGCGTGTCACCCGGGCCCAATAGGTGCGCTCGATGATCCGCTGCCGAATCGGGCGATCCTCCATGATCCGGGTGCCGTGGTGAAGGAACCCAGCCACGTCGGCATCGTTGATCAGCCGGTTCCCTGAGATCCGCCACTTCTGGCGGAAGACACCGCGGACGACATTGATGTAGGCGGGATCTCCGGGGATCCTGGACCCGCCCCACTTCTTCGCGTACGGGTAACCGCGCCGGCGCTTGTCTCCTGGCGTCAGGCGGCCCGATGAGAGCTTGATGGCCTCTCGGTAAGCATCCCGCGTCGAAACCGCCTCAGCGGCCTCCACACGCTGCTTTATCCGCGTCGCCAGCATCCGGAGTCTCCGGTCGTTTGCCCGGGCATTCTTGAGGCGGATCGAGATCGCCACTAGGCGACTCCGCTTTCACCGACGATCAGGGTGACCGTGAGCTGACCCGCGTGGAGAGGTGCCTGCATCTCGAGGAAAGCTCGGTTGGGTGCGTTGTCGCTCGAGCAGTCGAGACTCGGGTCCTCCTGGATCCGGTAGGGCGCGCCGTGCTCCTGTGCTCCTCGAGCAAGCGCGGCCACGAGCGGTTCCAGGCGCGCCATGACGTCCGTCTCTACGTCGCTCGCCACCTGGTCACCCGTGATCGTCGTGACCACGTCATCGAGAGTGACGTTCAGCCCTGCGATCGACACGACCTGGCGAGAGACGCCGGCGTTCTTGAAGTACAGCTGCTGGCCGACGAAGACGTTTGTAGCCACCGCGAGCGCCTGGGTCGCCGACGTCGCGCCCGTGGTCACCGTCGTCCGGACCGTGTCGCGCATCGACATCACCCAGAAGATGCTCAGTTGAAGCTCGAACTCCCGGGAGTCGAGTGCGCCCGTCGTGAAAGGAGTCATCGCCCCAAATTGCACGGCAGCCCAGGGCGGCGCGATCTTCGGCTGCTGAGCCCCGGCGTTCTCGAGGGCCTCGCGCCACGAGATCCGGTTGGCCTGCGAAGTGGAAAGGATGACCGAGCCAGCGCCGAACGGCAGAGTGGCCTTGATCAGGGCATAGATCGCCCGCTGTACGCTGGGGAGGAAGCTCACAGCCCCCTAGACAGAAGAAGCGCTCCTACTTCCCGTTACCCGGACCTGGGCTCCCACACGGCTCATCACACCGCACGGTTTTCGGAGCGCTCTTTGAGTCAAGCTAGCGACGCCCCTACCGTTCCACGGAACAACACGCGGGGAACATGGTCCATCCCAAAACCACACGGTTGAGGGCGTCTCGCCCCACTACGTCAGCCCGGGCAGCTTTGGAACTCGCTTGGCCATCACGAACTGGCTTTTCATCTTGCCGAGCTTCGTGCTTTCACCCGTCGTTGCAAAGTAGGCGCCGAGCTCAGGATGCCCGGCCGTGCGGATCTCGATAACCATCTGGCCACCGATGACCAGGCTCTCCCACGTCCCATCGACATCGATGTCCCACGCAAAGTGGAACATGTCCTGGGTGAAGATGTTGTCCGCGGGGAAGCGGCCCACCGGGCTGTTGGCCGCGGTGGTGTCCTGCTTGACTTCCCAGTAGCACGGCACATCCTCGTAGACCGGCACCGGGTTCCAGCTAAGGTCGCGCGTGGTTCCATCGCCCCACGCCTCCAGGGCGTCAGCCCGGTAGATGTGGACTAGGTCCTTGAAGATCTGGCGCTGGCGATAGTTCAGGGGCATCAGTCGACTCGGTAGAGCGTGAGGTCCGGAGCGGTCATCTGGCCAACCGACACAGACCCCTGAGTGTTGCCATCGAGGTCGGTCGACCCTTCCGATCGGAAGCGCTGCGCGAGGGCCCTGTAGTGAGCTGCGCGGCCGGCGTACATCTCGCGCCGGTTGGCCTCCATGATGTCCATGGCCAGGCGGGCGAACGTGTTGGCGAGGCGATCCGCGAGCTGCGCCTTTGCCTCTCCCAGGGAGTAACGAGCGACGTATGCGTCGATCGTCTCATCCTGGAGCAGCATGGTGTCCGCTTCGCCGGTATCGGCGAGCAGCCCGCGGATCTGGTCCCGCGTCGAAGCCTCGGAAGGGTCGTAAGTCGTCGCCACGGCTTACTTGCCCTTGTTGGCCGCTCCGCGCTTCGCCTTCGGCTTCTCGGGCGGAAGGCCCACGGTGCTCGGGTGTAGCGCCTCGATGGCGCCTCGGCTGAGCAGGCCCTTTGTGTCATGGCCGTCGAGATCGGCGTCGTCGAGAATGGTCCCGGACTCGACGTATCGACCCGGGAATCCAATGTCAGTGCGGGCAATGTACTGCGCCATGGTCCCCTAGACGATTCCTACGTTCCGAACCGGACTTCGATCCTCTGGTTGTCAAACTCTCCGCTTAGTACCCGCTGAACCATCGCCTCGGTCGGATCAACATCTGCAATAGAGGTCGATCGAATCGCGTTGGGAGATGGCTCTCTCACGCCAAGCTGTTCAAGCAAAGCGTTGAACGCATCCAGGAAGGGAGTGACTACGGAATTGACCGAATCATATCCAGCACCGATCGCCTCAAAGCTCCTACCAAAACGGTTCGTCCTGTTAGTTTCCGGCAAGAAGAGGGCCAAGAGTGCGTCGTCAGGACCATATGCCGCTGAACACCAAGTCGGTTCGGACTCCGGATCTTCGAGATAGATGCGCACCCGCGTCTCCTCTCGCGGCTCGTTCAAAGTGTTGTGCCCCATCACCTTGTAGGGCCCGAATGAAGCAAGTATCCGTGCGTACTCTAGGGCAGGTTGGAGCTTGGCGAGTTCAGATGGCGTGAGAATCAGCGTTCCAGTCATGTTCATGTTGTATGACGAAAAAAGCGCCGCCCTGGGACTACAAGAGTTCCAGGGCGGCGCGATCCACCGAGTCAAGGACTACGGCGTGTAGGCGCTGATCACGCGGATCTGCTTGTCGTACCGAACGCTCGGGCCGCCGTTCCAAGCGATCGAGGTGTACGGCAGCTTCGGATTTGCGGTCGTGATGCCCGTGTCCACGAAGAGACCCGGCTGACCGGTCGGTCCGTAGATGACGCCCTGGACCTCGCCGGCCTTCGTTCCGTACGTCGAGTGGTAACCGACCACGAGCACCTTGCCGTCCGGGACGAACATGATGACGTTGTTGGTACCAGTCTCGAGGTACGAGTCGTCGCAGATCACGATCTCCGGCAGCCCATGGGCCGCGAAGATCAGATTCACGTCACGAAGGCTCGTCGCCTGAGCAAGACCTACAAGACGCTTCCCAGCCAGGTCGGCCTGGTTGGTGTTGTTCAGGATCTTGTTGAGCGTCCGCGTGTTCATGAACGCCTTGGCGCGGTTGTCAAAGGCGAAGCCCGTGCCAATCGCACCCTCCTGGAGCGTCTGGAAGTCCTTGATCGGAGTCGCCGTGGCAACCGTCGACCAGGGCACCGAGGGGCTCAGCGCCGCGAGGCCCGCGTACGTCGCCACTCGGACGGTGTTCCCCATCTTGTCGATCGAGTAGGCGATACCGTCGATGAGGGTGCGGAAGGCGATGTACGCCACCGTCCACCAAAGCCGCGCCTGCAGCTCCTGATTCTTCTCGTCGATGTACCGACCAAGGTCGAGCGGCTTTCCGAAGGTGCCGAGCTGGCCGCCGTTCATGAGGATGTCCTCACCAACGGTCACCTCTTCCGCGAACATGCTCGGGACCGCGGTGAAGCGGTTCGAGCCGACGCGGATCGCCTCGGGGAAGGGCTCGTTCACACCACGAACCGGCGTGAGGCCCGTGACGTTGTCCTTGACATCCCACATGACCTGACCGGCGGCGTGCTCCACGACCGGAAGGATGTCGAAGATGGGGTAGTTGCGCTGGATGACGAGGGC
>JACCDR011135631.1_pt1 | contig 52724 bp, 75 predicted proteins | sample 7446431 | NCBI WGS metagenome assembly JACCDR01 (sample SAMN15323443, study PRJNA562643) | freshwater metagenome | isolation source: river surface water | place: USA:Blue River Watershed | collected 2017-08-17 | reverse complement strand
GTTGAGAGATAAGTGCATTTTTTTTCTCCAGCTCTTCACATAATTCAATAATTGTCTTAGTCAATGTATTGATATTACCTTGCAAATTCATCGATATTTTTGTTGCTACTCTGCCCACCTCTGCTAATGAGTATGATTTTGGGGCAGGTGTTGGATTAGGTTCTTGTGCGTTTGACATTTGCGGTTCTCCTGTGTTATGCCCTACAGGGCGGTTCAAATCACAATATACATTAAATCCAAGCTTTCGGGCTTTAAAATCAAAATTCCAGTCTTCTACCAAGGTTTGAATAGCACGGTTATGTTCTAAAACACCCGGCCAAAACCAAAAAGGTGGCATTTTTCTAAATACTTCCATTGATATATATCTACAACCCATACCCTGACCGTCGACTTTTTTTAGCCCCTTTTCAGAAATTTTCAAGTGCTTGAAATCTCCATTTTTAATATAACCTGCATTGTATTTGCTTTCATCACCCCTAAGCGCATAAGGAAGCCCGACAATGTCTTTTTTAAGTTCTATTAGGTGGATTACATCGGCCAAAGAACATTCAATATCTGAATCTAGCCAGATAGTGCCCTCATAATCTGGGAGTTCTGGGGATTCCTTGTTGATCTTTATTGATTGGGTCAATAGAGCGTTCCTAACATCGTGAACGATGGTCCCTTGCCCTTTTCTGAGATCGAACTGGTAAGGTCCAGAATAGGCCTGTAAATCCTTAACTATGCGGTCAAAGATTGGGCACTCTTTATAGTATGGAAATAGGATTAAATATTTCATTATGCCAATACAACTGTCTTTGTCACTCCGCCCACTCTAACTTTGAAATCAGTTCCATCAAACCACCAATCACCGTCGACCAATGTTGTCGGTGTGGTTTGAGCTTCCCAATTCCAGCAAGCATCTGGATAGTTACCCCACTTGTATGTACGGCTTCTAAGTTGTATTCCATTACTTGCGCTCGAAGCCACTATCCGTACTTCTGGGGCTGTTACTAAAGTAAAGTTATCGTCGTAAGCTAACCGAGAAGCTGAGGATGAGCTTTGGAAATCAACCACCTGACCAGCTTTGTTTTTAAAAACCATATCGGCAGTAAGAGGGCTATTATCTGATAATTCTTTTAATGTAGATACATCGAGTTTTTTAGTAGCTCCATTGGTACGCCCATACCATCCAGCCGTAGTACTGTATAAGTCTCCATTCGTAGGTGTGGTAGGGGCCGTTCCGTGCGGTACTCTTAAAGACGGGTAAGATGTAGTGCTTGCGGCAAGTAATAATCTCCCCGAAACAATATCTACTCCAGAAAAACCTTGCAGATACATGGCCCCTGAATTTGTTAGCAAAGACATTTGTCCTGACGATCGAATTTCAGTCGCACCACCGTTGACACCAAAATAATTACTAGAAGCATTGCCAAAATAAAGCACGCTATTGACAGTGCCGTTAATTCTTGCAGTGGCATCAGAAGAACTCTCTACTAATAAACTCTTGTTATACAAATGCAATCCTTGTGTAGGAGCGTTTATACCAATGCCTAAATTTCCTGATTCGGTCAAACGCATCAATTCAGTTGAAGCATTTGTATGCCATATAAAATTTTCGATTGTGGAATTGTTGTCTTGGTCAATGTTAAAGTGCATTGAAGTATTAGACCTAATTCGCAAATTATTTGAGGCCAAATTATCGATGTCAAAAGCATTTACATCGATGCGTATATTATTGGCACCGCCGGAAATTAATGATATTTCGTCACTTGCTATTAATTTAATTTGCTGATTTGTTTGTAAGCTAAGTGTCACACCGTTGTAGTTGATATATGTATTGGCGTCTATAAAATTAATTCTAGGAGTTCCAGAAAGTAGGCTGAGATGACAATCTTCGCTAAGTGTCATAAGATTGGTCGTACCGTCTTTACGCCAAGAAAAAGTTTCAGCAGTAGAATTAGCATCCTCATCAATGCCAAAAATAACCGATGTATTGCTAAGATTATCTCCACTACTGCCAGCCAAAATAGAAGTCAGTATAGAATCAATTTCGTCAAGTACATTTTGAGCGTGAGTATCCCCTGTAAGAGTATTAAAATTATCTCCAGAAACGCCTAGTAAACTCGCACCAGCCAAAGCTGGAGTGCTAAAAAAGGATAATCGTTCTTCTGAAGGAAAATGTACATATCCGCTTGCCAAGTTTTTGTAAATCAATTCTAAATAATCTGCATGACTGTTATAGGCAATTTCTTTACCGACTAGAGCGCCTTCTACACCTGCTCTAGTGGTGCCCTCCATGTGTTTTTGGCCTCTTTTTATAGTCATAATTTCCTCTTAATATAAATTAATTTTGTGTAAAGTCACGATCGGGGGTACCTGCGTCGTAAAATTCGTATTCACCCAAAACTCTAGAATTAGTGCCTGCATCGTCTTCAAAATTTACCTCGCTAACACCTCTACCGGAAGCCAATGCATCTTTAAAAAAATCCTCTATAAAAGCGTCTTTGTCAGGTGGGGATGGGATGAATAAAGTAATCTGAACCATTCCTTTATACACATCAGGTTTAATATCAGTAACAAAACCTTTTAAAACCGCCCCATCGCTGTAATAATCTAAGGTTAAGGAAACATAATCCAAAAGTTCCACTGGTGTACTGAGGTAAAAAGGATCAATGGAGACACTAAATGAAATTGTCCAAGCATTAAAAATAAAATGTTGAATAATATTTTTTAAAAATACATCGTCAGGTTTTTGGTAATGATAAGGCAACTCAAATATTAATTCGTTATTTGCATTATAGTAGTACTTTGTTTGATTTAAGACTGAAGAAATATCGAAAGGTGTTTCAGAATTATCTGCATTATATGTTAATTGAGATTTAAATTTTTCAATAGTGTTAAAAAATGTCGATGCAGGAGTTTCATCGTATTTAAAAATAAAGTTTTGGTATATGTCCTCTACTCTTCTGAAAGAAGGACGCATTACCGAGTCATTAATGACATTGGCCTGTGTAAAATTAAACGCGGGACTAGAATAATCGTCTTCAGAAATGGTTTTGAATTTCAATTTGTTGTTCTTATCGACAATAATACAGGCCCATAATGCACGCATTATTTCTGTTAATACTTCTTCTGCTTGAATTTGGTTTAAAAATTGCTTTCTAAACTTACCAAAGTTTAATCTTGTATAGTAAGAAAACAAAGTATCCAACGAAGTTGAATCCCAACTGCTTGCGCCATACATATTGTTCATTACATCAGTTATGATATGTTTTAAAGAAGTCCTATTGCCAGAAAGTTCTCTACCACCACCGTCAGAAAAAAGAACTTTATCTTTTAAATCAAAAGTGTCACTAATATAAATTGCGGGTTGGCTGTGGTTGGTTATTGTGCATTCAAATAAATGATAAATTGGCGGATGTGCTGTGATGTCGAGATCGAGGCTACCGTCGGGTTTAATGTATAGTGGTATTTTTTCCGGTTCGTCTACCAATACCAAGATTTCTAAAGCCTCTACCTCGTTCCAATCAGCCAGTTCTCCACCTTCGACTAATGTGTCTAGAGGAAACAAATTTTGACCTTTTAATACAGGTACTGGAAAAGCTGTAGCAGCTACACCTGAGACCAACGCCGAACCGTTGTAAGTGTAGATGGTATTGTTCATTAATATTTTATCGTTGGCAACAGGGTGGTATGAACCGCTCAAGTCTTCATAAGACGGTGAATATGTCCAACTTTTTCTTTTAAACTTATTTGTTGAAGTGTCATAAACTATATCCCCGTATCGAAGTGTAGAAAGTATTGAGCTAAGAGAAGCGGTGTTGCCGGATGTGATTACATTGAGCTTGTAAATTTGTGCCGGTGTTGTTCCTGTGGTACCGAACCCTCCCAATACTCTATCACCGTCAGGAAAATTATTAACTCTATAGGTAAAGGGTTCGGAAGGCAGTACTGAAGAATGCCCCAGAGGTACTTCTTTTAATAGTGAAGCACTGTCAGTTACATAAGAGCCGTCAAATTTTCTGAATCGAATTTGTATTTTGTACCCAATACCGTACCTTCTCACCAGTGCTGTGTATCGGTTGTCGGGTTTAAATGACAATTTAATACTAAAATCCATACATAAACGGACATTTTTTTTATCAATAATATATGAGTCATTGGCGTGATTGATTGGTAATGAGGTTCCAAAAATTACTGGATGCTTGTCCCCGTACGCAGGGTTTTGGTATCTATAAACTTCTACTTCGCTGTTTATTTCACCATTAGCACCAATATTGCTTTTAGAGTTTTGTGAGGAATTTACTATAGAAGGATAGGCAAAAGTAGTAAATTTGGCGTTACCTGTATTGGTAGCCGCGGTATTGGCAGAATGAATAGCATAACTTACCCCATCATAGGTATAGGTATTAGCTACTGTTTCTAAACGCAATAAATCTTTATCAATGATAGGAATGTCAAATTCTAATTTTTTGTAAAGAGTAATATTTGTTAGGTCAACAGCGTCTTCTGCATACATTGTTATTTTATTTTTTTCTGCATTTTCTTCGAAACCTGAGCCTGTAATAGATACAAATTGTTGTTCATTGGTGTTGAATTGTTTAATATTTAAAGGAGCAGTATCGGGTAACCTAAACCCGTAAGAATTATCATCATCATCGTTTATTTGGTACGCGTAATTGACTTCCGTTATATAAAAGCCTATTTGCGCACCGACACCTGCACTTGTAACCAATGGTGCATTTAAGGTAATTGTTACCCCAGTGCCGGGGGTATCTGATATAGCTGTAATTGTTCTTTTTAATTTTAAATTTTGAGAACTTGCGGTCGTGTCTTTTGTTATAATAACTACATAATTTGAAGGGTCTGCTGTGATTTTAGCAATTAGCTCAGAAGGTGATACATACAAAGGAAACCCGTTACTAGCTAAAATGTCAGCAGTATAGACCAAAATTGTAGTTAACGAAGTAAGTTTTCCTGTAATATTTTTTACAACTGCAGAAGAGCCTTTAAGCGTTACGGATTGGTAAGTTATTAATGAAGAAATATTTTGTAAGGCCATGTTTTCCCATTCACCGTAAGTCACATAGGAAGGCTTATTTAACAGTTCTGTTCTAGTTTTGGCATATCTCGACAACGCTGGATCGATATATGAGTTAGGAAATTTTAAATTATTTTGCACAAGTAAAGAATCAACTTCAAATTCATAATCGGTATAATTAAAAGAATTTTTTCTGTTAACCCCAGTCATTTGTAAGATAGTATTGCCTGCATATTGTGTATACAACGATATTTTCGCGCCGTACAAAACTAATTTGGAATTGATTACAAAAGACCAGAATTTATCTGAATAACCTGCAAAATCTGGATGATTGTTATCTATAGAAAACCCGAAACCGTTTTGATAAGCAATGGAGACCCCTTTGTTTATATCAGAAGACGCAACTGGGTGAGAAATAGACTGGAAATTAATAAAACCAGCTTTATAAGTTATTCCACCTACTGTTATATCTGTAAAAGATGAAAAGTGAAAAGCTCCATCTATATATCCCAAATCGGTATCGTTAGGGATGGTAGTGTATAGTAATTTCCATGAACCGTTTAAATACATAAACAGTTCATTGGTGTCGGTATCAAGCCATTGATCTTTTTCTGCAGGTGAGGCTGGCGCGGTTGTTGCGCGAGTAGCGTTTGGCATGGTATCGATTTTAATTAGTTGTTCTATACCGACATTGTTTGCTATAACAGCGGTAGGTGAAGTCCCTAAAAGTGATACTTTAATATTTAATGAATGCGTGGCATAAGGTGCATTACTAAACTGCCCCATCTGAAAAGAACCGGCTTCTAGTAAAGTCACATAATATTCGGTATTGGCCCATTTTTCTGAGAAAAGTTTTTCTTGAGCATTTTCTTCTTCGATTTTTATGGTTTTTCCGGTATACTCTAATAAAAAACTTTTTAAAGCAGTTAGTTCCTCCTGAGTCACATAGTCTAAAGAAAACGCCGATTCTAATTTTCTTCGGTTACCAGTATTCAATACCTGTATAGACCCGTCCATAAAAGTGTGAAAGATTATACCGTCTTCGTTCTTAACTGAAGTATTTATTACTTCCAATACAACACTAAACGAATAAGCATTAATGGCGTGTCCACCGACTACTGAATCGAATTTCATGTGTCAACCCTTAAAAGATTTAGTGTTAGTTGTCGCCATTGCGCGGTAATTCGTTGACTCTCAGTTACAGAAAGAATGTATACATTATTGGTTGTTGCGGAATCGCCAAAAGGAAAAACGCCCGGTGTTACTAAAGAATTAACGGTGTGTCTATTGTTTTCGATAAGGGTCAACAATGTATTGTAAGATACATCTCTAATTTTTAACCCAAGTGAACATTTCGAATGAGTCCATGGGGTGCTTGTATATGCAATATTATTCCATTGATAATTATCTTTTCGATAGGTGATGCTGTTTTTTTCTGTGGTATGCACTATAGGGTATAAGTAATCAACATCAAATAATGATAAATTAATTGTGGCCATTTTTATTATTTTCGTTTTGAGCAGAATGTAGTATATCTACACTTTTATCGATGTCCACTAAAACATTTCTAACCTGCTCCAATTTGTCGTGCTGTCTCATGGTAATCTCTTTTAACTCGTTAAACGAAACTTCTAATTTAGTAACTGAGTTTGTCAATCCCATAAGAATTTTAAATTGCATTTCTAATAATGTTTCATCTTTGGATTTTTCTTTGTTTTTTTTAGAACCTCTATCCTGCTCAATGTTATTTTGATTTTTTAACTCAATTAATTTGTACAAAAAAGCTAGAACGGTTACGATGGCAACCGATACCGTGGCTGAATCTTCCCATTTCATTATGCGAATTTTAAAAAACCTTTCTTGCTAAATTCATTGACAAAAAAATCTGCAAATTGTTTTTTATCTTCATTAAGTGCGTTAATAATTTGTGACGCAGTAGAAGCTCCAGAAGAACCTACATGTATGGTCGGCGCGTAACTAATGTGGTTGGTAATACCTCCTGCTTGAGGTGAGTTATTATTTAAAGCATTAATAGCACCTGCACCTAATCTGTTTGTTGCACCTGCATTTAAAATTGCTTCTTGTCCTGCTTCGTTGACCTGTACCATAGCATTTTTTCCCTGCGGGAACCCGCCAGTTTTAAATTTTTGCTTGCGTACATTGTTCATTTCAAACAAACCTTTAGCACTAATACTCGCGGCCAAAGGCCATCCTGCCACTGGTCCTAAACCTAACGGAGGAGGTGATATTGCGGCAATTGCGGAACGCGCTGTATTTAGACCGATTTCAGATATAGCAAAAACTTTCATAGCCATGCCCATACTTTTGTATTGCTTGACAAAAGACATTCCTGCATCGATCATAGCTTGTGCAGTCTTAAAAGAAGCATCAATTTTTGCCTGTTGTATAGCCTCTTCCTTTTTAGCGACTTCAGCTTTAAACGCCAAATCTTCTTCAGCAAATTTTTTATTTATTTCCAATAGTTTAGCTTGGTGCGCTATTTGTAATTCTTCATTCGATATATTGTTTGCGTCAAGTATGGCTTGCTGTTCAGCCTTCCAAATTTCCAGTTCTTCGTATTCGCGTTTTCTGGAATCCATACCGGCCAAACGAATAGCTTGCAATTGTGTTTCTAATGCTTTGGCTTTATCTAAATCTTGTTTTGCGTGAGCATCTTTTACTTCTTGCTGTTTTTTTAGATAAAGTTCATCAAGTTCAACAATAGATTGATTTCCAGTTTCTAAAATGGTTTTCTGTTCGTCGTACCAAAGTTTTAAAGCGTCTAGTTCCCTTTGTCTTTCCTCTGTATTAGCCAAACGAATTGCTTGAGCAGAAGCCAATGCTTGCTTCATCGCGGTATCGTCTACTTTTGGAGCGGATATACTTACTCCCTCACCGGTACCTGTTGTTTGAGTGACTATTGGGTTATTTTTTACAGTACTGGCAACTTTAACCACAGTATCCGCAATATCTTGCATGTTTTGATCGAAATTTTTATTGGTAGTTTCAGCGTTGGTCCGTAATTGTTCTAGAAAATTACCACCAGTACGGTCCATTGCGCTGCCGATATCAGCAATAGCCTGTGGAATTGCTTTAAAATTACCTGTGACTAATTGGGTCAATGCGTTACCAACGCCTGCAAGTATGTCAGAAACTATACCAAAAGCCCATTTAATTTCTCCGTATACTGTTTGCGCGCCCAACACTAAAAAATCAAAAAAGATTTGAAACGCGTTCCACGCCACCCTTACTGTCTTACCAACAACAGAAAAAACATCAGCAGTATTGGATATACTTTGTTGCATAGAAGCCATTTTTTCTGGAGAAGATTGTATAGAATCAAAAAACATATTTAGTGCATCAGTAGTTTGTTTTATAATTGGAAGGAGGACTTGAATTTTTACATTCTGTACTTGCTTATTCATTATATCAATAGCGTCATCGTACTCTTCTATTGCTTTTAAAGCATCACCTCGAATGACAATTCCTAATTCATTGGCTTTTTTTGCCATTAATTCAAAACCTTTGCCACCTTCGTTTAGGAGAGGGATCAAGGAAATACCACTTCTACCAAATAAATCAACAGCGTAAGAGGCTTTAATGGTCGAGTCGTCGATATTGGCAATTTTATCCGCCACTTCTTTCATTAAATCAGAAGTAGGTTTAATTTGTCCACCTGCATCTTTAATGCTAATGCCTAATGCGTTAAAAGTCTTTCCTCCTTCTTCGCCTCCCAATACAGCATCGCCGATTAATCTGGAAAATTTTTCTATAGCGCCGTTAAAAACCTCTGTTTCAACTCCGGCCTGTCCTGCGGCAAACTGCCATTCTTGTAAACTGCTGGTGCTTATACCCAGTTTTATAGCGGTTTTAGCTAGTGCATCACCGTAGTCCACCAAAGCAGAAATTTGGCCATATATTGCCTTAGCGACCTGTATGCCAATAAAACCTAAAATAGCGTTCTTTACATTTAGAGCGCCAGAGACAATACCTTTCAAAGAACTTCCTAACTTGGCAAGACTTCCAGAAATTTGTGAAGAGGCTTGTCCAGCCTCTTGCGCCATTTTTTTCATGGCGGGGGTTACTAAATCTTTTAATCTTGCGACTATTGATAATTCTGAAGAATCCGCCATGTGTATACGCGCTCACTTTCACTTTTTTGATTCGTTTAAAAATTCGTTTTTTCTAGCTTCATATACATTACAGGCCTGCAGAAATTTGTATGATTGGTTTTCGTAACTTTCCATTTTAGCTCCTGCAAATTTTTGATGGTATGTATATTTGTCGTACCATGTAAAAACGCTTTGAGGTATAAATTTTCTAGGGCAGTTCCAGTATACGATTTTTTTATTGTCGTATACTTCTACTTGAACTGGTAAAGGTGCGGAGAACCCTCTACAACCCATTTTCTGTGCCATTTTATCATCTGTTTCGCAATGTCTACAGGGGGCTGAAGACAATACGCCAGCATGATACCCCGCTAAAATTCTAAACCCTCCAATTCCTCGTGAGTTAATACTGATCTTTCATTAATAACTTCGTGAAGTTCGATTTGCAAAGGCGCTGGTAATTTTTCTAAGCACAGTATATGGACTTTCTCTCCGTTGGCCTTAAAAATTATTTCCTTATCCTCACCATCGTAAAGATTTTTCCAACCTAATATGTTAGTTTCTAAAGTCTTAATACGAAGAGCGCCAGCAGTAAATTGCATTTGATCGCTTCCGACTGAATACATACCAGCTTGGTCTTGCGCTTTTGCTACTTGTATTCCATTTAGACCTTTGAGTTTAAACACCGGCCATTTAGATTTGTCCTCTGGGAATAGTTGTCTATATATCTTCGGCGTGTACAAAAAATACGCCTCTGATGTATAGCCCAAAAATCCTTTGAGCTTTTTCTTTTCTTCTTCTGAAAACCTGCGGTTAATAGTTTCCATTTTTTATGCTCCTTTTGTTCCTATTAAAATTTCAAAAGAGCTATCGGGAGTACCGACTGCTCCAGTTAGAAGGTAAGTTTTTTCGTGAACTCGCGCACCGTTTCTTTCGCCTGCGCTTACGGTAATAAGTTGTGCAGTAGGCGCTAGTAGTGTAACAGGAGGGGAACTGGATAGGCCAATGCTAACCGCACGCACTGTAGAACCTATCCAGTCCGCATAAAATGACTCTTCGGCTAATCTTTTTGCGGTTGGGTTGAGAGTCAAGGTAGTTTCTCTTCCAGCTATATAAGCCCCTTTTACACCAGAACTGTCAGCAGGGTTGCCCCATATCTGAACATCATTGCCAGTTTTAATTTCAAATGAATCAAAATCTTGGGCAACGCTATTTACAGTTGCTGTACATGACAACAAAGGAGGAGGCTGAGTTGTAGATAGAGATGTTGGATTAATGGTATTGGCGAATAAATAATCTTCAATTAATGCGAATCGACCTGTCATTTCAAACATTATTTGAATAGGTTCACCAACAGTACCTACAAGAATAGTAGCTTCTCCCATAGCGCCAGCAAATTCAATCCAAGACCCGTTAGGACTAGCCCCTTCAGCAGTTTCCTGAATGTAAAAAGTCATAGGTATATGGGTACACTCAGAACTAGGAAAATATGAAAGTCCGTCGGTTGCCGATGCTAATGCTACTGGTAAGCCGTCAGTCCATCCAATACCTTTGTACCCACATGCCTGAAGCATTTTTCCCCATTCAGGTTCAGTAGCAGAAGTCGAAAGGTCTATTTTAAACGAAACTGTCCCAGTACGCGCGCCCATAACAGATGTATGAGCATCGAGACTGCCGTTTAATACCTTTCTTTTATATTCGGCTACTTCGTGTGAATAAGACAAATCGCTTATTCTGACATTGAAATTTGCATCCGCATTACTAAGATTTTCCTTAGTGTATGGGGTTGCTTCTAGTTTGCCAATTAATGTGGCTTTATTTAATAAAAACACCTTATCCTCCGATATTTGGGTTTGTTAATTGTATTCTATAATACACTTTTACTAAAAAAGAAATACCACCTCTAGGTTTTTCACTTCTGGCCCCAAAATGGGTATTTCTCTGAATAACAGCATTTAACGCTGTAGCATTTCCGTTTGAATCTGGCAATGTATAGTTGGTGCCAAAGAATTTTTCTATATCAGCAACTACCCTTTCTTTTGCTAACGCCATATTTTCGTTGTCGTTAATCCATACATCGACAAATAAATCAGCAACTTTTTCGTAAAGGCCGGTGCTGTGCCCACCTTGTAAAGTGTTTGTATATGTTTCGTCTCCCCAGAAAAGATCGATAGAAGGAAAATAACCTCTTTCTGCATGAGTCACTATCTCTGTATTGACTTCTTCGTATATGTTAAAATACCCCAACCCTTCGGTAATGAGGTTTTTTAGCCCGTACTCGACTGCATTTCTAATGCGCTCTCTCAAACTCTGCCTTTCTGAGTAGGTTAAGAAACCTTTTCCAATAGCTACCGAACTGGCACTATTCCCACCTAAATATACAGCTTTATTACCAGCATATCCAGTAAAAAATAACGGAGAGCCAAATCCGTAAGCTGGCGGGGTAGGTGGAGCTATTAATGCTGAAATTCCAGCAATGAATAATGGAGATTTAAACCCTGCGGCCATTTATTCTCCTACGAAGGGTCTACACCAGTTACAGGATCAGCACCAGCAGTAGTAGAAATGTTTGCCGTCCATGCGGGGGTAGCATCGTCTTCTTTGGTAACTGTCAAAACAGCTCCAGAAACAGACCATTTATTTCTTAGAAATCTAACGGCATTTTTTAGTGATCTAGATGCTTCACCAACAAAACCGGCCAGATCAATATTGAAAATCGTTTTTGCAATGTTCTCCAATTCAGCGGAGGCTATTGCACCGTTTTTAATAGCGCCTGTGGCAACTTGAGCAGAAGTGATGGAGTCAGTAGCTAGTTTGGCTGAGGTGATGGTATTGTCCGCTATCTTTGCAGATGTAATCGCATTTGAAGCAATTTTCCCTGCTGTGATAGCGTTATCTGCGATTTGTGATGATGTAATTGCGTCGCTTGCAATCGCACCAACTGCAATAGTGGCTGGTATTGATTCTATTGATGCAGACGCTTCTCCATAGGTTTGTATTGTCACGCTATCCGATACAATATTGGCATTTACAAATTCAATGGTTATTGTTTTAGCACTTAATTCTGAAGCGGTTAGTGCTAATCTCCATGTCTTTCGCCCGCTAACTAGCAAAGGGGTATTAGTGGAATTACCAGCATCCACGCCATCCTTAATTATTTTAATATCTCCAGAGGCCCAAGTAATAGTTCCTTGAAGGGTTTGATCTGTTGGGTTGTAAAAAACCAAATCAATGGTGTTTCCGGTATTGTATTTTAAAATGTAACTTTTCATAAGGCTAATCTCCCATAATAAATTTTCTTAAAAACCATAAATTCAAGCCAGACGGAAATACATTATTTGCCAACAGCATTTTGGTATTATCTCTATACATTACATAAGGATCGCAACTTAAAATATAAATTTCTTCTTTGGTTAACGCTCTAAACCAAACAGAAGTTATACCTTGAGCGTTAGGACCATCGATCCTCCATTGCGGTATCGATACTGTAGACGGGGCTGTCCCAGAAAAAGACACCACTGGTAAATACATTCCACCTTTTTGATAAATATAAACCTTAAATTTTTCTGAATTGACTGGTTTCTCCAAATCCATGCAAAAAATTAAAGAGAAAAAATCACTGGTGTTGATTACTGAAGACGGAGAAAAAGTGGCTGTAAAAGACCCGTTTTTAAATTGAATCTGAGTGCTGGATATAACCACCAAACCGTTTTCTAACGCGGCATCGCTTCCTAGTGTATAGGTATTTGAAGATGGGTTTCTTAGCATAGTGGCAATTGTCATTTTTTTTGTGCTAGTTATAGATTTTGCTCTATACCGCATACTTCGGTTGATAAGATTAACTGGCCCTACATGTGAGTATTGCACACTACCTGTTTCAACAGAATTAGGTAATAAAGCACCGATGGTAGGAGGTAGCCCCGGTGCCAAAATATTTAGCACCATGTCGTTGTTCCAAGAATCGTACACGGTATCAGTATCGTCCGGTGGTAATTCAAAGGCGTTTAAAATAATTAAGGTGTTATAAGGGCTTCTATGGTTACCATTCCACGGTTCTCTATTTATTGCATAAGGATTGTTTACAGAATTTTCCGACCCAGTACCTATTAAAGGCGACCCTAAAAGTAAATCTAAATTCTTACTGAAAACATTTTTAAATTTACAAGCCACTTCAGTAGTTGTTAAAAAATTTGTTCCGAAAGAACCGCCGCCGACGGTGGTATAGTTACCAGCGCCGACTACATTACTATACGATTGAAAGCCCCAGAAACTACCATTTTGTATTGAGCCGTTATTTTTAGCAGATACACTGGAACTATTACCAAGTAAAAAAATTGCACCGTAGGCTAAATTATTATTAACCTCAAGAGTTCCTGTTCCGTAGTTTTCTAAAAAGTATACACCACCGCCACTGCCGGGAGGACTCCAAAAAATGTTATTATTAAACAACCCTCCACCAGTACTGACATACTGAAAAATATACGAATAGTAATTATAATGGTCTACCAATATTCTTTCTACATTACAGGTTGAACCATACATTCTGAAAAATACTATTCCAGCGTTATGGTTTAACCCAACTCGAAACTGTATATCATGTATTTCAAAAAAATTATAATACATGTCAACTCGACCAACAGAACCGGCGCTGTCCCAAAGAATAATTACACCAGAGTCGAAAACACCATTATGTTCGTAGCCCGGTGCAGGCTCTATTATTACTTTTTTACTTGCACTGGGGTTGGAAGGGTTGTATGTTACAACTGTAGGGAACCAATTATATGTATAGTCCGGCCATACACGAATACGCACATTATCGGCCACACTATTCATATCAGTAGGCAATGCGTTAAAAGCATTAATAAAACCATTGACACCGTCATAGGTTTTACCTAATCCTACTTCTAAGATAAGATCAGCCATTAGGGTAAAAACCCACCTTGCACTAATTTAAGAGTTACATTTTGGTCGGGTGCAGGAGTGTATCTATACCTCCAAGCATAAGCATCTATTGGGATTTTCCTATTTCGTATAGGAAAAGTTTCATTAGCTGTTAAAGACCCTCTAAAGGTTATGCCAAAAAAAGGAGCAGATGCTTCCCTTTGCCACTCTATTGTTAATAAAAAAGGAGTACTTGCAGGTGGGGTAGGCCCGTTAATTATATCCGCGTCGATACCTATAGAAATTTTACCGTTTAAAACAAAAGTACTAGATGTTACTTCAGCACCACCAGCGTTAACTACTGCGTTTACCAATACTGACCCTGTTTGCGTACTCATTATGAATTACTCCATTCTGCTGTAAAAAAATCATCAAGCTCTTTTTGTTGAGCTTTGATAAATAATTGCTCCTTTTTGTATTTTTGTGCGTTATCTAAAAGAGTTTTTAATAAAGAATTACTTTTTATTTTTGCTGTTGCGGCGTTTTCTCGTTTATCCGATACATACTTTAAAGGGGGAAACGGTACTACTCCGTTAACAGGCTTGAATCTAACCTCCACTTCAAACCCTACTACTGAAGGATCTTCCGTTCCGTTGTCAATATATATCAGTTTTACAATCGGCTTTTCTATTTCATCTCGTATGGCCATACCAAACTTCCTTTGAGTTTAAAGAGGTGCTTTATAAATAAATTGATTTAATGCTATGGTTTCACCAGCTATTACGGTTTTTGAACTATTAGTTGTTTCAAAATCTCCACCCGCACCAGCTACAGTTACAGTACCGGTCATAACAGTATTACCTGCACGGTCTAAAAATACAGCATCATGTATTTCTCCTGATAATAAAGCAGATGTATTGGCGGGTTGATTAAGTGTGGCTTGTCCTCCACTACATGCACCAAACGCTGGATTTTGTAAAATAAAAATTGCAAGAATATTTCCGTTTATATCCCTAAAACGCAAACGACCACTAGCGTTACCAGTATTTGCATTTACAGCAGATACAGTTGCGTTGCCCATTAAATCACGAATGTTTGTTGCGTGTATCATCGTGTACTGACTGTTTCTTTAATCGCTTTTTCCGCTTCGGTAATAAATATTTTCTTACCAATTGAATTAAAGTCTTGACGAACAAAGGTTCTTTGAGGAAGATTAGGAATATTGAGAATATTTTTAACATTGATTTTTTCCTTTTTTGGAGGTGAAGCCTTTACGCCCTCTAAAGTACCTTTACCAAATTCGTGATCCTTGGCGTAAGGGCGGTTATTGGTGACGGTAGTGGTAATTTCACCGTCAGCACCTACTTCAGTTTTTGGGAACCACCCATCCCTAGCCCCGTTGGTATGCACATACAAACCAGTATCGTCTTCTTTTCTTCCAGAATACCATCTCTCTTGTATTTGCCCGATAAAATATAATCCTGCTCTATTAAAAGCAGATTCTAATTTCATAGTCATTTTTTCTGAAAGACGAGTAAGGTTTCTTTTAAAGGATTCGATATTGTCTTCTGTTTCACTAGACACTATAATACCTCAAAGGCGAAAGGACGGCAAGTACTTCAGGTCGTAAATTAAAAGCTCCTAAATTGGAATTAACAACAGATACAAATTGTCCGCTACCGAAAGAAGATGAATCTCTATTGACACTAGAATCTTCAAAATTGTCTTTGTGTTTGTACATGTATCGAACTTGCATATCGCAAGCAATACCTATTTCAGGAAATTGTTCAACCAAGGATTGTGAGGTGATTGTGGCTATAGTAGCGCCGACACCTACATCAGCAGACCCGTTTTCAGTAGTGTGCGAAGTTAATGTGTCGCCGACAAAAAATATACCGTATAAGGTTTCAACTGTGAAAATGGTACCGACAACACTAACCAAAATTCCTAATGCTCCACTGCTAGTTTTTATATATTTACCGGCGCTAGTGGTACCTGACACATTACTGACGGTAAAGACCGTCCTAGTTCCGTGCAAAGCACATCCCGCAGTATAAACTAATTTAAGTCCTTTTTTTGCAGTTGGTATGACTCTAGATAAAATAATACTTCGATTATGAATACCGATAATAGTATCGGTTTCGGAAGATTCGCCCCCATTGTATAGCCCTAATGAATCACTGTATACATTGGAAATTGCAGAAATAGGAGCGTATTTAGGAAAATAAACTTTTTGTGTGGCCAGAGTATCAAAGTACTCGACGCGTTCTTGCAGTAGAAAAGTTTTCCCTAAATACGACTCGATATTTCTGGAAATGGAATAAAGCAAAGGAGTTAAAATTCTAGCCTGCTCGAACGCTTTAGACGAATTAAGTTCTAATTCAAGAAAATGTCTTAGTCTATATATCGAAGAGCAGGCTATCATTCTTAGTACCCTAATACTGTGATGATGGAATTGTCTTGAGTTAGGGGTTCTAGCTTGTCAGTTTCGCCTAACAACGCAAGAGCGCCGAAATCACAAGTAGCAACACCGACAGTAGCGTATAAACGCAAATACCGTTTGGTATTTTTTGTTAATACACGCATAAGGTATACATTGTTGTCGTTTGCTTCAGTGATCTGAGCAAAAGCCCCACCTGATACATCCGCAGCATCGGACATATTGGAAGCCTCACCGTCTTGAAGTTTAATGTCTACCGTACCACCGGAACCGTTGGTTCCAGAATGTAGTACAAACACTACTTCATCGAAATCCCTTGTATCGATGGTAAGGCCAGCGGCCGAAGCCGCGCCGTAATTGTCAGGAGGGATAGCTGACTTGACCAGTAATTTTTCTGAGATTCCTCTCATGTATATACTCCTTTTTAAGTTTTTGTTTTTGTTTTTGTTTTTGTTAATTGTTAAAAATGACTACTACCAATCAGATTCTAGTACTCTAGCGTCGCTTACTACGGTAAAGGCACCTTCGTCTTTAATGTTTACATCGACATTTTGGAAAGCAGTAATCCAAATTTGACGATTTCTCATTGCAGAACCAGAAGCATCACCGGCAGTATTGGAAGTGACTACTTCAAACCCGCTCCACATTGCCAAAACCAATTGTGACCAATCTCCAAAAATAACTTGAGAACAATTGTTATTTGAACCTTTGGTAAGGGCACCTGAAAGCAGAGTAGTGGTGCGGATTTTTGCTTCCAATATATCCTCTAAAGTGGCGTTCTTTATTAGTGGGTTAATTACGGGCATACCGTCCGCTTGAGGTTGCCCCGAAAATTGGATAACTCTCTCGCGCTTCATGCCGGAAAGCACTTCAGGGCGCATTAAGAATCCTTTTTTGCTGTTTGGTTTAAGTAGGTTGGCTACATCTACTCTGGTCATCATACCAGCGGCTTTATCCACTTTAAAGCGAATACCGTTTGTAGCTTCCAAAGAAGCAGAACTGGTAAGTCCAGGATAATTCACAATACCTTTAGGCTGTGAATTTGTGCCAGTACCGGAAATGATGGCTTCTTGCCATTTTAATGCAATGCCTTCTGCAAGGCTGTTCTTAATTAGAGTTTCGGCTACTGAACCGGCTTGGGTCAGCAATAGTCGGCTTTGTTTGGTGAAACCAGCAACAGTCTTGGGACGAAGTTCGATTTGACCGAATGTAGGGCTAGATTCTGTAGGCGCTTCAGTTTCCCCTACCCAATACCCGGTAGTTCTTCCAGTTACTTTTGGTATATCCAAATTGCCGGTAAGTCCGTTTAGCACTGTTGGGCCTAAATCCATTACAGGCATAGAGGCGATAGCAAGCTGGATAATTTCATTACTTTTTTCTGTAGGTACTAAGTAACCGCCGTTAGCTCCGCTTTCAGTATTGTTGGCCTTATGTACAGCTTCAACCATCTCACGAGTGACATTGGCAGATTTTGAATTGCCCCAGACACCTTTATTGTCTTGAGCTTTTACGAGTTCGAGCCACGAAAAGTCTTTTTCGCATTCAGAGCCGGGCAAAGAAAACCGATTTTGTTCGGTATGCTTGGCAATTTCAGAAGCTACAATTTCAGTAATCTCCTGATGCCTTGCATTTTTTTCTTCTGCGGTTAAGGATTTTGATTCTGCGATCTTAGAAACCACTTCTGATTTAAAAGATTCGAGCACTTCTTTAATTTCTTTAATTTCTTTCATTTTTTTCTCCTTTTAGAAAGATTTTAAAATTTGAGAAAGGTTTTCCTTTACCAATTCAACTGCATACATGTCGAAATCGTTTGAATCGGACTCGTCATCATCCACATTTAATGAGGTAATGAGGTCATCATCGTTTTCCGGCATGTTGGAATCGTCGGTATTGGTTGCTTCCAACAAATTAGTCAATGTATCTGACGCTGTTTTTAAGGCGCTTATTGCGTCCTCAATAATTTTTTTATTTTTCTTTGATAAGACTGCACCTGCTTTTTCTTCTACAGTGCTGGAAAAATCTGAAATTGCTTTTTCGATTTTTTCTGCAACCTCAGTTTCGGTGTAAGTCTTTATTGGCTCTTCTGGAATGTTTTTAACCCAAGATTTTAATTCAGTTCGACTGACAATATTTTTGGTAATTGCTTCTTGAATAGCATTTGGATTGGCAGGAACACCGCATAATGTATGTTCTAAAAGTTCTTGGCTAAGAAACTCAACACCCCAAGGAGGCATACCTATAGCTTCTTTTTCTTTTATTGTTAAATTACCAGTTTGTTTGGGAATAAACCCTACGCTACTGGCTTTCATAAAACCAGCTTTAGCCAAACGAAAAGCTCTATCCGAGTCTTCAGATATATCAGCATCAGGGAATAGTATCCACATTTTTAATTTTTTTGCTTCAGGGTCGATCCATACCTTAATCCCAGAAGCAACAGGCAGACGGGAATAATCATGGTTAAGCATAATCACTGGATTTTTTCTAAAATTTTCCAAGTCCCAACCAGCCTGTCTAACGACATCACCGTATCGATCTACTGATTCGTCTGAGCATGTATACGCTAAAATACGATTTTCGTATCCGGGTTTATACTCTACGCCTGCAGCTACACATAGGCTTTTACATTCTTCTGCAGAAATTTTTACAGTATTGGCGGATTCACTAAAAAAATCTCTATTTTGGACCTCGTTGGATTTGTGAGATAGTACACCTACCAAACGATCCATATCAAAATCAATTGCTTGTGTTGAACTCACAATTATCTCCCAGTAAAATTAAGTGCTTGTGTGTAGAAATAAAAATAGTTGTCTAGTATAGATCGTTCTTCTTCGACAATCACCTCGTTTTTCTCTTCTTCTACAAGAGGGGCAGTGGATACTGCTGAGGACGGTATTGGGTTAAACTCTTTAGCCATTTTAATTCTTTTCCTTGTCGTTAGGAGGTATAGCTCTCAGGATACACCTGCAATTTATAATATTTCCAGCGCTTGCGCTAGTGTCTTTTGGATATTCCAAATTTTCTCCGTTATTAAAAGTCTCGCCTTTAGCTCTGTTAATTACCACACCGTCTAAAATGTCGTGAGGGAACTCGGCCCCTCCGGTACTGGACCGTACCTGATCGTCTCTGGAGGAAATCCATTCGACCATCTCAATACCTTCTTTATCGATAATATCCGCTCGGGCTTTTGCGTGAATAATACCGCTTTCTGTTCTAGCGATTGTGGTGGCTCTCCAAGGGTTATTATACAACGCTCGAACTTCTTTTTTTAAAAGTTCTGCCAATTCGGTAACGGTTAAATTTTCTTCTGTACCTTGCTTAACAGTAGCAATGATTTTATTTGACAATAGTTTGTTCGAGGTTTTATTGATATTTCTAAGGTACTTCAACCTCTCTTTCATTGCCTGAGTTATTAAAGGACTTTGTTCGTCCCAAGTAATTAATTCACCAAGTTCTTCTTTCATTCTCTGCGCTTCTTTTTTTACAGAAGTTTTATACTCAGGTAACATTAAGCGTCTAAGTATATCGGTTTGTTCTTTAAGATCGAGAGAAAAAGTATTTTCTGTAGGTAAAGCGCGAACCAAGGCTTTGTTATTTTTTCGCCAATCGTCAATGCTGTCCAACACCTTATTTCTTTGCTGAACAAAAAATTTGTCGGCCATAGCCCTAAATCTTTTTTCAGAAGGTTTTAAAACTTCTTTATAATATGAGTCTGCATACCTAGCACGCAGTTGCGCCTTTTGTGATTTTGTTAATACAGATTTTTTTGCTTTATCTGTATTTTCATCTGCATCTTCATCTTCTACTTCTTCAGCGTCTTCAGTGGTTTGAGTTTGGGGTTGAGAAGATGCAGTGTCGGGTTGCATCGGTTCTATATACATCACCTGCTCGGCCGGGGCCAGTCCGTAGGAGATAAACGAAGTGTTGGACCACGGTACAGAAGTAAGATTTAAATTCAAACCCAATCGTTCATTAATAACTGCCAGAGGTACCTGCATCTGAAACAATTCCTTAGCTTGCGCTAATTTTTCTGTCAAATTTTCCTGAAGTGCTTGTACTTTTGACAAATCGGAAACCAATCGATAAATGCCGTTATCGATATTTTTTATCCAAGTGTTTAACGCGCGGACAATTTTGGTATCGAGCGGTAATAAAGTTTTTTCCCAAAAGGCTTTATTCGATACCACAGCATTAGAGTAATTTACATCTTCGTACGATGCTACTTCCGCTTTAGGTACCCCTAGAACAGCAAGAATTTGGTCTCTAGTCCATTTTTTTTGGTCTATAAACATCATTTCGGCATGAGTTCTTTGGAACTGCTCGTAGCGTAGCCCGGAGTGCAATACTGCGTCTTTACCAGCATTATTGCTTCCTCCGTACAGTGCTTCCCATTGTTCTTTAATTTCTTTTACTTGGTCTGCGCTAAGTTTTGCGTCAGTAGTTAGCACACCTCCCAATGAGGCGTTATTATCAAAAAACGCTTCGTTTACCTGTGATGCTTTCAGGTCTTCCCTTAACGCCCCGTATATCGATACTAGAGGGCTAAGCCCTTTTAATGGGTTCTTTGGGTCAGTAAGATGAATACGAATAACCTCATCGAGACCAAAATTTATTTTTTTATCGTTAACAGTGAGCAACCACCCAGTAAGAATTTTATCGTCGTTAAGAATAGGCTGTACATACTGATCTGAAAAAGGATAAATTTCTACAGGTATGTCGCCTTTAGTTATAGAAAATTTTTTCTTAGACGAGCCAGTATTAAAAATTAAAAAACACTGACCACCATTTGAGGTTTGCGTAGGAAGTAACAAATTTAAAACAATGGTTTCAAGAAAACTGTCTCTATCCATCATTGAATTCGGATTGGATAACAAATCCATCACTGCATGATCAGTTACCAGTTCTCTTTCTTCGGTTTTGGTATAGTCCAATGCTTTTGGGATAGATACGATATTTCGGACAATTGCTTGGCACGCCGCGTAGACCCACGAGTTCAATATATAGGATTCTTTAGGGTCTGTGTTAAGACCACTGTTCTTGTTGTATTTAAAAAAATCAGGGTCTAAATTATCCCATCCTTTTTGGATAGCATATTTTTTTGCAAAATCAATGAAGCTACTCATATTGTATATTTGATCTTTCTTTGTTTTCTGGCCTGCCAAGCAATGCCCCAAGCAATGATGGAGTCGTCTTTTTGGTTTTTATCAGCTTCGTATCTACCACCGCGATCGACAAAAGTCTTACATTCGGCTAGAAAAATTTCATCATTCACATACATAAATCTTTCTTCTAATGCCTCATTAAGTTCGTCTAGTAATATAGGTCTGGTTTTGGCATTGGTTTGCCATCCCGGTACTTTTTCTGTTTTTGAATCGCCGTAAACATTTTTATCTAATTCTTTTTCTCTATAGTACAAATATGGATACATCATTGTATTCATTACCGTATTCATAGTGCTGTGGCCGTGATTGTTAATTTCACACGCGAATAAAGCATTGTTATATTTTCTTGCCAAATCAACACATTTTCTACCAAATACTTCTGGTCTCCATTTACCTCTAAGAACAGCAACCTGTTCTCCAGTTTCAATATCTAAAACACCACAAACACTATTATCACTATCCACCAATCCTTCAGCAGTATCTGCTCCTAATGTATATTCGCGATTAGGAATAGGGTTTTTCCAAATTATTAAATTTTCTCCGTTATTAATAGGTGTACGAACTCTTTTGGTCAGTTCTTCTATAACACCTAAGTCAAAAAACACATTCCCGCGAACTAAAAACGCTTGTGACCAATGCTCTGGATACTCTTGAGGAAAGAGTTTTTTTAAATCTTTTTGTTTTTGTCGTCTCCAAAGCATTTGAGCTGTAGACAAGTCTTGGGATTCCATTAATTCTTGTTCTTCAGGCGTAATTGTGTCCATGTATTGTTCTAATGTTTGAGGATTAGGTATGATAATATTTTCAGGGTCTAGAAACCAAGGATAAAAAAGAGGAGTCCATGTATTGTTGCCTTCTATCGCTTCTTTATACATCTCGTAATACCAACCGTTTGCGCCATTAGCAGTTGTTTCCAATATGACCTCACCGTGTCTAGCCGCTTCAGTAATACCTGCCATTAAATTGTCAATGGTATCAATATCACCGGGCCACCAAGCCACTTCAGAACCGTGCGCTCGGTATAGATTATCTCCGCGAGAAAACGAACGACTACCTGCAGTACCGATATGAAAAAACGAATTTAACGCTGGTATTTCCAGCGAGACTTTAGAATCATTGGTTCGATATTTCAGCCCGTGGTCCATTTTTCTCATTAGGTTTACCATTCGGAAAATATTCTTGGTGTTTTCTTTATTATCAGCGAGTGTCACGCATGTAGTATTCTGAAAGGAGGTAACGGCGCGATAGGATAGTGCCTGCTCCCAAGTGGTCATACCCATACGCCTAGATTTTAAAAGTAAAAATCTGGCAGGCTTTCCTTCCGCGCGCACTCTATCTTTCGTTTGCTGGTGTAGAATCTGTACTTTTTTTGGGACCAACGGTACGATAGTACTGTGCAGTGATTTTACCTTAATTCTGTCTAGAAAAAATTTTTCTAAACTTAAATCTCGGTTATCCCCAAATTCTAAGTACTCCTTGAGCTGTTCTTTTAGTAACTCTCCTACCGATATATAGGGAGAAGTAGACACTACTAAACCTCAATAATGGTTAGCGTCAATTCCTTTTCAGCAGAAACAGCTTTCAAAAAATTAGTAAAGGTAACAGCAGAGTTAAGAATGGCGCGTCTTCCTTTTAGTTTGCCGAATTTTTCTCCTAGAAGTATACATCCTTCAATATCGGCTACAGTGTTGCCGGCATGGAACAATATATAATTTCTGTTAGGGACTCCCGTCACCTGCCAAGTTTTTCCAAATTTTGGCGAATTAAAAGGAGCCACTTTATAGGTGCCGGCAGGTATACAGGAAACTTTTGGTTTGTTTCCATTGTCAGGTAATTCCAAGGTAACACAGAAAAGGTTATTGTTTATTAATAAGGCACCAAAAACCCCCTCGACAGGGGACTTTTCAAGTCGCACCAATTTTAAATTTACCGGCATACCCCTATGAATAGCATAAATTACCCAAATTGTCAAGTTATTAACAATTGATTATTGGAAGCCTCTGCAGACGGCTTTACTAAGGAAAGCTGATCGGACAGATCGTTGATAAAAATTTTTAACAATTCAGGGTCTTTTATGTGTCGGACTGCAGTATCAAATACCACTTTAGTGACATTACTTATTAACGAATGGCTGACATCGATTTTAATTTCTTTCCCGTATTCATCTCTAAATTTGCGTTCCAATATAAATTGAGCCGATCGGGTGGTTGTTGCATTTTCACTTTTTAGAAGTGTGACAAGGTTTCTTCTTTTAAAATTAGTGGTTTGATAATCGACGGCATATTTAAAATTGCAAAAATTATTTAGGTACCATTGATTTAATCTTGAGGGAGGTAATTTTACGATGTGCGCGGTATCGGGCAATGTCAGCCCAACAGCTAGATTTTTTAAAATCTCCTCAACAATTAATGGAGTAAACCCGCTAATTGCTTGTTCACTTTCAGAAGGATAAAACAATGAAGTATTTGGAGGGTGTAAGGTATCCAAATCTTCCTGAGTGTATACCTCATTGTCATTATCATTATCTTCTGATTTTGTCATTTTGTCAAAATTACTTTATTAAAGAAAGAAATTCAGCACGAACAGCCGGTTCTGTAAACTGGCCTCGTATGGCCGAGGTTGCCATTACACTGTTTTGCTTAGATACACCTCTTGCGCACATACACATGTGCTTCGCTTCTACTGTAACCATTACACCTTGGCATAACGGCACATATTTGAATATAGCGTCCGCTATTTGTTGGTTGAAGTTCTCCTGAATTTGTAACCTTCGAGCGTACACTTCCACCAATCTAGCCAATTTAGATAACCCCACTACCTTACCTCCCGGTATGTAACCAATATTGACTTTACCAAAAAAAGGCATAATGTGGTGTTCACAAGCACTGTAAAATTCGATGTCTCGGCAAATTACCATATCTTTACTATCACTGGTAAAGACTCTGCCTAAAATCTCTTTGGGGTCTTTTGTATACCCACTGTAAAGTTCTTTCCAAGACTTTACTACTCTTTTTGGGGTATCAATTAGCCCTTCTCGTTTAGGGTCTTCCCCGATAGCCTCAAGCATCCGAATTACTATGTCTGTATGAGGGTTGTCTTTATTCTCCCAAGGGAACTCTAACCATACATCAATATTTTTTTTCTGGTACAAAGCCCAAAATGCTTTTTTCTGGTCTGTATACCTTTTTGCAGTAGCACCGGAATCAATTAGGTCGTCAACAACAACATCACAGGTTTCAACAGAGTCTACTTGTTTGGCTAAACCTAAAAATTCCAATAAGGTAGCAATATGGTATCCTCCTGAAGGGACTCCATATACCTTTAACCCCCTAAACGATTCAGGAAATTTTCTTAACAAATCATCCTTGATTTTTTTGGTGCTTAGTGTTTTTATTGTGGGCATACTAGCCTACCTTTCGTTTAAAATTTTATGAAGTTGAAGTGATATGGCCCATTCACTACCTAGTTCTTTTACTTTGGAAACCGTGTTTGATATATGAGTTTTATTCTGCACTTCGTCATATACATCAATAGGTTGAAGATATTTGTACGGTATATTAAGATCGGCAAACGCTTCAGGAGTTATTAATGGATTAGGGTGAGGGTATAATACTTTAACACATCCTACTTCTTTCCATTGAATTTTGCATCTCTCTAACGGCAATTTAGGGCTAACTGTTATATGATCGAACATACCTATTAAGGGTAACGGTATTGCCAATGTGCCGTTGGTTTCTAAATGTACAGAATAATGTTCTTTATTTAAAATTCTTACCAGTTCTGTTAGATCACTGACTCTCTGAAGTAAAGGTTCGCCACCTGTCAATACAATTGTGCTGACCTTGCTATTGCCGATAAGTTTTTGTACTTCCAATAAAACTTCGTTTGGTGTGTATGTATACCCTTTTTCAAAATCAGTATCACAGAATGGGCAAAGACTTTGCGCTCTTGTTTCTGGGTTACCGGACCACATGTTGCATCCACCGAATCTAACAAATACTGATGGAACGCCTGCATAAATACCTTCACCTTGGATGGTGATGCCGAATATTTCTTTTACTACTAGCATTTTTCATACTCCACAAAACAATTTTCAGTCTCCCACAAGACAATTTTATAAACATCTATATCTGACCCTTTAAAAAGTTCGGGGCATATATCTTCGCATAAATACTTTGCCATATTTTCTGCGGTAGGATTATAAGGCATAGCGTAGGTTTTGTGGTTAAAATACTTTTCAGCAAAACTGCACATTTCGGCATCTTGTTCAAAATAAATAAAACCGTGGTCCCACCAAAGGTCAATCCAGTTACCTACCTTTGCCTTTAACTCAGAAAAATCAATGACACGACCTACACTATCTAAACCTAATGTCGGCTTAGGCCTTGCATGTATATACAGCACATAATTATGCCCGTGCATATTACGACACTTACTTTCATGCTGATGAACTCTATGGCCTGCGCAGAATTGTAAGCGCCTTACTGCGGAGTATTGTGTAGTCATTATTCAAGCCTTTCGTCGTCGCTGTATTCTATAGGGGTTACTATACTCAATTGCCTGTAATTGATATTGGTGAAGGCTTTTGTGTCTAGGCGTACAGTATCAGGAATAATTTTACCGCTTGGTGTTTTTATAAAAACCTGATAGTTTAGTTGAATACTGTGAGTATCACAAAACCTTTTTGCTTTTTCAACAAAACCAAGTCTTGTATTGATTGGTAAGGAGATGGTTAAAAAGGTAGGTTGTACTACTTTGACCCATTTACCTAACCTTTTAAGAGAAGTAACCTCCGGGCATAAATACAGGTGTTGAGCTTTTACTAATTTTTCTGGAGATGCTAAATTGGAAATAACGAACACCGTATCAAACCCTCTTAACGGGCCTTCTACTTCTATACCTTTCCATGATTTCCATTTTTTTAATTTAGGTATTGGCATTACTGACCTTCCTTTATTAATTGCGCTAGTCTGTCTAGCATTAGAGAGTGGTGTATTGACGGCATTTGAATAACATGCTTTTGAGCCTCAAAACTTTTTTCATCCATACTACAATAGTTAGCAATCTTTTCTATTGCGTCTTGTTTATTAAAAGGTGTATATAGTGAATTTGGGTTACTGTAAAGTGCTTCAGGAAAACTTCTAAAACAAGGCGCAACAGTAGGAGTGCTTAATGCAGATGCTTCCAACATGGTATAGGACACAAAATCTTGTCTAGCACAATTGAATTGTACCTTGGCGTTGGCAAGTGTGGTATAGTATTCTCTCTTGGTACAATTTCTTTTTATTATCAACTTGCCTTGTTTTTCAAGCCTAAGTGCATACCTAACAGCTTTCTCTTCACCCCTTAACTCTGAGGCTCCGGTGCATACTACAAAGTCGAACTTTGAATAATAACTAGCGACTAAATCTAAAAAGAACTCTGGTTGTTTTTCTTTATCAAATCTGGACGAATACACCACGGTATTGGTTCTTTTATTCCAAGGAACTTCACTTCCAGCGATTCTGCGCACATCATCACCGCTAAAAGGAAGCCCTAAGACATGTATATCCTTATTCCATCCTGCTATAAGCATTGCTTCTTTGTGAATAGAAGAACCACAAACAATTGAAGCGGTCTTGCTTACCATCATTTCGTAATGTCTTATCCATTCTAACATTGGGTAAGTAAAGTCGTCGATGTCTACACTTTGCGCATGGTTGCGGGCTATTATACGAGGCGCTTTATCTTTTCTTTGTGCTAATATGTATGGCAATGCTTCATACCCCGGTGTGAACATATCGTCTATATAAATGACATCGTTACTAGTTATTTTAGGTAAAGCCTTTACCAAATTTGCCATTTGAGTTAGTGCGTAATGACTTCTACCGTAAGCATCTAACACACTACCTACCTTAATCTCGTTACCTAAAGGTAACCCGTGAACTACGACTGCTTTAATCTTATTTTTAAGAAAAGCCGAAAGAGTCCAGTTCATCAAAAGTTCTGTATACCTTTCTTTGTAAGGCTCTAATGGCAAGTAATAAACAATTCCTTTATTCATCAGCTGAGTACCCTCCACAATTTTCTGAATCTTCCCACACTTCGACATCAATACATTTGAATTCTTTTGCGATTCTTTCAGCTAACATTTCACAAGAAGTTTGACCAAGCAAATAGCATTCGTCTTGTTTTTTATATACATCCGCCAACCAATTGGTTATATCTCTTTTTAAACAAATAAACTCTGTATCTCTGTCGGCATGACTTACTTTTTTTGTAGCAATAACGGTAAAGATATGTCTATGAGGTGACGACAAAAAAGAAACGCGACCGTAAGCACTTGGCCAATAATGTATTCCCTCAAACTGAACTCTTGATTTGATATAGAACATGTTCAAACTCCTTTAAAGCTAAGGTTTTATTTGATTTGTATAAATCGTTGAATTGAAAAAACTCTTTTTTTGCCTCAGTATAATTCAACGGCTTATTGACCGTCATGTGCTTATAGGTGTATACAATAGTAAATAGCCAAGCCAATCCTGACACAGCTAAAAAAGTTTTTTTATTAAAATTATTACAGTATAGGCTATACTTAATACTGCTTTGGATATTTAAAACACCTACAGCACTAAACATGTTTCTAGCTAGGTTACCGTTAGATGCTTCTTTAATAAAGTCTACACCGCTTCTTATAAAGTAACTTCTGGTTTCTTCTGAAAGAGAGGCCCAGACGCTTTTGGCTGAGGTAGAATTTACATTGCCTAACGCCTTACATCTAGTGACTAGTCCTTTTTTAGGCTCAAACTCAGACATAATCCCGAAACGCATACCAGCAGTATATGAACTACTATCCCCACTATATATAGGCAACTGAAAAATATCGGGAAATCTTAAAAAGCCTAATGCGTGTATTTTGGCTTTGCCTTCTGAATACTTAAACGCTTGTTGGTACCTATAGTGCGCTCTCTTATCTGAGGTTCCAACTCCGCCTGCAACACATATATACTCATTGATTTTGACAAAGTCTTTCATTAATGAGTATTCCATACCGTCCACTAGCACAGGCATAGGTTTTAAACCAGCACTTAACATGCTGTCTAAATTTTTCATTGACTGCTTTACATTTTTCACTTCATCTAGCATTATGTATTGCCAGCATTTACTATAGTATTCTCGGCAATACATAATATATGTATTAAGGTCTATCGGCTTACCCAAAGAATAAGCACTAAACGCTCCACTATCTATCAGCACATCGAAATACTTTGCGTAAAGCATGGCATACTGCAAAAAATCTTTACCCTGCATAAGGTAATGATGGCTGAACAATAGATTAAGCAATAGATACCTGATCTTCTGTGAAGTGATCCATTAAAATTCTTTTAACAGTGTCTTTGACTTCTGATGTAAACGCGGTGTCGTGTACCTTTACAATTATTTTATCAAAGTTTACCTCATCAAATTGTTCTTTGGTTACTTCTGGTAACGGTTGCCACTCAGGTACTTTTAATTCGTCTAGATTCAAATCTTCAAGATATACATCGTCCAACTCGTTTAAAAGTTCTTGTAACTTGGTGTCGTCGTACATACCAGAAATGCCTGTATGGTTCAAGGCTATGTTAGCCGCTTTTTCTTTTGAAAGAGGGAAATCCACCACTATTACATCAGTCTCGGTAACTCCTTTTTGAATTAGGTCGTATAGACGCTGATGACCACCGACTACATTGCCTGTCTGTTTATTCCAGACGATAGGTTGTAATAGGCCGAAAGTATCAATGCTGTTAGACAAGCCTTGTCTTGCCTTGTCGGTCATCATTCTGGGATTGTAGTCAGCAGGTTTTAAAGACTCAATACTAACTCGTGTTAGTTTTATATGGCCTTTTGAGGGGTCAATCATGTGAAATCCTTTGTGCGGTTTCAACCATGATACATCGGTGGAGACATTTTGTCAAGTGTGCAGGCAAAAATTAAAACCAATGGTGATGATGACATCCTTATTATTTTGTCAAAATGTCATTATCATTTCGAAAATTGTCAAAATGTCAAAATCGCCACTGTTACAAAAATGCTGTCAAAAATTGAATCTGTACACTCCTGCATTTCTTATTTTCACCAGCGAAATTTTGAAAATTTTACAAAATGCACCGATGTACCCTACGGCACACAAAATACACCTTTGCATTGCAACCTTTAAAATTTTAAAAATTTGCCCAATAATGCACCAGTGTACATACCCTAAAAACAATGTAATTAATTAATAAAAATATTAATTTATTAAAATAATATTATAGTAATATATAACATGATGATTTATTAGGTATTTACGCGAAAATTAATAATTTTATTAAACCAAAATTTCATATATATGTAGTATACACTCCTGCATTGCATTTGAGTTTTTTGAGTCTTCTTTTAAACCGTGTTTTTAAACCCTACACGCCCTTCAAATTTTAGGGGTATCAAAACATACCCCTTACCACGAAAACGGTATTTACCGTACTCAAACAAAGAAATAAACCCCATCCCCTCACCCAATTCACAATCAGCCCAAACAAAAAGGAACTTCTTGTACAATTCCGTCCAAAAAGTACCTTTTTTCCACCTTTCCATCCTCAATTGCCATTTCTAGCTTAAAAACAGCACCGGCACATTTTTTAGAAATTTTTTTAAGTTCGTTTTCCAAACTAGGTAGCGTGTACTTTTGAAACACTATATCTCCACTCATTCCGCCAATCAAAGGTTCTGTTAATTTCCTTTTCCGAACCTTCCGGCGCTCTTCTAAAGTTTTTAAGAGAACATCACCGGCACCACCGTTATCACTGACAATACTAACCTTTACCATTGTACAATCCCTCTTTCACACGGTACCACTACTACCACAACCCCTGTATCAACTTTCCCGTCAAAACAAAGCCCATACCCTTCTGAAACTTTCATGTCAATATGCTCCAAGCCTATACCATTACCTCTACCACTATCTTTAACTTCTAGCCGGTACAGAAGCCAAAAGCATACAGCATAAATCACAAGTGAAAACAAAACAAACCATCGAAACCTAAACCACATAATCCACCCCTAATAAACTTTCTGCTTCAGCTTGTCCTGAAACTTCCATAATTCTCAATTTATCGTTATACACATACCCATGATCTACCATTGCCGCACAATACAACCCACAATGCAATTGTGTTAATGTTCCGTTGCCGTCAGTTACCAAAGCCTCAGAAACTTTTACACCGTCTTGCCAAACAATTGCCTTACCAGTCACAGGAGTGGTGTCCCAGTACACATCTAATCTAAACCAAGTTTTCTGCGGACCTCTATACCGTCCGGTAGTGTCTAAACTGGAATTCATTTGAAATAAATGCGTTTGCTGCCCCTGAACCGGAACATGCACCAATCTTAAATACCCATCTGCTGTGAGGTTGACTAAAACTGTTCTAGCCCAATTATCAGAAGGGTCATTGCTTAATGTTACCAACGACAGCCAATCATCGACTCCTGCTCGTTCATACAGCGTCATATCGAGATGAATATCTAGCGATAACAGTACTGGACCGACAAAAGCACCAGTACCACCGGCATCTTTGTACATCTGAATGGTGGGGTAAGCTCTGTGAGGTTTATAATTTACACCTTCACCGTCATTATTAAGCGCTCTAGCGATTAAAGGCCACGCCTTAAAAGCGTAGTCCCCTACAGTTTTATTTTCAGTCAATAAGTTACTGGAAGAATCGTACGAAGCCCCGCCTTCGATGTAATAACCTAGCGAAGTAAACTGCGATACCGATTCAAAATTGGTTGTGAATATTTTTCCCATTGTTAACCTTTCTTATTTTTTGTTGCTTTATTTCTTTTGACTAAGATACTTCCAATAGGCCCGATGAGTACTTCTGAGGTGTGCTTTAACTCGAAAAGTCTCAGTCCAGCCAAACCACTTCCAGCCAAACCATCCACCAACCCCAACGGCTTTACCGTATTCCGCCTCACTAACACGATATTCTTTACCAACATGTCTTAATCCAAACATTTTAGCTAAAACTGAGGTAAAGACAATATCGTTCCCTATATATACATTCGTATGGTCGATACATTTCTTGTTATATCTATTGCGAAAATCTTTATTGCCTACTGGAGGACTGCCAAAAGTAATACACGACAAAGGCTTAATCAATGATAAATTATCAGCGGCTACCGTAGCCAACGCACCTCCTCTGGAATGCCCTATTAGATATACATCATGGTTCAAATATTTTTTTAAAAGAACAACTAATTCTTCTGCAAAAGAATTATAACTATTCCAAAAAGAATAGTGTACATCATCTCCTTTACTATACGTACTAAAAAATTGACCATTCGATAACCAATCTTGAAAATCATCCGATCCTCTAAAGACGATGAACATTTCTCTAAACCCAAAAAAGACTTCACAATAATCGTTATCTTTTTTTAAAACTAGATCGCACTCTATTTTAGGACTTTCATCGTCCCTATACACAGCATCACAGTATTTCCAGCATTTCACTAACAAAGAACTCATACTACTCCTTCTTTCTTTACTGCCATTTCGTTCAAATACAAATATTTTTCGTCTAAGTACTTAACAGCGTCTTCCACACTTTCTACCATTTTACTAATCTCATAAACATCCTCTCCGTGAACATTGCGAAAAGTCAGTCCTATCAATGCTTGCTTTTCAAAACCGTAACCGGTACTTATTTCTAAATAATATCCTGCAGTAAAGCGCCCCTGCTTCCATATACGAGGAGTCATCCAGTTATTACCCTTAAAAGGCACCGAACCTTTGATAGGAGAAGCGCCTATATACTCCTCGCAAAGAGCTAAAATTTCAGAATCTGGGATTCTTTTTCTTTCGTTACTCATTTTTATTCCTTTCTTTTAAACACCAAACACCAAACACCGACACTCAATTACTATTAACCTTTACTATCGTAGCTTCAATTTCTTCTGTATAGTCTTTTACATTTAACTTACGATAGGTTGCAACGGCAAAAAATCCATTAGGAGTTTCCGACGACCTTGGCACCAAATAAACCTTAATATCTTTTATGTATATTCTTCTATCCGCTACCAATGCCTCCAAGAGTTCAGTACTACTCACGACAATTTTTCTAATCTTATATAGAGAATAGTGTTTGATACTCCAAACTGTACCAACCAACATTGCACCGCTCATTAACCCTAAACACCAGCTAATAAATAAATCATTACTCATACAGCCTCCAAATCCATCCACGCCACATAATCACATACTGTACAATTTTTAATACGATCGTCAAAAGTGCAAAAATAATGGCTTTGAGGCTGACCACTAACCACCATCACGCCATGCAAGGTAACTATTGTACCGATCTCAAATACATGAGCCGGATGCCATTTATTTCCTATAATTCGATACTTACCGGGTTTAAACAAATTATTATCAGGATCAGCAGGCTTCGTTTCCGCAGTCCGTATTCCACTTAATCTTTTTTCTTCCAACGAAGCATAACCGGATATATCATGCCATGAATCCGCCCAATTAGGATCACCGTTAAGTATCCTCGACACCTTATGCATTATCATTTCCAAGGCTTCTTTCTGAGAAGGTGCTAACTTGCTCCATCCTTTAGTGTTTCTGATGATGTCTTTTAGTGATTGGCATATATTGGAGAACTCGGGGAATTCTCCATATCTTTCACCACGCTCGTTTAATGTATTATCTATACTCATAACATTTTCCCTTCCATGAGGCCGGACCATGTTTGTGTTTTATGGTCTTTATGACACACATAAACAAATCCGTCAAACTCAAAAGCAAAAGACAATAAGCCTTTTTGGTTTGCTTCCATTCGTTTCTCCTTCCAAACTTCTTCTAAGGTTAGTTTGGAATACAATCCTTTTTTAGCATTTTTTAAAAGCACATCCGTGGAGTATTTAGATACACCAAAACCCTCAGGAGGAGTCATTTCAATTATCTGCTGTATAACGCCTATCACCGTTTCCTTGTTGTATGTCATTTTACCTTCCTTATTGTTTATTACTTTATGATTCCGTGGTTTCTGAATTACTTTTTGAAATTTTTTACTCATCTCACTATCAATACTAAAAGTTTGTGTGAAAAAAACCCAATTAGAAAACTTATTATTAGGTACTTCATAGTTCAATTACCCCCACAGGTTTTGACCATCTGTCATTTATTTTACCAGTGCTGTAAATTTTACCTTCGTAAATAAATACGAATTTAAAAAAAGACTTGCGCTCGTCAGCTATTTTTATTTTCTCTTTCCATACTTCCTCTAGGGTGGGCTTGGAAAACTTCCCTTCTTTTGCCATTAAAATAAACTGCTCAGCAATTTCCCAATCATCACTATTCTCAGGAAACATATCTTGGCACTGTTTAAAAACTCCTACTATTGTTTCTTTATTGTATATCGCCTTGCTTTCGATTTCTTTAAATTTACTGAATTTGCCTTTTTTATCTGGGCAATCAACACTAACATGTTCTCCGAACGTTTCATTACACCTATCGCAAACAGCGTTATGGTCAGATTCATCAACCTCTACTAAAATTTTTTTCATACCATTACCTTTGCTACCAAAAGTTCTTTTGTTATTGTAGTTTCTACGATAAACTCACTGCATTCGGTAACATTATCGTTCCCGATTCCGTTCCCAAATTTTATATGTTTTGGCTTTGGGCATTCTGGGATACTTAATTTACAGTAATCGCAAAGATTGTCTTTTGTGTCTTTTGTTCTTGCGGTTTTCATACCATCACCTCTTTTGTTTCAAGTTTAAGCCTTTCACATATCGCTTCAAAAGCATCGTATACCATGCATAAATTATAATGCTGTGACTTACATATCGGCACACGCTCGTAATCGACACACGATGGTTTATTTCTGTACAATGCGTATGTATAGTCTAATTCATCGTCAGTGGTTTCTTTTAACCATTCTAACCAATCAGCTACTTCTTTTGGTATTTTACCGTCATCATAGCTCTCTTCGAACTCTTTTATATCGTCGAGTGTGGATTCACTGTCAAATTTTGCATAAGTTTGTGTTGAATGTGTACTTAATTTTTCATTCCAGTACATATCTGACACCTTCCCAAATTCTGAATTAGGACGAAACTCTCTACAAAAAATCCAGTTCCCAAAATCCCCTGTGACCGACATTATGCCACAGGTATTGATAAAGGTAATGCTGTGGTGATACTCACGATCTGGTAGTTTAAACCTATGTATCAATACATGGTCGTTCTTTATTACTTCCAGAACATGCTTTGAAAAGTCTACTTTTGTTCTACTCATTTTTTCCTCTTAGTTATGTGGATGTATTCGTATATAAATTAGTTAGCAGTCATTGCTTTACAAACTCACTACGCATCAACTTCATATACTTTAAAACCATTTGTCGTGGGTCTTCCTCCTTTATTTCACCTTCCCATTCTTCCCATATTAGTCTTTTCAATTCACTATCATCTAATAGCAACGAACCGCTAACATCGTATTGCTGAACATTGCCAGCATCGTCTGTAATTGTAACTTCTACCTTCATATCAACTTTTCTTTTTCTGTCAAATATGTGTCTAAATTTCTTTCATTTTTATTTCTCCATTTTAGTTGCGATTCTTCAGTCAACATCTGCCTCACATATTGAGGAACATTCCGGGCAGTCGGCTATATAAGCAAAGCCCCCGCAACTACAGTATTCATCACTACCCATACAATAATTTCGTGTCGATACCTCTTGCGATTCGTTTTGTAATGTAAATTTGTTCCCACAAACGCATTCAAAATTCAGTAGTTTCATTCCATTACCTCGTTTTGTTTAATTAGTTCTTCTGCTATACCTAAAGCCGTTTTAGCCATCGATTCGGAATTGATTTGGTATCCATCATCAAAATTCCATTTATAGCTTAAATCAACCAATTTACTCGCTATCTCAAGCCTTTTGGCTTTGCGTATCTTATCCATGACCTCGGAATAGGATTCTTTTACTAAGTAGTAACAGTGTTCAGATTCGCCTTGCACACGGATTTTAGTCTCACTTGTCTTTTCATCGCGGTAGACAGCCTCAATCAAATCAATATTAATTGTAATCGGGCGTTTTAGGTGTTTTTCTGATAATGTTAATTCTATAAAGGTCATTTGTTACCTTCGCTTTCTTTAATTCTCTATATATGAGATAGGTGTTCTTGTACTTGTGATTATTTTCCCACACTTTGCGCAATGATAGGGTTTATAATACCCTTCACCAAAATTTAAACCTAGTTTGAAAGGGATAGGGCATCCTTTTTCATACCATGCAAACCCAAAACCTTCATCCCAAAGATGTAAGCAAAATAGCTCTTTTATTTTGTTTTTAACGCTGTAATCATTCTTTATCTTCACTTTCCATTCTCCAGATAAAATAGGCCATAGATAGCCCAAGGTTTACAAGTGAAGTTATTGTTATTTCAAAACTTTTAGATATACATCCGTAAAATAAAACCAAAACACTTATGTAAATAAACAGTAACCACATTTCATTCAAAAATTCTCTTCTTGTCATTTGTTACCTTCGCTTTCCAATATTTGATTAAAAGTTTTTTTTATGTCAAAAAGACTTGTTTCAAAGTTATAGCTCGTTGACCATTCTGGTGTGGTTTTTTTTGTTTTGAAATAAACCATTCCACTTTCAAGCCCTCTCCTTGCAAACAAGATATAATCGTTTCCGCCTGCGTTGTATGTTGCCAGTATGACCCATTTTGTTTTCTTTTCAAATAAGCAAAACATCACCTACTCCAGCTCTTCAGGGTTGAAGGGTTTCCAGTTTTCCCAAGTGTCAAAGAATAGTCTACCATCGTAATATTCAGAATAAGTAGCTATACATCCAGATTCAGTCTTACCATTAGTTACCCTTATATATTTGTTTTCTGGATAGTTCCACACCACTACCTTATCACCATCCTTAGGTATATTCAGCACTGGCTTGGCTCCGATTTCTTTTAAAAACCCAATAGGCACACTGTAAGAATCAGGTTCTTGGGGATTTGATAAATTCATCCACGTGGCAAACCGCTCAACATCCCACACCTTCCCGCCTATCTCTATTTGTTTGCAGTTTTCAAAGCTCCTTCCTCACCTACCTTGTACCAAGTGTTTTCTTTATCAGAATCTTTTTTATATCCCATGGCCATGTATATAAAATCTGTCTTGTCTTTTGGGTCATACCGTTGGTCGTGCCGCATCGCCAAAAACAATGATTTATGTAAAACCGATAACAGCTCGTTATATTTCATTTTTTTAAATTCAACTTCTATTTCTTCCGATTTGTAACTAACCTTAACCGCGCCTAGGGCTAGGAGTTCTTTTTCAGAAAAAGCAACACCATTTATCTTAAGAAGACTTCCAAGACCTTGCTCACAAACAATTTCCTGCTCTGGTATTTTTATTGTATCACCTGCTTTAATCATCTTCTTCCTCCTCTTTCTCAATGTTGTCGAAGGTGCATCCTGCATATTCCATTACTTTAGCCAACACCTCGTTTAATGAATGAATTTTGGGTTTTGTATATAAACCCCAGGCTACTGCGCATTCAGCTACATCCTGCATATTGATGTTGTCTTCTGGAGCATCCCAAAGCTCTTTAAATTTTTCTTTAGTTAGAGCCATTGTTTACCTCTTTTCCCTCTTTTAGAATTAATAAAAACATTTGAGTGAATATGTAAGTCATAGGCATAATAACAACAAAGCTCAATATTATAAATACCAATGCTTCCATAATAAATTCTATCAACCCATACATACAAGAACCTCCTCAAAAATATCTTTTAATGAATTAACTGTGGTAAAGAAAATATGTGTGATGGTATCAGTCGTCCTGTCCATGTCACAGATAATTAATAAATAATTATCGTTCATGGTGTCTTTAATATAAAAGACTTTTTTCTCATCAGTCTGCGTTTTGCAATGCCAACTTGAAATGCACCCATCTGAGAGTTCTCTGACAGTATCTAGAGGGCATTCCGATTCTCTTATTAACCTTCCTGCCGCAACACTAAGCCTAGTATTTATAGTGCCTAATGTCAGTGCGTAAGAGCATTCAATGTTTTGCATAATTCATTACCTCCGCTAAAAAACAAAGTGCCAAAATTGCAACCGCGTAACCTATCAAAAACCATTTTAATTTTAAAAATGTTTTTGCCCTCCTCAAACGATAATTTATTGAATCGTTTTGTTTTTTCTGAGTCAATACATCTGGGCCTTTAAAATCAATTTTCATTTTTTACCCTTCACTGCTAAAAATTTTTCGTACTTGACTTTCATTTCGTATTGCGCTTCTGAGATTACTCTATCGTAAGCCAAAAATAAAAACATTATACCTAACATAATTACACCAGACATCCATAAAAGGTAATCAGTTGTTTTTTCCAGAAAATTTTCGCAGTTATTTTTTCTTTTCATCGTTCAACCTTTGCATTAAAATTAGCGCATGTTCAAAATCGTTTGACTGCATACATTCAACAATTTTTTGAATCTTTTTTAGTTTGTGTACTGTCATGCGTTTCTTTCTCCATTTTAAAAAACTTTCAAAACCTATAACCGACCCTAGTACAATAACAACCAGTGCTAATAAAACTATTTTACCCTCCATACCCCTCTCCTTATTAGTTTATTGATTTTTGTTTATGATTGAGGTGTATATGGTATCATAAGGCTCATATACATCGCTAAATTCTTCTTTGTCTATTAAATCTTTATTTCTTAACTCTTTCCCAAGCGAATTGGCGAGTTTCTTTGCGTTGTCTGGAGATAAAGGCACTCTGCGAAAAGAATTTCTTACCCATTTATCTCGTTTTTCTGCGCAAGACCAAACTGTGAATTGCTTCTCTTTTTTATCGAAAGCGTAATAAAGAACTCTCGGTATTTTGTTTGATTTAAACATAATTTTCTTATTAGCTGGCAATCGGTACATCAAGGACATATCGCAACACACATCACAACCCGATTGCCAGCCAAATTCTCCTATTTGTTTTTTAACGGTTCTTGATAATGGATTTTCCAACATTCTTTGCATAGTTGCGATTTATACCTTCTGGCAGAACACACCTTTTGATAATAAAAGTCCTCGTCTGGTAACACTCTATTACACGCAGTGCAATGTAAATGGGTTTCTACAGCTATTGTCATTGCGTTCAACATTTCCTCAGCCGTGTCCATTGTTATTTGCCCTTTTTCTACCATTAAAGCTGAAAACTTGTCTCTCCACTCATTCAGAATAATTCTGTGTTCGGTCAAAGGTTTTTGTTTTCTTTTTGGCATAAAATCGCCTTATTTAAACTGTTCTAATAATTTTTCAATTGCACTTTTAGCTTGCTCTGCGTCCCATATATTGTGTATTAACAGCACTGGTTTATCATCTAAGAACTTAGATAGTAATCTTTGTTCTGGGGGCATCGATCTTCCCAAACCAGATTCAACTTCAAAAGGCAATGCACACCAAGATTTGAATACATAATACCTAAAGAATCCTGCCAACGCGCTAGAAGCAAATAAAAAATCTAACGCTATAGGCATTCCATATTCCTTAATTTTAATTAAGGTTTGTGTATACGCACCACCGGGGCGACTTGTGTCTAAAGCAATACCGTTTGCTCTAGCCGCCACATATATGGCCACATTACGCCCACTCTTCTGTAAGGCTCTGGCTAAAACACATCCTACCGCTCCGCGCCAAAAAAACTTTTCAGCACTATTGTTACAATTTGCGGCGATGTCGATAACAATATTTACATTCCCAGAGGCTTTCTTTCTTCCTAAATTGGTTTGTTTTTTAGTAGTACACCAAGCTTTGTCTAAATTCCCGTTGTATACACTAGTCATATTAATTGTGTGCCCTGTAGCACCTCTACATCTTTTTCTTTTAATACTAGGTAGCGTAGGGGCTTTTATATCCCCTAAAACCTCCAATCCTTTTTTAGCACCTTCAGACCATCCATACAATTCAACAAAATTACGAAGTTCTGGTATATCCTTTGTGCCGTACCATAACCTGCTTTCAGGCGCGCTTCTTTTACTGATAAGCCTATGCCACAAATCCATATTCTTAGAATAGACTTCAGTGTTAGCTAAAGTGGTAAAGCAATCGTAGTATTGAATAGAACAATTTGCTTCTTGATCGATTGTCGTACTCATTTATCTAACTCCTGTTCCAATTTAGACTTCATTGCCCTTAGTACTCTTTCTTTATCAGCTACAGGCCAATCTGCAAAGTAAACCTTTTGCATATCCGCGATATCCCAATTGCGTTCGTTCTTCATAATGGTAAATCGCTTCATAGTTCGTGTTGTCATGTGCCTGTTTGTAAGTTTTAAATCCTTAATGACTTTACGAATACCTAAAGCCCATTCGTATACTTCTGGGTCTGTTATCGATTTTTCAACAGCAGGATTATAATCCATAATTAAAAATCCTGTTCTAAAGCGTTCCATTGTCGAAGCGTCCATTTGGTTTCTGCCGACATATACATCGTCTCCACCGTGTCCTAATGTATTATCTGCGGCAATACATATAAAGTCAGAATGCTTTTTAATTAAAGGGCGGTCAAATCTTCTGGGAAGAAAGAAATGATCGTTTCCGATGGCGTTATTCATAAAGACTGCTAAGTTAGAATCGGAAGAACAGAACTCGTCTAATAGGAAGACTCCGCCGTTTTCGTAAAAGTCAACAAAAGTACTAGGTACATATTCAAATTTTCCATTCTCACCTACAGGTAATAAGGAACCAGCAAAAATACTTTCGTCAAGCCCTTCACTACACGACAAGGCACTAAATCTTAATCCTAATGCCTCAGCTACCATTTCTGCAGTAGTGGTTTTTCCGCACTGAGTAGGGCCGGCTAAAAAGATATTGTCTCTACATGTTGCCAAATCCAATAATTTAGTCCAACATGCTGGAACTTTTTTAGTCATTTTTTTAGTAGCTCCTGAAGGGTATTTAATTAAATACTCTTGCGGAGCTTCCTTTGCGCGTTCTGGTAATTTGAATTGGTTTAATTCAGTATGGATTAAATGCAATACATGAGTATAAGAAGGCGTTTCTTTTAAAGAAGCACTGTGATTGTTGACCTCCTGTTCTAAACTACTTAATCTTTTCAATATATCATTTAATACATCAGAAAAAGACGAGGTTTTAGCCAATACCTGTTTTAGTACTTCTAACGGGTCGTCACCGTCTTTAAGTTCGGGTTGAAATGATTCTGGTACAGGAGACTCGCTAGGTGTTTGAAATCCCTCTTCGTCAGCATCAGTATCGGCATCTGTATCAGTATCCGACGCAGGTATACCGCCTGATGGCTTTTGAGGAGGTTCTTTTAATTCTAGGTAGGCTTTCAATTCTGCAATAACAAATTTTACTCCGTTTTCAGAATTAGAGTTCACTCTAATGTATTCATAAAAATCATCTCTTACTTTTGCTTCCTGATACGCTAAACGCATTTTTTCCATAGTAAAATTTACCAGTATGTGCATCGGAGTGCTATACAACAACTCTTTCAATTCTTCTAAAGCCTTATCTCTGGCAATATGTTCTAAAAGTTCTTTATCCTCTTTAGGTGGATGCAAACCTTCATGGGTTTCCGCTAATCTTTTAATGTCTACGCCGTCCGGTTCTGCAGGTCTAGACACTACCTCTATTGGCTTAAATACTACTTTCTTTTTCATGGTTTTCCTTTGTGATGATGTGATGATGTGATGTTTTAAACAAGTTCGTTAAATTCTTTTAAGGCCTTTTTTCTTCTGGCTAATTGAAATTCCAAATTGTCACATTCGGTAATCAATCTTTTCTTGAAGGCTATTTTTTGTTTCGCGTCATAAATAAAAGGATTTAGTTGAGAAATTCTTGTTTTGGCTTGGGATACTTCCCCGTCCGCTCTTGCAATTTTTTGGACCAAAACAGATAATTGAACTTGAGTTCTCTGGAGAAGAGATTCTAAACTTCGCCTCTCAGTATGTAATTCTTCTAAGAGTTTAGGGGCTTGTTCAATTGTTTCTTTTGCTTGATTGTATAGTTCTACAATTTGTTCTGAAGTAACTTTCATATAGTCCTCGCTTTCAGTGATGTTTTTGTGTTGCGACCGCCTGTGATATACAGGCAGTTTCGGCGCTTTACGCCATCATCAGGCAACCTTTATTCGAGTACGATTTCCATTTCTTCTGCTTCTGATTCAATAGCGGCTAATTGAGCCAACAATCTTTCTCGCTTCTGTTTGAGTTTTTCTGCTGGTGTGAGTTCTTTACCTAGATTGGCAAGTTTGGTTTTGTACTCGTTGAGTCCTTTTTCAGCGGATTCCAATAACTTTTTAAAATGTGCAACTCTTTCTTCCTTGCGGAAAATTTGATAGGCGTAAAAGGCTCTTATAGCACTTTGACGCGTATCTGCTGACATACCTACGCCTTTGTTCGGTAAAAAATGTTCTTTTGCAAGACCTTCGATAACATGCCCTTCGGGAGTTTTCCAATTTAACACTCCTTCGGTGTAGGTAAGGGCCACTTCGGTTATTTCTTGGGTTTCAATTTCTTTTGACATAATGTCCTTCTTTCTTTTTTAAGCTAGGCTTTGGACTAGCGTTGCGGTTTAATGCCCTTTTCAGGGCACCCATCACCTTTATTTAATTTGCTTAACTCGTAGGGTTTCTCGTAGGGTTTCTTTCAAAAATTCCTCGTATATCGAGGGTTCGTTGGTTTTTAAAGCCTCTGTATCAAGAGTTTTTACAAAAGTTTCGGTTAATATGACTTTATACCTTCCTGCTTCAATTTCTCTGGAGTTAACGACAAATTGCAAGTAATCTTTGATTACAGCTTTTAACTCATTTTTTTCTTTTTCCATATTGGAAATGAGAGAAGTGATTTTCGAATATTTTTCGGCTAGTTCTGCCAATTTTTCTAGTTTTGTCATTTTGTGTTCCTTTTGTTTTTTGTTTGTTAACATAATATAATAATAACAATTATTTTTATAAGAAACAAGCATTTTTAATAAAAAAATTAATTTTTTTTTCGGCGAAATTTCGTCAAATTCGCTATTTTTTGAGTTTTTTGAGGTTTTGGCTTAAAAAATCTTCATCTTATTTTAATTTTTTTCGGGACTTCTTCTTTAAAAATTCCTGCTTTTTCAATAATTGCGAGTAAACTACTGGAAACCTCAAAATGAAGTTTTTGCCCGAAACCTTGTTTGACTTTTGTCAAAATGTCCAATTGTGTCAATCTTGCAACTCTTCTGGTGATGGTAGAGGACGATAAATTCAGAGTTTCAGCCACATCTAATGTATCACACCTACCGTCCAGTTTCACTTTGTAATAAGTACATCTTACCATTTCTAAGGTAATTTGAGGGCATGTATCTAACGCTACTTCTGTAATCAAGTCGAGTGCTTTTTTACAAACGGTTTCAGTTTCGCCTAAATATATAGATATACCGCAGGCGAGTTTAGCTAATTGTTTTGTCAGCCTAGTTGCAAACTCAGCAAAAGGCATTACCTGAGTTTCGCCCATCATAGCGTCTTCAATAAGATGCGCTCGTATACGCGCAGTAAATTTGGCTAAACTGGTGATGATAACCATACCTTCCTGCGTCAATACAGGCGGTTTTTCTGGCATGGGCGTTTCTAAAAACCTATAACAAAGGTCTTGTAATTCTTCAGCCATTTTTGATTCCTCGCCGAAGTTAGAAAGTGCTTTAAAAAGTCTAGCATCTTCTTCGTCTTCAGTTAAATCCTTCTCCAATCTATACTTCAAAAATCTTTCACCTAATGCCGCATTCATTGATGTCTGACTATCGATCACTGGAGTTACTGCGGCCAATATACCGAAGTTAGAAACTATAACTTTTTTAAATTTTGCAAATTGCTTTTCTACTTTACCATCGTACGCATCACGCAATATACTAAACACTTCATCTCGAACTAATCTATTACCTTCCAACAAAGTTGTAAAATCAGTTATTACCATCGTCTTTTCGTTACTAGCTAATAACAGTGAAGGATCTTCTCCACCGCTATACGCCATACCGGAAATCATACCTGCAGGAGTTAACTTATTGACACTAGAGATTCTAGGACTTTTTACCAATTTTGAAATAAGCTCAGTTTTCATACCTGCAGGAGGAGTTACATAGAAAAGCCATATTGGGTCCCTATTTGAAAGTCGGTTGGCGAATACAGTACCGAACATTATTATCAATGCGTCGTTACTTTTCATTTTTAACCATTTATTAAAACATGCTTCTACTTCTTCTCTTGATGGAATAATTAAATTTTTTCGTGGTTGTTTATCTTTATCTTTTTCTCTGTAGGCTTGTTTGTATGTTTGTGTTGATAGCATACTTTTTAACGATGTATACATACCGCTCAACGCTAATTTTGGGTAGCCGGGTGCGCCTCCATGATCTATAATAAAATCTCTCACATCATATTTCTCTCTTAGTATTTCGTGCCATCGAACAAATTTTAGTGAAGAGGTAATTTGCCACAAATACTCATACACTTTTTCTTCACCTTCATACCCAGGGTTGTCTTTATCGAAACACACATTGACTTCTCTTTTAACAAAGAGAGGACTAAAAGATTCTTTAAACCCGTGTGGGTTACCTTGTATAGCAACAACCGCACAATTCTCTTTGATCGATTTTGTCACCCACTTTAAAGCTATACCGTCCCAAGCACCTTCGCATATCCATATCGGTCTGGTTTTATCAATACCTATTTGATCTGCGCCCCAAAGTCCGGTATTTACATTTTTTAAATTAAGCAAAGACCCTTTTAGTTTATATATCTGAAGTGATCTTACTTCGCCACTGAAATTTCTGATGGGGATTAGGTAAGTTCCGTTTAAAGGGTTAAATGCTACTTCGCCTATGAAAGCCTGTGGAGGCAATTTTCTGTCCTCAGCTAAAGGAGATAGATTAACCGCCCCTGTTCTTACTAAACACCAAGTAAAAAATTCATGCACAAAGGTGTGTATATTACCGCTTAACCCTCTACCACCGTATGCTACCCACTGCCCTGTTGCAGAATTTACATACATCTTTTTTTCGTGGTCGTCAAAGCAATTATAGGTGATACCTTCGCCACTGCCTGATTTTTGTTCGTCAAAATCAAAACCGAGCATTTCCCATGTTTCTAGCCAATCAATTTCTTTTTCTTTACGCATATTTCCCTAATGTGATGTGATGTGATGTGATGCTTTATTTACAGTCAAACAGGTTTAGTTGCTCTAACTCACCCTCATTCTTTTTTAAATTTTTCATAGTTACCTGCACAGCCTTCTGTATATAGTCTGCTTCCATTTTTTGCCTTTTACTTAAAAGAGCGGCAACAATTAACAATAACTCTTCCTTAGAAAAAATTACCTTGCCGTCATTTTCTTCTGCGATGGCTATACCGCATTCAGTGCGTATTAAATTAGCCACATCACTTGCTTTTACTAATGCCATTTTTATACCTTTTCCTTAGTTGTTAAATTTTTAAACCAATTCTTGCTTTCAATTATATTGGTGACAAGCCCTAACATTTCTTTCTGTGTAAAAGTATAGAATGAAGAATACCTGTGGTTGCAATTTAAGTCGTCGAAAACTGTTATTGAATAATCATCTTCGGTAAACAATTGAACAACAATTCTAGTGACTGGAGTTTTCAAGTCAACACGACATGTTCTTCCTTCAATGTGTATTGAGTCACTAGGAACTAAATTTTTTAAAGCAACTATCCAATCAGGTATTAATAACGCCTTATGCAATTGTATAGGCGGTCTTACCTCTTGTATTTTAGGTATTGGCGCTAAAACAGGTTTTGACTCAGTAACCTGTTGCGTCGATTGTGTTGTAACTGCGCTAGGTGTTTTTGCTATTCTGAAACGCATTATAAATCCTCCACTTCAAATTTTTCTGCCCAGTTGGTGTATGTCATAGCCATGCTAACCGCGAAAGGGGACTCCATTCCAAAATATTGATGAAAATCTCCCTGCATTGCACTGATAATTTCTCTCATAATTTTTTTAGAATGTAGTTTTAAAGGAACTTCAATACAGAGTTCATCGTGTATAGTTAACAACAATTTCATCCCTACTCTGGCCTTGCATAGGTTTGATACATTAATAATGGCTCTTTTCATTACTCCAGAAGCCGAGCCTTGTATCATATAATTCAACGACTTAAAACTAAGTTCGCTAGGTATATAGCATCTTTTACCGAATGGGTCTTCTATATATCCTAACTCTGAAGCTACTTGCATTAATGAATTTTTATATTGGTATAACCCGTAGTACTTGGTAAAAAACAAAGAAATAAAATCTTGCGCCTCGTGTAGAGAAAGTCCTAACCCCATTTCAGAAAGCTGACCAGCACCGGCTCCGTAAATGGTAGCAAAAGTTAATCCTTTTATCTTTTTACGATATGTGCCTTTCTTTTCTTCAAAATCAGGACGAGTACCGAAAAACTGTTCGTTCAATGCTCCGTGCATATCCCCACCACTTACCAAATATTCTTTCATAATTTTATCCGAAGAGCAATACGCACTTATCCATACTTCGATTTGAGAATAATCGGGAAAATACAATACACAATCTTTTCTGGGAATAAATAAAGCTCTGGACATTTTTGTTACACCGCCGGAAGTGGTCGATACATTACTGATATTTTGTAAATTAGGGTTAGAACAAGATAATCTGCCTGTGGTAGCACCTACCTGTCTATAATTAGGATGAAGTACCCCTTTGTCGTCACATAACTCTTGAAGAGGAATAATAAATTTAGTCAGCTCACCGCTTGCCGAATTAATATTCATTAGTGCTTGTGCTAAAGGATGCTTTTCACTCAATTTTTCCAAAGCCTTCTTGTCAGTACTGACTCTTTTTTGCTTAATACCGTCTTTTTTAGATAAAGCAGTTTGTTTAGGCAATGCTAATTTTTGGTATAGTGCTTCTTGCATTTGTTTGGGAGAGCGAGTGTTGAGATTTTCAAAACCTAAATCTTTTTTAATTTGTTCGTTCTCCTTAATAATATTTTGGTAATAGCGTTCTAATTCTTTGGCTTTTTCAAAGTCTATACAGATACCGTTTTTTTCCATGGTGTATAGGCAAGGAAGTAAAGCGTTTTCCATTTCTAATGTAGCTTTCAAAGAAGGTACTTTAGACAACTCTTTGACGCACCATTGGTATAATTTCATTGTGCGCTCAGTATCTCTAATTGCATAAGTAGCTACTAAATTTTCATCTGCCATCCAATAATCAGCTTCTACACTGTCCCCTAGCATAAAATCCAATTTTTTATTTTCTCTGCGTTTATTTCGTACATTCTCTTTTAAATCTTTTTCGTCATCATCTTCAATACCCAAAAGTTTTTTTGACAAAGGTTTTAATGCATAAGTCATAAAATCGTTTCGGACAATGTGAGTAAAAATTAATGTATCTACAATTTTACCTGCAGGAAAAAGCCCAATAGTGTTTAGCATGTGCAAATCAAAAGAAGCATTGTGGAATATATAGGTGCATTCTGGGTCGTTTAATTTTGACCTTAAAATATTTAAAGCGTCTACACTCCAACTAACGCTTCGGTTATAAGGATTTACATTACCTCTATATAGCTCCGAGCGCATGTCGGGGTATGTGAAAGACACAATAAACGGCCGATCTTTTTTTTGCCACATCAACCCCGTAGTTTCAGTATCTACTGCTACTATTTTTTTATTCATTGTATCTTTCACTGTGTTAAATGTTGGTTGTTAAGAATTAATTAGCAACACCTTTAATGGCGTTGACAGGAACACCTTTTACCAAAGGAAAATCGACGGTTTCGTTTTCAACATTGATTGCCTTAATTGTGCCTTTCAAAGTCTTTCCATCTTTTTCATAAAAGACTGTAAGGCCCACCACAATATCCACCGCCTCTTCTTCTTCTGGAACTTCAGGTATTTCTTGTTTGATTGGTTTTGTCTTTTCGGCTTTGGTTGGTGCTGGCGCAGGTACTGGTTCAGCTTCAGTTTCTTCGTCAGTCTTTACATACCCTAAAAATTCTACCACCTTTGTGTTGGTATAGCCGTTTTTAGTGTAGATAGTCAATACCGCAGCAGGGTGCGATAACGCGCAACTCTTTAACATGTCGTCAAGATCGTGTTCGCTTTCACACACACCAGCGTCGTATCCAAACTTTTCCAAATCAGAAACAAGTATAGATCGGCCTACTTCGTGTTCTAAATTTCTGAATACACGGTGGGAAGTGCCCTTATAATCGCCTTCAACTACTTCATAATCAAAATTACCTTGTAATTTGCCAGATTTAGATTTGTTAACGAACGCTTGTTTAAGAATACATGTATAGGAGCCGGGTTCTAATTCCTTAGAATTGCCTCCCTTACTAGCATCTTCTTTGGCTTTCGCCATCATTGATTTAAAATCAGTCATTTTTGACCTCCTGTGAATTTTAGTGTTGTTTGTTTTTTCGGTTCTGTATCTTGTGGGATTGCAGACTTTTCTAGTTTATTTTCAAAAGCTAATTTAAAATTACTATATGCTTCGAACTCAGTGTTACCCATTGGGATGTCAATTACTGGGGAACCGTCAGTATATAGAAACTGTTCTTTAATACGACACTTAGCCTCTCGATCAGGTGAAGTCCTGATACGAAGATACCTTTTACCGTTTTTGGTTATATAATAATGCCCGGCCAAGTCCACCCATTTTGCAATTGTTTCTGCTCCGCGTTTGGCAGTGGAAGGTACAGTATAGTCTGGTTCTAAATCGTCACTTTTCATTTTTTGTTTGTCGTGCGCTAACATAATTAAGCCTTTAGTCATGTGTAATTCAGTCAGAACCTTTCTGAAAAGATTTCCGGCTTGGTTGTAACCATCGCCAAACCCAATATCCTTTAGTATGGATACTCCGTTTAGTGCGCATACATGGTCGCAACACATATCGAACATTAAATCGACCGTGTCAATTATTACATTTTTATATCTTTTTTCTTCCTTAATAAGACGAGTATATTCAATTACTTCTTTCCAGTTGTTTGGGTGCACTTGGTATATTCTTTCAGTTTTAGCGCCCGGTTCAAACATTAAATGAATAGCGTCTTCAAACTGCGCAGTAAATGATGTCTTTCCTATACCTTGTTTGCCGTATATAAATATGGAAAACATTGTCAAATCTGCAACTGGTGTAGATTTTTCTGTAGGTAGTTTTAACTCTAGCGGTTTAAATTCGCTAGGTCTTGTTATAATTGCCATATATTGCCTTTCTTTCTTTTTGGTTTTTAGTTAAGCTAGTTCTGAAAATAATTTTTCTTTAATTGTAAGATTAAAATGATCTCTTTCGTCTGAATGACAATACTCTAGGTAAGGACAGGCTCCATACACTCCTTGACATTTGGAGGTGTTACGCAAATCTAACGCTTCGTTACCATTGACCCACATTCCAAATGTGCCAATTTTTGCTTCTATGATTTTTCTAAACTCTGCAATTTTTTCTGGGCTATAGTACTGTTCTAACCTAATAAAATAAAAATCCGGTCGTTTTTTTACATCAGCATCTACTCTTTCTATATATTCTGCTATTGATTCATTTTTACTCATTACCAATAATGGTTTTCTAATTATATTATAAATCACATTATTGCACGGTGTTCCTTTGGCGTTCATACACATCAAATAAAACAAAACTTGAAAATTATTAGGTAATGCTAGTTGAATCGCGCTTATATCGAATCTAGACTTTGTCTTGTGTTCGAAAAGAGTGGTTTTGAAAGTAGCTAAATCTAGCATTGTTCCATCTAGTTTGCCTCGAACAGGTATACCTTTCAATTCAAAATTTTTAATTTCTATTTCGGCTTTCAACATTAAGTGATTGACAAAATCTTTTTGGTATTTATCAAAATACTCGTATGTCATGTTGACCACTATTTTCCAATCAAGTTCGTATTCTTTTTGTTTATCAGGCGACAATAAGTTGTAATGCTCGGCATGCCTGTCTTCCCAAACCTTATCACATATATCTACAAACACCTTGTTTAGATCGTTAAAATTCATAAAAAGATGATTGCTTCTAGCATTTAAAGTATACTCTTGAAGATCGTGCCACATATTACCAAAACGAATCGACTTTGAGGAACCGTCGGAATTAGATTTTAATCCTCGTAAATAGTATCTTGCCTTTTTTTCACAATCAAAAAAAGTATTTAATAAGGATTGAGTGACACCGTCCTTAAATACATCGTATTTATAAAACTCGCCTTTTCCTGCTAAAGCCTTTTGAAGGCCTTTTGTTAAATCGTTCATTTTTTTATTCCCTCGATAGATACTTTAAATTCTGTTCCAGATAATTTTGTGATTTTATAATTGAAAAATCCTAACTCAAACCCGTATACATTAGTGAAAACTATTGCTTGTTTCTGAGAAGGAAAGAAAAATGTCGCGCCTGTTGTTAGTTTGACTGGTCTTTTGATTATTCTTTTTCTGGAGTCTAAAACATAGAATCTTCTGCAGTCGAAGCAATCTATATAAACCATTTTAATGTACTTTTTAATATGCCCCTTACCGCATACGCACGGGCTTATTATTTCATTATCAACTGGGTGCAAGCATTCCATTTAAAACTCTCCTTTTACATGTAGTCCTATACCAATAGCGTCTATGATGTGGTCTGATGTTTTTGTCGCTATATCCGGCAATATTCTTCTAATACGGTCTTCACATACCTTTTTAGGTAAGGTACCTTTCCACTTCATTACAGGGATTAATGTAATAGGTACCTCACAGATTTCACATATTTGAATAATTCTACCGATACTTTGCGCTAATTTTACCAAAGCTCCACTTTCCGCAGTTACAATACCTTTTGTCGAACCTTTCATTAAAGAAGCATTTTCACAATAGACTCTCAAAGAGTCTGGCGCTTCTACCGACATTGCTTTGATTACTCCAGTTAACATTTTAAATCGAAAATTGCCATTTAACTCAAACGCATGTATAGGGGCTAAATCAGTGTAATTCCAGATAGCTATGCCTAAATGCGTGCCCGGATCGATCGTAATAAATTTTTTTGTACTCATATTAATCTTTTTTGATGATGTTAAAAGGGTATTGAACTTGAAATTGATTAGGCTCGCTTGAGGCCTTTTTTACAATATCACTAAACGCTTGCGCATCCATAAGGCTATCAAAATAAAAGTTTTGACAAGGCTTACCTATACTAGCAACATATTTGGTTTTAAGCAACCCTTGTGGAGTAGAATAGTTATTGCAGGAACTGATAACAGTATTAATTGGCATTTTATATTTACCTCTGTAAAAAAATTTTTATTTAAGTTTATCGAAAAATTTAGACATCATTAGTTTAGCATTAAAATTTTTTTCTTTTAATGCTTCTAAAACTTCTGTATCTATTGTATTAGCAGTAACCAAATCAATAATTAACTGAACGGATGTCTTATTGACATGTATAGTTCTGTCTTCACTTTGACCTCTTAAATCGTTTGACCACTCATTACTAAAATAGATGATTGTATCAGCACTAGACCAATCTTGTCCTTTAGCACTAGACGCTATTGACAATACAGCTACCTTAATCTCTGAAATGGTGTCGAATTTTTCTTTTATTTCGATTCTGGATTGAATTGAATCTTCACCAGTGATTGATATACATCGAATGCCTTCTTCACTAAGAAATGAGCTTACTGCCTTGACTTCTGCTTTGAATCTACAGAAGACTAAGATTTTACCGTCAATTTCTGATATTAAATTCAATAGCTCGTTTAGTTTATTGTGTTGAAATAATACTGCTTTATCTTCTTCGTTTTGGCTAGGAACGAAACCACTTGCGATATAACAAAGCACAATTTGAACCCCTAATTCGTTTTTGTATTGGACACCATTTACTTCATAAGATTTTTTGAGTTCCAGCATATATTGTTTTTGCAAGTCTGATACTGGTACCATTCTTTTAATGTATTCTTTTTCAGAACCGACCCCGTTAACAGATGCGTCTTTTCTTAACAAGACAAAAGCCTTTTTTGAAATTTCTTTTTTCAGTTGTGAAATATGACCTTGTCGCGGTATCCACTCAAACCCACTTTCAATGTAATACTTTTGTCTGTACTGCCAAAAATTATCACATCCCATAAATCCGTTTTGGCTAATAAATCTCATTTGTGTGAATGCTTGGAGCGGATTTTCTGGAGTAATTTTTCCATTCAAAATAAACCTGTGCATTTGTGAGTTTGCAAACATCTTTAGCATGTATTTGGTGATATTGGATTTTGGTGAGGCAATTTTAATTGTTTCATCTAAAATCACTGCGGTCCAAGGCCACAATCCTAGCCCTAGTATAGGCACCGACTCGTAGTTGATTAATAGCCAACATTTTTTTTCACTAGATGCTTTTAAAAATTTTGTGAGCATAACTTTTTTATTTTTAGAAGATTCGCCAGTTAAATTGAATACTCTATCCGTCGGCCATCCTTCTGAAAGAAGTTCGGAATGAAAACTATTCATTGCGGTAACAGTGCTGACAAATAAAAATTTCCCAGTTTTGGAAGTCATGAAACTTTGCTCGATATGTCTAATTATTACTAGATTTTTACCGAGGCGCATTTCCATAAAAAGCCCGCCTAATTTTTTATCGCTTAAAAAAGCTAGGGCTTCTTCTTGGTGCGGTTTTAAAAATTTCATACCCTTAATATATTGACTTTTTTTAAAAAACCTACCATAAAAATATTAATAATATTATTAATTTTGTAAGTTGTTGATTTATAAAGGGTTATAAAAAATTAATAGTTTTATTAATGGGTTGTTATTAATAAAATTATTAAAATTCTAAAAATACTTAAAAAACTAAAGTAAAAAGCAGAAATGTATATATGCTATATATAATATATTAATATTAATATTAATATTATTAGATAATATAATAATAATATATATACATTACTGTGCGACCTATACTAAAATTTTAAAAATTTTACATTTTTGGTCGCTGTCAAGGGTGAAAAAAATTAATAATTTTATTAATAATTAATAATTTTATTATTTTTTCTTCTTCAACGGTGCTTTAGGCAACGGAATTTTGGGCTTCAATGCGTTTTTCAAGTCCTCTGATAG
>JACCDR011143684.1_pt1 | contig 52777 bp, 89 predicted proteins | sample 7446431 | NCBI WGS metagenome assembly JACCDR01 (sample SAMN15323443, study PRJNA562643) | freshwater metagenome | isolation source: river surface water | place: USA:Blue River Watershed | collected 2017-08-17 | reverse complement strand
GTGCGGAGGTTTCTCATCGGCGCGGCGGCACGGGCTCTCCGGCCGGGGTGCAAGATGGACACCGCCCTCGTCTTGGTGGGGGATCAGGGGGCGAAGAAGTCCACGTTCTACCGGACCCTCTTTGGTGAGTGGTTCGGGGATAGCCCGATCCCGATCGGCAACAAAGACGCCTTCATCCAACTCGCCTGCGTCTGGGGCTATGAGGCGGCGGAGATGGAGAGCCTCAACCGGCAGACGGCGGAGGCGGTTAAGGCGTTCATGTCGTCGGCGTCGGACCTCTACCGCAAGCCATACGGGTCGGTGGCGGAGCCTGTGCCGCGTCATGCGGTCCTCTGCGGCTCAACGAACCTGCAAGAGTTCCTGAACGATCCTACGGGCTCCAGGCGGTTCTATCCGATCGCCGTCGCCCCCGACCTTGACCTCGAATGGCTCGCGGAGTCGAGGGATCAGATCTGGGCAGAAGCGGCGGCGGCGTTCAGGGCGGGGGAGCAATGGTGGCTTGACAAGGCCGACGACGCCGAGCGGGCGAAGCATAACGAGCGCTTCACCGAGGAGGACGTTTGGGAGGCCCCCGTTCGCCGCTACATCGACGATAACCCGACGCAGGACTGGTTTCCGACGGAGGAGCTGTTGACCTCCGCGCTTAAGATCGAGATCTCCCGCCAGGACCGCGCCGCCCAACTCCGACTCGGGAGGATCATGCGGTCTCTGCCAGGGTGGACCCTCGGTGACGTGCCCGCCAAGCTCAGGACCGGGGCGAAGAAGGCTTGGCGCCGCCCGCCAGCCTCAGCCGTCGTCGGCAGTGAGGGGGTTGTGGTGGCCGATGTCTATTAGGGTATTTGCACCTTCCCGCAAGATCGGGGCTTCCCGCATCTTCCCGCAAGAGCTTCCCGCAAAAAAAGGTAGGTTCAACCTCACTTCCCGTATTTCCCGCAAGATTATGGGTTGTGGGTATATGGGATGGGTGATTTACGTTTTTCGTGATCTATGGCCAAAGTGTTGGCCAAACCCCGAAAGTTGCGGGAGTTGCGGGAAGCTGGCGTTGGAGGCCGATTAATTTGCGGGAAGGAGATGCGGGAAGGATGCGGGAAGCGGGAAGTTGCGGGAAATGTCAACGCCGAGTTGCCCGCCGCGTCAACGCCTCATTGAGCAACACGCGCCACCAAAGTAAGCCAACCCTCCACAAACTCCCCCAATACCGCAGATCCCGGCGTACCATTTTTGCATAGACCAGGGGGTGTGTCATATGGCCCACAAAACATGTTATGAGGTTAAACATGGCCACGGTGTCAGTTTGTCACACAAGGCCATTATCTGTCCGACGTTTGACAAGAGCCGACACGAACCCCCGCCAAGATTATCCCAACCCGCCGAATCCGCCCAAACAGTCGGGAAGCTGGCGTACCATTTTCGCATAGCCGGGAGGAGGTCAAAGAATGGCCTTCACTTTTCGCTTGACGGCGCGAACGGTTCGCAGTAAGAAGTAAAAGTCAACCCGACGACTGGAGCCTCCCCATGAACACCCCCGCCGCCCTCGCCCTCAAGGTCATCTCCTCCAAGATCGCCGCCGTCATCCGCGCCGAGGTGGCGGACGTTGAGGTTGAGTTGGCCCAGAACATCGCCCGCGGACTCTTCCTCATGGTGGAGGGCAGCGAGGCCAACCTCGCCGCCGTCCGCGCCTTCGTCGAGGCTCACCTCTCGGCCCAACTCACCCACGCGGAGCACTGCCCCGAAGACGCCGACGCGGGCGCGTGTGACTTCTACACGGTGGCGGCCTGATCACCCCTTGACCTCGGAGCCCGCCATGACCGACCCCCAGATCCTCATCGACTACGAAGCCCACGGCCTCGCCCTCGCCACCCGCCCCGGCATCCTCGACGACCTCCGCGAAGCCCTTGAGTGCGACGAGATCAGCGCCGCGATCGTCGAGCCCTCGCCGACGACGAGCCGACCCGCGCCCACCTCGCCGCTCTCCGTGCTCGCGCTGAGCGGATCCGGACCGCCATCTCCGCCGTTGAGGCCGAGATGGACCGCCGCGCCATCGCTCACTACCGCGCCGAGGCTGACCGCCTCCTTGAGATCGCCACCCGCCCCGGACAGGGGCCCGCCGTGACCAGCCTCCTCCGCCCCCTCATCGCCGACGCCGAGAGCGCCATCGCCCGCATCGAGGAGGGGTGATGACCCCCGCCGGGGCCAACCTCCTCGCCATCTCCCTCCCCCCTGGCGCAAGTCTGCGCTGACACCCCAAGGATCCGCCATGAACCGCACCACCGAAGAGATCAGCGCCGCCGCGCTCGTTGACGCCGCCATGACCGCGGCAACCGCCCGGCGCACCCTCGCCCGCCCAACCCGGCGGGGCAGCAACGTCCGCGCCATCGCCCGTGGCGCCCTTGAGTCGAGCATCGCCCACTTCGCCACGATCGCCGAACCTTGGGCGCGGGAACAGGAAGCCATCGCCCGCGAAGCCCTCGCCATCTTCGACCGGGAGACCACACCATGAACCTCGCCACCGTCCTCGGTCTTGGGCTTCACCGACACCCCGCCCCTCTCGACGAGGTCCGCCTCGCCGCTGAGCGCGACGGCGACCCGCTCGCCGTCGCCATCCTCAAGACGCCGTACCCAGACGAGACCGTCGAGGCGCTCCACGCCTACGCGATGGCGCTTGAGGACGCATACCCCGGATGCGACCCCCGCGTTGACCTGAGCGACCTCGTAGAGCGCGCCGTCCGCGATCACCGCCTCGACGCCTTGGTGGCGGTGCTGGAGACCGCGTGATCACCACCCCCAACCCAAGAGACCCCACCATGACCCCGATCCTGCTCGCCCCACCCGCCGTCCTCACCCCCGAAGCCCTCGCCGATCTCGCCCGGTCTTGCCACGCAGACAGCGTCGCCGCCGGATGGTGGGAGCCCCTTGACCCCGCCGCCGACGAAGCCCGCGAGGCAATGCGCGCCGACCTCATCGGCTCCGAGGTTGGTGAGGCGCTCGACGCCCTGCGCCGCCCGGAGCGCCCGCTCGCCTACGTCACCGCCGAGGGTAAGCCCGACGGCTACCTCGTCGAAGTCGCCGACACCGCGATCCGTGCCCTCGACCTCTTGGGGCGCATGTGGACCACCACGCCACCCGGCGAAGTCTTGGCGAGCGCCTACGCTGGGTTGCACCTGCACGGACGTTGGAAGCAGGCGGATCGCCACCGGTCGCGTCCCTCGCCATGGCAGCACCGGATTTGGTGGGCGCTCGTCGAGGACACGTTGAGCACCGACGATTTGGTCCACATCGTTTACCTCTGCGACTCCGAAGCCGCCCGCCACGGCGCCGACCTCGTCACCCTGATCAACCTCAAGCGCGCCTACAACCGCACCCGTGGCACCCGCCACGGAGGGCTCAGCGTATGACCCCCCGCCACCCTCGCCCGGCGATAGAGGCCCCACACGCCCCGTATAGCCGCGCCGCTCGCCCGTAGGCTCTTGGATACCTGCGGGCGCCAGAACGCGGCCATAAGCCAGCCAAGCGCCCGTATGGCCCTCGCCGTCTCAAGTGGTCCAACGCCACCCGCCCGGTCAACTCGCCGTCGTGTAACACCGAAACTTTTTTGAGGGTGTTACACTTTTCTTGTGGACGATCTCCGGCCAGTGATGTAAGTTGTGAGGGTCAAGAACAACCGGAGCCGAACATGACCGAGCGCAACGACAGCACCGCCCCCTCCGCTCTCACCATCAACCGCGCTTGGTGCGCCGAGATGGGTCCGATGCCCTCCAACGTGCGCGACGCCCTCGTGCGCACCTCTGCCGAGGATCTCGGCACGGCGTGGCGCCGCATTGACCGCGCCATCGCCAAGGCGCTCGGCATCCCGCAGTATGCCTGCGACGCCCGCGACTACCTGCGCGGCGAGGGTCTTTCCGCCGACGAGGCGCGCCTCGTCGTGGCTTGGATCTGGCCGCAAGCCAGGTGATCCGCTTGACCCCCTGACCCCGCCGGGTTAGCCGCCCGGTATGGCCGCGCCCTCCGACAAGACCGCCACCACCGCCGAGCGCGAGCGCCTCCTCGCCCTCGCCCGGCGGCTTGAGAGCGATCTGGAGATCCTCGACGCCGAGGTCAAGGAGCGCGAGATCCGCCTCGCCGAGATCGCCGACGGCGCGGCCAACGAAGCCGACCGCGTCAAGGCGTCCTCAGCGATCCTCTCCTCGCAGGCCAAGCGCGCCGACCGCCTCACCGCCGAGTTGAGCGCCACCCGCCGCGCCCTCCGCAACCTCCCCACTGAGGGCGACCCCGAGACTGTCCGCGCCCTCGCCGAGCGTGGCGCGATTCCGACGGTCACCGACACGCAGCGGATCTATGGCGGCCGCTTCGTGACCGGCGACGACCGCAAGCCGCCCGACCTGCGGCGTTGGGATGAGGCGCTCTACGAGGACATGCCCGAGAGCGACCGCCCCCTATGAACGCGCGCCCGGGGATGCTGACGCCTGAAGAATGGCGCCGCTCTCCGCCGTCGCAGATCGGCCTCTTCCGCGGAGCGACCCCCGCCGAGGTCCGCCACCTCTGGCCGTTCTGTCTGTTCAAGCCCAGCCCGATCTTCGCCGTCTTCCTGCTCAGCGCCCACAAGCGCATGATCTGGCGCTCAGGCAACCGGATCGGCAAGACGCGCCACGGCGCCGCGCGCCTGATCTTCTTTGCGCTGACCCGTCCCGGCACCCGCTACCGCGCGATCGGCCCCACCTTTCAGCACACCGTCGAGGTCATCGGGCGCGTCCTCTGGGAGCTTCTCCCACCCGAAGCCCTCGCGGCGGAGAGCAGCTACGACCAAGCGCGGGGCTGGAAAGACAAACTGATCAGGCTCAGGAACGGCTCGACGATCCAGATCCGGTCATACGACCAAGACCCCCTCGCCCATTCTGGTGAAGCCCTCCACGGCGTATGGTGCGACGAGCCCCCGCCGCCCGCGATCCTCGACGAGAACTTGGGCCGCCTGATGGACTTCGGCGGGTGGATGCTGATCACCTGTACGCCGATCAACGCCCCGTGCGCCCACCTCCGCGCCCTCGCCGAGTCCCCAGGATGGCGCGAGCACGTCATCTCCTTCAACGAGCAGTCCGCGCCCTGGTACACCGCCGAGCAGATCGCCGCCCGAATCGCCGAGTGCCTTGCCACGCCCGCCACCTACGGCCAGCGCATCCACGGCGATTGGGAGGGCACCACGGTAGACCGGCACTTCTCCGGCTTCGACCCGACACGCCACGTCATCACCGATGATAGGCCCTTCGACGCCTACCGGATCGGTGTTGACCACGGTAAGGGCGAGAATCGGCAGGTCGCCTACCTCGTCGGCATCCGCTGGCAGACCGACGGCCGCCGCCTCGCTGAGTCCCTCCACGTCCTCCGTGAGTACAAAAGCGGGCAGGCGGGACAGACCGCCAAGTTGATCGCCGAGGGGCTCTACCGGATGGTGGCGGACTTCGCCGCGAAGATCGGCGCCGACCCCGCCGCGATCGTCGGCCTCCTCAAGAGCTACGGCGACAGCAACAGCTCAGGGCTCGACGAGGTCGGCACCTTCAACGAGAAGATCAACCTTGAGCTGCGCGCGCTCGCCCCCGGTCTGCGCCTCCGCTCCCCCGTCAAGGTCGCCGGGGCTCGCGAGAACGGCGAGGCGCTGCTCAACGAGCGGGCGCTCGCCGATCGCCTCACTGTTGACCCGAAGTGCCCCCTCTTGGTGCAAGCCCTGAGCCACTACATCCAGGGCAAGCCCGCCTACAAAGACCCGATCGACGGGCTCAGGTACGGCGTCTACGACACCCTGGCGCGGATCTGATCTTTTCTCACGATTTCGCTTGACGGCGCTAACGGGCGATAGTATGTTGTGAGGGTCAGACAGACACAAAAACCGGAGTCCACCATGAACCTCGACATGACCGTCCGCGACCACATGACGCCCGAGCGCCACTCTGAGGGCTTCAAGATCGTGATCGCGATCCAGAACTGTTGGGACAAGAACGAGAACTTATGGCGCGGTCTGCCGGACCTGAATCAACGGATTGACGCCAACATCAATGCGGTGATGGAACAGTTCGACCTCACGCTCGGCGAGTGGCATCTGTGGTGCCGCTACACCCGCGGGGAGAGGGGCGCCTAACCACCCCGGCGGGTCCGCCCGCCGTTCACCTCGCCCTTCGGGGCTTCTCCATCCCTGTGATGCCGCAAGGCGATACCAACCCTCACGCCCCTACAGGGGCATTCTGGAGATCCCCATGTCCCTCGCTATCGCCCGTATGCACGCCCTCGCTTTCGCCTTCCACCACGGGTGGGCGCAGAAGTTCAACAAGTACCTCCCGCCCGTCACGATGGAGGAGGCGCTCGCCGCCCACAAGGCGGCGCAGGACGCCGACGAAGACCACAAGATCGTGGTGCCCGCACTCGCCCACACGACCGGATCGGGCCGGACCTCGTGGCAGATCGCCGACGACGGCGCGGTCACCGCGACGATCTCCGAGCTCAACCCCTCGGAGGATGGCGAGTGGGGCGAGTACACCCTCACCGAGCGCGCCCGCCTCACCGTGGCGCCCGACGGCGCCCACACCCTGACGCAGTTGGAGGGTTGCGACATCGACGACCTCGACCGCGCCTGCCGGGTGTGGCGCGCCGTGCGCAACGTCATCGCCACCCCGGCGCCAACGGAGCAGGACATCGTGCCGGAGGCGGAGGTGGTCCACCGCATCAACCGCCCGTGGCTCGCGGACGCCAGCGCCCCGGAGAGCGTGACCTTGGTGGTCAACCGCTAACAACCCCGCCTTGACAGTCCGCCACCGCCCGGTTAGCCGCGCGAATGGCGGACTTTCTCAGCATGGTCGCAGGTTGGGGCTCCCGAGCCTACAACCTCATCTCCGGCGCCGGTGGCTCAGGTGACATCGGCGGCGCCGACGTTGCCGCGATTCGCCCTCGGATCCCTCAGATCGCCCTTGAGGCGATCGGCCAGTGGGGTGCAGTTCAGACCCTCTGCGCCACCCGCCCCATGTGGGCGCTCGGACAGACGCCGCAGTTAGGCATCACCGACCCCGACCTCGCCGACAAGGTCCGCCGCCGCAGCGAGGAGATCGGCGTCTACCCGGCGCTCGTCCGCGCGGCCACCTTCGCCGAGTCAACCGGCCTCGGCGCTGTCCTGCTCGCCGAGCGGGGCGCCACCCGCCTCGACCTGCCCCTGCCCCCGACCGCCCGGATCGGCGCTGTCCACCCGCTGAGCCGGTGGCAGATGAAGCCGGTCCCCAACACCCGGATCGCCAACCTCGATGACCCGTGGGCGGGGTGGCCGGAGTTGTGGGAGGTCTACCCCTACACGGGCGACTACCGCGCGGAGGTCGGCTTCGTCGTCCACATCTCCCGCTTGGTGATCGTCCGCAGCGAACCCTTCCCGTGGTCCCGGTCGATGTCCTCGTCGAGCAGCGGCGACGGGCTTGATGCGTTCTGCTACTCCCTGCCGGAGCGCATCTTCCCCGAGCTGATGCGCGAGGAGGTCGCGCAGCGCGAACTTAGCCGACTCCTCCAGCGCCACGGCTTCACCCTCGTGAGTTGGGACGCGGGCTACTGGGACACGATCGCCTCCTCCGACGCAGCGAAGGCGAACCACGACGCCAACGCGGAGGAGTTGGCCCGCCAACGCAGCGCCTTCAACCTGGGCCAACTCCCCAAGGGCGCCACGCTCGAAACGGTCTCGCCCCCGATCGCCGGGGTTGCCGAACTCGACGCTGCGATCGTCCGCGCCAAGATCCGCGCCCTCGGTTGGCCCGCCGCCATCGCCGCCCCTGAGCACATCGGCGGACTCGGCGACGGCGCGAACCTCCTGCGCCTGCAATGGGGCCCCGTCGTCACCGCCTACCAGCGCGCCCTCCTCGCCCGCCCGATGGAGCAGATCGCCGCCGTCCTCTGCGGCGACAGCGGCCGCCCTGGCGCCGACTTTTCGCTCAAGTTCCCCGACCCGATCCCCCTCTCCTCCACCGAGATCGCGGCCATCCAGACCGCCATTGCCACCGCCGACGCCACCAACATCACCGCGGGGATCTACACGACCCTTGAGGCGCGGAGCCGCTACACCGGCACCGACCTCGTCTTGACCCTGACCGCCCTCCCCGCCGAGCCCCCGCAGACGGAACTCGACAGCCTCATCGCCGCCGCCGTCGCGCCGCAGCCCGTCGGGTTCATCACCGCCGCGCAGAACCTCGCGCCGAAGGATGCCGCCGGTAACGTCCTGCCGGAAGCGGGCGCCGCGATCCTTGAGAGCATGATGCAACTCAAGCCCGAGGACGCCGCCCGGATCGTCGCCCGCCCCGAGGCCGAAGCCACTCCCCTCGCTGACGAAGACCTCCCCTCCCTGTGGATCGGGCTCAAGCCCGCCGCGCCCGGAGGATGGGAGCCCCGTCTCGGCACCCTCCGCGACGCCGTCGCCAAGGCGATCCCCGACTTCACCCCCGACGACGACCCGCACGTCACCCTGCTTTATGCCGGTCCAAGCCAAGAGTCCGCCGCCCTCGCCGCCGCCGACGTGGTCGCCGAGTGGGCCGCCACTGGCACCCTTGACCTCCGCCCCCTGCGCCTCACTGCCTTCCCCGCCGGAGACCGTGGCCGCGCGATCGTCGTCGAGTTTGACCGCGACAGCTACGTCACCGACCTGCACGCCGACCTCGCCGCCGAGATCCCGATCGCCCCCGGCGTGCGAACCTTCCCCGACTTCCGCCCCCACGTCACCCTCGGCTACGCGAAGGAGCCCGCCCTCGCCGCCATCGAGGCGATCCTCCTGCTCCCCCTGCCCGCCCCGTGGTCAGCGGTGCAGGCCGTCGTCGAGTACGGCGCCGCCGATCCGATCCGAACCCGCCTCGCCGACGCCAGCGAGCGCGACTCCATCGAGATCCCCAATGGCGTGAGCGAGACCGCGCAGCGCGTTCTCGACCTCTACGAGGAGCACGGAGATCAGGTCAAGGGGATGACGCGGATCGGGTGGGTCCGCGCCGCGCAACTCGCCCGCGGGGGCAACGTGAGCCGCCGCACGTTCATGCGGATCCGCAGTTACCTCGCCCGCTCCGAGAAGGTCTACCGCAAGCAGCTCGCCCGCGTCAAGGCAGGCGAGATCGACCTCCACCGCTCCGCCGCCGTCGTGGCGTGGCTTGGGTGGGGCGGTGACGCCGCGAAGTCCTGGACGGCTCAAGACTTGTGACCGCCGCCGAGATCAAGCGCGAGAAGGCAGCCCTTGAGCGCGCATGGACCGCCCTCTACCAACGACGCGCCCGCACCGTTGCCGAGTCCATCCTTCGCCCCGCCGCCCTCCTCGCCGACGAGGCGCTGACCGCGGGTGAGGTGCAAGAGACCCTCGACGCCGCCCGCGCCGTCAAGGCGGCGATCGCCGACCTGACGCCCGCCGAGGAGCGCCTCCTTCAGACCTACATCCGCCGCGCCGTCCGCCTCGCCCTCGCTGAGCAGGCGAAGATCGACCCCTCCCTCCTGTCAGCCCAACCCGGCGCCTGGCCCGAGGGCACCGAAGCCGCGATCGTCGCCGCCGCCCGCCGCGAGATCGAGGCGCAGCGCAAGGTGCTCCTCAGCGTCAGCAAAGCCCAAGCCGCCGAGTATGAGGCGATCCTGCGCGCGGCTCGTGCCGAGACGATCGACCGCGCCGACGCCCTCGCCAAACTGAGGGACAAGACCGGCGCGGCGCTCTCCTACGCCCAAGCTGAGGCGATCCGCGCCGCCAACGCCACGATCGCTACCGTCACCGAGATCCGGCAGACCGCCGCCGGGATCGACGAGTACATCTGGGACGCGAACAACGACGAGGTCACCCGCCCCCTACACCGCGAGTACGACGGGAAGGTCTTCAAGTGGTCTGCGCCCCCCAAAGACGGCCACCCCGGTCACGCCTACGGGTGTCGCTGCTCCGCACGCCCCAACGTCAAGACGGGCTCGACCTTTGAGACGAGCACCTTTGAGCGCAAGCGCGACGACCTGCGCGGGGTGCCCTCACAAGACACCATAGACAGATTGGTCAAGTTCACTTGACTATCCCGCACCACCAGAGTAAACGCGCCTTATGAACGCTCGGATCGCCACCAGCCCCCCGCCCGGCATTGAGGAGACCTCCGAGGGCTTCCTGCGGTTTTGGTTGCGGATCGCTGACCCGAGCGCTGTCTACGAGTACCCCGACCGGGGCGAGACTCACACGGTCTCGGCGGAGGTGCTCTGCGATCCGAAGTGGCTCGACGCCCTCGCCCACAAGCCCCTGACGCTCGGCCACCCCCACGGCGGCACCAAGTTCGTCACCATCGACGACGCCCAAGCCTTCGCCGTAGGGCATGTCATGGAGACCGGCGTTTACGGTGATGAGCCCTACGCCCGCGTCCAGGCGGACACCCCCGCCGCCGTGGCCTGGGTCCGCGAGCGGGAGGGCACCGGCTTCTACTGCTCGCCGATGTACTCCGCCACGGTCGAAGAGGTCGCCCCCGGCGAGATGCAGCAGACCGCCCGACTCAGCGCGAATCACCTCGCCCTCACCGACTCGCCCCGCGGCGGCTCACGGTGCAGGGTGATCCTCACCCTCGGAGATGAGACCGTGCAAGGTCTACGGATCGCCCTCACCCCCGAAGCCCCCGACCTCACCGAAGCGATCGAGAAGATCGCCGCCGTGGTCCCCGGCTTCGTCGCCGCCCCCGTCCTGGAGATCGACCTGCTCGTCGGCATCCCCGCCGACAAGGCGGACCTCGCCGTCGCCGAGATCGAGCGCGCCGCCGACGTGGTCAAGGCGCGGCACGAGGGCGCCCCTGTCTCGCACTTCTACGGCGTCGTGGCCGACCCTCCGGGTGCCGATGGTAGCCGGGAGATCTTCCTCCTCGGCTACGCAAGCCCCTACCTCTACGAAGCCGCCGAGCGCATCCTCGGCCCGGACCGCCCCGTCTCGGCGATCCCCAGCCCCTCCCGGCTCAAGATTGGCGCCACGCCGGAGCCCCTGACCTCGGCGATCATCGAGGCGATCGGCTCCCTCCGGTTCAGCGGCGACGACGAGATCGCCGTCGCCTGCGCTCGCCTCTCCCTCCTCGGTGGTGAAGCGCCTGTCGCTGTCATCCTCGCCGACGAGGAGCCCCTACCCGTTCCCCCAACCAAGGAGGGCCGCGTGCCCCTGCCTGAGAAGACCACCGCCGCGCTCTCCGCGCTCTCCGAGGAGCAGCGGGCCATGCTCGACCCCGTCTTGGCCGCTATGGTCGAAGACGTGGGCGCCATGCTCGACGCCAAGATCGCCGAGGCGATGAAGGCCGCCCCCGTCGCCGACATGGGCGGCAAGGACAAGATGCTCGCCGACGAGGCGAAGACCAAGGGCGAGATCGCCCGCCTCACCCGCGAGCGCGACGCCGCTCTCGCCGAGGCCAAGAGCGCCAAGGTGTCCGCCGCCCGCCCCGCCGTCGCCCGGTTCGCCGCCGCGCAGGGGATCGCCCTCGCCGACAGCGCCTCCGAGGCTGACATCCTCGCCGCCGCCGAGCAAGCCGCCGCCAAGGTCGGCCGCCCCGTCAAGGGCCTCGCCGCCCTCGACGCGATCGCCCTCGCCGACAGCCTCGCCCCCGTCGAGCGCACCCGCCTCTCCGACCCGCCCAAGGTCGAGGCTCCCACCAAGCCCCTCACCGTGGAGTGCTGAGACATGCCCTTCTCCTACGCTGACAGCACCCTCCCCCGGCAGCCCGACAGCGCCTCTCCGGGGCGGGTCTACTCCTCCACCGACGGCGTGCTCTGCATCGCCGACGAGACCCTCTACCCGGGCCGGATCGGCATCCAGACCGGCATCAACGGCGTCCGCCCGATCGTCTCGCTCGCGGTGACCGCCAACCTCCCCGCCGCGCAGGCGACGGTCGGCACCTTCGCCTCCGTGGACGCCGCCGACGAGATCAGCGTCACGGTGAACCACCGCGGCAAGATCTTCACCATCGGCCCGGTGATCTACGCCTCGTCGCAGACCGCCACCCTCGCCGCCGTCGCCACCCTCGCGAACTCGACGATGGACGAGGTCGGCTTCACCGCCGGGGAGTCGATCGTCTTCACGAGCGACGGCACCACGATCACGGCGACCGCTGAGGTCCGGGGCGAGTCCCCCGAGGTGATCTTCTCGGTGCAGGGCGACGGCACCGTCTCGCACGCCACCACCAACCCCGGCGTCTTCGCCGTCGGCAGCGCCAAGCCCGCGCTCGGCGTCATCACCGACGGCGAGAGCGCCTACGCGGTCGATGGCGGCGGCACTCAGATCGACGATCTGAGCCCCTGCTCCTGCGCCATCAAGGGCCCCGTTGACGTGGAGTTGGCCGCCGCGGGCGCCGTCACCACGAACCAGGCGCTCTACTTCGACGCTGGCAACGGCGCGAAGATCACCGGCACGCCGTCCTCGACGACCGTGTGGATCCCCCCGTCCTTCCTCCGCGCCAGCGGGCAGGCCGCCTCCTCCACCGCCAACCCCGAGGCCGCCGCCGTGCGCGCCTTCATGCGGAGCTGACATGATCACCGAGAAGATCTCTCTTGTGTCCCCCGGCGACCTGCCGGGCCGGATCTTGGAGTCCGTCGAGGAGGCTCAGACCTTCGCGGCGATCCAGGGCTACAACCGCAACGGGCACCGCGTCAACCAGACCGCCAACGCGCTCAACCTCGCCGACGCCCTCCAGATCCGCGAGGGCGGCAACTGGGGCATCGAGGCGCGCGCCATCCTCCGCGGTGGTGACAAGCTCGTCAACGTGCCGAAGATGAGCCCCCTCATCAACATCTTCGCCGACGCCATCGGCAAGCCCCGCGGCAACGTGCCCAAGCCGATCCCCGAGGCGGCGTACCTCGCCGACGCCGTGGGTTCCGAGCAGGGCCGGAACGCCGGTCAGGGCATGGTCGTCGAGCAGCCCGGCACCGGCCTGACGATGGCCCGCTTGGTGCAGTCGGCACCCTACTCCTCCGCCGTCCCGGTCCTCGGCCAAGACCTGATGACCGTGATGTATGTCGAGGGCACCGGCAAGGCCGGTTTCATCGACTCCATGCGGAGCACGCCCGAGAACGAGGCGCAGGTCGCGCAGACCTCGATCAAGATCCGCGTCCTCGCGATCCGCGACTCCGTGGACCCCCTGCGGATCGCCCGTGCGCAGAACGCCAACAGCGGGCTCGGCTACGACCGCGCCGCCGCACAGGCCCGGCAGAGCGAGAGCGCCCTCATGGGGCTCATGCGCAACGTGGCGATCGAGGGCTCCTCGGTGGACGGGCTCAACGGTCTGATGAGCGTCACCGGCACCGGCAAGGGTGTTGAGGTGAGCAAGACCTCGGTGGACGTGGCGACCGCCACCGCCGCCGACGTGGCGACCGCCGTGCGCGACGTGATCGACACCGCGATCCTCGCGGGCGACGGCTACCCACCCGACACGGTCACCCTTGACACCCGCGTCGCCTCCAAGCTCCGCACCGCCGCCGCCTCTGGCGGGACGGAGTTGGCCGTGATGATCGAGGCGTACCGCGCCGCCGGGATCGTCAACTGGTACGAGATGCCGAACCTCGCGACCGCCACCGATCGGCGCGGCGTGCTCGTCTCCTGCCTCGCGCAGCAAGACGCCACCCGCCTGATCGCCGCGCCGACCCCCAACGTGTTCACCTTCCCCAACGGGGCGAACACCGAGACCTACCGGCTCTGGTCTTGCGGCGGTATCTGGACTCCGATCTCGGCGTTTCACCACGTCGGCGTCTTCGACTACAGCCCGTAATGGCCGTAACCGCCTCCTCCGTGCGCAGTCGATGGGCGATCCCCGCGTCCATCGACGACACCCTGCTAACCGCTCTCATCACAGAGGCGGAGGCGGGGTATCGCAGCGCCACGGGGGAGACGGGTTTGACCGCCTACGCCGCCCACCTCGCCCTCGACCGGCTCAAATCGACCGGGGGCGCAGGCGGGCGGGCGGTGACCTCAGCGAGCCACAACGCCGCGTCCAAGACCCTTGAGGCGTCGGCGTTCTTCACCCCGGCATCCGCCACAGAGGCGTGGTTCCGGGGCACCCCCGCAGGCGCCTACTATTGGGCGCTCATCCAACGCTACCCCCTCCCCTACCTCGTGACGCCGTCCAACCGATGAAATACGCCGCCCTCACCACCGCCTACCGCGCCGAGCAAGCCCGGCAGGCACAGACGATCGCCGCCGTGGTCATCACGACGGGCGAGATCGTGTATGGTGAAGTGCAGAAGCGGCTACGCGGACCCGCTCTCCGCTACCGTTCGGGCAACCTCGCGCGGTCGGTTAGCCGCACCTTCAAGGCGACCCGATACAAAACCGTGGTGGTGGTCGAGGCGGGCTCCGCCGCCGTTCCCTACGCCGCCATCCACGAGACGGGCGGCGTGATTCAGGGTCGCCCTTGGCTCCGCGTCCCCCTCACGCAAGAGGGCAAGGTGCGCCGCCCCGGCGATTACATCGCAAAGGGTGGTGCCATCAAACGCGGCGAGGCCGTGATCGCGGTCCTGCGCCGGTCTGTGCGGATGCCCAAGCGCGCCTACATGAAGCCCTCCGCCGAGGCGGGGTGGCGCTACTTTCAGGCGGAACTGCCCCGCCGGTTGGGGGCGTAGATGGCCCGCCCGCCTAACCTCCTCTCAGTGACCGCTCAGGCGGTGATCGCCCGTCTCGGCGTGGTCAACGGCGCCGACCCCTACACCGCCGACCTCACGCCCACGGGCGCCGTCTTCCGGGGTTGGCAGCCTCCCGCCGATACGCCCCTCCCCTGCGTCGGGGTGACGGTCCCGAACCGGACCGAGGCGCAGTCGAGCACGCGCCAAGTGCGCACGACCTACACGATCGTCCTCTATGCCTACCCCGCCGCCGATCCTGACTTCGGCGATACAGAGGACGCCTGCGCCGCGCTTGAGGTTGACCTCCGCCGCACCCTCGCCCGCGAGGACCTGACCACGGCGATCGACGCAGTCGCGGCGGGCTACGGTTCCGGCGCGCTCGTCGCGTTCTCAGGCGCTGCCTACGAGGGCGACCCCGAGCAGGCGCAGCACGTTGCCCCGCTTCAATTGACCTTCACGGTCAGTTACCAGATCCAATCCCAGACCGGAGTGCGCGTCTAATGGCACGCTTCACCAACGCCAACGCCTTCGTCGCCCTCGGCTTTGAGACGACCCACGGGACCGCCGTGGCGCTCACGCAGTTCCCGTACATCATCAGCGCCGACCTCGGCGAGACGGCGACCCACGTTGACGCGGGGCACGTCGGCAGGGTCGGCGGCGCGATGTACGCCACGCCCCAGACCGGACGGGTCGCGATCGCGCCGAAGTTCGTCTCGCCTCTCCAATACAACTTCGTCGGGTGGCTCTTCCGCGCGTTTGACGCGACGGTATCGACTTCCGGATCCGGCCCCTACACCCACGTTTGGACCCCCGGCACGTCGCAGTCCTTCACGATGGAGTATGCGCCCTCGGACGCCATCTCCGAGTCCGTGGACATCACCGGATGCAAACTGACCGAGGCGACGATCAAGTGGCCGTTTGACGGGATCGCGACGATCGAGACCTCGTGGCTCGGCCTGCGCAAGACCGCCCCCGCGTCAAAGACCTCCGCCGTTCTGCCGACCGCCAACGAGGTCAACGGCGGCGACCTGACCACGCTCACCCTCGGATCGTTCAACCTCTTGTTGATCGCTCAGGGCGTCGATGTCAAACTCACGAACCCGCAGATCTCGGGCGGCGGGATGCGGCGCGACGCCAACGGGCGTTTGACCGCCGAGGAACTGACCGACGGGTCGCCCCGGATGGCAGAGATCAGCGTGCCGATCGAGTTGACCGTCGCCGAGTGGCACGACTTCCACGACGCCTATGTGGCGGTCCCCAACCCCACTGAGAACGACTTCACCCTCGTCGCCACCGACTCCTCGACGAGTGAGACGCTGACGATCGTGGTGCGCAATTGCTCGGTGACCGCTACCGCATTCCCCACGATCTCCGACCCCTCCGCCTTGGTGCGGGTGACCCTGAGCCTCAAGGGGCGCGCCGATCCCCCTGGCGGTGACCCCCTTTGGACCGCCACCCTCGTCAACAGCGACGCCTCCCCCTACCAGACCTGAGAGCCCCCATGCCCCAGACCACCCGGATCCCCCTGCCCTCCCCTGAGCGCGACGCCGCCGCCAAGCGCCTCGCGCTGCCCCCGCTCACCGTGGCGCCGACTCCGGGCGACGAGGCGGCGCTCCTTGAGTGTGCGCGCGTCTATGGCGTTAACGTCGCGTTTGACGCCGACCCGATCGCCGCCGACCGTGCGGAGCGCGACGCCGCCACTGAGGCGCTTGACGAGATCGCGAAGGTCTACCTCCTCGTCTCCCTGCCCGACGACTGGAGTGGGATCGGCGACCGCGCGCGTCTCGCCTTTGCGGGCATGAGCGCCGCCGCCAAGCCCGGCGACATCCGGCGCGACGCTCAAGGCAACGTCACGGGCATGGCGTACAACGCCGAGCAGATCCTCTCGCTCCAGACGGCGATCGAGGAGGTCTGTATCGCGTGCGTCGTCGGCGAGGTCCATGTCTCGCCGGACGGGTCGCAGGAGGAGATCGAGCACTACCGGCTCCACCGCGGGCCGGAGGCGAACGGTCTGCGCCCTCTCGCCTCGGTACCCGCCGCCGTTCAGCCCAAGGTGCGCGAGGAGGTGGAGGCTCACCTCGCCTCCTTTCGCCGCGCTCCTCGCCGATTCCGGCGTGGTTGAGGGGCTCGCCGCCGCGGCGCGCGAGACGGGCACCACCGTCGCCGCGCTCCTCGGCTACAGCGGCCCCCGTGCGATCGTGTGTCATGTAGCCGCCGCCCGCGTGCTCGCCGAGCGCCGGGAGCAGGCGATCACCGCCGCCGGTATGTGCTTCCCCGTGTTTGAGGTCCGCTGACTGTGCCCACCGTCTTTCAAGTCTCCGCCGAGTTGGGCGCCGAGTTTACCGGCGAGGCTGCCTTCGACGAGGCGGTCGCGGCGGCGGAGGCGTTGCAGGCGGACGTGGCGGCGGCAGAGAAGCAAGTCGCATCTTTGGGCGACGCGATGGTGGCGGCGAAGCGGGCGGCGGAGGATGCCGCCGAGGCCCTCCGCGCCCTCAAGGCAGCGGGCGGCGCCAGCGCCGAAGCCCTCGCCGACGCGACGAAGCGCGCCGAGACCACGAAGGCGAACCTGACCGCCCTCAAGCGTGCGTCAGAAGACGCCGCCACGGGGCTACAGCGCGCCAAGACCGCCGCCGCCGATGGTACGGCCCGCCTCCGCGACCTTGAGGCTCAGGCGGGCGCCACGGCCGCGCGAACGAAGGACGCCGCCACGCGGGCGGGCGACTTCGACACAGCGCTCAAGGGAGTCGCGGGCGCGGTCGGCGTCGTCTCGCCGCAGTTGGAAACCCTCCTCATGCGCTCCGGCGACGTGGTCGGGGGCTTTGAGGCGCTGTGGAAAGGGTCGGAGGCGCTCGGGGTCTCGCTTGGTGGTGTCGGGCTCGCGATCGGCGCCGTCGCCGTGGCAGCCGCCGCGGGCGCCACCGCCTATAGCCTCTACGCCGTCGAGCAAGAGCGCGCCGCTGACGCAGGGGGCAGGACTGCGGAGCGCCTCGCCGAAGTGACGCGCGTGGGCGACCTCGCCACGGCCACGCTCAACCGCCTCGCCACGTCAGGGAGCGCGTTCACCAACATCCTCGACGGGATCTCGGATCGCTCTCGGGTCGCCGCGGGCGAACTGCAAAGCGTCATCGACGCCGAGAAGGCGGTCGCCTCTCTCCGCGCCGCCGCCGCCCCCGAGTTGCAGGCGCGCGGTCAACAGGCGGCGAGCCTTGCCGCGCAGTTGCAGGCGGCGCAGTCGCGCATGGCCCAGGGCGTAGAGGGCGAGGGCGGCATTATGGGCGCGGCGAAGGCGTCCGCCGATGTCAAGCGCCTATCCGCCGAGTTGGCCGCCTCAGAAGCCGCGCTGCGGGCTCAGCGCGCGGAAGTCGAGCGCGCCGCCGAGACCGAGGCGCTGCTGCGGGAGAAGGCGCAGATTGAGGCGGACCTCCGCGAGAAGGAAGCCGAGGCGCTGCGCCGTGGCGCTGAGGCGACGCGGCGGAAGGCGGAGGCTGACCGCGCCGCCGCTCAGGAAGCCGCCAAGCGCCAAGCTGCCGACGAAGCCGCCTATGCCGCCGCCGTGGCGCTGACTGACGCGCAGCGCAAACTCGCCCTCGACGCCTACAACACCGTCTCCGCCATCGAGGCGCTCAACCCCGCGCTGACCGACGCCGAGAGGGCCTATCGCGCGCAGACGAAGCAGATCGACGACCTCGCCGCGTCGTTGGGACAAGCCGCCCTCGCTGGTGACGTGCTGCCGGAGGAGTTCGCGCGCCTGATTGACCTCATCTCCGCCGCGCGCGAGCAAGCCCTCGCCGACCTTGAGACGGCCAAGGCGGAGGCGGAGAAGTCAATCGCCGAGACGCAGACGGCGCAGGCGGCACCGCCGCAAGACCGCGCGGGCGACGCGACGCAGGTGATCGGCGGCATCGTCGGCGGCTCCCTCTCCGCCGCGCTGCAACCGCTCCTCGCAAGCCTTGGCCCCCAGGGCGCGATCGCCGGGGCGGTGCTCAGCCTCTTGGAGCAGGGCCCCGAGCAGATCACGGCGATCATCGACGCCCTCCCCTCCCTCGTCGGCGGGGTGATCGACACGGTGTTGTCCCTCGTCGAGACCCTGCCGGAGACCCTCATCGGGCTCGTGGACGGGATCGTCGCCAAGATCCCCGATCTGCTCTTGGCGGTGTTCAGCCTGGTTTACGGGCCCTTCGCTTTTGAGATCATCAACGGCCTGCTCCAAGCCCTCCCCGAGATCATCTCAGGGCTCATCGTCGGTCTGACCGAGTTGGCATTCATGCTCCCGAGCATCCTCCTCGACACGGCGAAGTTGGTCCCCGTCATCGTCCAAAGCCTGACGCAGATCGCCCCGATGCTCCGCGAGCAGATGATCGCCGCGATCCCGGCGCTCATCGACGACGGGCGCGAGATGCTGACGACGTTGGCCCGCGACTTCCGCCGCGAGATCATCGCCGACGCCGCCGCGCTCCTGACGCGCGAAGGCAGGCGGAACCGGCGGAACGAGGAGGGGCTGGTCAAACGCCTGCGCGGTGCGCTGACCGTTGACCTCGACGGGCGGCAGGTCTCACGCGGTCTTGACCGCACCGCCGATAGCCGCAAGGGAGGCGAGCGCCGTGGCTAACCCCCGCTTCTACTGGTATCCGAACGGCTTAGGGCTCAAGACGATCGATCTCGCGCCGGGCTACGGGGCGCTCCCTGAACTGTGCGAGGAGGATGACGAGGTCTTCGGCGGCGTGTCTCACTCGGCGTCGGGGCGATCGTTCTCCGTGGTGCGCGCCCGCCCCGCCCGCGTCTCGATCGTCCTGCCCAACGTCAGGTCAAACAGCGAGATCGCCGAAGACCTGCACAACCTGCGGGACTTCGCCAAGCGCGGCGGCGCCTTTGGGTTCGTGCTCGACTCGGCTAAAGCCGTGTTCTGCTACGGGAATCTGCCTTGGACCGTGGGGCTCTCTTCCCTGAGCACCCCCGGCGTGGTCTGGTACGAGCCGACGGCTACCCTCGCCACGGGCGACGACCTCGTACTTGAGACGCCGAACCCGGCGCGCATCACCGAGCGGCAGGCGGTCGGCGGGCTCGGCTACTCCGGCGGCGTCTCGATCCCCCTCTCCCGCACCGTGGTCACCTCCCAGCCGGTCAAGGGCTGGGCGCGGTATCGGTGGTACTACCCCCGCCTGCGCCTCACCGAGCCGAACTCGTGGGAGATCGACCCCGTCGAGAACGGGTATTTCCACCGGCACACAATCGGGGCGACGATCCAACTCGCCGACCTGTTGGACGGCTCGGCGTGGGCCGGGGCGATTACGACGGCGTCAGTGACCCGGCGGACGCCTGACGACTTGATGAAGACGCCCTTCTCGCCGTTTGCGACGACGACGGGCTCCGCCCGCAAGTTCATCTCTCCGATCTACTGAGGCCGATCATGCGCTGGTTTGACGCCGACTTCTCGCACCGCTTCCCGATCGTCATCGACGGGTCGGCGACCGCCTCCGGCACGGTGGACGCCACGATCGCGCTGACCGGCGTGGCCGCCGAGTTCTGGGCGACGGTGCAGGCGGACGTGGACGACATCCGGATCGCCCGTGCGGATGGCCTCGCCGGGATCTCCTACGACCTGGAGAGCCTGAATTACGCCACCAAGACCGTAACGATCGAGTTGGACGGGCTCACGCACCACGCCACCAACACCATGACCGTGGTGTGGGCGTACTTCGGCGACGCCGACGCGGTCAACGATGAGGACGGCTTCACGCCCTCGACGCCGCTGAACGGGTACTTCCTGTTCTCCGGTCCTGGTGACGCGCCCGTCTACCCCCTCGGCTCGCCCGTCGGCGCCACCGAGCCGGTCAACCGGCGGCAGAAGAGGTCAACCGAGACGATCCAGGCGTGGTTCGCGGTAGGCCCGTTCGGCGCGCTCGCCTATCCCTACGAGGGACGGGCCGGGGCGCCGGAGGGGCCGCAGTCGCTCTCAATGACCACCCCCATCGGGATCACCGCCGCGACCTCTTCGATCCGACTCTTCCTCGACGCCGACGGGCAACTCTACGCCCGCGTCACGATCTCCGGCGGCACCACGTCCAACGACTACGACGTGGTGCTCTCGGTGGTCACCACCGAAGGGCGGGCCCTAAACGGCGTCCTGCGCGTCACCGTGCTCGACTAAGCGCAGGGGGCGAGCCCTTCGGCGAGGTCGCAGCGAGGGGCGATGAGCGGCCACTCCCCGACGCCGTCGCCGTCGAGGTCGGCGCAGACCGGCAGGCTCTCGCGGTCGAAGGGGTCGCACCCGACGGCGCGCTCCTCGGCTCCGGTGAAACCGTCGCGGTCAACGTCGGCGGTAGGAGCGAAGAGGAACACGAGGAAGGCGAGGATAGCGAGCACAGCGTCTCCGAGGTGGGTAGGTCGATAGGCACTCCAAGAGGAGTAAGCAACAACGCCGGGCAGGTCGTGAGCGTGGCGGGGGAGGGCATCATAGCGCCGGGGCGGTCAACCGTCCATAACCTCGACTTCTTCGTCGGCGAGGGCTTCGGCGTTGTTGACGCCCTCCGCCGCCTCAAGGTACATGCCGAAGTCATTGACCGCTTTGGTGGGTGTGATGCCGGGACGCAGGGCGGGCCGGTTGCCTGCGAACGGGCGGTAGTTGACCTCGTGGTGCCAGCGGTTGAACTTCCAGACGACCTCGACCACGTCGGGGTGTTGCTCGCGCAGGCGGTCTTGGGCGGTCATCGGATCACCGTCCGCCGCCCACGTCGCCGAGCTGCCGCCGCGGTTGTCCGGGGCGCTGCGATCCCAGCACGCCACCAGGGTCCACCCGCCCGCGTGCTCGGTGTAGAGGACGCCCTCGGGCTCGGGTTCGCTTGCCGGGGCGTAACCGCGCCTCACGAGCGAGGCCAACTCGTTCAATGGCAGCCCGAAGGAGCGGTTAGCCCACGGGGTCATGGCGCCGGGTTGACTGCCTTGGTAGGGGCGCCCGTTCAGGTGGCAGTAGTGACCGGAGCGGGTCGGGGCGATGATGCCGGTGAAGTAGATGAGTATGGGTGCTCCGGGCTCAGAAGAGGGTGTCGTCGGGGTCGATGGCGTGGCGGTAGTCGTTGATGACCAAGGGCTCCGCCTTCACCGAGTAGCGCCTCTCCGGGTCGAGGCGGGCGATCCACTCCTCGGCGTCCGCGATCTGGGCTTGGTAGCGCGCCACCCACACCCGCGCGGCGAAGGTGCCCGGCTCGGCGTCGTCAGGGCCTTCGCCGCAGGTGGCGCCGTGCTCGTTGATGTGCTCGACGATGAGGTTGGCCACCGTCGCGAGGGGGTCGGGTCCGCCGTCGGCTTCAAGACCGCCGACCTCGTGCGACAAGGTGATGCAGCCTTCGTCGAGGTCAACCCACGCGGTGAGCGTGTGTGAGCCCCAATTGAGCAGGACGCAGGATTCTCCGGCGCTCACGTCGAGGTCAGGGTAGGTGTCTTGGGCTTTGGTCAGGAAGTCGGCGAGGATGGGGATGAGGTCGGGCATGAGGGCTCCTATCGGGTGAGAGCGCGGATCCGCGCGGCGGGCGTGAGGGCTCGACCGGCGGCGCGGCGGGGCGCGTTGCGGTCGTCGAGGGCGAGGTGGGCGGCGGTGATCAGGAGGTGCCTCTCGGTCGCGTCACCCTCGGCGCGGCCGCGCTCGCGGTGCTCCGCGCGGAGGTAGTCGCCGAGGATCAGGATCCGGTTGACCGGGGAGATCGTCTCCTCGGCGTCGTCGAAGTCGGCGAGGTCGTAGGTCACGGGGGCGCCTGCGTCGTCGAGGGCGCAGGCGATCTCGCGCAGCTCCGCCTCCGCCTTCGACGCCCGCGCCTCGGCGTCGTTGTCCGCGCCGAGTTGGGCGGCGACCGCCTTGACGGCGTCGTCGGGGGTGACGGGCGGGTCCGCGCCGATGACCTCGCAGATCCGGGTGAGCGCCGCGTGAGCGGTTTTGAGGGAGGCGTCGCGGGTGGCGAGGTCGCGCTCAAGGTCGGCGATCCGGGTCGTCAGGGCGACGCGCTCGGGGCTCGTCAGCATGTCAGGCGCCACCGCGAGGGAGGCGCGCTTGGCGAGGTGAAGGCGCCCGGCGTCGGCGCCCATACTCCACGCGATCCCAACGCCGTCGAAGACCTTGTGGGTGTTCTCGATCATCGCCTCCAAGCCGCTGATGCGGGCGTAAGCGTTGTCCCGCTCGGTGACCGCCTGATGCCGCTCGCGGCGGTCGGCGCCGCGTTCGTCAACCCAAGCACGGGCGCGCGCAATGGGGTCGTCGTCGGGGTTGATGCCGAGCGCCTTAAGGGCGTCCTCAAGGGTGCGGGTGCGAGTGTCGGGGGTCATGGCGATCTCCTATCAGGTGAGGCGGTCGGGGGACTGGGGGCGCAGACTGACGAGCATCGCCTGCTCCAAGACGAGGGCGGCGAAGGAGCCGGGAGCGGCGAGGATGGCCCCGCGCCGATCCGACATCTCCCGCTCTCGGCGCATGGCGGTCACCACGGCGTCGAGGAGGGCGGCGGGCTCGGCGTCGATGAAGCCGACGCTGACATCGAAGACGGTCATGCCCTCGCCGTTGGCGTAGATCTCGACGGTGTAGCAGGGCGAGGCGGGCGCCTCTTGCCACTCGACGATCAAGTCGTCGCCCTTGGTGGTGATCGTGAGGTCGGCGAAGCGGTGGCGGTATGTCGTGGCGAAGGCTTTCAGGTCGGGGTGCATAGTCACTCCTCTTGGTGGTCAGGAAGCCCGCAGACGTGGCGCAGGGCGTTCAGGAGCGCGGCGTCACTTTGATAGGCGGCGGTGTAGCCCTGCCCCTCAAGCCACGCCACAACGGCGCTACGGGCGGTGGGGGAGGTCACGAGGTCAACGGCGGCAAGGCGGGAGATCGGCACCCAAACCCACACAAGGCAGTCGAGCCAAACCCAACCCTCCTCGATCGGCCTGTCTTCGCGGTCAGTGATTGGTCCGCGCCAAACCCCTGACGCGGAGTCGTCGGTGATGACCGTGTCTCCCTCGCTGAGCATACCGGCGATCGGGGCGAGGGGTCCGCGCAGGGGGACGGCGTCGAGGGTGAAGTCGGGGATCGTGCGGGTCATGCCCCACCCTTGCGGTAGCGGCCCCACCGGATCGCGTTCTCAAGGTCGGTGATACGGCGGGACGCCTCGCTGAGCGCGCAACAAGTACCCTCAGCGCCGCCGCTCGCATCGTTGGCGGCGAGCGCATGGCGGTAGGTGTCGCGTGCCCGCTCAAGGTCACGCTCAAGAGATCCGAGTGTCGGGAGCGCGGTGCTCACTTGCCCTCCAAAGCGCCGAGGTGCGCCTTCGCCCAGGCGGCGCGGACGGCGGGGTCAAGGGAGACGGTGTGGGCGTGGATGGGCACGAGGCGGCGGAGGGCCTCGCGCTCGCCGGGGGTGAATGCGCCCGCCCAAGCCCGATCGAAGCCGTCGCGCAGGTAGCGCATGAGCAGGACGGCGCCCTCGTGGGCGGCGCGGTTGTCCTGCCACGGGTCTCCACCAAGCCCGCAGACGAGCGCCTGTGAGGTGACCGCCCACACGTCACCGATCGTCGGGTCGCCGATCCGCTCCATGTGGTCGGGGGTGGCGATCCACATCTTCGGCGTGCGCCGGGGGATGGCGCCGAGCAACGCGGCGAGGGCGTGCAGATCCGCCCGCGCAAGCCCGCCATAGTGGACGATGTCGCGCAGGCGGCTAAGGGAGCCGACCGCTTGCTCGTCTCCGGCGTCGATGCAGGCGAGGGTCAACCCGTCGAAGGCGACGGCGCGGTCTTCGCCAAGCACCGCCGCCCGCACCCCGTCGGCGAGGTCGGGGCGCGCCTCGCAGACGAGCCCGGCGGCATAGGCGACGGCGGGCGGGAGGGTGCGTGTGGAGGGGAGGTCGAAGGGGATCGGGGTCATGGGGTCTCCGTCGCCCACGTCGGGGCGGTCGTAGGGTGGTGCTTCTCGATCTCCCTGGCGGCGTCGCGCACGAGGTCAAGGAGGCGGGAGGGGTGAGCGTCGGGGCAGAAGTAGACGATCCCCGTGGCGTCGAGGGCGAGCACGTCAACTCGGCGGCGGGTGGCGGCGACGTACAGGTGGCAGTCGCCGAAGAGCAGGTGCGCCCCATAGGCACGGCGGCGCAGGGGCTTGGGGAGCGCGCAGACGGTCCACGCGCCGGGCAAGTGCTCGGTTAGGTGCAACACCAGCGCCGCCGGGGTAGCGCGCCACGACGACCGGGCGGCCTTGCGCTCGGCGCGGCGCCGGGAGTCGCAGGGCGTCGAGGGGATCTCGATGGTGATGGACTTGGCGACCGTGGCGATGATGGCGATGATCACGTCGTCTCCTTAGCGATCCGGTCTGCGGTCGCCTTGTCTTCGGGTGTGAGGAGGGCGTAGAGGCGATCCCGCTCGGCGGTCCACTTGTCGAGGTCGGCGTAGTAGAGCGCGGCGAGCACTCGGTTAGGCCCAACGCCGAGCATGTCGATGGACCGCCGCGCGCCGCGGGCGTTGTGGTGGGCGGTTCGCCACCGCCAGAGGGCGTCGGAGCGCCTCACGACTTGCTCCGCTCGCCCGCAACACCACGCATCCACGCGGCGAACTCGGCGCGAGAGGGTGCCTCGCGGCGCGCCTTGGCTTCGGTGAGCGCCTTGCGCTTCGCCCGCGTCAGGCGCCTGCCCTTGGGGGCGATGAAGGTGTCGATAGTCCCGCGGCGCAGGACGGGATGGTCTGCGTCGGCGGGGTAGTCGTCGGGAGTCATCTCAGGCTCTCAGCGCCTCTCGGGGCGCGTCGTTGGGTTGGGTGAGGGGTTAGCCCGCCCACGGGCGGCGGGCGGGTTGTGGGGGGGGCTTAGGCGGCGTCCTTGCGGGCCTGACGAATCGCCAAGAGATCGGCGATGTCGAGGGTGGGCTTGGCGGGCAGGTCGGCGAGATCTTCTTGAGCCTGAGCCTCTGACACCTTCCGCCAAGCCTGATTCTCAAAGTGCCGATCGCCGTTGGCCTTGATTTCGGAGATGGCCTTGTCGTGCTCGGCCCACCGTTGGGCGATCAACCCGCTCTCGATGGACTTGGCAAGGTGGGCGTTCACTACCAGGATGTAAGCCTCCATCGCCTCGACATAGGCTTGGGTGCGGCGCAGGGCCTCCATGCGTTGCTCAGGGGACAACCACTTGTCAGTCGCCAACGACTCACCAGGGCCGGTATCCCCGTGGATGCGATCGATGTAAGCGAACCTGAGCGCCGAGTAGTTCACTCCGTTCACCTTACGCCCGTCTTCATCGTAGAAGAAACGATAGGTCTCCGACGAACCATAGGCGGCAAGGTGGCGCTTGAATGCGTTCTTGGCGCCACGCATGGTCTCTGCGTCAAGGCGCAACTTGTCGAGGTAGCGATCGAGGGCGCCCTCCTCCACGTCTTCGCGGATCCGCTCGATGAGCGCCGGGGTAAGGTCGGCGGCGACTTCGCCACGCCAAGAGCACCCGTAGCACATGGCGCCATCCTGCCTGTTGAAGCTGTGGGCGCCGGATCCGTGGCAGCGGGAGCAGGTCTGCCGGTAGCCCATACCATAGAGGCGGGCGGGCAGTTTGTCGGCGGTGGTCTTGAGCAGGTCGGCGGCGACGTGGATCAGGGTCTTCATGGTGCGGGCGTTCATCCGAGGCTCCGTTGTTGCTGACCCCCTATACATACTTCGCGCGCCAAGAGAACGCAAGCCCCCACCACCAAAAAGATGATGAGGGCTTACGATTCTCAGCGGGCAAGGGCGGCGCGGATCCGCTCGCTGAGGTTGAGGGCGAGGAGGGAGCCGTCGGCACGCTCGGCGGCGTCGGGGGCGGCAGCTACGGCGTCGCGGAGATCCTCCTGCTCGGCGCGCAACGCGGCCGCCTCGGCGCGGGCGTTGGCGGCGGCGCGGGCCAGGCGCCGGATGACGAACGCGGCGCGCTCGGCGGTGGTGATCTGGCGGGCGCCAATCTTCGCGGGGGCGGCGTAGCGGTCGAGGAGGGCGGGGAGATCGCCCGGCTGGTAGAGCGCCTTGACTGCCGCGACGACTTCGCTGTCGGTGGCGCCACTCGACAGGCTCGGCGGGGTCAAACCAACCACCTTGGCGATCTCGTCGAGGGCGTTGACGGCGTCGAGGTAATCCCAGACCTCAGCGGTGGCGGCGCGGCACCTGCGGGCGAGGGTGTACCGCCGCGCGCTCTCCGGCTCAAGGGCGATCGCCGCCTCGTCGAGCACGTCGTGGGCCGCGTTGATGTACCGGCGCAGGCGCTTGGCTTTGGCTTCGGCGGTGTCGGCGCGGGCGGTCACCTCCGCGATCTCCCGCTGCGCCCCGGCGAGGCGCTGAGAGACGACGGCGTGGGCGTCGGCTAAACCCTTGAGGCGATCCACCTCGGCGAGCATAGGCCCGGGCTCGGCGGGGCTGATGCCGAGGCGCGCGGCGATGGCGTTGACCGTGAGGCGGAGGGGGTTGTTTGCGCTGAGGTCGAGGAACGCCTTGCGGGCTTCGTCGCGCTCGGTGGTGACTTTGGCAAGGTGGTCTTGTGACGCTTGCCACCGCACATTGAACCCGGCGAGGGCGTCCTCTGCCTTGGCGCGCTCGCGGCACTCTCCGTCACGCTCGGCGGTCCATCGGGCGGCGGTGTTCACCGGGTCGTTGTCCGGGTTGATGCCGAGTTTGCGCAGCGCAGCCTCACAGGTGCGCAAGCGGGCAAGGTCGAGGTCGGTCATGCTGTCTCCTTAAGCGCCGCGGTCAAGGCGGCGACGAGCGGGCGGTGGTCGGGGAAGTCAACGGCGGCGAGCGCGTCGCGCCGGTCTGTCAGGTGCTTGCGCAGCACCTCGGCGTAGAGCCCCGGCGAACGGAGAGCGGCGCGCGTCTCCGGGGCGGCGGGATCGGGGTGCTCGGCGTTCAGGCTCCACGCGAGGATCTCGACGAGGTCGGCGCGCAGGGTCTCGACGGCGACGCGGAACTCCTTCACCCGCGCGGCGACGGCGAGCACGGCGCCGAGGTCGTCGGCGTTGACGTAGAGCACGACGTGCGCACGCCCGGCACAGAGGGCGAGGTAAGGCTCACCCTCGCCGAACGGGGCGCCCTCCTTCCCGGCGGAAAGCCCGTGCGTGAGCCCGGCGATCGGGTTGGATTCGAGGGCGATGGCGATCTCGCGTGGGGTCATGGCGTCGGCTCCAAGATCTCAAGGTAGGACCACGCCCTCTTCATCTCCAGATCGGCGGCGGCGCCTTCACGGTCGGCGCGTGCTTGGGCGGCGGCGAGGTCTGCGGCGATCTCGGCGCGGCGGCGGTCAACGCGGGCGCGAATACCGGCGGCGATCGCGCGCGCCCAGTCCCGCGCGACGCCGTCGAAAGGCCCGCCGATCAAGCAGCGCAGGTCTTCGGCACGGGGCGGCGATGGGAGCGAATGGACGACCATGCACAGGAGTTTGTCAAGGTCGTCGTAGTGACCGACCTCGCAGGGGAGGAACGCATCCAGAGCATAGACCGCCTGCCGATCGGCGCTGAGGCGCACCGTCCCTGTGATGGTATTGAGCGAGATCCACACGGTTTGGGCGTCGGGGATCTCGACGCGGATGAGATCGCCCGTCCACGAGACAGTGAAGGTGGGGAAGCGGCGCCGGAGGTCGGCGAGGAGTTGGTGTAGGGTCATGGCCTGCTCCTCTTGGTGGCGCGCTCGTTATCCCGCAGGCGCGCGGCGATGATCTCGTCGAGGGTTAGGGCGGCTGCTTGCGCCGCCGGATCGGGCAACTCAGCGCCGACCTTGGGCACGGGCTCGACGATCCGATACGACGCCTGCCACCCCTGAGCGCGGCGCAGGGCGATCATCCCGGCGGCGACGCTGAGGGGGTAGACGCCGACGACGCCGTCGATATGCCCGCCGGGGGAGCGGACGGTCACCTCGACGATCCGGGGGTCGGGGTCGGCGGCACCGCAGGCGGCGGCGAGGAGCAGGCGCTCTCCGCAGGCGGCGAAGGACTCGCCGGGCTCGCGGCGCGCTTCGACGGCCTGCCAGGCGTCGGGATGGAGGCGGATCCCGGTCTGGCGCTTGGTGGTGCTCATGGAGCCGCCCCCGCCAAGGCCGTCCACTCATCCGACTCGACGGTCTCGCCGCTCGCCATCACGACACCGACGACGACACCGATGAGCGACGCGGGCAGCCCCGCCTCATCGACGCAGGCGGCGGCGACGGGCCACACGTCGGCGGCGTCTTCGCTCCCGGCGAGGTGACGGAAGGTCTCCGCGGTCGCCGTCACGAGACCGGCGAAGGCGAAGGGCGAGGCGCGGCGCACGTTCGCGCGGATCTCGGCGTCGGCGAGGGGGAGTTCACCTCGGAACAGGTAGAGCCCCCGGGGCAAGCGGAGCGCCTTGCAGGCGCGGGCGAGGGGGGTCATGGGGTCGTCTCCTTCAAGATAGGGATCAGAGCCAGTCGGCGGGCAGGCGGACGCGGTCAACGCTCGCGGGGAGGGCGGCGATCGCGGCAGCGCGGGTCTTGGCGACGCGGCGGACGAGGGCGCCGTCGTCGGTCTTGACGACGACCTCAGCGACGAGGCGACCGGCGAGGGCTTTGGTGAGGCTGAGGCAGAAGTAGGGGCGGTTCATGGCGGGCTCCGTTGTTGTCTTGACCCCCTATACATACTGCGCCCGTTCGCTCGTGTCTACTAAAAAGTGTAACACCGTTGAAAATAGTTGGGGGTTACACCCTGGAACCTGAGATCACCGAGGTCGGGGGATCGGCTTCGGGCGGGGCAGCTCGGCGTCATAGATCACCAAGGGCTCAGGGGGCGCCCACAAGGCTTGCAGACGGCGCCACGCCCGAACCCACCATGACACGACGGGCTCGGGCTCAAGGCAGACGCACGGGGCGTCCTGGCGCCACGAACGGCCGCACGCAGGGCAGACCTTCGGAGGCTCGCCGTTCAGGACGCGGACGATCTCCGCCACGTCAGGAGGGTCGAGGCGCTCCGGCGGCGGGCGCTTGCCGGGGAGGATGACGACAGGGCGACCGGGGATGCTCATCGTCCACGCCCCTCGGCGTCGTGGTTGCACTTGATGAAGGGGCGCCACCAATCAGCGAGCGGCCACCGCTCGTCGATCTCGACGATCGCCTTCTCGTAGCGGTCGGCGCTGAGCTGCACGGTCTCGCCTCCAATCTCGGCGACGAAGGCCCACCAATCGGCATCCTTCCGCCCGGACCACACGCGCCTAAGCATGACGCCGTCGATGCGGCGGGCGTGAGCGTTGGCTCCGCGGTCGTGACTACTACGCCAACGGGCGGCTTGGCGGGGGTTCTTCATGGCATCAACCCCGCCAGCGCGATCACCCGCTCGCGGGGGAAGGTCGCCGGGTCGATGGCGTGAAGCAGCCCGAGGAAGGCGCCGTCGAGGCACTCCAAGACCTCATAGACGCGGCGCCCATAGTCGGCATAGGCGGGGTTCGTCGGCACGTCGAGGGCGCCGTCGGGGCTGCCGTTCAGGCGGTCGTAGATGGCGAAGCCACGGGGGTCGGTGCCGAGGAAGGTGTAGCCCTTGGAGACGAGGTAGGCGCCGAGGGCGTCGGGGTCCACCTCGGCGCAGAGGTGTAGCTCGGGGGCGGTGTAGGGGGTCACAGCGCCCCCAGATCGATCGCATCCAGCTCGGCGATCCGCGCCTCGGCGACGGCGAGATCCTGCTGACCGCGCGTGATCGCGAGTTTGGCTTCGCGGCGGTCGTTGTTGGCGGTCGTTCGCGCTTGCTTGATCTTCGCCTCGCCGATGAGGCGCACGGCGGCGCGGGTCTCCCCGATGTAGCCCGGCTCGGCGGCGGCGACGGCTTGGGCAAGCCCGGCGGCGATCGTCTCGGCGCGAAGCAGGTGGAGGAGCGCGGCAGCCTCGCACAACCGCGCGACGGCTTTTGGGCGGTCCAGCGTAGAGAGCAGGCAGCCCCCGCCGGGGAAGTTGACGTAGACCGCGCCGATCGCCGTGGTGACGCCCAAGGTGATCTGAACCCCGCCCCACCGAACGACAACGGTGGTGCCAGTCGCGGCGGCGCTGGGGGCGATTGGCCGAAGAAAAGCGGCGACTTGCTGCGCGCGGGTCATGGCTTCACCGGAACCAGGCAGAGAAACACGCGGTAGCCAGGACGCTCCGGCGCCTTGGACTTGTCCCCGGTGGCATCGACAAAGCGCTTCGCCACGTCCCCAACGATCGAGCCGAGCACGTCCACGGGCGCGCCGTGCTTGAAGTCGCTGCGGAGGTACACATAGTCCCCCTCGACGACAAGCGGCGGCGGGAGGGGGTTCGCCTTGGCGTTGGCCTCGATCTCCCGCATCTCGTCCATGACGCGGGCGAAGGCAGCGGCGTAGCCCGGCGGCTCGGCGTGGAGCAGGGACTCGCAGTCACCGTAGGCGGACAGCCGCTCGTCTTGATAGGCCGTCTCGGCGGCTTCGATCTCGGCGGGGTTGCCGCGCTGGTAGGCGAGGAGGAGGTCCATTGTCAGGCTCCAAGGGTGAAGGCTTGCAGGGCGGCGCGGCGGGCGCGGACGCGCTCAAGGTGGGCAACGAGGCGCGCCTCGTCACTGAGGTTGACGCGGGACTCACGCGCGACTTCGTGGCAGAGGGCCTCGCGCGCCCAGGGCGGGACATCGGCGATCGGCTTGCCTGCGTGCGTCGGGAAGATGGCGGCATGGGCGACGGCTTTGGCGGCGCCTTCAAGTAGCGCCGACCATGATGCGTGGCGCGTACCCCAATACTCGCCGCCCGTGTGCCCGCCGCGACTGCGGAGGCTGACGTAGACGCGCCCGTCGCCGATCTGGAGGTAGACCGTGCGGGGGTCGTGGCGCCATTGACAGATCTTGGCCGGGGGCTCGACTTGCTGCCAGTCGGCGGGGAGGGTCTTGCAGAGGTCATCGAGGGTCACGGGGTCTCCTTGGTGATGAGTGCGCGCTCCGCCTCGATCGCGGTGAGGTCGGCACGGAGTTTGGCCTCGCGCTCGGCGAGGGTGTGGAGGCGGTAGGACTTGCCCGTGCTGAGCGCAGGGAGAGCCCACGGCGGCACGGCGGGCAGGGCGATACCGCGGCGGGCGTGGTCAAGGGCGAGGCGCGCGACACCCTCGCAGATTGAGCGGCGGAGGGCCTTCCAAGAGACGACGCGCATAGCGGAGCCCTCCTCGCCGACGATGCCGCCCTCGGCGCGGGCGCTCACGAAGAGGCGGCGGTCGCCGATCGTGAGATACACCGTGCGGATCGGGTCGTCGCGCCACGCGGCTCCCTCGCCGCCGGGGCTCTGCCAGTCTGCGGGGAGGTCTTGGCGGAGACGGGCGAGGAGGGTCACGTCATCTCCACGGGGTCGGCGGGATCGCTCACCCATCGGCAGGACATGCCGATCTCAAGGAGGCGTTGACCACGCCGGAGAACGTCGGCTCAACAGGCGGGCGGGTGAGCAGGTGCTCGTCGAGGGTCTCCGCGGCGGAGGTCACGTCGGCGGGGCTGCTACCAGCGAGGGTGAGCAACTCCCCCGCGCGGCGGCGCAGCTCAGCGCGGACGGGGTCGGCGAGCCACGGGGGCAGACCCTCGGCGGGGACGCGGTAGGCTTCGCAGGCGTCGGCGATCCGGGCGGCGGCTTGGGTGAGGATCGGGGCGTCGCGCTCGTCATCGGTGGCGCAGAAGTCGGCCTCGTCGGGTCCGCGCTTGGAGACGGTGACATCGACGCGCCCGCCGTGTGGGCAGAGCACGAGCCACCCCGCGACTGTCTCAAGGACCATGTCGCCGTCAACTTCGCCGAGGAAGCGCGGCTGCCACTCCCCCGGATGGCGCTCGACGAAGTCGGCGATCTGCTCGGCGGGGGAGGTCATGTCGTCTCCGGCGGCACGGCGACGCAGGGGAAGCCGCGCGGGTGGTAGAGGTTGGCGAGGAGGGCGTCAACGCAGGCGGCGTTCTCGGCGGTGCGCAGGCGGATCAGCGCGTCATGCACCGCCGGGCGATCGAAGGGCAGGACGGCGGCGGCGCCGTGGAGGAGGAGGTCGGCGGCTTGGCGGGGGTTCATGCCGCCGCCTTCCGCACCATCGCCACGATCTGCCCGGCGGCGCGGGCTCCGGTCACGCGGACGCGGCGCAGGGTCTCAGCGTCGGGGCTCAGGTGGTGGCGGACGATCGCGGCGGCGAAGGCGGCGACCTCTTCGGCGAGGTTGTGGAGCCCGTCGCCGTGTCCGGCTTCCCAAGCCCGCGCAGACCGGCGGGCGGCGGCGTAGGGGTCGAGGAAACCCCACTCCTCGGCGTTGGGCTCGCTGTGCCCGGTGAGGCGCGTCGTCTCAAGGCGCGGACCCTCGGCGACGTTGGGCACGATCCGCGGGCGACTCCATTGCTCGCCGTGGTACGCGACCTCGGCAAGCAGTTCGTCGGCGGGCTCCGGCGGCGCGGGCTCGCTGACGATGACCGGCTCTGCGCGGGTGAGGCGCACGGACCACGGCGAGGCGGTGAGCGTGAGGACGCGGGAGCCGAACGTCAGGCGCAGGCGGACGGCAGGTGTGGGCTCGACGATGAGCCCGGTGGCGGCCAGCTCGCGGAGGAAGTTGGTTGGGGCGGTCATGGGGCCACCCCGCCGACGCGCCCGCAGGAGCAGGGGGTGTCTTGGTGGTCTACAGGCAGTCCGCCGATCGGGCAAGGGTCGGTCCACGCCTCCGGCACGGCGGGCAGTAGCGCCCACATGCGGGGCGGGTAGGCGCCCATCCATGACGGGGGCTCACTGTACTTCCACACGCCGTCACCGTCGTAGCGCACGATGACGATCTCCGGCTCCTTGGCGTCGGGGGCGTGGTAGATGCCGACGCACTGGGCGCCGACGGGTGGCAGGGCTTCGCAGGTCGGGGTCCAGGTCACGGGGTCACCTCCTCTTGGTAGTCCCAAAGGTCGGCGGGGCACCACGGGATCACGTCGTCGAGCGCGGCGACGATCGCGCGTAGGCCCTCGGTGGTGCCGCCCAGGGTGACGAGGGCGAACTTGTCGAGCCACGCGGCGTCAGTCTCCGGCGGCGGGAAGGACTCGCCGACGCTCCGGGCGCAGTCGCGGAGGTAGCCACGGCGATCGATGGTGGTGGCGCGCGCCTCCTCTGCGGTGTCCCCGATCGCCCAGACCTCGGAGTAGTCGTCGAGGGCGACGGCGGCGAAGATGGTGCGGTTCATAGCCCCACCAAGTCGTCGATCTCGTCGTAGGACATCGCCGTCGGATCATCCCAAGGGGCGGGCTCGGCTTGACCGTCCGCCCACGCGGCGAGGCGCTCGGCGGCGGCGGTCCACTCGGCGGAGCGGGGGATCTCCGGGGCGACGGCGGGCTCCGTCGTCACGAGAGCAAGGGCGCCCCGGTCACAACCGTTGGCGATCAGCGTGAAGAGGATCCGGGATGAAGAGGCGGCAAGTCGTCCCTTGGTGTGGTGACGGTCGAGCCCGTTGAGGAGCAGGTGGGCGATCAGCGCCTGCCGGGCGGCAGCGTTGTCGGGGGCATCCTGCGTCGCGATCTGCCGAAGCGGCGTCAGGTTGCTCGCGTGCGTCGCGGGGTCAAGGGCGAGGCGCAGAGCGTCGGTGAGGGTCATGGCGTCTCCTTGTGGGCGTCGGCGAGCAGACCGGACAATTCGGCGTCGGTGAACGGGACGCTGCGGTTGAGGCGCAGGAAGTAGTCAGCGGTACGGCGCCACGCCTCGGCGCTTTCGGGCTCGCGGGAGGAGATCACCGGGAGATCGAGGTCGTGCTGAATGCGCTGAATCACCGAGCAAACGCAGTCGGTGAAGGCGTCGCTTTGGTACTGACGCCCCGTGCGGTCGCGGTCGCGCAGGATCCGCAGGGGGTCGCGGGCGAATACGAGATCGACGCCGACTGACTCGCGGTTGTCCGGCTCGCCCGGCTCCCAAAGCATCGACACCAGATTGAGGCGCACGGCGGGCAGGGGGCGCACGGCGCCCGTGTCGTCGGTGACGGTCGCGCCGAGGGAGACGAGGCGGTGCTGCCCGTCGAGCAGGATCGCGCATTCGGCTTTGTATGGGCGCCACATAACGATCGGGGTCTGCGGATCGCCGTCGAGGATGGACTGAAGGTAGCCGAGCACGCGGTCGAGGCTCCATGTCCACCGCCGCTGAAAGCGGGGCAGGACATACGCCTGCTCGGCGAGGTTGGGGATCCTCATCTTGTGGGCGTTCCAAGCCTCCCAAGACCACGAGTCCGGCATGGGGCGCAGGGTGCCCCACACGGGCTCGCCGGGCTCTGGCAGGCGCGGTGGCGGAGGCGCGGGTGACGTGTAAGGGGTCGGCTTGCGGCGGCTCACGTCGTCTCCTTGGCGAGCGCCAGGGCGCGCTCGATGGCCGGTTTCAGGCTCTTGTCGGCGACCTCGACGCGGGAGAGGCGGCGGCCGGTCGTGGCGTTGTAGACGGTGACGGCGCCGCGGTTGACGGCGAGGCGCAGACCGCCAACGAGGGCGGAGGGGATCCCGTTCTTGTTCAGGATCCACCCGTAGCCGGGGGCGTCGGCGGTGAGTTGGGCGAGGCTTTGGACCTCGTAGCGGTGATCCCCCGCCGCGCCGGGGTCGGGTTGGCCGCTGGCGACGGCCACAAGGCGACGCAGGCGGCGCTCCATCGTCGAGGGGGACTGCACCACCCAGGCGCCGGCGATCGCGCCCTTAGAGGCGATACGGCGGGCGGTGACGCGGATGGTGGTCTTGCCAACGGTGGCGACGACGGCGTGGCCGTCTACGGTCCACTCGGCGCCGGGGATGGTGGCGCAGAGGGCGAGGACGGGGGCGATGGGGAGGGGGCGCATTAGGGTCTTCTCTCAGAGGTAACGGTGGAGGGCGTGCGCCCGTTGGATGTAGACCGGACGCTTCCACCGAGGCTCGCCCCGGCGGGCTTCGTCGAGGAGGGCTTGGTAGGCCCGCGAGTCGGGGTGGAGGCGGCGGGCTTGGGGAGGGAGGGGGTAGTAGAGCATCTCAGACTCCAAGCCACTCGGCCCAACGGGCGGCGGTGGCGGCGGGGATCGGCTTGCCCTTGGCGGATTCGGCGAGGATGGCCCGAGCGCGGGCAGGGTCGCCATAGGCGAGGGTCACGGGGTCGCGGTCGTAGGACTTGGCCTCGCGCTTGATCTTGGCGACGGCACGGCGGTAGATCGGGCAGGTCATCGGGGGCTCCTTGGACTCGTCAGCGCAGGCACAACCTGCGGACGGGGGCGGGCGAGGCCCCCGTTTCGTCCTCAGCGGGCGGCTACCAGTCAGCCCACGTCTTCGCGTTCGCGCGGGGGATGGCGTTGGACAGGGCGCGAGCGAAGCGGCAAAGCCTGTCGTAGTCGGCGGCGTCAAGGTTGGCGGCGTCAAGTCCAACAGTCCACGCCGCGCTGTCAACATCCTCGGCGCTGAGCTTGCGGCGGAGCTTGGCGATCTCGGCGATGGTGGAGGCGCGGGCTTGTGCGGCTTGCTCGGCCCGGTAGGCGTCCACGTCGGCGAAGAGGGGGCGGATCGCCTCAAGACCGGCGGGCGTCAGCACGAGAAGGTTCTGATCGATGAGCGCGGGGCGGGGACGGCCACCGGGGCAGCCCTTGGGGGCGAAGGTGCGCGTGCGCGTCGTGACGAGGCCCTCGGCGATGAGCGGGGCGAGAACCTCAAGGATCGCGTAGTTCTTGGCCTTGGACGTGGGGCCGCCGGTTACGAGCGTGAAGATCTCGCCGCAGGCACCGATCTCGTACTCGCAGGATCCCTTGGCGTGGCGGAAGCGGGCGGCGAGGGCGAAGAGGGGGGAGAAGGTCTTGGGGGCGGGCTTGGGCATTGGAGGCTCCGTTGTGCCTTGCGGCGGGTTGTCGTTGCTGACCCCCTATACATACACAACCGCCGCCACGGCGTCAACAACTATTCGCGTGGCGGGTTAAAAAAGTTGGAGCTGATCCGGTTGACCCCACAACGCCCGGATCGCGAGTGCGGCTTGCGGCGGGCTCCAAGCGTTCCCGAGCCCTCGGATCCGGGCGGCGCGTCCGGGCATCTTCTCGCCGTCGGGGAGGGTGCGTGCGGGCTCCCAATCGAAGCCGGGCCAGGGCGTCGAGCGATCCCAGCCCTCCGGGTAGCGACCGCGCACGGGCGGCGGGATGTCGGCGGCGCTCAGGGGTCCGGCGTCGGGGGCGGTCCATCCGAGGGGGTAGCCCATCAACGCCTCGACCCAGGCGGGGGAGAGGCGGCGCCCATAGAGTCCCATCGCAGGAGCAGCGCCCGCAGAACTGAGCGCCTCCGTACCGCGACGATTCGGGAGGTCGCCGGTCTTGTAGTCGCGGGTGACTGGCGTGGGCCAGGTCCGCGCCTGGCAGTCGAGCATCACGTCAGCGGCGCGGCGCTCGCGCTCCAATCCCCATACGTCGGGGTCTTCTTCGTCGCTCTCGTCAAGGTCGCGCCACGGGGGCTGTTTCGCCATTGCGTCGGCGGCGATGTTCCACGCCTCATCCTCGGTGTAGGACGGGGGCTGCCACCTCCCCGCCTGGTCAACCTCGACCGCGCCACGTCCCCGGCTATCTCGCTCAGCGAGCACGAAGACGCGGCGGCGAAGGTGCGGGAGTCCCGCGTCGGCAGCCTCGCAGACGGTCCACGTCAGACCGTAGCCGAGCGCGCGGAAGTCGGCGCCGAGGCGGGGGAGGTAGTGAAGGAGCGCGGGCACGTTCTCAATGAGGACGCGGTCGGGGCGGATCGTCTTGGTGAAGCGCAGCACCTCGGAGTAGAGCCCCGACCGTGCGCCGTCGAGCCCGGCTTGACCGCCCGCGACGCTGAGATCCTGGCAGGGGAAACCGGCGGTCAGCAAGTCCACCGCAGGCAGGCGCGCGGGGTCAATCTCGCGCACGTCGCCGACGAGCTGCGCGGCGTCGGGGAAGTGGCGCGCTCGCACGGCCTCGCCGACGAGGTCGGACTGCCACACGGCGACGGGGTTGAGTCCGGCGAGGTCGAGGGCGATCTCGGCGCCAGCGATCCCGGCGAACATGGAGCCTACTCGCACGGCGCCTCCCTCAACTGCTCAACCTCAAGGCGGAGAGCGGTCGCCCTTGCCCGCCACCGATCGCGCTCGGCGGTGACCTCGGCGAGCCGCGTCCGCGTGTAGGCGAGGTGAGCCTCGGCGAAGCGGAGACGGGAGGGCGCCTCGGCGATGGCGATGGCGGCGGAGAGGAGGCGCCTCACAACTTCACCATCCGGCACAAGGGCTTGAGCGCCGGGCACGACGCAGCGCGGGCGCGCAAGTCCTGCTCGGTGATCTCGAAGATCTCCGGCGGGATCTCAGCAAGGCGTCCGTTGCAGATCAGATGCACGTCTCGCCTGGCGCGCGCCCATGACCACAAGGCAGAGATCGCCTCTTCGCGGTCGTCATCGTCAAGCGAGAGTAGAGCGATCACCAAGGGCGAGGCGTCAGGATCTGCCCGCGCGTCGAGGTCTTCGGCGGTCACCGGCAGGTGGTTGAGGCTGCCGTCCCTGAGTATGTCGCGGAGGTCGAGAATCATTCCTCACCCCCGGAGTGGACGATCTGCGCGGCGGGGCGCGCGACGGGCACGACGGCTGCGGCGGCGAGGATGCACGCGACGAGCACGAGGAGCGCCCACGCCCATAGGGGCTCGCGGTCGGCGACGGCGCGCGCCTCCTCGCAGGCGGTGGCGTACTCAAGGCGGCGCAGTTCGGCGTCGTCGGCTCCGGCGCGGCGGGCGGCGTTCAGGCGGTCGCGGGAGGTCATGGGGTCTCCTTGGCGCGCCCGCAGGTAGGGCACGGGTTGGGCGGCGGCTCGCCGTGGGGGTTGTCCGCGTTCAGGATGGCGGAGATCGCGGCGCTTGGGTTCCCGGCGGCGTGCATGGCGGAAATGTAGGCGTCGGTTGCGCCCCACGGGAGATCGGCGCCGATGGTCGGGAAGGCGGCGTTGAGGGCGTCGGCGATCTCGCAGGCGAGCAGGGCGCGCCACGGACGCCACACCACCATCCCGGTCGGCGTGTGCGTGACGCGATACTCGACGCCGACGATCCCGAGGTCGCGCTCGGAGACGGCGTAGAGCCCGGCGGCGTAGATCGTCCGCGCCTCGACGGCGCCTTCGGGGTCGGCGACTTGGTGGCGGCTCACTCCTCACCCCCATCACTGAGGCGCGCCGCCTGCGCGGCGTCGAGGAGGTGAGTCTCGCCGCGCGCCGCCAGTTCGGCGACAGCGTCGGCGACGATCCGGGCGAGGGTCGTGCTCTCCATGAACGTGAGGTCGGCGGCGGTGATCTTGGTCATTCGGTGCTCCTGAGCATGGAGAGCGTCATGCGCTCTTGGCGGGTGAGGTGGGCGGCGATGTACCTGACGCCGCGTAGACAGCGGTTGTCGATCTTCTGCCGGTAGGTGCCCTCGGCTTCGGCGATCTCGGTGACCGTTGCGTCGAGGGCGGCGCGCACGGTGCGGACCTTGAGGGCGTCGTCGGGGTCGCTCTGCTCGGCGATCGTGTCGAGGATCTGCCGGAGCGCGGCGCCGACCCTTGCCTCAGAGGGCGCGGTCGGGGCGGTCACAATCTCCGAGACGCGCTCTTTGGTTGAGGGCAGCGGAGCGTCAAGCGGGACCGCCGAGATGCTCTCCCAAGCGGCGCGGCTCTTGGGGAAGAGTTTGTGCTGGTTGTTGACGCGGGGCCCGACGATCGCGCCCTTGGTGGGCTTCCGCTTGCTCGCCTCGGCGCGGACGAAGTGCCGGGCGAAGGTCCACTCGGCGAGCCCGCGCGACGGGTCAAAGCGGCGCCACGCGCGGGCGATTCGGATCGCGGACTCGGCGAGGATCTCATCGCGCTCGGCGTCGCTGTGGACGCCTGCGTTGATCAAGATCGTGTCGGCGTAGCCGTGCCACCGCCCGCCGGGCAGGACTCGGGCGCCGATGGCCCAATCGTAGGGGGAGGGATTCACAGGCCCTCCACCGCGCCCGCGAGGCCCTCGATGAAGTCGAGCGCGACGGCGGCGCCGGGGTCGCCCCGGTCGAGGAAGGATCGCGCGTGGCGCATGGCGGTCGTCAGACCGGCGCGGGCGGCGATCCTGATGACCGCGGACATGGTCGCGGCGGCGGCGTAGTCATCGAAGGTACGATCGCAACCGACGACGTGGAGCACGCCCTCGTGGCGGTAGACCATCGCGAGATAGACCTGCGCTGCGTCTTTGTAGCCGCGCGGGATGTCGCGGGCGGGGAAGGTGTGCCACGGTTGGCCGGTGCCTTCGCGGGTCCACAGGTGGCCGGGTGGGGGCGTCGGCGGCGGGGTGAGGATGTTGACGGTGATCCCGACGACGCGGACCGGGTCGTTGAACTCGGGGTCGAGGCTGTGCTCCAAGTGATCGATCACCGCCGAGAGGGCAGGGTCGGTCTCGCGGACCTCTCGCCACAAGCGGGTGAGAGCGAGGGCTTGGCCGGGGGAGCGCAGTGCGGCCATCAGGCGGGCGCCGTGCTCTTGGTTGGTCAGCGCAACGTAAGCGGCGCTGACGTGGAGGGGTGGGGTAAGGGGGTTCATGGTGTGGGCTCTGAGGTGACGGGGTGGCGAGGGTCAGACGAGGCTTAGAATCGAGGCAGGCGGCGATCCGCCCAACGCTCCTCAAGGGCAGCGATCCTTGGGGCAACACGGGCGCGGACCTGACCAACCCAGAACAGATCGCCGCCTTTGGGGTCAACCGACTGCTCCCATGCGTCGAGCAGTTCGCAGGTGAGGCCAATCACCGCCGACATGATCTCCGGCGGGCAGGCGCGGAAGTCGTCGTGCTTGGGCGTGGGGGCAGACCCGATGGAGTTCAGGATGTTAACGATCTGATCCGCCCGGATTCGGGCGCGCGAGTACAACTCTTGCGGGGTCGTGGCGTCGCAGAGTCGGGTCGCCCTGCCACCCTCAAGACCGCATCGGTGGTTTTGGTCGATGTAGTCGAGCACCGCCGCGCGCGCGGACGGCCCGATCCCGTAGGCAAACCGGAGGCGCCCGTCAGAGTCCGTAAGGCACCACTCACCGCCCGCGCGCTGCTCGATGCGCCCCCAAGGCCCGGCGCTCATGCGGTAGACGATCGTGCCATCGTCAGTCGGCGGGTACTGCTTGAAGTCGCGAACGTGGCGGTCGCGGTTGGGATCGTTGCAGGGGTCGTCGATGTCGGGGGCGGTGATCATGGCGAGAGGCTCCAGGGTTGTCGTTGCTGACTCCCCTTCAATACCTCGGGCCTTTCGCGCCGTCAAGCGAAATGTTCGCCTATGTTCCGAGATCGCCCGTCAAGCGGCGGAGGGCGTTGGTAGCGTCGGCTTTGGCGGCGCCGCTCAGGTGGGGGAGGGCGGCGGTCAGGAGGGCGATAGCGGCCGCCTTGGGCGTTGGCGGGGCCTCGGAGACGAGGAGGGCGGCGGGCGCGTCCTCAAGCGCCTTGGTGATCGCGCGGGTGGGGGTGAGCGGGAGGGGGAGGAGGTCGGGCTTGTAGAGGGTAGGCATTTGACCGTGGTAACCCGGCGGGTTAGCGGCGGCTATGGCATGGCCCGCGTCATTCACTACCCGCCTGCGAGAGCCCGCGCTTCATGCGGAGGTGCAGGTGCGCACGCGGGGGACGCCGCTCAACCCGATCGCGGGGACGGTGCTCTCGGAGAGGCAGGCGGGGGAGGACACGATCGTCATCGGGTCGCTCTCGGTGACGGGGGAAGACCTGACGCTGCCGGGCAACACCACGTCGCACGGCGGCTTCTCGGTGTCGGTGGGGTGGGCGTCGGCTGACTTGGTTGCGCGCCGCTTCTCGCCGGGGCGGCTCGTCGAGGTGCAGGTCGCGCTGCATACGCTCGGGAAGGTGGACGGCGCGTTTGAGCGGTGGGCGCTCGGCGTCGTCGAGTCGGTGGCGACGCAGGACGACGGGACGATCGTGATCTCGGCGCAGGGTCTTGGGGCGCTGCTCGGCGGGCGGCACGAGTTCGGATCGCCCGCCCTCTTCTCGCAGGCGGGGGCGGTGCAGACGACGCTGACCTCCGGCTTTACGTCGGGGGCGACGACGGCGCATGTAGCCAGCACGGCGGGGTGGGCGGACCTTGACACCGAGTCGGTGTACTACTTCAAGATCGGAGACGAGATCCACCGCGCTACGGGGCGCACGCCGACGTCCTTCACCGGGGTAACGAGCGCCCGGCTTGGTACATCGGCGGCGTCGCATTCGTCGGGGTCTGACGTGATCTTCATCGGGTGTGTCTACGGGCATCCGATCGAGATCGCCTACAAGATCCTGACGAGCACGGGGCTCGGGACCAATGGGGTCTTCGATACCCTCCCCGCTGACCACGGGCTCGCGATCGGGATCGACGTGGTCTCGACTGACCTCGGCGACGTGGCGCGGACGGCGCTCTCTCTCGGGACTTGGGAGGCGGAGTTCTGGTCAGACGTGCCGGTAGATGATCCGGGGACGTGGCTCAACGGCTTCCTCAACCCTATGGGCTTCTTCGTCACCTTCGCCGAGGGGGAGATCCTTGTGCGCGCGGTGCCCAACGTCTCGACGTGGCCGATCCGGGCGATCATCACCGATGACGATTGGTGCGAGGACGCGCCCGCGGTGCAGGAGTTCTACGACTCCCGTGACTCGGTGGAGTATGCCGAGGTGGACTACGTCATCGAGACGGGCGCGACCGTCGAGACGGTGAGCGGCACGGTGAGGACTACCCCGGCGGTGGCGACGGCGACGGTGGACCTTCCGGGGCTCTATGCGAACGCGGTGGCTACGGCGCAGGACGTCGGTGAGCGGACGGCGCTGTTCTACCTCGGGCGGTCGGGGCTGGTAACTGGCGAGCTGGCCGGGTTGGCCTATGCGACGCTGGCGCCGGGCGACTGCGTGCGGGTCACGGGCGAGTGGCTCCGCGATCCGCGGGCGGCGGACTTCTCTTTCACCGCGAAGACCTGCGTGGTCCTCTCGGCGGTTCCTGATCTGGAGCGGGCTCGGGTGGCCGTGACGCTCAAAGTACCAACGGAGGCGTGATGGCCGTTCTGACTCCTACCGGGCCGACTCCCGCGATCGTGAACGCGGTCGATGGCACCCGAACCCTCTACTTCACGGGCGGCACTTGCGGCGCCGACGACACGATCAAGATCGCGACGGGCACCACGGCGAACGTCACGATCTCCTACGTCGAGGTCAACGTGACCGGCGGCGGCGTGACGCGTGTGGACCCTGAATTTCACAAGGTCGGGACCGGGCTCTCGGCGGCGACGCGGCGGGCGAAGTTGCTATGGTCGTCAAACGTGACGCCGGATGAGCACCTCGACGGCGCTGTGACGCCCTTTCGGGTGCCGGTGGATTCGTCGGGCGACGTGTACCTGCGCCCGCAACCCGACGGGACGGGGACCGCCTACGACGTGACGATCGTGATCGGCGGCGGTGTGCGATGAGCGCATGGACCGCCGGAACCTGGGTTAGTGAGGAGACCGCGTCGGCGGGTTTGTCGGCGAGCATCACGGGCGGCGACACCGCACAGAATGGCCTCGCGACGGTGGCGTGTGAGGTCGTCGTCACCGATCCGACGGGCGCGGAGACCTACGCCTGGACGCTGACGGATCCGCGTGGGGTGTCGCGGACGGCGCTCTTTGACGATGCGACGATCGCGGACCCCGTCTTCACGCCGGATCTGACAGGCGGCGGCGGGCAATGGGTGGCGCGGTGTGCGGTGACGAGGGGGTCGTCGTCTCTCGCCTTGGTGAAGGTGATCACGATCGGGCAGTCGGGATTCGTGCTCGCGCGCTCGATCGTCTCCGACGGGACCACGGACGCGACCGTCTCGGCGGGCTCGATCGCGTGGGGCGGGGTCACCTTCGCCGCGCCAAACACGGGCGTCTCGGTGGTGGACGGCGACCTCGTGCTCGCCAATGCGGTCGGGTCGGTGGACCTCGCTCGCAGCACGGCGAGTACGCGGACGGCGCCGCTCGTCTCGGCGGCGCTCTCGACGTTGGCGGGCCTATCGTCGCTCGGCGATCGGCAGGTGCTTCTCGTCGTAGATGTCGAGTCCTACGTTCCTGCGGCGGCGAACGAGGCGCTGCGGGTCGGCTTGGAGCAGGCAAGCGCGGCGATGGGCTCCGGCGCGAGCGGGCGCGGCGTCGCGGGTGGTCATGCGTTCTCGACGACGATCCGTGCGGCGAGCAGTCTGCGGCAGGACGGCAGCGGCACGGGGGCGACGGAGAGCACGGCGACGATCGCGACGGTTGCGGGGCTTGGGCTCATCTTCGCTTCCGGTGGCGTGCGGGCGTACTCCGCGACGACGGCCTATGCCGACGCGGCGGCGGTGCTTGCTGACACCGCGCGGCAAAGCGGCGGGATGCAGGGCTCGGCGACGATGGCGACGCTCGATCAGGTGGTGATCGCCGCCACCAAACCGACTGCGGGCGCAGGCGCGACCTGTACGATCCGGGGGCTACAGGTATGGGTGCGCTGATCCTGATCCTCCTCGCCTGCGCCTGGCCGTCTTGGTTTGGCGCGCCCTCTCAGCCCCTACTCGTGGAGGTCTCGCGTGGAGACACCGATCGATCCTGTTCGCCACCCGAAGCCGGGGATACCCGACCCGAAGCCGTGGACCCCAAACCCGAAGCCCCGCCCGAAGCCGGGGGAGCCGCCGGAGAAACCGATTCCGGTGTGAGGTGTGACCATGACCGCTGACGCGCTGCTTCGCGCTGTCGAGCTCTTGGCGAAGATCGCCGAGCGCCTGGCGTTGGTGGATGCCCGGTTGGGCGAGATCGCCGAGAAGATCCTCCTCGCCGTCGCCGGGGTCGCCGCGCAGCTCAAGCGCGGCGGCGAGCGGGCGGGCAAGGCGGAGCGGGCGCTCGCCGATCGGCTTGACGCGCTCCCGACCTCGGAGGCGATCGGCGAGATGATCGCCGGGCTCAAGGCGCGGGAGGATGAGCGGCACGCGGCGCAGATCGCGGCGCTCGCGCGGATCGAGGCGCGGCTCTCGGCGATCGAGTCGCGCCCGGCGCCGACGACTTGGGCGGACCTCTTCGGGCGGCACCCGGCGCTTTTGGTCGGCCTCGCCGCCGTCCTGGCCGCGCTTGCGGGCTGGCTTGGGGGCAAGGTGCCGACGATCCCGGCGGTCGAGCCTACGCCCCCTACGGCGGTCTTACCGGGGGCGGGCTCGCGGCTGCTGAACGATCGGCGCCTCGCGGGCGCCGACGGTGAGGGCTGAGATGGTCGCGCCGCCGGATCCCCGCGTCGCCGACGATCCCCTCGTGCGGGAGGCGTGGGCGCTACTAAGGGACGCGGCGGCGGAGGATGAGGCGCTCAGGACGGGCGCCTCGGAGGGGAAGTCTCCGAAGACTTCGGAGGGTTGGGGTTAGGCAGGCGCGCCGACCGTCAGACGGATCATCTCGCCGCCGACGTAGTGCTCAAACTCGTCCCCGTCGGAGAGGGCGTCCTTGGACTCCCAACGCAGGGGAGACCACCCGGTGCGACCGTAGTCGAAGGCGTCGGGGGCGTCCGGGTCGATGGGCTCTGCGCGCCACGGCTCTACGGTCGGGGACACACGGCGGCGCCAGTGGCAGCCGGGCGGAAGGGTGGGGGCTTGGACGGTCGGCACAGGGGCTCCTTCGGGGGTCAGCGGACAGGGGATGCGCCGCCACGGGTCGGCGTCGCCGGAGGTGGTGTTGTCGTCGTGGTTGCCGACCTCAAGGTCGGCGGGGGTGGTCACCGGGTCGAGCCCGGCGTAGTCGCGGAGATCGTCGGGGGCGGTGGTCATGGCAGCCTCTCAGGGAGTGAGGAGGTGGAGGAGAAGAACGATCATGGACAGGGTGACGACGGTGAGCCCGATCGTGCGCGCCGTCTCTCGGGCGGCGAAGGCTTGCGCCTTGCGCTCGGCGTCGGCGCGGGCGGCTTCGGGGGTCTCGCCGTGGCCGATGAAGGCGCGACCGTGGGTGAGGTGGATGGCGACGTGGGCGTCGTCGTAGGGGAGGAGGGTCATTGCTCCTCCCCCTGAGTCCGCCATGCGACGGCGAACTGCTCGCGCAGGGCGTCGCGGGTCTTGGCGGGCTTGTCGATCTTGAGGATGCGCGCCGCCGCCCGCAGATCGGGGACGGTGAGGTGCTTGGCGTAGTCGCGCCACATGGCGTCGAAGCCGAAGCCCGATCGGATCTCCGAGAAGAAGCGGTCGCAGAACCACTCGGCGTTGGCGGGGGTCATGTGGTGGTCTCCCGGCGGTCAATCTCCGTGTTGTGGAGGCGAGCCCACTCGGCGAGGATGGCGGGGTTCGTGTGGATGCTGTGCCACTCGTAGCGGACGATCTGGCGCAAGGCGGCGAGTTCGTCGGGCGTCTCCGCCTTCGTCCATGCCGCCGCGAAGCCGAGCCCGCGGTAGATGCTGATGAGTGCCGTTCCATCCTCGCCGAACGTCGGCGGGTCGCTGATTGTGCTTCGGATGCATCCGAAGGCGCTGCGGGCGCCATCAACGCGCGCGGGGTGATCGCTGTCCTTGCGGTTGTTCATGTCGAGGATGTCGGCGAGCCACCCGACACGCCGAGAGAAGATGGGCCGCTTCTCCGGCGGCAGGGCGCCAGCGGCTTGGGCTTCTAAGCGGCGCAACTTGCCATAGGTGTTGAGCGAGCCCGGCACCGTCTCCACGTCGAGAACGGCGGCGCGCAGCAGGATCGGGTCGCAGGGGTCGGCGCAAGCCTCGCAGACGAGCCCGAGCGCGTACCGAAACATGGGCGTCAGGCGCCATTGGGGATGCTCGCGCAGTGGGGCCAAACGGGCGGGGAGTTCGATCGGGGTCATGGTCTGCTCCGTTTCGCCGGACTTTCACCGGCTCATCAGCGGGGTCGGCGGGAGTGCCGGAGTCCCGGACGGGCGAACCCGTCACCCCACCATCGCCAAGATGGCCCACAAGGCGCGAACGTCTTCAGCGGTGACCGTCTCGCCCGCCTCGCTGGTGATGATCTCGGCGACGGTCTGCGCGTCGTTGTCGAGGGGGTGAACGTCGCCCGCGCTGTCTACGATGCCCTTGGCGGTCTTCATCGTCCACCCGCCGCAGTCGGAGTCGGTGACGATCCGACCCTTGGTGTTGACGTAGGCGAAGAGGCGCAGGCTGCCACGGGTGGCGGGGGTTGTGAGGGTCGCGGGGTGGTCGTAGGTGAAGGCGGTCATGGTGTCTGCTCCTTTGGTCCCGGTAGCCGCCGGGTCGGTGTCGTTGCTGACCCTCACAACATACATGCTGGGATTAGCACCGTCAAGCGAAACCACAAGAAAGTTTGGTCAAGGATCCTTGACCATCACAGGCGCACCCCGCGGACGGCGTGTAGGGGCTGCTGTATGGCGGCGGCGATCTCCTGCGGCGTGTAGCCCTCGGAGATCCGGGCGCGGGCGTAGGCGAGCCAGGGGCGGGGCTGACCTTGGGCGGCTCGCCGTCAAGCCACTCGCGGTAGGCGCAGCGGGCGGCGTGCTCTTTGAGGCCGAGCGCGGCGATGAGATGCTTGAACCGCACGGAGTCGTCGGCGCCGACGCGGCGGTGGTAGTCGGCGATCGGGTCGTTGGGGTCGAGCGGCGGCGGCTCTTGGTAGGCGGGGATCGGCGGGCGGGGGCGGGTTTGGATCTTGAGTCCGCGGGCGGCGGCGTAGGCGCTGAGCTGCGCCTCGGCGTCGGCGAGCGGTAGGCCCGTCGCGGCGGCGAGGGCTTCGGGGGTCTTGTGGGCGGCGAAGAGATCGGGGGCGCCCGCTTGGGCGGCGCGGTGGAGGCGCAGGAGGTCGCGGGTCTTGGCGGTCTGCGTTTGCTTCGCGTTGGCGCAGACGTAGGGGAGGGTCGCCGCGCAGAGGTCGGCGGGTGGGGAGAGGGTCGGGGCGAAGCCGTGCTTCGCGGCGTAGAGGTGGTAGGCTTTGAGGGGGGTCATGGCAGCACCTCGAATCGGATCACCCACACCCGCATCTCCTGCGCCGTCTCGCTGTGCAGGGTGCCGAAGTACGCCATGAAGGCGGCGCGGTCGGTGAAGCCCTCGGCACGGGCGTCGGTCTCGGTGATGTCGCCGAGGCGCTGCTCCTCGATGCCGACGATCCGCAGGCGGGTGCGCTCCGCCCAAGCGGGCATGAAGCGACCGGAGCGCCATTGGCGACGCTGCACCGTCTGCATGTCACGCATCCGGGCGATCTCAACCGGATCACAGTTGGCGATCACCTTGTCATCGGCGCGATAGCGAAGGTGCAGGCGATCGCCCCGGTGACCGCAGATCACCTCTGTCATGGTTGGCGGTCCATAGGTAATGCGACACGGCTCCGCGACCGCCACGATCTCGCCGACGCTGAACGCGGGCGGGCTCACTCGGCGCGTCTCGGTTTTGGTGCGGGCGTTGACGGCGCGCACCATCGGGAGGGAGAAGACGATCCGTTTCACTTGAGCCCCCGCGTCAGGGCGATCGCCACGAGGGGTAAGCCGATCGTCGTGGCGGCGACGCCTGCGACGCAGAAGATGATCAGGGCGAGGTCTTGGGGTGTCATGGGGTCTCCCGGTTGAAGGCGACGATCTCTGCCTCGATGGCGGCGAGGGCGTCTTGGGCTTGGTGAAGGGCCGCCTCGGCGGCTTGGTGGCGGTGGTTCAACTCGGATCGGCGGCGATCGCGGTCAGCCTTGGCGGCGTCGGTGCCTGCGGCGAGGGCGGTGAAGGCGGCTTCACCGAGGGTACGGCGGATCAGGGTCGGCAGGTCGGTGGGGTCGTAGGTCTTGAGGGCGTCGCTGTCGTCGAGGCGGACGAGGTACTGCGCGCCGGGGGTGCGGACGGTCAAGGCGCCGCAGGGGGTGGCGAGGGAGTAACCGTGGGGGATGGGGGTCCATTCGCCGGAGAGGATGGCGTCGAGGCGGGTGAGGAGGGCGGGGTCGGTCATGGCAGAACCCACCCCGCGATCACCTCGACGGCGGGGAGACAGCGCAGATCCCAGGGGTAGAAGTTCAGGAAGTCGCAGAGATCGTTGCGCATCGGCTCGCCAGGGAGCACGGGCAGGACTTGGCCGTGCTCAAACTCGCGGGAGCCGGGGACTGTCAGGGTGAGGGCGTCGTTGGCGTCAAGGTAGACCTGCGCGCCTGAGCAGCGCCGGTACTGCTCGACGGCGCGACTCAGGGCTTGGGGATCGCCGCTTCTCTCGCCGTGGTAGGCCGTGGCGAGAGGGATCGCGAGGCGGGCGACGACGGCGGGGTGCGGCTTGATGCCGGGGATGACGCCCTCCTCTGACGACGCGGCGATCTCGCGCAGGGCGTCAAGGTCAACGCGGGTGAGGGCGCGGTAGAGGGGGCTCACTCGTCACCCCCGGCGCTCGGGTCGTCGGTGGTCGGGTCGGTGAGGTCGAAGACCTCCGGCGTGGGGGTGGCGGGCTTGCCGTTCATGGTCAGGGCGGGCGGACGCGGGGCGGTGACCTGAACGATCGGCGAGGGCGCGGTGCCGTCGTCACGGTCGTGCTCGTTGGCGGCGAGGGCGTGCGTCATGCCCTCCTCAAAGATGATCGTGCTCTCGGCGAGGGCGCGGTGGAGCACGGACTTCTTCGCCATCTCCTCGGGCCACTTGGACCAGACGTAGTCCTGCTTGGCGGCTTGGCGGCGGGCTCTGATCTGCGCGGCGTCGAGGAAGGTCACCGAGGCGAGTTTGCCTTGGTAGCGGACGGTGCAGTAGGCGCCGATCATGCGGCGTTCGCTGCGCTCGCCCGTTCCGGTGTAGACAGGCCGGTGGTGAAAGTGCAGCCCCTCGCCGTCAGTGTAGGTGTCGAACTCGTCGCCCTCGCGGACCACGCCGAGGCGGACGATCTGGCCGGAGCGCGCCGCCAGTTTGACCAGACCGGCGGGGGAGACGCGGACCTGCAACTCCCCGCCTTGGGGGAAGAGATACGCCTCTTTGACGGCGGCGGTGGGGCTCAGGTCGAGGGCGATCAGCGAGAGGGTGGCGCGGGCGATCGAGGAGTTGCTGAGGTTGCGCCAAGCATCGATCTCGCTCGCCTTGCCGGTCGAGACGACCTGCGCGACGGCGGTGGCGATCATCAGGCGTGCCGCCTTGACCTTGGCGCGCCCGTCGGGGGTGTTGGCGGTCTCCTTGCCGAGCACGCCTGCGACGGCTTGCTCTGCGACGGCGGCGATCTCGACGGCGAGTTCTTGGGGCTGGTGGGGCTGCATGTCGGTGCTCATCGTGACTTCCTTGGTGCTGTGAGGAGGATCGGGCGGGTGACGCTTACCTTGCGGGCGGTGGCGAGGATTTCGGCGGGGGCGAGGTGCTCAAGCACGGCGCGGTCGTAGGAGACCGTTTCGCGGGTGTTGAAGGTGACCGCAGACCGGGAGGGGTCGGCGGGGTCGAGGAGGCGCAGGGCGTCGGCGGCGAGCGCGGAGAGGGCGTCTTTGATGGCGTCCTCCTCGTCTTTCAGTGCGGCGATCTCGGCGTGGACCTTGCGCCACCGGACGATGAGATCGGCTTCGCTCTCGGTGGCGATCCGCTCACCTTCGCCGGGCGGCAGGGGGACGGGGACGGTTGACCCGGCGGGCAGCAGATCAGGCGGGCGTGTGCCGGTCAAGACGTAGTCGCGCCAAAACTCGTCTGCGCGGGCTTGTACGGCGGAGACCCACTCGGCGGTGACCTCGACGACGCTGACGCGGACCTCGGCGCCGCGGTCGAGGTGGCAAGAGACGATGCGGGCTTGTGACGAGGTCATGCCCATGCAAGCGGTCTGGGCGGCCAACTGCACGAGGTAGTGTAGGGGGATGGCGCGATCCCAACCCTCGCGGGTCTTGGTGACCGCCTTAAAGTCGATCGGCCCCTCGGAGCAGATCGCGTCGGGGTGGGCGCCGAGGGCGCCGGAGCGGAGGGCGGGGTCGGCGAAGGCGGGACCGAGGCGGGTGTCGTTGGGGAGGAGGCGGCGGCTCTCTTGCCAGATCAGGGGCTCCAAGAGGTTGCCGATCTGCATGACGGGGGTGGAGACCGCCTCGCCGATCAGGCCCCGCTTGCGCTGCCACAACTCGACGGGGGTGCAGTAGCGGTGAAGCACGCGCCCCTGCCCGTCGGGCATGACGGCGGCGGCCTCGCTTGCGCCGATGTAGAGTTTGCGGTCGTCGTCCATGTCGTCTCCTGGTTCGCTTACATACCCTAACGCCGTTCCCTATGCAAGCCGAAAGTTTAGGGTAGCGGTCCTAATCAGGCCGGGTTAGGGGTGGGCGTTCACAAGGAGAAGTCATGGCTACCACCGGAGAGATGCTCGCGCGCCTGAGGGGCGCCAAAGGGCTCAACCAACTGCAACTCGGCGAGGTGTCGGGAGTCAGGAACACCTCCATCTCCAGCATGGAGTTGGGCAAGACGCAGCCGCGAGAGGAGACGCTGATCCGCTTGCTTGACGCCCTTGAGGTCGTCGGTGAGGAGCGGCGGGCGGTGCTTCGTTCGTGGGTGGCGGATCTCGCGCCCCGCGTCGCCGCCGAGGTCTTCGCGGAGCCCCGGCGGCGTCGGGCGCGTTGGGTGCGTCATGGAGCCTCGTGATCCCCCTGCGTCGCTTGACCCTACCGTCAACGAGATCGAGGTCGCCTACAACGCGCAAGGCGTCGTCTCGATGGAGATGAGGGTCGTAGAGGCTCAGGCGCGGCTCAGGGCTGCGCGCGTGCTTTGGGGCCGGTCGCTGGGCCTTAGCGACCCTGGCGACGACTATGAGGCGCTGTGGGCGGCTGCTACGACCAAGGGGTCGGGGGGTGCCCCATGATCCTCGGTGTGGACCCCGGTGAGTTTGGCGGCGCAGGGCTGTGGGTGGAGGGCTCGCCTTGGTGGTGGGCTCTCTCCGATGGCAGGTTTCAACCCGGAGACCTCGCCACGATCGCGCAGTTCGGCGTGCGTGTCGCCTATGTCGAGGCGGTGATCGTCGTGCCGGGGCGGTCGTCGTCGGCGTCGCTGATCAAGCAAGCGGGATCGGCGGGCGAGATCGCGGGCGTGCTCAAGGGCATCGGGTGGCGCGTGTGTCGCCCCGACCCGACGACGTGGCAGGCGGCGGCGGGGTTGCCGCGATCGAAGGCGGGCAAGGCTACGAAGGCGGAGCGAGATCGCTTGTCGCGGGCTCGGCTCGCTCAGATTGCCCCCTCGGTGGATTGGGGCGAGGTGCCTTCGGGGTGCCTTGACGGGCTGCTGATCTCTTGGGCGGCGGCGAAGTTGGACGGGCGCCCATGACCCCTCGATGGCGTTCAGACTTGACCGGCTCCGAGGTCTATGAGGCGGACGCGCGGATCGTAGCGCAGACCTTGCCCGCGGGGTCGGTGACGTGCTCGATCCTTGACGGGCCGTACAATCTCGGGAAGGCAGAATGGGATCGCATCCCCCGTGGCGGTTCGCTCGGCGACCTGTACACGGGGCACCTTGACGACGTGGGGCGCCTGTCTGCCCCGTCCGCGTCGTTGTACCTGTGGAACACGAGCGGCGGTTGGGCGGACCTTCACCCGCTTGTGTTGGCGCGGGGGTGGACTTTTCGGTCTTTGATCGTGTGGGATAAGATCAACGCCCCGAGCATCTTAGGGTGGCGCAAAGTGACCGCGTGGATTGAGTCCATCGAGGTCTGCGGATTTTATACGCGCGGCTCGCCGCCGTTTGCCATGCCTGAGCCCTTGGCGTCCGTGTGGCAGCGGTCAATCAAGGCGAACTCGCTTGAAATGCTGCGCACTGATGGGATCGTCGCAAGTCGTCTCGCTGATCGCAACGACACGCGCGAAGCCCTCCACCCCTGCCAAAAGCCCCTCCTCTTCGCCGAGCGCATGATCCGCGCCTCGACTCGCCCCGGCGATACCGTGTGGGTGCCCTTCGGCGGCACACTGCGGGAGATGGTGGCGGCGGAGAGGATGGCGAGGGGGAAGCCGGGTGAGGCTCGACGGGTGATCTCGTGTGAGTTGAACGCGGACGGCGTCGATTACATCGGCCCGGCGGTCGCCCAGGCGCAGGGCTTGCCGACGCAGGAGACGGGGCAGGCGGATCTGTTCGGGGGTGACAAGTGAAGCCCCCGATCTTCATCGAGTTGTGCGCAGGCACCGCCGCCCTCTCTCTTCGCCTCCAAGGCGGCGCAGGGGCTAAGCCGCCCGTCTCTCGGATGGGCGCCAAGACCGGATACGCCGACGCGATCCTCGCCGTGCTCGGGTTGTACCCAGGTCAGGGCGCTGAGTCCTACCTTTGGTGTGAGCCTGACGACGGCGTGCGGGGACTGCTCATGGCTTACGCGCAGCCTGACGTGCTCCGGGCGGCGGCGAAGATCCTCCGGGGGTGGAAGGATGAGGAGCCGAGGGCGTTGTGGGAGCGGCTTCGGGCGGAATTGAAGGCGG